>ENA-UOXB01000570-UOXB01000570.1-bioreactor-metagenome-genome-assembly--contig:-NODE-570-length-23353-cov-12.857799_pt1 | contig 23353 bp, 15 predicted proteins | sample MGYA00238158_ERZ761615 | MGnify/ENA primary metagenome ERZ761615 (study PRJEB28904, sample SAMN06267902) | bioreactor metagenome | isolation source: Joint BioEnergy Institute, California, USA...
TTTTTTTTTTTTTTTTTTTTTTTTTTTTTTTTTTTTTTTTTTTTTTTTTTTCTTTTTTCCCGCCACCTCACTTACAACAACGACGCTCTAGCCTCTGTATGATAGAGCATCAGTGGCGAATGATCACCAGCATTAGTTTACAAAAAAAGAAAAAGAAAGAAAAAAGACGTGGCAGTGCCTCCTACGAGGATCATGCGTGCCTTCGTGTCTTCCGATTGGGTCAAGGGCAGAGCTGCAAGGGCGCCTGCAACACCATGCCCGCGGCATGAGAGTACATCGGACTGGTGGGTGCTGTTTGCTGTGAAGGACTGACTGGGCGAGAAGGGAGGGTGTCGGAATGAAAAACATGTACGAGGTACTTGCTGCATGGGAATATGAGGCTGTACGGTGAATTTGATGTATGTCTGGCGCTTCAATGGAGCATACCTCGATGTCTCCGGTGTGCGGAGATATTCAGATAGGCAAGCAGGGTATCTCGTAGCTGGACATCTTAGTCCCAGATGCAAGGCGCTTCATCTCTTTTTCAATGCGCGGTATGATGATGGTGACTTCTCTCAAAGAGGCATCGGTTCCGGAGAGTTATTGTCTTCTGCAGAATCGACTGGCAGGCCGTCCCCATGAGGTTCTCTTGCTTTTTGTGTCACGTCGGATCCTTCAGAAGGATGAGACATCCAGAAGGTGCTTCCGACTGGACCTGGATCCAGGAAGGTGGATCGACTGATATGCAAGTCATTGACATCTTGCCTGGCAATTAATAGATGCAGAACCCAGGCGGATAGATCTGGCATCTCTCTCCGCGGCCAGGAGAGATCCCCTCCATCTCCTCCGGGCTGGTGTCCCACCAAGGTTCCGGCGATCAGGCTGCGAACCCTGGTACAGTTCCGACAGACGGGATGAGACGGTGAGTCTCCGTGCGCCCGCCTCCCCCAGCAGACTCCCTTGGTTGCGCTTCATCTGGAGCTCTCTTTCGCGCTCTATTCCGGGGTTATGGACATGGACCACTGATGGACGGTGAACCGTGGAGCTGAAGACGTTGCTGGGCGCTGTGGCACGCCGGGAGGCGACTCGCGCGGGCGCCTCTTCTAGCACGTTCGGTCTTATCGATAGGCGACGGTGGAACGACTAGCGGCAGGGCTGGGGCCGCTGCTCCTCTCCACGAGCGCCCGCGGATGCCCAGCGCTGCCTACTTTAGGGATGAGAGACCACACCGTCCACCTCCTCAGACTCGCGACTCTGTCCTCCTCCCCACTGCTGCTGTAGGAACGGCCGCCTTGCGTCGACGAAGGCCTCCCAGCGCACCCTCCGCAGGTTCGTCGGGCGCCTCTGCTGCGTCACAGCCACAGTCCTGCAGCACAGTACCCTCCCTCGGACCCTCCCGCGGTGGCCAGCCCCGGCGCTCATTTCATTGTTCCTGGCTCTGAAGGATCATCCCCTCAGGGGCCACCTTTGTCGTCGCAAGCGGGAGCTGCAGCTGCACACCCGTGGGTGAAAGCACCCCCAGGTTGATTATTATTCTTCTCCTCCCCCCTTCCCCCCCCTTCCCTCCTCGTCCCTTTTCTCAGATCCCTCTTTTCCGTTTGTCTGTTCGACGGGAAGAGACAGGTTCGGCGCGTTCTCGTCCGCCGTCAAAATGAAGGTAGGCTTTGGCCCCCCCCCTTTCCCCTCCTTTCCCGTCCTGGCGTTCGGGCCCCCCCCCCCTCCTCGTTTTATCACGACTGTCGCTTGCTGACCGACCCGCCGGCGAAAAGGCCATCAGGCGGTCTCTCAAGGGGGACAAGGAGCCCAAGCCCCAACACATCTCCATCACCCCTAAATCCGCCATTGCCATCCTGCCCCCCAAGAAGGTGAGTCGTTGCGCGACCCCTTCCCAGCTAGCCTGTGGTCTTGGCATCGTCTTAATGCGCGTCTGTGGGCACGTCTAGGTGATCAAAGCTTTGTATGATTACGAACCCCCTCCTGGCAACACGCAGGAGCTCGCGTTCAGCAAGGGAGACTTCTTTCACGTCATAAGCAGAGAGGACGACCCTGACTGGTACGAGGCGTGTAATCCATTGATCCCTAACGCAAGGGGCTTGGTGCCGGTCTCCTTCTTCGAGGTCATTGGAAAGAACGAGAGGGACAGCGGTGGATCGGTCGACGTCCACAAACATCACCACGATTCGGGCTTCTCCGACCGAACAGACTCGACCAACACAGCAAAACAGGGCGCGCGCTCAAGGATGTCGTCAGTAGGCAAAGCCGCCCATATGGTGTATGGCATCGTTCAGTATGACTTCCATGCTGAGCGGCCAGATGAGTTGGAAGCGAGGGCGGGGGAAGCGATCATTGTGATCGCCCAGTCGAACCCGGAGTGGTTTGTCGCCAAACCGATTGGTCGCCTGGGAGGCCCAGGGCTTATCCCGGTGTCGTTCGTGGAGATAAGGGACATGACGACGAACCAGCCGGTCGCAGACCCGCTGGAAGCGGTGAGGAGGGCGGGTGTGCCCAAGGTGGAAGAGTGGAAGAAGATGACTGCCGAGTACAAGAACAGCAGCATCACGCTGGGAAAGATCGAGAGTGCAGGATCGGGTGTGCAATCGGTCACATCCGGCATGGAAAGAATGTCCCTGAGTCAGCATCACGGGGGCCATGGTTATGCGCACCACAATGGAAATGACCACGTGAGTAGTAAAGCGTCGTTTAGTCACTCTGCGACCAGTGGAGCTGATACGATTCCTGATCAGGGACATCACAATTCTGTCAAGGCAGCCGGGCATCAAAGCCAGCCGCTTTATCGCCAGCCCTCCCAGCAACTACTTGCGCCAGTGTGGGCCTGCGTTCCCCGATACTGTTTCGATAACGACAAGTACTGGTACATCATCGAGGCTAAGATGGAGGATGGCCGCTGGTGGGAGCTGTCCAGATACTATCATGACTTCTATGACTTCCAAATCGCGCTGTTGACCCAGTTCGAGGAGGAGGCGGGGAACAAGGGCAAGCCGCGAACACTCCCTTACATGCCTGGCCCCGTTACGCACGTCACCGATGCGATTTCCAACGGTCGACGTCAAAGCCTCGACGAGTACATCAAGAAGTTGCTGGCTATGCCCCCGCACATCTCGCGCTGCCAGTTGGTCCGTGAGTTGTTCGCGCCTCGCCCGGGCGACTTTGAGATCGACCCCAATGCGCTGGGAGATGAGTACCGACTCTCTGCGGGCTCTCAGCAGTCAACTGGCCAGGATGCTTCGGGAAGTACGTCCCGACATTCGTCCCAGGGCCAGATCAATAATGGCGCCGGTAGCTACCCCGGAACGACGGCTTCCTCAGCACGTCTCTCCCACCAATCCCACCGTACACAACCCTCTCTGTCACAGAGCAACGGCTCCTCCCAGTCACGCACAGACGTCCCGGCTCAGACGATGAACCGACAGCCGAGCTCCTTGACCCAGCCATCCACTACCGCTGGAGGAGCGATGAAGGTCAAAGTCTTCTTCCAGGATGACCTTATCGCCCTGCGTGTTCCAACCGATATCACATTCAAGCAGCTCAAAGACAAGCTCATTGATCGTCTAAAAGTCAATGAGGACATCATGATTCAATACAAGGACGAACCCACTGGCAATTTTGTAGAAATTATTAGCGATAATGACCTCGAGAGGGCACGTCAGCGGAACTCCAAGTTGGCGCTCCACGTCGCCCTTGCATAAGCGACGGAGATTGTCACTGCTCTGGACGGAACGGCTTCATCTTGCTCTTCCTTTTTCCCTTTCGACGACACCACTATATTGGCGGATACGGCGTGATCGGCGTTGCGAATTCGGATTCTGGACCATCCGCCACCCTACCAAGGTAGCGAAAAAAAAAGATTTCTGCTTTTTACGTTGGTCCTTTTTTTTTCGGATGATGGGATGATTGAATGAAACTTTTGAAACTTTGATGCCTTCTCTTTTCGATTCTCCGGTGAAGTTTACGGATTCCATTTGATGTTCCTAGTATATCCTTCTTGTGTTTTGCCATCTGGTGTCACTGGTTCCTCATACCCGCTCTGCTTGTGTGCTATTCCACCTTTGTCGGAATCTCCCTATGGCTCAGTCTCCATCGTGCGTCTTAGCGCATCTTGACGGTGTAAGGGACATTCCTCCTGGGATGTTCCTTTTGGTGCTTTGGTATCTTTGGTTGATAATACCAAGGACGTCATCTCTCTTGAACTCCTCCTTTCGCCCTCTCTCTCCGTGCTGTACTCTTTCTGTCACTTGTGCTCAAAATCGTAGGTGAAGGGTGCTCCGTTGCGTTCTCCGGGCTGTCCTTTGTCAGTGGAAAGCGAATTGCTACTTTTTGTCTGTTTTCTTGAGCTGAACCTTGGCTTCAAGGAGCGACTTCTGCGGTAGTGAAGGAGTCCCATGAGTGGGATTGGCCTCGCTTTCAATGGAGTCGTTCGATCAAGTTCGGACTGCTACGTCGAGTGTAGCCGACGGGAATTGTTGCGCAAAAGGCGGAACATTGAGAAGGGACATTGATTTGTACGCGAAGAGGGACTGATATCAAAAATACGTTTCTCGGATTGTTGGAATGACAATGTCATCCACAGATCTGATCCTCTGTCAGTTTCAAAGGGAGCCAACTTGATATCAACAATGTGTGACTTGAGCCGCTTGAGGGCGATTTGACCAATAAGGAGGATTCCCGTGTTTCGGTGACGATGTATTCAAAGCTGTCAACTATGTACATACAGAAAAACAGGTTCCATACATATATCGCGAATCTCCAACAAAAACTTATCGAGACCTGCATTTCTTGTTGATCTCAGTAGCTGCAAGTTCGTATCTCGGCGTTCTTGAGAAAATTTGGAATGCCTAATCAGGCCTTTTCATGAGTCGCTGGAGCTTATTTAATCTTCCAAGACAGTCACTTGGTCTATTTACAACACGCGATAAACATCTAACGTTGAAAACATAGGCCCGCGGTGGTCAACTGGTTGCCACTGCGAGACGGGTTCGGTCTATCGGTGTCCCGACTCGGCATATTATTGGAGGTCCACCGGTCCACCGGACATCTGCAAGCCACGTGACGCAGGCGTGCAGCCTCGGAGATGCGGAGCTGCACAGCTAGATCGGGCTCTTCTCCGCCTCGCTCCTCAACCTGGTTGGCGAACGCCTGGTTATCGTCAGGGGAGTATATGGATTTGGGAGTCAGAGAACGGGCTTGCTGTCGCTCATTCTGTCTTGTGTGATATTGCCAGACCGGCCTCCTTCTCTCTTTAACTACCTACTTAGTATTCTACTTCGATCCCCACTCCGGTGCGATCCCCGCCGAACAACAGGCGATCGCGGGAAACTCGGACATTTATCCTCTAGACGCTACTTTTTGACCCTTTGCTCACCTTCCCTTTACCTTGCCTTTTTGCCTCTTAAGTGACATCGGAAGCATATTGAGATGAGTCGACCGTCGGCGAAAATCTGCGTAGATTGCGTGCGCGGCGCGTGGAGGACGAGTGGCGCGTTAACGGCGGCCACGCGCGGCGGTACCAGGAGGCTACAGACAAAGGAGTTTCAGAGGGCGGTGCATCATGCTCGACGGGACTCCGTGAGAGGCTCTCTATGTCGCGGCTTGTCGGATTCCGGATCTTGCAGTCGATCGAGGTCCAGAGCGCTGCAGAGGAACCAGAACCAGAGCCAGCATGTCAGACGATTCGCGACGGCCAGCGAAGGTCTTGCGGTGGAACAGCAGGATGAGGACGCGCGCAGTCCTCCTTCGTCACTGAGACTGGGACCTTTGGCGGAATACGATCGCAGAGTGCAGGAGGGGAGACTGCGAGATGATCCGTACCAAAGAGGTATGCTTTCATTTTATCGAGTCTTCCTTGGCATGTGTTTATCGAAGACCCAGGCTAATCGGTCCGCTACTGCAGCCATCATCCAACACCTGCAAGACCTGCACGACATGCTGAGAGCGTACAACCCGCCGAAAGTCGTCCACCCAAGCGTCGAGTCCCTCAGTACAAAGCCCAAGTCTTCCTCCTTCCTGAGCTCCCTGTTCGGCCGCAGCAGCCGCCCCGAGGGCCCTACCATCCCCGAGAACCTTCCCCAGGGCCTATATATGTACGGCGACGTCGGGTGTGGCAAGACGATGCTGATGGATCTCTTCTTCGACACCCTGCCGCCGAATATCCCGTCCAAGACGAGAATCCATTTCCACAACTTCATGCAGGACGTGCACAAGCGGATGCATAAGGCGAAAGTGCGCTATGGGAACGATATCGACGCGTTGCCGTTGGTGGCGGCCGACATTGCGGAGTCGTCGAGTGTGCTTTGCTTCGATGAGTTTCAGTGTACGGACGTTGCTGACGCTATGATCTTGAGGAGGTATGTCGGGCGTTTTTGGCATGAGGCATTCGTGACTAACATCTAGCGAGACTTCTCGAGTCTCTGATGTCTCACGGCGTTGTCCTTGTCACTACCTCTAACAGACACCCCGATGAGCTGTACAAGAACGGCATCCAGCGCCAGTCCTTCATCCCGTGCATCCAGCTCCTCAAGACCGCCCTCAAGGTGCTCAACCTCAACTCGAACACAGACTACCGGAAAATTCCCCGCCCTCCATCCGGTGTCTACCACCACCCTCTGGATCTCGCCGCAGCTCGGCATGCCGACAAGTGGTTCGAGTTCCTTGGCGACCCGATCAACGATCCCCCGCATCCTGCCAAGCACGAGGTCTGGGGACGCACCATCGAAGTGCCGCTGGCCAGCGGCAGGGCCGCAAGATTTACATTCCAGCAACTGCTCGGGAAGGCGACCGGCGCGGCCGATTATCTCGAGCTGGTGCGGAACTACGACGCTTTCATCGTGACGGACGTTCCCGCCATGTCTCTCAACCAGCGCGACCTGGCCAGGAGGTTCATCACGTTCCTGGATGCCGTATATGAAAGCAGGGTATGTCAGATCTTTTTATGTTAAACTTGGTGGATACTTAAGTTACTGATTTTCTCCTCCCCGCAGGCGAAACTCGTCCTCACAACAGCCGTCCCCCTGAAGAACCTCTTCCTCTCAGAGTCCGACATCAAGGACTTTATTAAAAAGTCTTCTTTGTCCAAAAAGGAGGACAAGAAGGATACAACAACAGCAGCCACCAACGACGCCGCCGCCGCCGCGGAACTCCCCGAGGTCGTGCGCAACCTGCTGGACGAGCTCGGCCTCTCCGTGTCCGACCTCAAGTCCAGCTCCGTCTTCAGCGGCGACGAGGAGCTGTTCGCCTTCACGCGCGCTCTCTCCCGCCTCTCGGAGATGGGCAGCAAGGAGTGGGTCGAGCGCGGCCTGGGCGTGGGCATGGACGTCGCGGAGGGCATGGGGGACCGCGAGGCGTGGAAGAAGACCCGGAGCCGGTGGAGGGAGGATAACATGTAGGTATGTATGTACGGTACTGTGCATACCTTATGCATACATACATGCATATAAGCGTGTTGTTTTGCTTCGGGTCTCTTTGTTGTTATTATTATACTATAGAATGGTGGTTTTGGCTTTGTGGGCATGGGAAGAAGGAAGAAGGTATATACATATACAGCGTTGATTGTTTTTGCTTTGCTTTGCCGCACTTGGCGTTCAGACCTGCTTCACTGCATTTCTATACCAGTTTTGTTTTTTCAAAAGGTCTTGAGAGATAGATCATGATTGTTACTCCATATGTAGATAGACAGATCAGATGGCTTCTTTCACTGCATGCATGCAAGTACCATACATGTGCAGTGCATACAAAGTCGAGACCATTATCCTCGAAGCGTACCTTGAGCGGACGCTCGGATTGTCGTGAATATGACGAATATTATGAGAGCATACAGAGACGTTTTGCGCGCTGCGAGAGACTCTACCACTCTACTTACTACTTTTGGCGGCCTCACTCAGGTGACTATCATTGATGATGTTGAGCGAGCACTTGGTTACTCTGTACAGTACAGTGCAGTATGTGCAGTACATACCTTCCTTCGCTGCTGGGTCCAAGTAGTGGGCACTGGCCAGGCAGTACCCTGCCTTGATCTCATCTCATCTCATGGATGATGAAGCATGGATCATCGAGATCAGGTCAGATAGGTAGTACATGGTTATAATGATTGGATATGTATATATACTTCATGCGGTAGCCCTTCTCTCTCTCTTTCTCTCTCTCTCTCTCTCTCTCTCTCTCTCCCCCCCCCCCCCCCCCCCCTTCTCGTCTAAGTCTCAGGTAGACCACATATCTCAACAGGAAATGTATCATCTACTCTACTCCGTACATACCTTCATTATATTATTATTACCTAGTTTCTGAAGAATCATGTATGTGCCAGGGCAGGCCTGAACCTGGGAACTTTGGTGGAAGCAACAGAACAAGACTGTTGTGTCGATTCAATCCAAGCCTAATAATCTGAATAATATGAATGTTGTAACCTGTAAGAGAAATCATTTGGCACGGGAATCTTCTTGTAGCCACGCTATATCTATAAGAAATTATACCTCTTCGGTTGCTATAGAAATAGAATCCTCTGGGGGCCTTCGCTAACTAATCCTTTGACCTTTGAGCGTAGGGGTTTTTTCTATCCTTCTTGAGATCTTTAAATCAGACCTAATAATTATAATTATAATAATAAAAGAACTGTGTGCTCTTCTTTGATGAGTATAGCCTTGTGAATCGGGATTTGTATATATATATATCTTTTTCCCCCATTCAGAGATTTCTACTGCGTACCGTAGACTGACGCTCAGAAATGATTGGAATTGGAAATTTGAAGCAAGCTAAGACACACTACTACCTGTCATCTACTACCTAGCGTGTTTTAGCATGCCATCATCAATTATTATTACAGTAGGTCCGTAACCTCCGAACTGCACCTGCAAAGAAAAAAAAATTAGGATCACTTCAATCTGTCTAAACAATGAGTGAGGGACTTGAGCCTCGCGCTAATAATGCTAGAACAGAGCACCAAAACCCGCAACCTGCAGCCTGCAGGGTTCGACTTATTGTTAGGTCCAGTCCGGTCCGGTCCAGTCCAGGGCCCTTGTCTTGTGCATGTGCAGCTGCAGCAGTCCCATACATAGAGTACTCTTAACCACTGTAACCCACGGAGTTTAGGACTGTTGGCAGTTAGGCAGACCGGAGGATGCAGGTATGCAATAAATGTAATAATGGATATGCACAGTGCACACAGCACGCTTTATTATAGTAGTAGCACGCCGCCCGCGGATCCGTGATCTATATCTATCTATCTATCTATCTATCTATCTATCAGGGCCCCCAGCCTCGCTGAGTCGCTCCCCATTTCTATAACTGACACACTCTATGTAGGTAGTTCTATCCTCTTTCCATTCTTCAGGGATCTTGCAGGGATCGGCCGTGCCTAGGTATTGTACCTAATCTAGTCTTCAGGCTTCAGGTCTCCGACTGACTTCCTCGGGAGCCGAATCGCAAGCAAAAGAAAAGAACGCCCTGAAAACCAGATCAGTGGTAAGCAAGTGAGGAAAAGAAATCTCCCTGTCTTGACTCTCGAGAGCCAAACTTTTAACTGGCTACCTAATCGAAGACGAGACGGTGGCGTTTTGAGGTCGAGTGCAACTCTCGACTTCTCGAGCCATGATTGATTAATTATTATTAATACACACCATACTGTAGTTAACTGCCGACGGGCCCGTCGAGCAGGCACACTTGCAGTAGTAGTCTAAGTGGGCACGCTCCAGCGCGCAAGTGTGTGCATGAAATTTAGATCGGACCGAGATGTTCAGACCCTTTTTTGAGACTGACAGCCATCGCCCAATGGCGGAGCAGGCTACACGCAAACCCGCAGAATAAGGTTGCAGACGGTCGAGGTCCCAAAAATAAGCAAATCACTAGTGCTACTGTACAGAGTAAAGTGCAGCACAATTATTCCGAGAGAACTTACATAGAGACGGGTCCTGTCAGGGCCCAACTCGGACGGCGGATGATTCATGGACATGGATTCATGTCACAAAAGTATAGTTGAGTATAGGCATTTACGGGAATAAAGCACTAAGCGTGCCAAGATAGCTGCCTATCACCGGTGAATAATATTTACTCCGTAATATGACCACCAGGTAGGCTACATACCCGAAGTGGAATTTCGTAAAATGGTCCTAGCACTATCAATGTGCCTGCCTGATTTTTATTGCATACCTATGTGGTAGGCAAGTATGTATCTTATGGAGACAGTGAGAGCGCCTGTGGAGCTGGTAATGAATTCTCAAGCCCCTTGGCCTCTACTGAAGAACTTACTCCTTACGCAGTAGAGATATTGTTACAAGATGCCAATATCTGACCTTGCAGTTGAGAATTGAGCGTCCTGCATGAAGGCGGAGACAGGGGATCTGTCTCAGTCTAGAAGACCATTGGCTCGAGAATTTATCACCACTTGAACTTAGTCTCGGTGGTGGGATCGAGAGTAAACAAAGGCAGATTAATAGGAATGTTACATGCATAGCAGTCATATTATGAGTGTTATTACCCCGTACGCGCTTTGACGATCTCAGTAGCTCGTCACATGCATCTATCTCAGTAGGACTGAAGAACAGAGCAGCCTAACTCCATATGCTAAAAGACCCGACTTGTACTTTGGCCGCTTGTGGAATTTGGAATCTTGTGTCTGTGACTCTCCTCTGCGACACAATGTTCGCTGAAGTTTATTTAGACCAGCACGATCATTGACAAATGATGAGGCCCCGGAACAAAAAGGTGAGACTGGTGACGGACGGATGGATTGAATGTTGCTTGGTCAACAAGCGTTTTCCTTCGCGAGTCCTAGGACTGTCTGCGTCTCCACTGCTTTCCTCTGCAGACTCCACCAGACGCAACCACGTCAGGACTCGGAGGTTTCAGAGCCAAGCGGATTCGCGGGCTCAAAAGTCAATAAGCGCGCGCGCCAATTCGAAGCGACGGAGCAGGTGGGTATTGGTGTAAGTACCTAATATTTGGTATAAGAATGTGGTTGTGTTATGCCCCTGGAACTTTTGAAAGTTACACCGGAGGGGAAAAATACTGGCTAAATACTAAACACATTCCTAGAGTATCTACTGAGTACGTCTGCGTCTGTTCTGTTCGAACGTCTACATATATCGATATCGGCAAACAAGCCAGATGGCAACAAACCCCGGCGGAGCTGGAGGAGGTCAACCTTGGCTGCTGAATCCCAATGCTGTTCTGCAAGTTGATGAAGTAAATACCTAACAAAGCCCTTGTCTGATCTCATGTCGACAATGCCTACTGCCCCAGAGAGATTTATAACTAATCCTCAGAATCAAGGCATGGAGGAGGACAACGACGACGTCGATTCCGCCATCGGCTCGGAAACCAGGTCGAGGAGCGTGTCCATCGCCTCCTCCGTTCTGAACTACAGGTATGAAAATGGGCGCCGCTACCACGCATACCGCGAGGGGGCATACCCCCTGCCCAACGACGAGAAGGAGCAGAACCGTCTCGATCTGGCCCACCACGTATTCCGCTTGGTGCTGGGCGGGCAGTTGTACCGCGCCCCGATCCAGAACCCGCAACGCATCCTGGATATTGGAACGGGGACGGGAATCTGGGCTATCGAGATGTACGCCTCGACCCAGCATCCTGGTCGACCCGATCCTAACATAGTTCGTCCAGGGCCGACGAGTTCCCCAGCGCCGAGATCATCGGGACCGACCTGAGCCCGATCCAGCCGTCCTGGGTGCCGCCCAACTGCAGATTCTACATCGAAGACGTCGAGAGCGACTGGACGTTCCCCCCGGAGCACAAGTTCGACTTCATCCACGGCCGCGGCATGGCCGGCAGCATCGCCGACTGGCACCGCCTCTACCGGCAGGCCTACGAGCACCTCAAGCCCGGCGGGTGGATCGAGATGCAGGAGTTCGAGACGGAGGCGCACTCAGACGACGGCACGCTCGAGACGACCAAATACATCCGGGCGTGGCAGCAGCAGATCAACGAGGCCAGCAGGCAGTTTGGCAAGTGCTTCAACGAGGCGCCGACGCAGAAGCAGAGGCTGATCGACGCGGGGTTCGTCGATGTGAGGGATGACATTTATAAGGTTTGTTTCGTCCTTCCACTATATATATATAAAATCATGTATAACCATTACCTGGCAGTTATTGCACACACTCACCTTTCTAAAATACTCATAGATCCCCATCGGCCCCTGGGCAAAAGACTCCCGACTCAAAGAGATCGGCCAGTACAACCTCCTCGCCATGCTCGAGTCTGTCGAGCCGTACACCCTCGCGGTCGCCACGCGCGTCCTGAAGCTCCCCAAGGAGGAGGTCGACAAGCTGATCGCGGGCGTCAAGGCCGAGTTCCTGAGCGGCAAGCACCATCTCTACGGCAAGATGCACTTCGTGTACGGGCGGAAGCCGGAGAGCGAGGCGTCATGACCTTCATTCATCCCCGTCTGAATCTGAATTTAACCGTGTGCCTCAATTTCAAATACGGAGGGAGAGGGGGGAAAAGAAAAAAAAGAAGGCAGAGGACGGGCTGGGTTAAACTGACGATTTTACGACATGATGTTCATTATATCTATCCATCTTGGAAAATACCCGGCTTCTTTTGGCAGGAGTTTCTCACATGACCTCATTTCGTGGCCAGAGATAACTACTGGGTAGGTATGGTACTCATATACGAAGGTACCTCCATAGAGCAGTCAGTAGGTACGTACTGTGCCCGTTACGGTACCTCCATTCATATCATGCATCTACCAGCTTTCGATGTCATCCATAAGTATATAGCCCTTCCTGTTAAATAAATAAATAATACAGAAAGAATTTCATTTTGTAAAAAAAAAAAAAAAAAACTCTCCAGGTTTATTGCATCAAGCAAATAGCCCTTAATTCACTTTCAAGAACAATCTATTGTGGGAACACAAAAAAAGGGTGTTGCGATCCTACTGAATTCAATTCTATATCTATCTAATCTATCTTATTAATCATTTTATCATCTATCTATTATGCAATTGCTCTCATGTTAAGATTAGGTACAGTTGAATAAGGCCGTTTCAGATTACTAAAAGACCCCTTCCTGTCTCAGTTCACTATGTCGCGGTACATATATATGTATATATTATATATCTGGATGCAGGATCTAGAATGATTAAATTTCTCATGAAGAAAAACGAAAATACCAGTTTCCTAGCAAGTCTGTCTAAAAGGTCTCGGGTTTGGAGGGTTTCAAAATTTAAAAAAGCAAGCAAGATGGTGTACTGGGACGTTTCACCGAGGCGAGTCCCGAAGCATCCTCGGAGGGGACAAGTTCTCGGCAAATACTTCCCCTTTATGAGAAAAGCTCATTCCCCTGCCCATAGCGTTGCTTTTTACCTGTGCGTTCCTCTTCGCGTGTGGAGATAAGGATATTGTGGGACCTTTGCTGGGTATATGCCAGGCCCAGGACTCCTCTGACTTATGTCTCTATTTAGTTAACGGAGAGTTGTGCAATTTGAAGTCTACATCTCTTGCCTTCAGGAACCTCATCTATAGTCAAGCCAGTGATTTCCTATCTTTCTCACCTTCAACTCGCCTCCTATAACGAGGCTTCGCGAAATACGATAGTTTAATGGATTATCTAAATGTCTTAGAAGACCCCATATAGCCTCAAATAGACACTGTGGCCACACTATAGATACAGTATAAATCAGAAAAAGAGATGGACCTTTGCGGGAAAAAAAGGACTTCCCTCTTAAAATTTAACACTTCTCATACGCTTGTGTCTTAGTTAAAATTAGATAGATCAATTTGAAACTTGTCCAGTTGCTTCTGAAGTCACTGACAGTCTGAGTTGCTAGCCATCATAGTGCGCATTACCTACCTAATTCTTCATATCTTGGAAACCTAAGCATGTAGGTACTAGGTAGGTAAATAATATCCTATAGCATCAGCTATCTATCTGCACTGTGCAGCACATGGTATGGTGAGTGCAGTATGCTATCTATACCTGCGAGTACTATGTATGAGCGAGCCTTCTTTCTTTTATTCACCTCTGTTGCCTGCCTTTCCAGACCGGTTTCCGAGGCAGGTAGGTAGCTAAGCAGGGGATGAGAACTCCTTGTCTGTCAAAACCAATAAGGATAGATGTTAGTTGCACAGCACTAGGTACCTACCGAGCCTAGGTACTTAGACATACACACGTGTCAGCCAAACGCATACCTTTGCGAACAAAGGTCGTACAGCACATTGCATAATAGCAATACCTCCAATGTAGGTACCACAAATGTGGCCCACTGGTCCCTGCATCTCATCCAGCCCGCGAAATCTGCTAAGCGAAATGTATAGTATTTACTTCATGTACATATACGGTAGTGCCTGGGATAACCTCTCCCTCCAAGACAAGGGAATCAAAACCCTCCCTTCCTCAATTTAGGCACTTAGATCTCCGTAGTACAGTGCAGAAAACCAGGTCGAGACTCAAGCGAGCAAACTGCATCCCAACACTACAGCAACAAAGCTAGGCTTGTTCCTTGTTCAAAGGATCCATATGTATGTTGTACTTCTCTGAGCACCGGGGAGCAAAAAGAAAGAAAGAAAGGAAAAAGAAAAAAAAAAGCTTAAGCTGAGGTCCCACGGTCCGTGGACTGTTTTTCCTTTCCGCAGTTGAACCAAGTCTGTCAGCAGCATACCGCTCGCCGTTGGCGGTGTGGGACAGTAGTTAAGTAATTCCCAAGCTTTTTCCAAGCTTTTCGCCAAGCTTTTCCAATCGGCAAACAAAACTACCTAGTACTTTACTACTACCCGCAACAGGGATCAAGGATGTACCATGTTTAAGAACACCTTTCAGTCGGGTCCATTGTCTCGGGAAAAAAACACATCCCCATGACCGGTGCACTGTCCACACGCGTTAGCACACATAATGTAGGTGGCAGATGTGACAGATGTGTGGCAGATGTCGGGACCTTTTTTTAATCTCTATTTCTATTTTTATTTTACCTTAACTGTGTCGATCGATCGAACGAATAGGCGTGGTTCCCGTTCCCGTTCCCGAGACTGGAGGGAGCTGTGTGTAATTTGATGACTTGGGAGTTTAGGTCCGTCCTGCCTGTTATTTGCCTTGCTTTGCTTCTTTCATCTTTCTTCGGTTAATTAATTAAATTACCTTCCTGCCTACTGGAGGTCCTGTACTACTTTTTTTTTGTTTTGTTTCGTTTTGTCTTTTTCAATTTTCTGACTCTAAGACTAAAAGAATTCTTCTTTGTGAATGTGGAGAGAAAAAAAATGAAAAAAGGCATCTGACCTTGACCCCGAGCGCCCGCGTCGCGTCCACGTAGTACTTGATACCTAACCTGACGACTTTTGAAAATCTTCCCTACCACTAGTCTACTACCTAGTCTAACCTAACTATCCTTCCGTTCCTGGGTATCCCCGTCCATCTAGTCTGGCTTGTCTTCCAAGTCCTGTCGACCTGACCAGTACTTACTTCCCACGCTGAATGATCCTTCAATCGATTGATAGATCGATTACCATACCTTACCTTCTCCCAGATCCGACAATAATAATCATAATCGACTTTCAACAGAACACACACGACCACGACTATCGCCATTACCTTGCCGAGTACGGCCGGGCATGGCGTTCAAGATGTCGCGCTCGCGGCGCCTGATGCTCGTCATCGCCGTGTCTCTGTCTTTCTTCCTCGCTGAGATCTCCGGTGAGTTTATTTATTTATTTAGTTATGAGTTCTATGGGGTTGAATTTTCAATATCAATCACATGCTACGTCCTGGCTTGTCTTTGTCTTCTTGCAAACTTCACTGACACTGATAATCCTCCTTCGAAAATTCCAGTTGGATTCTACACGCATTCCCTCGCGTTGGTGGCTGATGCTTTCCACTACGTATGTGTATAACAGTACTCTGTCTATATTATGTCCCGACAACAACCCCCTACAAGAGAGGTCACTTATTGAGCGTTTTCGCGAACAAACAGCTCAACGACCTTGTCGGGTTCGTGGTTGCGCTGGTCGCGCTCAAGGTATGTAGTCGCAGGAGCTTACCGTACCTCCTTATGCTCACTCCAGAGGCTAACGCATTGTTTACAGATTTCAGCGACGACCGACTCCCCAAAGGCCCTCTCGTTCGGGTGGCAGAGAGCGCAGCTCTTGGGCGCCTTCTTCAACGGCGTGTTCCTGCTGGCCTTGGGGATCAGTATCTTCTTGCAGTCCGTTGAGCGCTTCGTGTCGTTGCAGTGTTTGTCTCCCTTAGCTTTCTTTCAAGAGTGTTCGACTCCGAACATGAGAACTGATTGATTCGCTATGCAGACGTCGAAAATCCCAAACTCATCTTCGTGGTTGGATGTGTCGGTCTTGGCCTTAATCTCATCAGTGCTTTGTTTCTGCACGGTAAGTCGCTCGCGTGCATGACGATTTGGAATATAGGTATTGCTGACGCCGGCCAGAACACGACCATGGCCACCATGACCACGAACAGACTCCTATCGTTCCGCATGCCGCATCCCCTGCCGTGGACAATCCAGTTGAAGGGGGGGCTCGCGGGCTTGAGGTTTGTGCGGCCTTGTTACGGTGTTTTGACAGTCTTCTAACCGAGTTATCTGCAGCTTCGGCCCCAGCATCACGAGCACCGTCACCATATGATCAGGCCGGTCGCCAAGGGCCGTGACCTTGGGATGATGGGCGTTTTGCTCCATGTCCTCGGAGACGCGGCCAACAACCTTGGCGTCATCATCTCCGCGCTGGTGATCTGGCTGACGCACTACGAGGGTCGATACTACGCCGACCCGGCCGTCAGTATGGCGATTGCGGTGACGATTCTGCTGTCTTCTCTTCCTCTTGGTATGTGTGCCTGCTGTGATCACGGGATGGATTGTTTGCTGACACAGTCTCGACAAAAAGTGAGACGCTCCGGTGTCATCCTGCTGGAGAGCGCCCCCAACGGCGTCGACCTGGGGGACGTGAAGCACGACCTGGAGAAGATCCCCGGGGTCGTCTCCATCCACGAGCTGCACGTGTGGCGCCTGAACCAGCAAAAGTCGCTCGCGTCGGTGCACGTCGTCATCTCGGACCGGTCCATCTCGAGCTTCCACAAGCTGGCCAAGACGATCAACGAGTGCTTCCACGCGTACGGGATTCACTCGGCCACGCTGCAGCCGGAGCTCAGCGCGGCCGCGGCGGGCGCGGACGGCGAGAACGAGGGCGCGCAGCCGCAGAGCCTGCGGCAGAGGCAGGCTGCCAAGTGTCAGATGCCGTGTGGGACGCTCTGCGAGGAATTGACGTGCTGCGGGTGAGCTGGCTTATCGCGGAAAAAAAAAGTGCGGATCTGAAGAGACGGTGAAGGTCCGAGGTCCCATGGCGGTGGGCTGACAAGCGGGCCGAAAACGATCTGCGTCTTGGCTAAGCATGTAGACGATACTCCGCGCTGGGCCATCAACGATGGGGTTTGTGGCTCTCTGGATGGTCTTTGGTTTGGTTTCCTCGTTGGATGAAAGGCTTGAGAGGTCGGGAGGCGGTTTTCTGGAAACGGGCGGTTGGGAGACGGAGCTGAGACGATCAAGGAACGCAGGACCGCAAGGTAGAGAGAGCGCGTGGCCTGGATCTCGACGTGCAGGCCGGGGCGCGCGCCGAGTGGTGAGCGTGTGTGTTCCTGCCGGCTGCGGGGCGCAGCTTTGCCCAAGACGGAGTAGGAAGAAAGAAATGGAAGCGAAACCGTTTTGTATCCCTGCGGACGTATCGCGATATATACATAGAGTCCGAGCAGCGCAACCGCGTAGAGAACACGACGCAAGATGTCGGGCTTGCCGGACGCGCTGTCCAAGGACGTCGTGCTCGCCAACGGGCCCGACGACAGCGTCTCGGACCTGGCGTGGTCGTCGGCCGGCAACTACCTGGCCGTCGCGTCGTGGGACAGCAAGGTGCGCATCTACGATGTCTCGCAGACGGCGGCCGGCGAGGGCAAGGCGCTGATGCAGTTTGACGGCCCGGTGCTGAGCTGCTGCTGGTCCAAGGTGAGTTTGTCATCTGAAGCCCTCTCTTTGTGGAGTCGACGCGACCTGCCGCTCCAGATACACCGCACCGCTCCAACACCACAACACCAGTGCAACACAACAGACTCACTCTCGTCTCCAGGATGGACAAAAGGTCATCGGCGCCGCCGCGGACAAGACGGCGCGCATCCTGGATCTCGCGGCCAACGGCGCCGCGCCGCAGCAGGTGGCCGCGCACGACGCGCCCATCCGCTCGGTGCGCTTTTTCGAGGCGCCCAACACCAACGCCCCCATGATCGCGACGGGCTCGTGGGACAAGACGGTGCGCTACTGGGATCTCAGGCAGTCGACGCCCGTCGCCACGCTCAACTGCCAGGAGCGCGTCTACGCCATGGACCTGCGCGACAAACTGTTCGTCATCGGCACCGCCGAGCGGCACATCCACATCGTCGACCTCAACAACCCGACCACCTTCTGGAAGACCATCCAGAGCCCCCTCAAGCAGCAGACGCGCGTCATCAGCTGCATCCTCGACGCGTCCGGCTTCGCCGTCGCGAGCATCGAGGGGCGCTGCGCCTTCCACTACGTCGACGAGAAGAACGCAAGGTACACCATCAACAGATACCTTCGAGATGTTTCGTACAGGTGATGTGATATTGACGACCGCAGCTCCAACTTCTCCTTCCGCTGCCACCGCGAGCCGCCCGCGAACAACCAGGTCAAGGTGTACGCCGTCAACGCCATCTCCTTCCACCCCGTCTACGGCACCTTCAGCACCGCCGGCTCCGACGGGACCTTCCACTTCTGGGACAAGGACGCCCACTCGCGCCTCAAGGGCTACCCGTCCGTCGGCGGCACCATCTCCGCGACCGCCTTCAACCGCGACGGCACCATCTTCTCCTACGCCATCAGCTACGACTGGAGCAAAGGGTACTCGTTCAACACGCCGCAGTATCCGAACAAGGTCATGCTGCACCAGAGCACCGACGAGGAGTGCAAGCCGCGCACCGCGGCGAAGAAGAGGTGATTCCTTTTCTACTGGTTTATGAAGAAAAAGAACAAAAACGAAGAAAAAAAAATGAAAACAAAGAACGAAAGGAGACGGTATATATATAGACGATATCAAACCCACTTACACGGCGGTACATGTCTTATTGTGAATCAGGAGTTTTCGGCAAATTGCGTTGCTTGACTGAAGATCCATACATGCTCTGTCATCGCAAAATGGCATCACTGGGAAAAGTTGTTTTGGTATATACCTGGCTGTTTGGAATATCGGGCGTTTTCCTGCGTTTCAAGGGGGAGATGCCATTGCGTTTGTTGAAAGGTTCAGACCCAGAAATCGGGTACTTGATGCGTCTGTTGTCTATGTATTCGGGAGGATCTCTGTCGGAAAAAGAAACCGTCTCGGAGTTATGTTCTTTCGATATCCATGTATTTTGAAAGATCCAAGATCTGTTGAGAGATATCCTACAGGTTTTTTTTTTTCCTACCGAAGGTTCCTGACTCTCTAAGATAATAGATACGGTAGATCGCTTCTGGGCTTGGCTGTGAGACTGGCGGCGTCCAATTCCAGCGGTGGGATTGACCCAACGTCCTGCTTGGTAGAAATTGATTGGCTGGTTGTAATCATATGTGTTTCCCAGAGAGCTGCGTCGGGTGACTATTTGAACGTCCTTTCTGTTCTCAGATTCAATCACCCAAAGCGATCCTCTCAAAACTACGTGGAGTACAGTTGCACTCAGATTTCTAGAACGAGTGGACACGATGAACTGTGCGCTATGTATGCACACTAGCTCGGCATCTAGTCCTCAATGAACTCATAGAACAGAGACATCTAAAGAACCATAACCCCCATTTTCCGGAAGAGATATTCTCATGTCCCAAAAAAAAGCATCACAATTCGTCAACTCCAACCGGGTATATATGTATGTGTATGTGTACAGTACCTGAACCAACCCCCTCATTCCTCATGAACCAAAATCACCACCACCCAAAGGAGGCTTTCACACGGAAAGCTGCAATGATAGAATCAATAAATAGACACCAAAAGACCCAAATGCATATTTGCATAGAAACGAACCCCTCCCCTCCTCTCACCGCTCTCACGGGGTCCTCATAGCCAGTCAGTCCATGGTCCATGGCCCATACCACTCCATACCATAACTCAAACTCTCATTTCACCCCCGACGGCGACGCCTGCTGCTGCTGCTGTTGCTGCTGCTGCTGCTGACCATGCCGCTGATGCACCTCCAACCACCCGCTCCGGTGCCACGTCGCCAGCGCGACGCCGCAGCGGCCGCACCGGTGCACCACGTCCTTGAGCGACTCCATCATGTACGGCACGCACCCGAGGCCGAAGCAGAAGCAGAGGATGCAGGCCCATGCGCTACCCCACAAACTCTATTAGTGTTTCTCTTTCGATATCAATCGATCGATCGATTATCGATCATTTGCATGTAAGGGGGGGGGGTTAAGGGTGTATCTATACGTACTGCGTCGTCCCCCCGCTCTCGTACGTGACGCGCGTGAGCTCGCGCTGCCCGCACACGGGGCAGTCCACGGGCGAGGGGGCCTTGGTGAGGTTCGCGATGGGGATTGCGGTCAGGTAGGGTGTTACAGCCTGCGGCTGGTAGATGCCCATCGGTTGTTGTAGGGGCACGGTGGTGGTGTAGACGGGTTCCGGCTGGGAGGGGTATATTTGTGGTTGCTGTTGTTGCTCGTGAGGGTATGCTTGGGTTGGGGCGGGGGAGTGCGGGGGAATACTATGATTGCAATCGATCTGTGTGAGTGGGTTTGTCTTTGGCTGGGAAAGAAAGGGACCTAGAAATAAATGTATGGGTCTTGAAAGAAAGAAAGAACAGGAACATACTGCGTCTCCGGCGGCGGGCTCTTTGTCAACTCGTACGGCGGGACTGCGGTGAAAAAGGGTCGGAAGTCAGCATACCGATTGATAGATATGGGCAGTACGGAGCATCTGGGATGATCTTGCTCAACGATGAAGTTGCTTACCGGGCGTCTTGATTTCCTCTTCCTGGGTTGACATGGTTGCGGCGGTGGCCTTTCTTCCCCTTCCCACTGCTTTGTATTGATTGATGTATGGATGTACTGTATGGCTCGCTGCTATTGACTCACCTAGATAGGCAGGCAGGCAGGCAGACAGAGATGTAGGTACGGTTTGAGATGGACCAATAATAAAACAGTAGAGCTCGGAACAGGCAGAAGAATACTCTACTGTAGAGTCAAAGCAGAAGATTCATCCAGTAGGTAACAACCTTCCTAAGAGGAGGACAAAGAAAACGTGAAGGGAGCGAGCAGCGCGCCATTCCTCTCTTATTAAACAGCCTGAAAGCTATGCAGGCTAACATTTGCATGCTAGTAGGTACAGTACTTATCTACACAGCCGCCCAGGCGGCTCCATCTGCTTCAGCCTCGTGTTGGAGCAAGGCTGTGCTCGGTGTTCGTGAAGCCAAGTCGTGTTCGTGGAGTACAGAGGACAGAGGACGTATCATAGCGCGAGTGGGCGTCGATCAGGCCTCCCATTGATTAACCCTATCATATCGGGAGGGCGGAGCTTAGTCGCGATTACGATCTGAAAGCGCCGCCGCCGGGCTGAGACGCAGCCATACATAATGCTTTTTACGGAGTAGGCAGGCCTACCCTACCCGTTGTTAGTTACCAACGTTGCCAACTGGCCAACTGGTGCAGAGGTATGCATACGGCTTGAATATGGGCTGAAGTCGAATTCGGTTCCTGGTCCCCGGGTTTATTGTCAGAGTTTTCCGCTCGAAAGAAATATCCGCGGAGGATTAGCGTGCTTTAACACGTCAGAGATAGAGAACACATCTGGATGCTACATAGCTAAACATTACACATGCTGTGCTAGACCTCAACATGAACTGAACATCCCTGGCATGCAGAAACCTTTTGACTGCGCATGCAGGCAATTTCATTCAAGTTGCAAACCTATTGGAACATAATACCTCTTGACAACCGATAACACGACCTTCTAATCAGAGCTATCTAGATAGGGTTCATTCCCACCCTATTATTTATGCATTATCACAGTGTTATCGCGCATATTGATAAAATAAATCGCATTCCGATTCTGCTGGACATCCAAAAAAGCCAACAGACCTTCTCTTGAACTTTCACGGCGCCGGCTCCGTATTTGGTACTCGACAATAATCACGATCACGACCAAGCTAGCAGAGCGTGGAGACGTCATCGTCATCTCCATAGATGATATCCCGGTGTGATGGATATGAATATAATATCGGTATGTTGATATGCTGTGGGAAAGCAGGCTGACACATAGGAGGGTTATATAGGCGAGGGCAAGGCCTGGACAGCCGGGCTGGTCTGAGATGATACAAGGGAACCGAGGGTACCAACGTTGCTCTGGAGAAAGTGAAAAGGAAAAGAAAGAAAAAAAATTCAGCGCCAAAGCTCCAAAGCCATATCAGTAAGAGGCAAAAAAATTTGTGCATATGAGGCCATTGCATTGTCGACATGATATGCTCACGTCTGGCCCTGTTGTTGCTGTTGTGCCCTTTCCTCAAGCAATGCCAAAATCTCGGCCTTCTCGTCTTTCCACTGTGTCTCATCCAACCCGGAAGCCAAGTCTCGAGCATTCTTCCCGTCCGAATCCAGGATAGAATGGTCGGCGCCCTTCTCGAGGAGCATTTTGACGGCGAAAGGGGACGCATGCGCGGCCGAGTAAACAGAACACTTCAGAATGAACAGATCGATTAATGAATGACAATCCAGTCACCTATGGCAGGGCGATGGATGATGATGATGATGATGATGATGATGATGATGATGAACAGGAGCTCCAGAGGAGGAAGGGCTACAGTACAGGGCAGTATTTATTGTTGAAATCCCTCCTTCGATTGACCTGCCCATGACTGTTCTGGGAATCCTCACTGACTCTTTGCCCCTTCAACGACAACAGAGATTTCACCGCAGTCCTCACTTCTCGAAACCATGCCCTATACAGAACAAAAAATCGGTATATTCTTCTGGATGGAATCACACGGTCATCTCGGGCCGGATTCAGGTATCAGATATGAGACCCCTGTCGTCCGCGCGGACGGACCTAACTGCAGGAACAGGTAGAGATGAGTGAGTGGTCTGAAACCGCCCCAATTCTACTGTACAACGCTTCCTCTATTGATCTGTACTTTACCTCATGTACAGTACAGTACACGTATTCTTGTTGATCTAGGCCTTTGTACAGTACTGTACAGATTACGTGGCTGCATGTGTCTACTGCTCTGGTCTTTATAGATATATATATATATATATATATATATAACGTAATCCACAAGCGAGCCGCGCACCCAAGCGAGCCGCGCACCTTCTAGCCATGACTGAAAGTAGGCCCTGTTTTTTTAACGCAAAAAATGTATTTCTATATAAAAACTAATTACTACTGCG
>ENA-UOXB01000571-UOXB01000571.1-bioreactor-metagenome-genome-assembly--contig:-NODE-571-length-23341-cov-10.087993_pt1 | contig 23341 bp, 23 predicted proteins | sample MGYA00238158_ERZ761615 | MGnify/ENA primary metagenome ERZ761615 (study PRJEB28904, sample SAMN06267902) | bioreactor metagenome | isolation source: Joint BioEnergy Institute, California, USA...
GCCGCCGACAGGCTCTGCGCGAAGCCCAGCGAATCCTGCTGGATCTTCGTGATGCGATTGCCCTTGGACGGATCGTTCGTGTACAGGCTGAACGCCGGTGCCAGCGAGCTGACGACCTCGTTGAACAGCTGGCTGGCGGCCGCGTTGTCGATGTCGGTGAAGTCGAACACCTGGCCGGGGGCGAGGTAGCTGGCCGGCACGAAATTCTTCACGAACAGGATCGGGTCGACGATCTTCAGCGTGTAGCTGCCGCGCGTCAGCGCGCCGACCTGGGTGCCGAGGAAGCCGTCGTCCCAGTAGATTTCCGACTGCGTGCCGAAGCGGTTGTCCGGCAGTTCCTTGAGCGAGACGAAGAACGCCAGTTGCTGTGCGCCGGGCTGGCCGCCGAACTTGAAGCGTTCCCACGACTGCCTGATCAGCGGCGAGACGATGCCGTCGCCGGCGAAGATCGACTGCGAATTGACGTCGTCGGAACGCCACTCGTAACCGCCGGGTTCGGCGACGAAGGCGGTGATTGCGCCGTCCTGCATCAACAGCAGGCCGTAGCCTTCGGGCACGACGATCTTCGAGCCGTTGCTGATGATGTTGGTCGAGCCGCGGGTGTTGGAACCGCGCCCGGCATTGGTGCCCTGCGGCACGGCCGCGAACAGCGCCGCGGTCGACGGCAGGCCCGCCGGCACGGTGAGGAAGTCCTTCCACTGGTCGGCCAACGCGCCGCCGACCGCACCCGAAACCGCCTGGATCAGACCCATGTGCATGCCCTTCATGACGAGGCCGGGCAGGGTGCCCGGCGAAGTGCCGACTATAGCGCCGCGACGCTCGGGACACGTCCACCGGTCCGGTCGGGACGGCGCCGCGGACGTGTGCCACCGCGTGCGTGCCGGACGGGACGCTGCGCGAGACATCGAGACTGCCGAAGGCGAGCGGAAACCTGTGGCCGCGATCGGATGCGCCCGGAGCCCGTGCCGGCGGAGCGCGGCATGCCGCGTGCGTGATGCGCAGTGCGCGCAGCGCCTGGCCTGCGCGTTTGCGTCATGCCGCTGGAGTCGCGCGCCCCCTTTGCGGTGTCGAACCGGTCACGAAATCGCACATGCAACGGCATGTCGAGCGATCCGTGACTGTTCTTTAACACTGCGGACATCCCGGGCTGAAATGGTGGGTGCCTCTTCCAGTGATGCGGAGTTGACGATGCAACAGCGACTCATCTGCGGCGTGGTGCTCCTGGGCATGCTCGGTGCGAGTGGCGCCGCGCTTGCAGCACGGCACCACTACGACGTGATCGGCGCGTCCTACGGGCGTTCGGCCGAAGAAGCGATCGACAACGCCTGGCGCGATGCGGACGAGCAGTGCTACCGCAATTGGGGACGCTCGGACCAGGACATCACCGTGCTCGAAACGGGCGTGGATGCCTCGACCGGGTACTTCACCGCGCGCGTGTCGCTGGGGTGCACGGTCGACGACTGAGCCTTCACCGCGCCGGCGGCACATGCGCGTCCGGTGCGTTCACCGGAGAGGCCACGAACACCGGACCAGGGCGAGCCTCGACTGCGCCGGGCAGATCCACCTGCTCATCGAACCGCGCCCGCTGCCTGCAGGCGTGCGCGCAAGGGTGCGAGTTGGGCGGCGTACGGCATCCACTTGGGCGTGTCGCGCAGCTGGATCCGATCGCGGACCTGGATCGCACTGGCGGTGACGACAGCGCGTTGACGATTGGTCATGCCCAGCATCTGCGACTCGAATGTGATGCCGACGAATGCGCAGACCTCGCGCAGGATCCGTTCCGGTTCTCGCGTCAGCGCGCCGTAGTCGACGTCGAGAATGCGGCCGGGCCAGCATGCATGCCAGTGCGCCATCAGCCTGCGATAGTGGGCGTGGTAGTCCGCGAGTTCCGTGAGGTCGTAGCTGTAGGCATTCGCCTCCGAAAACAGCTCGCGCAGATTGGAAAAGCAGGTCTCCATCGGGTCGCGGACCATGTGCAGGATCCTGGCGTGCGGCAGGGCCGCACAGATGAAGCCCACATTGAGAAAGTTCGACGGCAGCTTGTCGGTGAAGAAGGCCTCCTTGCCCAGACGCCACTGCAGACTCGCCAGGTACCGCTGGCCGACCTGCCTCATGTCCAGTCCGGCTGCGCGCTGCACGAGCGTCGTGTCGATCACACCCCGGCAGTGGTGGTCCGTCGCGTCGCGCATGGCACTGGTGAAGTCGTACATCTCGCCGATGCCGCGAACCTGCGGCGAGCCATCGAGCAGCTGTTCGAGCAGGGTCGTTCCCGACCGATGCATGCCCACGATGAAAATGGGCGTCCGCTCCGTGCCAACGTCCGGAGGCGTGCGGCCCGACATCCGGGGCGCATGCGCCACGAGTGCCTCGAACAGGCGCGCCGTGTCCGCGGGCGTGTAGTCGAGGGTGGCCCGTTTGGCGCGGCAGCCGAGCATCAGTGCGTCCCAGGCCGGGCCGTGGCGGCCGAGATCATCGAGCGTCTTGTGCAGGGCGAATGCCAACAAGGCCACATCGGAGGGCGAACGACCGGGCTGCGCAATCTGGTCCCTGATCGCCTCGGCGTGACGAATCTGTCCGGGCGGTCGATCCAGTGCCGCCTGCAACCAGTGGCCCTTCGCCAGTTCAGGCGCACGACGCAGGACGCGTGCTACGTCCACGGACGCCTCGTCGAAACGGCCCAGATAGATCAGCACCTGGGTCCTGGCAAGAAGCGTGGGGGGATAGTCGGGGTCCGCTCGCCGGGCTTCGTCGAGGAAGCCGATCGCACGCTCCGGCAGATTGAGGTAGCTCAACTGCGCGGCGACGTGGAGCAGCAGCGGAATGGGCATCCGCGACATCGGCAGCAACCGCTCGATACAGGCCAGCAGTTCCGGTATCGCGTTGAAGGTGCGCAGGCGGGGCAGCAGTTCGATCAGCACATCCGGTGACGTCGTTCCCGTGGCGTTCGCGCGCAGGGCAAGGTCGCGCGCCACACGGTATCGACCGGCCAGAGAATGCATGTAGGACAGCTGCACCAGGATCATGGCGTCCTCGCCACGATGGCCGAGTGCTTCTTCGTAGCACGCGATCGCGCGCTCGAACTCGCGTCGGCTCGCATGGCGCTCGGCGCGAGCGAGCAGCTCGCCCGCGGGATCCTGTGCGACGTTCATGGGTGGCCCGCCTGCGCCAACGCCTCGCGCAGGGGTGCAAGCTGCGCTGCGTACCGCGTCCAGGCGCCGAGCGCGCGCGTATGGATCGCTTCGCGGACCTGGGCACTGCTCGCAGTGGCCACCGGAGACGCGTTGCCGGTGATGTCCGAAAGCCCGTCGCGGCGTGGCAGGCCGAGGAAATCGGTGATGCCGGCAACAGTCGTGTCCGGTTCGGTGGCGAGGGCTTCGTAGTCGACCAGCTTCACCGATTCGGCCAGGCGGTCGGCCCAGTGCCGCGACCAGCGTCCGGTCGCCGTCAGATGCGCGGCGATGTCACCGAGATCGTAGCTGTAGGCGTACGCACCGCCCTGGAACAGGGCCTTCAGATTGGAGAAGCCTGCGTCCATCGGATCGCGACGGACGCACAGGATCTTCGCGTGCGGGAGCGCACGCACGATGAGTGGAATGTTGAAGAGGTTCTGGGGATTCTTGTCCAGCGACATCGCGACACCCGGCGCAAGTCTCTGCATCGAGGCGATGTAGCCGTGTCCCACTCGCGGGCAGGACAGGTCTTCCAGCCAGTCGAGGTCCGACGCATCCGCCATCGAGCCGAAGAAGCGTCCGCCGGCTCTGCTGACCGATGCCGCGAAATCGTTGCGCTCACCGACGCTCCGGACCCAGCCATGGTTGCCGAGGATGCGATCGAGCAGGGTGGTGCCGGTGCGCGGCAGGCCGACGACGAAGACAGGGAGAGGTTGTCGACGCTCGTCTGCATCCAGTGCGGGCGGTGTCCAGTCCGCCGCCATGAGGGCATCCAGCCGCGCTGCGAATCGCGCTGCGTCGTAACGCACGAGGCCGCGCATGATGCGAGCACCTTCCATCAGGGAGGCCCACGCCGCATCCGTCTCGTCGGCACCGTCCAGCTCGTGGAACAGCGCGTATTGCAACTGTGCCATCTCGAGACTGTCGGGCGCGGCGTTCCGTAGAGCGGCATGCAATCGATCGACCCGGGCAAGTGCCGGCCGCGCGGATCGATTGGTCGCGATCGCCCAGTGCGCATCGGAGAAGTCGGGCCGCAGATGCAGGCTGCGTTCGTATGCCTCGGCAGCCTCGTCGAGCCGCCCGAGGAACCTCAGGATCTGACCACGCGTGAACCACAGCAGGGGGTTCGGTGGCAACCGCGGGGACACGGCATCCAGGAATCTCAGCGCGTCGTCGTAGCGCTCGACCAGCCACAGATGCTGGGCGAGCATCGGCGCCTGGCGAAGAACCTCGGGATCGGCGGGGTCGGCGGACAGGATGACCGACGCGACCTCGGCATCCTCGGAGAAATCCAGCAGGCGCAGGGTCACGAAGGCGAGATGGCGGCTGCTGCCCCCCAGTCGAGCGGCGTCCGCGGCCTGCAGCGCATGATGGTGCGCGGCGGTGTAGTCGCCGCGGAACTGTGCGAAGCGGGACATCCGCAAGCGTGCCGGAATGTGCCGACCATCGATGGCGAGCAGTGCTTCGTACTCGGTCTGCGCGGACTTCAGATCGTGCGCGGCTTCGAACGCACGTCCGCGATTCCAGTGGGCGTCCATCGATTCCATCCAAACGGCTCGGCGCAGCGCAGGTCGGGCGCGCTGGAAGCATAGCCGCCGATTGCCGTCGCGGCGCGCAGATAAAAAAAAGACGGGTCGCCTGATGGCGACCCGTGGAGTGGAGAGAACTGTTGCGTGTTTCCGAGCGGTGGAATCAGAAGTCGTACTGCACCATGAAACGGACCGTACGCGCCGGTTGGAAGGCCGTCGGCAGACGGTAGGTCGGAGACGGCGCACCCGACGTGCCGTTCTCTGCCTGATCGATGACCGACACGACATCCTGGCTGTTGAAGACGTTGAAGACGTCGACCTTGAACCGCAGGCCTTCGACGAACGCGGGCGAATAGGCCACGTTGAGATCGAGCGAGCGCGTCCAGGGCAGTCGACCCGCCGTGCCTCGCGGCACCGCGATCACCGTGGCGTCGTCCACGCCACCTGCCTCGGTGGTGCCGCAGCGCATGAAGGAGGAACCATAGGGATGCGGCGAGAAACCCGGACCCGGATCCAGATCCAGGACGCCCAGACAATTGATCGGTCGGCCCGACTGCACGAGCACGTTCGCGCCGACCGACCATTCCTCGTTGAACGCGTAGCTGCCGAAGGCCTTGAACGTGTGGCGACGATCGTTGGGCAGGTAACCCTCCGTGTCGACGGTCAGTTCCTTGTAATCGAAGTCCTGGGTGACGTTGGTATCGTCCTGGCCGATGTCCGACTTCACACCGCCCTCGGTGTTGCCCTTGCTGTAGGCAAGGGTGTAAGCGGCGGTCATGAAGAACTTTTCCCACGTGCCGTTGAGGCGGAAATCCAGCGCCTTGTAGCTGCGCTTGGCCTGCGGACTGAGGAAATCGCCCGGGATCGTGACCGTCGTGTAATTGCCGTCGCCCAGCAGGTCGGTCACGTACACCGCGTCCTCGCCCGGATTGAACATGCGGCAGTACGGAAAGCCGCCGTTGGGCAGGATGTAGTCGAGCCCGGCCGCATCGGCGGCATCGGTCACCGGGGTGTAGTCGCAGTTGTCGTCGATGGCCGCCTTCAGCTTGCGGAACGTGCCCTTGACCTCGTAGTTGAGGTGGTCGGTCAGCTGCTGCTGGAAGCCCAGGATGTACTCGTCCTGGTACATCGGATCGAGATTCTGGGAGGCGATGGTCTTGGGATCCTTGGATCCACCGAACTCGCCGTTGATGTACTGCACGGCGCTGATCGGCACCGCGCCGATCGGCGCGCCAGTGACGGGATCCACGCCGGTGTAGCTGTAGAACTGGCGTGAGAACAGCGAGGCGCTGGCGCCGCGGATCGCGACGCTCGCGGTCAGCGGCAATGCGTAGCGGCCGGCATTACCGTAGATCTTCAGGCTCGAATCGCCGTTGGCATCCCACGAAAAGCCCAGGCGTGGTGCGAACTGGCGCTCGATCTTGACGTAGGAATCGCCGTCACCGTTGAGGTTGTCGAATGAATCCCAGCGCAAGCCGATATAGGCCAGGAACCGGTCGGTGACGCTCCAGTTGTCCTCGATGTAGAACGCGTCCTGTTTCACCTCGACCGTCGCACCCTGGTTGACGATCTGCTCGCGCACCCGGTTCGCGCCTGCCGGGCTGACGTCGTATCGCCAGATACGCCCGCCCTCGAAGGAGCTGCCGTCCACGGACTGGTAATTGTCGTGGTCGTAGCCGAACCGGAGCAGATGGTCGCCGAGCGTCCATTCGGCGTCGATGCGGAACTGCTCGCGCTTGTCCTCGGCATTCTCGCTGCCGATGGCGGCGCCGGTGATGTTGCAGGTGCTGAAGTACTCGCCGGTCGCCTGGCGTACCGCCAGCGGACGTGCGTCGACGATGATCGGGCAGCCGGTGGCGGGTGCATCGAGGTCGCCGCCGTAGGACACGCGTGTGCCGTCGGGATACATCAGATATTGCGAGCGGGTGAACGTGCTCCGGCCGTACAGGGCCGAGAGGTTGAACGAATCGGTCAGATAGCCGGTGTAGTTGAAGATGTAATTCTCACCACCGGTTTCGCTGAAGAACGTACCGATCACGTCTTCGCGGTTGAGCACGCCCAGGTTGTTCGAGTACGCGACCTGCTCGGTCTCGGACTTGTCGGAAAACGCAGTGAACTCCAGCGTGTGCTGCTCGTTGATGTTCCAGTCGAGCTTGACCAGCCAGATCGGATCGTCCGTGTCGGTCCGCGTATTCTGGTTCGACAGCACCGATCCCCAAGCATCGGCCTGCGTCTCGCCGTAGGACACTGTGGCGAACGCAAACAGCTTGTCCTGGACGAGCGCGCCACCGGCCCATGCCGTCGTGACCCACTTGTCGGTCTCGTCCTTGGAATTGTCCGAGCGCAGCGTGCCGAATTCGCCCGTGAGCGGGTTGGCGTAATAGGTGTTCCGCGGCGGCGATGCCAGTGACGCCGGCTCCCAGAAGACGTTGGCGCCCGCCTGGAAGACGTTGGTACCGCGTTTGGTCACCTGGTTGACCACACCGCCCAGCGAACGACCGAATTCGGCGCCGTATCCGCCGGTCTTGACCTGCTGCTCGGCCAGCGCCTCGAACGGAATCTTCGAGAAGTTCAGGCTCTTGAAAGAGTTTGTGATGTTGAAGCCGTTGACGTAGTACTGGTTCTCGGCGACCGAGGAGCCACCGAACGACGCCAGATTGCCGAAGGCGCTGTCGCCGCGCACGGTGCCCGGCGCCAGCAGCGCCACGGACGTCGCGTCGCGGGCAACGGGGACACGCGCGATCTGCTCGGCAGTCAGCACGGTGGTGGACTCGACGGACGAGACGTCGATCGGGTTGATCGTCGCCACACCGCGGACGACGACACCTTCGAGGTCGGTCGTGCCCGAGCTCGCGCGCGCGGTGAGGTTCACCGGCGTGCCGGTGCCCACATTGACGTTCACCGTGCTCGTGTTACTGCCATCGCGCAGTCCCACGCGATACGTGCCGGGCGACAGCGATGACAGGCGGAAGGTGCCCTCGCTGCTGACGGGGACCTCGCGGCGGAAGCCGGTCGCCGCGTTCTCCACGAGCACAACCTGACCCGGCTCGGCTTGGCCGTACAGGCTGCCAGTGCTGGACTGGGCGTAAAGCGTGGAACTGAAGCTGAGACCGAGTGCAACGGTCAGCGCACTACGGCGCAGAACGCGGTTGAGGGTGTGTCTGGCCACTGTGGAGTTCCCCGGGTCGAAGACTGGTTGGCTGAAACCTGCAGATCGGCGGAGCGGACGACCATGACTTTCGACACGGTGCCCGCATGAACGGCTTCATATCAGGTTCAAGAATTGTTGACGCCGGACAACTTCAGTTCATGCCCAATATGAGAAATGCGTCACAAAATCCAAGGGAACTTTTCCAATTCAGGTATTTACATGAATAGGAGTCGAGGAGAAATCCGAGTTTCCTGCGCGACGTTGTGCAGATGACGAAGGCAATTCTGGGTCTCGTGCCACCAACCGGCCGGCCGCAGAGCTTCGACACGATCAGCGCATCCGGCCGCGCTGCGGCACGCGCAGCACCGGAGCCACCAGCTCCGGTTAAGACATCGGAGCGCTCGCTGGCGCGCGCATGGAGCGGAGTGCCTGTCCGGCGCCGAGTCGCCCTTGCGAGCGCACGATGCGCCCATGACCGCACGCTCGACCGCTGGGGCATGTCGGACTCGGACCAAAGGGGCTGCGACCGGTCGCAGGTACTGGAATCAGCTGGAAGACGTGCCGGACTGTCCCGGTGCCGCAAAGGCCGGAGCGCGGTGTTCTGCGGGCGGGCATCCGGGCCGAGACTCAGAAGCGTGCTTCGACCGGGAGATAGCGCCACGTACCGATCGGCATCTTCGACAGGCCGATGCGGCCGATGCGCAGCCTGCGGATCGACACGACCCCGAGGCCGACCTGCGCGCACATGTCGCGCAACTGGCCGGGACGCACGCCCTTGATCGCGAAGCGTAGTCGCGTTTCGCTCTGCCAGCTCACCTTGCACGGGGGCACCGGGCGGCCGTCGAACTGCAGGCCGTGCTTGAGACGGGCGAGGCCGTAGATCGGCAATGTGCCGGTGACTTCGACGACGAACTCCTGCTCGATGCCGTCCAGGTCCTCGGTCAGTCGGCGCCAGACGCGGCCATCCTGGGTCAGCACGATCAGCCCGCTGGCTTCGGTCTCGAGCGGCGCCAGCGGCGTCAGGCGGTGGAAATGACGTTGCAGCAGGCGCAGGCCCGAATCGTCCTCGTCCCAGCGCGTGCTCGCGTCGACATAGGGCAGGGCCGCTTCGGAGGTCGCGAACGCATCCAGCCCGGCAGGCTTGTGGAACAGCAGGGTCGCCGGTTCGGCGATCGCGAGTCTGGCCCCCGGGTCGAGCGTGACGGTCTCGCTGCCGACCATGTGCTGCGGCCGCTCGACGATGCGACCGTCGACGCTGACCCAGCCCCCCTGGATGTACTGCTCGGCTTCGCTGCGCGAGCACTCGAACAGGTCGGCGACCCGCTTGGCGAGTCGGATGGTGTCGGTCATGACGGTCAGCGGGTCCGGGGGCGGGCAGTGTATCCGGCGTCGCGCACCCGCGCGGCGCGCACGATCGATGATGATGGCGGCATCGCCGACGCGGAGACCATCATGACGGGCAGACATGCAGTCGCACTGGGCATCGCGTTGTGCGCGTCCCAGCTCTTCGCCGGCGCGCACGCGGACACAGGCACGCGGCTGGTCGGCTCGTGGAGACCGCCACGCACTACGACGAACAGGGGCGTCCGGTGATCCGCACGTTCCACTTCGACCGCGTGCGCTGAACGCCTTGCGCGGGGACGCGCCGGCATCGACGGTAGAATTGCCGGCCGTTTCCCGTGGCATTGCCCCATGATCGCCAACGATGTGCTGCGCAGCCTGCGCTACATGCTCGACCTCGCCGACCAGCACGTGATCGCGCTGGTGCGGATGGTCGATGCGGACTTCCCGATCGAGCAGGACGACGTGCGCCGCATGCTGCTGCGCGAGGACGATCCGGCGTATCTGGCCTGCGACGACGGCGTGCTGGCGCGCGTGCTCGACGGACTGATCGTGCACCGGCGCGGGCGTGACGACCGGCTGCCGCCGCGCCCGTTCGAGACGCGGCTGGGCAACAACATGATCCTCAAGAAGCTGCGCGTGGCCTTCGAGCTGACCGAGGTCGACATGCTGGCGGTCTTCGCCGCCGCGGGCTTTCCGATCTCCAAGCCCGAGCTGTCGGCGCTGTTCCGGCAGCCCGATCATCGTAATTTCAGGGCCTGTGGCGACCAGGTGCTGCGCAACTTCCTCAAGGGGCTGACGCTGCGCGTGCGCGGCGGCTGAGGCTCAGGCCTGGTCCAGTTCGTAGTGGATCAGCACCACGCACTGCGACGCGAACAGCATCTTCGGACCCAGCGCGATCTTCTTCGCGCCCATGCGCTCCAGTCCCGGAATCGCCTTCTTCGGCATCGGGATATGGTCGGTCAGCAGGAAGCATGGCCGGTCGGCGAAGACCTGCTCGCGGATCGGCGTGCCCTTGGGGTCCATCAGGAACAGCTGGTGGTCTTGCGCCAGTCCCTGGACCAGCCGCTCGAAGCTCGTCGTGCGCACGTCGATGCCCGCTTCGACGGTGCGCATTTCGTCCTTGGCCATGCCGCGAGAGGCGTCGAGCGCCCGCGCGACCTTGCCCAGCAACGACGCCTCGTCGAAACCGCCGATGTCGTGCATCGCATTGATCTCGAAGCGGACCGTGCGCGAGTAGTCCTGCGTGCTCTCGAGCACCAGATAGACCACGACGTCGGGCCGGTGCGACTGCGCGACGAACAGGGCGTTCATCAGCGTATGCGCGAGGATTTCGGTGTGCGCGTCCTGGCCGACGCCCGCGAGCAGTGCGCGACTGTCAGTGGGCGCGGCGCGCGCGCGGAGAACGAAGGTTCGCATGGGATCGGCGGGACTCGCGGCGTGCGGGAGCGCAGCGCGCATTGTCCCCGCATCGCCGCGTGAGGTCGACGCCGGCCCGGCGCCGGTCAGCCGCGGACGGCGGCCTCGATTGCGGCAACGTCGATCTTGCGCATCGTCATCATCGCCGCGAACGCGCGCTGGGCGGCGGCGCGGTCGCTGCCGGTATAGGCCTCGGTGAGCACGCGCGGCGTGATCTGCCAGTTGACACCCCACCTGTCCTTGCACCATCCGCACGCGCTTTCGCGGCCCCCGTTGTCGACGATCGCGTTCCACAGGCGATCGGTCTCGGTCTGGTCGTCGGTCGCGATCTGGAACGAGAACGCCTCGGTCTGCGGGAACTGCGGCCCGCCATTGAGGCCGATGCAGGGGATGCCACAGACGGTGAACTCGACCGTGATCGGGTCGCCGGCCTTGCCCGACGGGAAATCGGCGGGCGCGGCATGGACGGCGTTCACCGCGCTGTCGGGAAAGGTACGCGCATAGAACTCGGCGGCTTCGAGGGCGGTGCCGTCGAACCACAGGCAGATGGTGTTCTTGGGAATCATCGCGAGGCCCTGCAGGGAAGCGGAATCCAAGCAGGCCACGCGGCCCGTTAAGCGCGTGTCCGTGCGCCGCCGTCCCCGATTCCGGATGCGTCCTGCAGTTCCTCGGCGAGCCGGACGACCAGGGCGGCGGCTGGCAGGGGACGCGCCAGCGGCGCGCCCTGGCCGGCCCACTGCGCGGCGTAGGCGTCCGCCTGGCCGACCTGCGCGGCGGCCGCCGCCAGTCGCTTGGTGGCGTCATAGGCGAGCGGATAGGCGGGTGCAGGCGCTCCGGCCGATGTGTCGTAGGTCCGGGTGAAGCGGTTCGCGAAACCGCGCGCCGGCCGCCCGGACAGCACGCGGGTCATGCGTGTCGCCGCGCGTGTGTCGCCAAGCGCGGCACGGTGGCTGCTGCTGGCGGCCGATTCCGGACAGGCGACGAACGCCGTACCCAACTGCGCCGCCGCGGCGCCCAGCGCGAGGGCAGCGCGGATGCCGGCACCATCCATGATGCCGCCCGCCGCGATGACCGGCAGGCCGGTGCGCTGCACCAGCAGGCGCGTCAGCGTTGCGGTGGACAGGCAGGCATCCGCGGCGTCGGGATCGAACACGCCGCGATGGCCACCCGCCTCGATGCCCTGGGCCACGATCGCATCGAGGCCTGCGTCTTCGATCGCGCGTGCCTCGTTCAGGCTGGTCGCGGTGGCCAGCACGACGATGCCGGCCGCGCGCAGGGCCGCACATTGCCCGGAATCGGGCAGCCCGAAGTGCGCACTCACCACGGCGGGTCGCAGTGCCAGCAGCATCTCGAGCATGGCCGCATCGCCGCGGAAGCTGGCGTACACGGGCACGAGCCGGTCTGGCAAGGACAGGCCGAGCGAGGCGAACTCCGGCGCGATGCGTTGCAGCCAGGCCGCCTCGCGCGCGGCGTCGCGCGTCGGCGCGCGGTGGCAGAACACGTTCACGTTGAACGGCGCGTTGGTCAGCGCACGCGTGCGCTCGATCATCGCGCGCGCGTCGTCACTGCGGCTGGCGCCGAGCGCGATCGCACCCAGCGCGCCCGCGTTCGACACGGCCGCGGCGAGGGCAGGGGTCGAGACGCCTGCCATCGGCGCCTGCAGGATCGGCAGCGCGATGCGCAGGCGTTCGAGCAGCGCGGTGGACATGGGAGCGTGCCTCGACGCAATGACGTGCCGGCAGGATACCGCCGCGCCGCGACGGCTACTGGCCGCGCAGTCGCACGATCTGGTTCTGCAGGATCTCGATCTGCCCGCGCAGGTCCTCGTTCTCGGCCTCGAGCTGGCTGACGCGGCGCTGCAGGGCCTTGAGGTCGGGTTTGGGCGCCGCGTCCTCCGCGCCGTCCTTGTTGCCGCCGTCCGTCTTCGGGCGCTTCTTCGCATCGCGGGCGCGTTTGGCCGCCTGCCTGAGCTCGGTCTTGCCGGCCTGCGCCGCGCTGCGCTGTTCGTCCTCGGGCAGGCTGGCGACGGCAGCCGCGGCGCTCATCGAGATCGCGCCGGTCTTCAGCGCTTCGACCAGTTCCGGCGTGGCCGAGGCGTGGATGCGCTCGATCATCGCCACCTGGTTGGCGCTGAGCTTGGCCTCGCGCGCAAGCTCGGCGCGGCTCACCGTCGAGGGCGCGTCCTCCCACGGCGGACGGTCTTCGGTGTCCGCCACCGGTGCATCGGCCGCCGGCGCGGTCTGCAGGGCGGCAATGCGCTGCGCCTGCTGGCGCGCGGCGATGATGTCGCGCTTGCGCAGCGCCAGCACGCCGCGCTGGTAGTCGGACACGCTGCGGCGGCCCAGATGCTGTTCGATCATCCATAAGTGCACGTCCTCCATCGACTGGAAGCGCGCGTTCTGCACGGTGTTGAACGGAATGCCGTGCGCCTGGCAGATGCCGTAGCGGTTGTGGCCGTCGACGAGGATGTCGTTCCACAGCACCAGCGCATCCCGGCAGCCCTCGGCGAGCAGACTGCGCTCCAGCGCCTCGTATTCGTCCGCGGTCAGCGGGTCGATGTAGGCCTTGAGTTCTTCGAGAACGACGATGTTCATGGACGGGCACCGCTGCACGAGAGGGCGCGCATTGTAGGAGCGGTGGTTCGCGGATGTTGAGACTTGCGCGGCGCGCCGATCTGCGCTCGGTCTGCCGGCGATGCGGGCGTTGCGATGCGTGTGCGTCGTTTCGGGTGATGCGCCCGGGCGCAGGCCAGCGCACAATCTGCCCGGTCAGTGGCCGCGCAGGCGCGCGAATCCGCGCGGGCGGGGGCGCGCGCTGCGTGCGATCAACGTCGCACTGCCCAGGGTGATCGCATCCTCGACCGCGCCGGTCGTCTTCTGCCCGTAACGCCGCATCGCGCGGACGCGCAGGTTGAACGTGAGATAGGCCGTGCCGACCGCAGCGCCTGCACCGAGCACGGCGGCCAGCCCGCGCTGTTCGCGCGGCGCGAGCGCGGCACCGACGATCGCGCCGCTGACGATGCGGGCCAGCATGCCCGCCGGCACGATGCGATCGGGCGCGTCGTCGAGCTTGTCGCCGGCCAGTTCGCCGGCCGCGAGCGCCTTGGCGCCCATCGAGGCGAAGCGGTTGGACAACAGCCGCGGCGCACCATTGCCACGCGGCAGGGTGCCGTTGCAGGCGGCATTGGCGACGGTCGCCAGCGGCGTCATCGCGCGCATGCCGGCAACGGCGCCCATGAGAATCGAATGGATCAGTGCCATCGGGAACGCCCTCGTCGGTCCCGCGGACGGCGGGGTGGACGCGATCAATGCCAGTCGCGTGGTGAATCCCGTGTCGTGGCGGTGGAGCGGACGGCCGCGGTCCGCGACCCCGTTCCGCCGCCAGCGGCGGCGATGGCGACGGCCCGTGACGCCGGGCAGGCGGAACACCCCGATTTCACCCTCCACGCGCGGTCGCGGCCGCAGGCTGCCGCCACCACAGCACGGGAGTTGGCGCATGGCCGGCACGTTGAAGAAGGGCACCGAGGTGTCCTGGAAGACCTCGCAGGGCACGACCCACGGCAAGGTCGAGAAGAAACTGACCGCCGACACGACGATCAAGGGTCACAAGGTCGCGGCCTCGAAGGAGGACCCGCAATACCTCGTCGTCAGCGACAAGACCGGCGCCAAGGCCGCGCACAAGCCGGGCGCGCTGAAGCGGGCGGGCAAGTCGTGAACGAGGCGGACCGCGAGACGCTCGACGCCTTCCGCGAGGCGGTGAACATGGCGCCGGCCGAACTCGAGCGCTGGCCCGACACCGACGCATCGCGCGCGGTTGGTGACAAAGGCGATGGTCGCGAATGCGTCGGACACGCGTCCGGCCGTCGCATCGTCAAGCTGCTGCGCAAGCGGCAGGACGAGTACTCCGCCGACGACTTCGCGCACATGCGCAAGGTCGTCGGCTACGTGCATCGCCACGTGGCGCAACACCCGAAAGGCGATCTCACCGATGCCCCATGGCGGCATTCGCTGATGAACTGGGGCCACGACCCGGCCTGACGCCAGCGCCGCGGCCTCAGTGCGAGAACGGCACGCGCGTACCGTCGCCCGCACCCTCCCAGCGTCCCGAGCGCTCGGCCTGCGGACAGATGCGCAGATAAGCGGCGTAGGCGAAGATTTCTTCCATCGACCAGCCACGCTGGTATTGGCAGTACAACGTCGGCCACGGGCAATAGCCGGGCGTCGGCAGCGGCGTCGATCTGGCGTAGTCCGACACCGGATACCAGGCGCGAGGACTGTGCGACATGCCGTACCGGCAGAACACGAAGGGATCGCCGGCACGCCACATCAGGCCCTGTTCGCCGACCTGCGCCGCCAGCGGCGCCGCGTTGAAACCCACGAGTGCGACGAGCAGTCCTGCGAAACGGCGTGCGGACATCGGTCCGTCCTGTCGGAATGCGGATGCCCAGCCTGCGGCCGCGGCGATCGCTCGCGCAGCGGCAAGCGTCGCGCGGACAGGTCAGGGCTTGCCGCGCCGCGCGGTCGGCGCCTCGTGCCACCAGTCGCGACGGGCGTCGGCATCGTGGAAGGTCCAGGCGAGAAAGCGGCTCCGCTTGGCGCCTTGGGCCATCGCCACCTCGCGCACGTCGGCTGCGGCCACCTTGCGCAATTCGAAGCGCAGGCGCGCGAGGTGGTCGGATCTGGACACCAGACTGGTGAACCACAGTACCTGCGACGCGAAGTCGACACTCTCGCCGATCATGCGGCTGACGAACCGGGCTTCGCCGCCCGGGCACCACAACTCGCCGGCCTGGCCGCCGAAGTTGAGCCGGGCGGAGCCGGGTGCCGCGCCTCGCGCCACAAGATTGCCGCGCTTGCGCTGGTTGCCGGCCGCCGCTTCTCGGGCTGACGCGTGGAACGGCGGGTTGCACAGCGTCACGTCGAACCGCTCGCCGGGTTGCACGACGCCGCGAAACAGCTGCCCCGGCACGTGCTGGCGACGCAGTTCGATGGCCTGCGCCAGTGCATTCGCGCGCACCACGGCATCGGCGATCGCGAGCGCCTTCGCATCGATGTCCGAGGCGGTGAAACGCCATCCGTACTCGGCGTGGCCCAGCAGGGGATAGACGAGATTCGCCCCCGTACCCACATCGAAGGCGCGCACGCGTGCGCCGCGCGGGATGTCGCCATCGCGATCGCCGGCGAGCAGATCGGCGAGGCCGTGGATGTAATCGGCGCGACCGGGAATCGGTGGGCACAGGTAGCCGTCGGGCAGATCCCAGTGCGCAATCCCGTAATCGGCCTTCAGCAGCGCCTGGTTGAGCGCGCGCACGGCGCGCGGATCGGCGAAATCGATGCTCGGCTCGCCGGCGGGCGTGCGCAGCAGGAACGGCTTGAGCGCTTTCGACGCACGCGTCAGGCGCGTGAAGTCGTAGTGGCCCTGATGGTGGTTGCGGGGATGGAAGCGTGGTGTGGGGGCGGGCATGCGGCGCAGGATCGCTGGGAGGTGTGGAGTGAGGGAGGCACGTTCGGAACGGACCCCTGTCTACGTCGGGCGATGATGGGCGTGCGGTTTCGATTATCGGCGCACCGCGCGTCCGGCGATCCAGCGGTCCAGCTGATTGGCGAACGTCTGCCGGTCGCGCGTGTGCAACGCAGCCGGGCCACCGGTCTGCACCCCGGCGCCGCGCAGTTCGTCCATGAAGTTCCGCATCGACAGTCGCTCGGCGATGTTGTCGCGCGTGAAGCGTTGGCCGCGCGGGTCGATGGCGTCGGCACCGCATTCGACCACGCGCGCCGCGAGCGGGATGTCCTGGGTGACGACGAGATCGCCGGGTCGCGCGCGCTCGGCGATCGCGTCGTCGGCGACATCGAAGCCGCCCGACACCTGCAGCGCACGGATGAAGCGCGAACCCGGCGTGCGCAGCCACTGGTTGGCGACAAGGGTCACGTGGACCTGCGCGCGCTCGGCGGCGCGGAACAGGATGTCGCGGATCACCACGGGACAGGCGTCGGCATCCACCCAGATCTGCGGGGGTGGCGGGGTGTCATCGGGCGTCTGCATGGCGGCGTCGGGGTCCGAAGCGCGGTGGCAACGGCGGCCGGTCGTCGCGGGTGCGCAAGTGTACGGGCCTCGAACGATGCGCGTGCCGCGTTTGCGCCACCCGGGCCCGGCCGGTATCGTGAGCGCGCTGCATCGCTGCTGCACCGTGGGTCTGCCGGTGTGTTCTGCAGCTTTCCTCCCTCTTTCTTTCCAATCCAAGGAGCCAGTCCATGGAGATCGCCGCTGCGCGTGTCGCCACCTTCCATTACACCCTTACCGACGACGCGGGCACGGTCATCGACAGCTCGCAGGGCGGCACGCCGCTGCCGTACCTCCACGGTGCCGGCAACATCGTGCCGGGCCTGGAAAAGGCGCTCGAAGGCCGCAAGGCGGGCGACACGCTGCAGGTCGACGTGCAGCCCGAGGAGGGCTACGGCCCTCGCAACGACGCCATGGTGCAGTCGGTGCCGCGCGAAGCCTTCCAGGGCATGGACGCGATCGAGCCGGGCATGCAGTTCCAGGCGCAGGGCGGCGGCGGTTCGATGATGGTGACCGTGGTCGAGGTCGGCGATGCCGAGGTCAAGATCGACGGCAACCACCCGCTGGCCGGTCAGGTGCTGCACTTCGCGATCGAGATCGTCGACGTGCGCGAGGCCACCGACGACGAGCAGCAGGCCGGCCAGGTCCTCGCGCAGGCCTGATCGCGACAGGCCGTCCCGGCTGCGGTGCCGGGACGGTCACGCGCGATGCAGGACGCGCCGGCGTTCACCTGATCCTGCAGGCCGACGGCGCAGCCTCCGCCCACCGATCCTGCGGAAGGCGAGCGTCATGATCCGGATCACCGCCCTGAAATGGGTCCCGTCGTTCGCCGCCGGTCAGGTGCGCGATCACCGCCTGCGCTGGGTCCTGCGCGAAGTCGGTTGGCCCTACGAGGTGCGCCTGCTCGACGCGCCGACGCTCAAATCGCCGGACTACCGCCACGAGCAGCCCTTCGGTCAGGTGCCGGTGCTGGAAGAGGACGGGCGGCCGACGCTGTTCGAATCCGGTGCGGTGGTGCTCGACGTCGCCATGCGTGCGGGCCGTCTGCTGCCCGGGGACCCCGGCCAGCGGTCGCTGGCGATCTGCTGGCTTGTCGCGGCCTTGAACTCGATCGAACCGGCGCTGATGAACGTCGCCGAGGTCGCGTATTTCACCCGCGACGAGGCCCAGCGGGTTGCACGGCGCCCGGTCGTCGACGCCTTCGCGCGCCAGCGGCTCGATGCGCTGCAGGGCGCGTTGGGCGATCGCACGTGGATGGTCGGCGATGACTTCTCGGTGGCCGACCTGATGCTGTCGTCGGTGTTGAAGATCGCCGACCGGCTCGACCTGCTCGAGGATTTCGACGCCTTGCAGCGCTACGCGCAGCGATGCTGGGACCGACCCGCGCATCGCGAGGCGATTGCCGAACAGTGCGCGACGATCGAAGGCCATGTGCAGGCCGACATGCGCTACGACGCCCTGTAGACCCGATAGCCGCCGAAGCGGCTGATCACGCGCGGCGCGCCGGATTCAGACCGATTGCGCGCGCCGCACGAGACCGTGGATGTAGGCCATCTTCTCGATGACGGGCGGCGCGATCACGAACGGATACGCATCGGCCTGTCCCATCGCGCGGTTGAGGCTGTTGATCGCCCAGGTCAACGGGAGCCAGGCATCGACGAGCCGTCGGATGTCGGCAACCCGATGCGGATCGAAGGCGATCGTCGCCTCCATCGACGGATCGTCGACGACGTCTGGCGAAATCCGGATGCCGAACGCGGATGCCATCTCCAGCGTGTCGATGATGTGCAGGTAGTGCGCCCAGGTTTCCGCCCAGTCTTCCCACGGGTGCATCGTCGCGTAGGGACTCACGTGCGCGGCCTGCCAGTCGGCGGGCGCGCCTGCGTCGTAGTAGCGCTGCAGGGCCTCGCCGTAGTCCTGACGGTCGTCGCCGAACAGCGCCCGGCAGCGCGCCAGTTCGTCCTCGCCGGCGTCGCGCACCAGCTTGTCCCAGTAGTAGTGGCCGACCTCGTGGCGGAAATGGCCGAGCAGGGTGCGGTAGAGCTCGCCCATCGCCACGCGCGTCGCCTCGCGTGCAGCATCGTCGGCCTCGTTGAGCGACAGGGTGATGTGGCCGTTGTCGTGGCCCGTCATCACTTTCGGACCATCGGGCGGATCGGCGAGGAAGTCGAAGGACAGCGGTTGCGGATCGCCGCTGCCGGGCGCCGGCGTGGGCAGCCGCAGACGCAACAGTGTGTAGAACAGGCGGCGCTTCGCGGCTTCGATCTTCTGCCACGCGGCCAGCCGTTCCGGATCACCGAGGTCGGGAATCGTGCGGTTGTGGCGGCAGGCGCGGCACAGCGTGTGCGGATCATCCGCAGGCAGCAGCCAGTTGCAGGCGGAATGGTCGGCGTTGGCGCAGAAGCGGTAGCGCCGGCCCAGCCGTGACGGAATCAGCCAGTCGCCGTGCTCGAGCTCGAGTGCCTCAAGCGTCAGCGTTCCGGGATCGAAGCCCAGCGTGTGGCCGCAGCGCAGGCATGCGGTGTTTTCGAAGTACAACACCTGCTCGCAATGCGAGCACTTGAACAGTTGCATGCGAGGGAGGTCCCGGAAGGATCAGGCCGCGTGGCCGAGGTCGTCGTCGAAATCCCGGGACGCTTCACCGTCGAGGTCCGCCCAGACCCGCAGCGACAGCGTGCGCAGCGGCCGGTAGCTGGTCAGGAACGCCACGTCGGCGGCATCGCGCCCGTGCGCGATCACCACGCGGCCGCCGCGCGGCGCGGACTGGGTGGCGTCGAAGGTGTACCAGGCGCCGCCCAGGTACGCCTCGAACCAGGCATGCATGTCCATCGGCTTGAGGTCGTGCAGCCAGCCAACGACCATCCGCGCGGGAATGTCGAGCGCCCGGCACAGGGTGATGCCGACATGGGCGAAATCGCGACACACCCCGGCGCCGTGCGCGAGGGTGTCCTGCGCATCGGTGCTGGCATTGCTGACGCCGTAGCGATAGTCCAGATGCGTGGCGATCCACTGGCGGATGGCCTCGGCCTGGCCGTAACCCGGCGCGGCGTCCTCGACGATCGCGCGGGCCTGTTCCCACATCGCGCCGCGGTCGGACGGGCAATAGCGGCTGGGCAGCAGGAACTGCAGCGTATCGGCAGGCAGGTGGGCCGGTTCGATCGCCGGCGCGTCCGGCGCGACGCGGATGTCCGGCGCGGTCTCGACGGTCGCATCGATGCGGACGCGGGTCAGTCCCTTGGGCAGCACGAACCGCTGGCAGCGGTTGCCGAAACCGTCGACGTGCTCGTCGAAGCCGTGGCTGCGCGCGAATCCGGCACGACCGTTGACCTGCCACTGCGCGCGCCCAGCGCGCGGACGCAGCATCGCGATGACCGGGCTGGCGGTATCGGTTTCGATCGAGAGTTCGCAGCCGGCCTGGACACGCATCGGGTGAAGGATTCCTTGAAGGTGCGCCACCGTAGGCGCGGGATCGTGCAGCGGACGTGGAGGAGGCGGGTTCAACAAGCACCGCGTCGACGACCGCGGACGAAACGCGGATCGGACGCGCGACGGGCAGGCTGCAGGTGCTGCGACGTGCAGACGAAAAAGCCGGCCCACGGGGCCGGCTTCTCGCACACGCGTGGTATCTGGTGGGCGGTACAGGGATCGAACCTGTGACCCTTGCCGTGTGAAGGCAATGCTCTACCGCTGAGCTAACCGCCCGGATCATTCGGAGGGCTGGCACCGAGGCCTGGACCGTCTCCGGAGCGCCGTTCCCGTAAGGGGCTGCGCGATCGGGACGCGAATTCTACGGGCGAAACGGTTCGGCGACAAGCGGGTCGTGGAAAGCGCATCGCATCACTGCCGCCATCCCGGCGGACTTCAACAGATGCATGTAGGGCCAGGCCGGGATCCAGCGTCTTGGCGCGGCCAGGCACCACGCGAGCCAGCGGAAGTCGCTGGGCCCCGGCCTGCGCCGGGGCGACGGTGGCGGGCGTTGCCGTCACACGGCAAGGTTCACGGCTCGCTGTACCTCACTCGATCTGCTCCGCCGCATAGGCCGCGTCCAGCGCTTCCATCGCGTCAGCCGGCTTGAGCTTGGCCGCCTTCTCGTACGCCGCGGCGGCGGCCGCTTCCTTCTTCGCGCCGTGCAGCAGCATCAGCACATTGCCGTGCTCGATGTGCGCGATCGGCGACTGCGGCGTGAGCTTGAGCGCGGTGGCGATGTGCGACTCGGCCTCGGCCGCCTTCGCGCCATAGGTCAGGCCGCCGATCATCGCGCCGATCTTGTCGATGATCTCGGCGTGGTACAGCGCCAGCGCGGTATGCGCCTCGGCGTGTTTGGGCGCCAGTTCCAGCGCGGTGTGCAGCGAGTCGCGGACCTTGCCGGCGATGCCCTGCTTGAGCGCCTTGGCGATGCTGATGCCCTGGCTGTAGCGGCCCAGCGCGTACGCGCGGCGATAGTGGCTGTTGGCGTCGTCGGGCAATGCGGCGATCGCGGCCTCGGCCAGGGCGGCCGCCTGCTCGTAACGCTTGAGCCGCTCTGCTTCCGACGTCACCAGATGCGTGGCATGGATGCCCAGCGCCTTGACCGCCACCGACGCGCCGACCGGCCCGAGCGCGCTGCCGGCATCGAATGCGGCCTTGAAGTCGCCGGCGTGGAAGGCGCGCCATGCGCCCTGCAGCGCGGTCGCGAGGCCGTCGGCATCGAGCCCTTTCGGCGCGGCCTTGCCGGCGGCGGTGATCAATGCCTTCGCGCGTCTGGTGTCCGGAAACGGTTCGGCGTCGCCGGCATGCAGCCGCGGCCAGGCCTTCTTCAACGCGTCGCCGGGATAGGCAAATGCGGCGGCATCGTGGGGAAAGGGCGCCCAGGTGGATTTGGCCATCGTGATTCCTCGCAGGGGCGCATCTGCGCCGTCAGTGGGTATAGGCCTTGACCAGCGCATTGAGGTGCACGCGCTCGGCATCGCGCAGCGCGGGTGCCAGCAGCATCATCACCTGCACGATGCCCTCGCGGATCGCGACCTGTTCGTCGCGGTCGCCGCGCGTGGCGCTGAAGTTGAGCCAGAAGGTGGCGACGACGATCAGGTTGGTCGCCGCGGCGTCGATCTCCGCAGGGGACGCCCGCAGGACGCCGGCGCGTGCCAGCCCGGCGATCACCGCATGCGCACGCTCGCTCGCGCGGCGCAGGATCCGCGAGAACCGCACGCGCAGGCGCCGGTTGCGGCTGAGGATCTCCAGCAGGTCGCGGTAGAGGAAGCGGTAGTCCCAGATGCACTCGAACACCAGGTGCAGCTGAAGCCAGATGTCTTCCAGCTCCGGCAGCCGCCCGTCCGGCACCACGAGCGCGTCGTCCATGCGGGCTTCGTAGCCCGAGAACAACTGCTCGATGATGTCGTCCTTGTTGCGGAAGTGGTAGTACAGATTGCCCGGGCTGATTCCCAGCTCGTCGGCGATGTGGTTCGTCGTCACCCGCGGTTCGCCCTGGGCATTGAACATCGCGAGTGCGCAATCGAGGATGCGTTGCCGGGTGTCGCGGGCCATCGAGCGCGGGTCAGCCCGTGAGCCTGTCGACCAGCGCGATGTACTGCTGCATCGCAGCAGTCTTTTCCGTCCCGGACAGTTTCGCCCAGGCGTCGTATTTGGCAGTGCCGACGAAATCGAAGAAGCCGGGCTTGGGCCCGCGTACGTCACCTTCCGATCCCTGCTTGTAGAGCGCATAGAGCCGCAGCAGCGTGTCGTTGTCGGGCCGCTCTTCAAGCGCCTGCACGCGCTGCGCCGCTGCCTCGAACGCCTGTGTCACTTCGGACATCGTCATCCCTCCAGGAAGCCGGCCGCCATCACAGCACCGACGCCGCGGCAAGGCAACACACGCGCCGGCGGACAGGCGATTGTCGGCCGCCGGCGCCTCTGGCACCGTAGCCGGCGGGAGGTCGCCCGGCACCGCGGGCGCCGCGGAGGGATGCGAATGGCTTACTTCGTGACCGGTGCGACCGGTTTCATCGGTCGTCACCTCGTGGGCAATCTGCTCAAGCGCAAGGGCACGATCCACGTGCTGGTACGCAAGGATTCGAGGAGGAAGTTCGACGCGCTGGTGCGCGAACTGGGCTGGGACAGCAAGCGCCTGGCCGTGGTCGAAGGCGACATGACCGCCGCGCGTTGCGGCGTGTCGGCCGCGCAGCTGCGCACGCTCAAGGGCAAGGTCAAGCACTTCTTCCATCTGGCCGCGGTCTACGACCTGACCGCTTCGCTCGAGGCGCAGCGCAGCGCGAACATCGACGGCACCCAGCATGCGCTCGACCTTGCCGCGGCGATCGAGGCGGGATGCTTCCACCACACCAGTTCGATCGCGGCCGCCGGTCTGTACCCGGGCATCTTCCGCGAGGACATGTACGCCGAAGCCGAAGGACTCGACGATCCCTATCTGCGCACCAAGCACGAATCCGAAGGTCTGGTGCGCCGCGAGACACGTATCAGATGGCGCATCTACCGGCCGGCGATGGTGGTCGGGCATTCGAAGACCGGTGCGATCGACAAGATCGACGGCCCGTACTACTTCTTCACCCTGATCAAGAAGCTGCGCGAGGTGTTCCCGCCGTGGATGCCGATGCTCGGCATCGAGGGCGGCCGCATCAACATCGTGCCGGTGGATTTCGTCGCCGATGCGATGGACCACATCGCGCACAAGCCGC
>ENA-UOXB01000574-UOXB01000574.1-bioreactor-metagenome-genome-assembly--contig:-NODE-574-length-23208-cov-18.309765_pt1 | contig 23208 bp, 17 predicted proteins | sample MGYA00238158_ERZ761615 | MGnify/ENA primary metagenome ERZ761615 (study PRJEB28904, sample SAMN06267902) | bioreactor metagenome | isolation source: Joint BioEnergy Institute, California, USA...
AACGCGTGCTAGTGTTTTCTCTTGTGCCGCGGGGTGGAGCAGTTCGGTAGCTCGCTGGGCTCATAACCCAGAGGTCGCAGGTTCAAATCCTGTCCCCGCAACGAAAGAAGAAGGCGTCCCCTCTCCGGAGGGGGCGCCTTCTTCGTTGTCCGGCTCGATCAGGCGGGCAGCATCGCGCGCTCGATGTCGGCGAGGAAGCGCACGATCGCGCGCAGTTCATCATCGGTGTAGGCGTCCGCAGCGTCACGCATCCGCTGGAGACGCTCGCCGAAGTGGCGACGGAAGGTGACCCGCGCTTCATCCGTGAGCGCCACGATGCGGGCGCGGCGGTCATGCGGATGCGGCTTGCGGACGAGGTAACCGGCGGCCGTCAAACGGTCGAGCAGCTTCGTGGTCGACGCCGTCGAGATGGCGAGGTGGGTGGCGAGATCGTTCGGCTTGACCACCTCCCCGTGCTGCTCGCGGATGATGAGCATCCGGAGCGCGGCGAGGTCGGTCGTGTTCATGTCCATGTCACCGCGCATACCCGCGTACATTCGATCCAAGGAGTCGGAGAACGCGCGGATCGCTTCGAGGGCGCTCATCACGATGGCATCGCGCTCACTGCCCGGAATCCATGGATTCGCCACCATTGGACACCTCCTCGCTCGATAGGTAGCATGACGATTGATTGCTAGATAATCTAGCAAAGTACGGAGGACCTGTGTCAGACATCGAGTACGTCATCCTGCTGGACGACGACGGACGCGACATCGGCACCGCTCCGAAGGCAACGGTCCACGGTACCGACACGCACCTCCATCTGGCGTTCTCCTGCCACGTCTACAACTCGCGCGGCGAGCTCCTCGTCACCCGCCGCGCCCTGAGCAAAGCCGCCTGGCCGGGCGTGTGGACGAACTCGTTCTGCGGGCACCCGGGCCCTTCGGAGTCGATGGTGGATGCCGTCCACCGCCGCGCGGCCCACGAAGTGGGACTCACCCTCCGCGACGTCACCCTCACGCTGCCGCAGTTCCGCTACCGCGCCGTCGACGCGTCGGGAATCGTCGAGAACGAGATCTGCCCGGTGTACGTCGCCTACACGGACGACGAACCCCGCCTCAACCCCGACGAAGTCGCGGAGGCGCGCTGGGTCGACCCCGCCGACCTGGACACGTCGATCAGTGCCGCCCCCTGGGCCTTCAGCCCGTGGCTCGTCCTCCAGGCGCAGCAGCTCGAGTTGGTGCCAGACGCCCGCAGGAGAGCCTCGTGATCGCCCTGTCATCGATCGCCCGACGCGAGATCGATGACGCTCTCGAGGTCGCACTCGACCGCCTGCGCATCCGATCGGCCGCCCTCGGCGAAGCCTCCGCGGCGCTCGGCGAGGCGACCGCGGCATCAGCCACCGGCGGCAAGCGCCTGCGGCCGGCGCTCGTCGTCGCCGCCTTCGAGGCGTTCGGCGGTGACATCGGACACTCCCCCGGGCTCTGGCGCGTCGCCGCGGCCTTCGAGCTGCTCCACGCGGCGTTCGTGGTCCACGACGACCTGATCGACGGCGACGTCGAACGGCGCGGCATCCCGAACGTCGTCGGACGGTTCCGCGAACGCGCACACGCCCTCGGCGGCGACCACGACGACGCGAACCTGCTCGGGGCAGCCGCGGCCGTCCTCGCCGGCGACCTGCTGCTGTTCGAGGCGACGAGGCTCATCGCGACCGCGCCCGTCACCGCCCCCCATCGGGCTGCCCTCTTCGTCCTCCTCGACGACGCTCTCCTCGTCTCCGCGGCGGGCGAACTCGCCGACGTCGAGCAGACCATCGGCGCCGACCTGCCCCCGGCCGACTCGCTCATCCGCACGGCACGCGACAAGACGGCGTTCTACTCCTTCCAGGCTCCCCTCGCCGCAGGCGCACTGCTGGCGGGGGCGAGCGACGACGAGCGCGCCGCCCTCGAATCGGCCGGATCCGCGATCGGGGTCGCCTTCCAGCTCGCCGACGACCTCATCGGCACCTTCGGGTCGCGCGCAGAGGCGGGACGTGAACCGGGGGCGGACCTGCGCGCGTCCAAGCGCACCCCCCTCATCGCCATGGCGGCCGAGACCGAGGCCTGGCCGCGCATCGCCTCCGCTCTCGCGATGGCGCCGACCGGGCCGATCGCGATCGCCGAGGCACAGCGCGAACTGGCCGCCAGCGGCGCGCGCGAGCGAGCGGTCGAATTGATCGCCGACACCCTCCGCTCGGCGCGCGGCCGTGCGGCGGACGCCTCGCTCCCCCGCGACGCCGTCGTCCTCCTCGCCGCACTGGCCGCCGCCGTCGAGGACCGCATCCCCCGATGACCGACACGCTCTACGACGAGACCGCGACGGTGGCGGCGGCATCCGTCATCCGTGCCTACTCGACCTCGTTCGGGCTCGCGACGAACCTCCTCGGCGGACGCGTGCGCCCGCACGTGCGGAACGTGTACGCCCTGGTGCGCGTTGCCGACGAGATCGTCGACGGAGCGGCCGAGGCGGCCGGCGTCCCGCTCGACGAGCAGCGGAACGTCCTCGACGCGCTCGAGGCCGAGACCTACGCCGCGATCGCGCGCGGGTTCAGCGCCAACCTCGTCGTCCACGCCTTCGCGCGGACCGCCCGCCAGTGCGGGATCGCCCGCGTGCACATCGAGCCGTTCTTCACCTCGATGCGCACCGACCTTGAGCAGGCCCAGCACGACGACGCCTCGCACGACGACTACGTCTACGGTTCCGCCGAAGTCGTCGGGCTCATGTGCCTCCAGGTCTTCGTCAACGCGGGATCCGCCGCGCCGCGCGACCCGGACCCGGCCCTGGTGTCCGGCGCGCGCCGCCTCGGGGCCGCCTTCCAGGACATCAACTTCCTGCGCGACCACGCCGACGACGCCGGCCGCCTGGGCCGGGACTACCTCGGCGTCGACGGGGGCGCCGAGCGACGCGAGCAGGTCCTCGCACGCATCGATGCCGACCTGGATGCCGCGGCCGCGACGATCCCGCTCCTGCCCGCGGACTGCCGCGTCGCGGTCGCGACCGCGCACGGCCTGTTCGCCTCGCTCGCCGACCGCCTGCACCGCACCGCCGATCTGGACACGAGGGTCCGCGTCCCGAACCCCGTGAAGGCGGCGATCGCGGTCCGCGCGGCCGTCGCCCACCGCACCGTCCTCCCCGCCCGACGACCCTCCCGGAGGTCCCCCGCATGACCCGCCGCATCGCGATCATCGGAGGAGGCATCACCGGTCTCGCCACCGCTGCGCTCCTCGCCGACCGAGGCGACGAGGTCACCGTCTTCGAGGCGCTCGACGACGTCGGCGGGCGCGCCGGCAGCTGGGAGAAGGACGGCTTCCGCTTCGACACCGGCCCCAGCTGGTACCTCATGCCCGAGGTCTTCGATCACTTCTTCGCTCTGCTCGGCACCACGGCCGCCGAGCAGCTCGACCTCGTGCGGCTGGATCCCGCCTACCGCGTGTACCACGAGGGCGAGAGCGAGCCCTTCGACGTCGTCTCGGGACGGGATGCCGCCGTCGCCGCGTTCGAGGCCCGCGAGAGCGGCGCCGGCGAGAAGCTCGCGACGTACCTCGACTCCGCCGGCGAGATCTACGACCTCGCGGTCTCGCGCTTCCTGTACGACCCCTACGTCTCGCTGAAGGGGCTGACCCACCCCGACGTGCTGAGCAAGCTCGGCACGCTGCTGCCGCTCCTCCTGCGCCCCCTGTCGACGCACGTCGAGAAGCGGTTCGCCGACCCGGTCCTGCGACAGGTCCTCGGCTATCCGGCGGTCTTCCTCGGGGGCTCGCCGTACGACGCGCCGAGCCTGTACCACCTGATGAGCCACCTCGACCTCGACGACGGCGTGCTCTACCCCCGCGGCGGCTTCGTGCAGATCATCCGGGCGATCGCCCGCCTCGCCGAAGAGCGCGGCGCGGTCATCCGCACCGGCAGCCGCGTCGAGCGGATCATCACCGTCGGCGATGTGGCCACCGGCATCCGTCTCGCCGACGGCACCCGCATCGAGGCGGACCACGTCATCTCGACCGCCGACATGCACCACACCGAGACCGCGCTGCTCCCGCCGGAGCTGCGGTCTCGCAGCGACGCGTGGTGGGACAAGCGCGTGCCGTCCTTCGGAGCGCTCCTGATCCTCCTGGGCGTCGAAGGCGAGCTCCCCGAGCTCGAACACCACACCCTGCTGTTCACGAAGGACTGGAAGGCGAACTTCGACGCGATCTTCGGCGCGGAGCACGCCGGTGCGATCCCCGACCCCGCCTCGTTGTACGTCTGCCGGCCGAGCGCCACCGATGACGACGTGGCGCCCGCCGGCCACGAGAACCTCTTCGTCCTCGTCCCGATGCCCGCCGCTCCGGAGCTCGGACATGGCGGAGTCGACGGCGCCGGCGACCCGGCGATCGAAGCCGCTGCGGATGCCGTCATCGCTCAGATCGCGTCGTGGACCGGTGTCGCCGATCTCGCTGATCGCGTCCGGGTGCGCCGGACCATCTCGCCCGGCGACTTCGCCGCCGACTTCGGTTCGTTCCGGGGCGGTGCGCTCGGCCTCGCTCACACCCTCGGGCAGTCGGCGATGTTCCGCCCGGGGCTGCGCTCGAAGGTCGATGGCCTTCTCTACGCCGGTCAGACCGTGCTCCCCGGCGTCGGCCTCCCGATGTGCCTCATCTCGGCCGAGCTCGTCGTGAAGCTCCTCGACGGGGACGTGTCCACCGGACGGCTTCCCGAGCCGCTCGCCTCGGAACGCTGACGGCGGTGCCCGGGCTGTACCTGGGCGCCCTGATCCTCTCGGCGCTCGGTGTGATCGCGATCGACCTGAGGCACCGCCTCGCAGTGGCCGCCGACCCCGGTCGCAGCCTGCTGCTGATCGCCTGCGGTACGGCGTTCCTCCTCGTGTGGGACCTGGTGGGCATCGCGACCGGCGTCTTCGTCCGCGGCGACAGTCCTCTGCTCGTCGGCATCGATCTCGCCCCCCACCTGCCTCTCGAGGAGCCGGTCTTCCTGGCGTTCCTCTGCCACCTGACGCTGGTCGTCCACGCCCTCGTCACGCGGAGACGCACGCGAGCACGGAGCCGGGACGCCGCATGACCTACCCGCTGATCGTCCTCCCGTTCGTCGTCGTCACCGTCGTCGTGACCCTCTTCTCGCTCCGCCGCCCGCAGCGACGAGAGCGCCTGGTCGCGTCGCTGTGGACCGCCGGCATCCTCGTCCTCCTGACGGCGGTGTTCGACAACGTGATGATCGCCGCCGACCTCTTCACCTACCCCGAGGAGCACATCAGCGGCATCCGCGTCGGCCTCGCCCCGATAGAGGACTTCGCCTACCCGCTGTGCGTCGCCTTCCTCCTCCCGGCGATCGGTGCGCTGCTGCCCGAGAGGAGGGATGCCGCGTGACGCCCCTCCGCTTCGCCCGCCAGCTCTTCGTGTCCTCCCGCCCCGTGAGCTGGATCAACACGGCATATCCGTTCGCGGCGGCGTATCTGCTGGCCGCACGCGAGATCGACCTCGTCCTGGTCATCGGGACCATCTTCTTCCTGATCCCGTACAACGTCGCGATGTACGGCATCAACGACGTGTTCGACTACGAGTCCGACCTGCGGAACCCGCGCAAGGGCGGAGCGCACGGAGCGATCCTCGAGAAGAGCCTGCACGCCCCCACCCTGTGGGCGTCGGGTCTGCTGGGTCTCCCTTTCGTCGTCTTCCTCGTGCTGTCGGGCCCACCGTTGTCGTGGCTCGTCCTGGGGCTCAGTCTGCTCGCTGTCGTCTTCTACAGCGCGCCGCCCCTGCGCCTCAAAGAGCGCCCCTTCGCGGATTCGGTGACGAGCAGCATCCACTTCTTCTCGCCCGCCGTGTACGCCCTCGTCCTGACCGGCGCGACGTGGACGCCGCAGCTCGTGCTCATCATCGTGGCGTTCGCGCTGTGGGGTGTCGCGTCGCACGCGTTCGGCGCCGTGCAGGATGTCGTCGCCGACCGCGAGGCGGGGATCTCATCGATCGCCACCGCGCGCGGCGCGGCGTGGACGGTGCGGTTCTCGCTCGTCGCCTACGCGGCGTCGGGCGTCGCTATCCTCGGGACCGCGTGGCCGGGACCGCTCGCCGCGATCGTCGCGCTACCGTACCTCGCCACCGTGTGGCCCTACCGCTCGGTGACCGACGCGGATGCCGCCTCCGCCACCCGCGGCTGGGACCGGTTCCTCTGGCTCAACCAGTTCGCCGGATTCGTGGTGACACTGCTGGTGATCTGGTGGGGGCTGTTCCTGTCGTGAACCGCCCCCACCAGATCAGCGGGATCACTCCCCGTCGAGCTGGATGAGCCTGTTGATGATGTCGGTGAGCGCCTTGTCCTGCTCGCCGTAGGCGGCCCAGTCACCCTTCTGCATGGCGTCGTCACGCGCCATCATGACCTGACGGGCCTGCTGCAGGAGACGCGCGATCTCGTCGCCGACACCCGCTGGGGGCGTCTCGTTCTGTCCGCCGCCGGGCGTCGCGCTGGGGCTCGGCGACCCGCTCGGCGAAGGCGACGGCGTCGTTCCCTCATCGCCGGTCGTCGCGCCGGAGTCACCGCCGAACAGCTTGTCGAGCGCTTCCTGCAGGGTGTCCTCGAAGGCGACCTCGTCACCGAACGCGACGAGGATCTTGCGGAGCGCGGGCAGCTGGGTTCCGCTCGACGCCTGCACGAAGATCGGCTGCACGTACAGCAGACCGCCACCGACGGGGAGCGTCAGCAGGTTGCCGTTGCGGACCTCGGACTGACCCTGTCGCAGGAGGTTCACCTGCTGCGCGATGGTCTCGTTCGAGCTGAAGGTGTTCTGCACCTGACCCGGGCCGGGGACCGAGACATCCGCGCTGATCTCCAGCATGCGGAGCTTGCCGTAATCGGGGTTCTTCTCGCCCTTCGTGCTGCCGGCGTTGGCGTCGACCGCGAGGTAGCCCATGAGCACGTTGCGCTCTTGGTCGCCCTCTGCCGCCGGAATGAAGGACGTGAACATCGAGTAGGTCGGGTCCTGCTGGCCCGGCATCTGCATCGTCAGGTAGTACGGCGGCTGCAGGTTCGACTGGGTCACCGGGTCCTGCGGCGTCCGCCACGCGTTGTCGCGGCGGATGAAGGACTGCGCGTCGTCGACGTGGTAGGTCCCGAGCATGGCGCGCTGCACCTTGAACAGGTCCGTCGGGTAGCGCACGTGGCTCATCAAGTCGCCGGACATCTCGCTGATGGGGCGGAGGGTCGACGGGTAGATCTTCTGCCAGGCCTTCAGCATCGGGTCCTGGTCGTCCCAGGCGTAGAGCTTGACCGAGCCGTCGTACGCATCGACGGTCGCCTTGACCGAGTTGCGGATGTAGTTCACGTCGTCGAGCGCGACGCTCGGGGCGCGGTTCGTGGTGTCGGAGATCGCGTCCCGGAGGCTCACGATCGACGAGTACGGGTAGTTGTTGCTCAGCGTGTAGCCGTCGATGATCCAGACGACGCGGCCGTCCACGACGCTCGGGTACGGATCGCTGTCGAGCTCGAGGTAGGGGGCCACCTTCTGGACGCGATCGCGCGGGTTGCGATCGTAGAGGATCTGCGAGTCGTCGTTGATCCCGTCGGAGAACAGGATGTCGGTCGACTGGAACTTCAGCGCGTACAGCAACCGGTTGAACGGGTTGCCGATGTTCGGGCCGCCGTTGCCGGTGAACGTCGTCCGGGTCTGACCGGCGCCGTCCTCGCCGCGCGGGTAGTCGAGTTCGACCGGGTCGCTGCCCTTCGGGGCGCCGACGATCGAGTAGGGCGGCGACGACTCGCCGAAGTAGATGCGGGGCTCGTACTTCGACTCGTTGGTGAGGTCGCCGGAGGTCGGGATGCCGCGCTCGAGGAAGACGGGGTCACCGTCCGCGGTGCGGTCGTTGCCCTTCGCCGCCACGACGCCGTAGCCGTGCGTGTAGACGAGCGTGTTGTTGTACCAGGACTGGGCGTTGCCCAGCTGGTCGAGGTTCAGCTCGCGCACCGACACGACGGCATCCTGCATCTTGCCGTCGATCTCGTACCGGTCGACGTCGAGCGGGTTCTGGAACTGGTAGTACGAGCGGTACTGCTCGAGCTGGCGCACGGTCGGTCCGATGATGGCGGGGTCCATGATGCGCAGCGACGCGGTGGTCTCGGCGTCGGCCCGGAGCTGACCCTTCTCGGCCGTGGTGACCGCCTCGTACTCGGTCTTCTCGAGCCCGTTGATGCCGTAGGCGAACTTCGTCGCCGCGAGGTTGCGGTCGACGTAGGGCGCCTCGTAGGTCTCGAGGTTAGGCGCGACCTGGAACTGGCTGACGGCCCACGGGTAGGCGACGCCGACGACGAGGGAGGAGACGATGAGCAGCGCGGTTCCGATGAGCGGGAAGCGCCACCGGCCGATGATGGCCGTCACGACGAACAGCGCGGCGACGATCGCTGCGGCGATGGACAGGATCGCGAGACCCGGGATGACCGCGTTGACGTCGACGTAGCTGGCGCCGGTGAACCGGTCGCCCTGCGTCGTGAGCGTCTTGAACCGGTCGAACCAGAGGCTGACCGCCTGTACGGCGAGATAGAGCGCAGCGACGATGGCGAGCTGGATGCGGGCGGCCTTGGAGATGCGGAGTTCGCGCTGCCCGACGCGCACCGAGCCGTAGAGGTAGGCGACGACGACGGTCACGAGAAGGCAGATCAGCAGCACTGCGGACGTGAAGCCGAGCACGACGCTGTAGAACGGCATCTGGAACAGGTAGAAGCCGGTGTCGAGGCCGAACTGCGGATCCTTCTGACCGGTGGTGACACCGTTGGCCCACAGCCAGGCGGTCTCCCACTGCGCCGAGGCGGCGAAGCCCGCGAAGAAGCCGAAGAAGACGGGGATGCCCCACATGGCCAGGCGTCGGAGAGGCTCGACGACCTCCTGGTAGTGATCGAGCTGGGAGCTCAGTCGGGCGTAGACCGGCCGAAGTCGGTACGCGAGCTGGATGGCTGCGAAGACGGGGGCCGCCATCGCGACGAACCCGATGACGAACATGACGACACGGGCCGTCCACTGCGTCACCAGCACACTGTCGTAGCCGAGCTGCTTGTACCACTGCCAGTCCGTGTACAGGCTGGCGAACGCGAAGAACGCGATCACCAGCACCACGAGGACTCCGACCGTGATGGCGATCGTGCGGCGAACGGGGTTCGGAGGGGTGGACGTGGCCGGTCCGGCAGGTGTCGAGGTCACCCTCTCATCCTAGGCGGGGCCGACTCGCGGACGGCGGCGGCGGGATGCGCTCTGGGCGGAATCGCAGGGGCGCTGCGGACTCAACCGGCGGCGCACACGGGGAGCTTGTCCACGCCCGTGCCGGTACGGATCGCGTCGAGGGCTGTGAGCGAGTCGTCGAGGGTCGAGACGGGGACGACGCGCAGGCCGTCCGGGATGTGGCCGACGACCTCGTTGCAGTTCTTCTCCGGGGCGAGGAAGTAGGTGGCCCCGGCATCCTTCGCGCCGTAGAGCTTCTGACGGATGCCGCCGATCGGCCCGATCGTGCCGGTGGCGTCGATCGTGCCCGTGCCGGCGACCTGTTTGCCGCCGTTGAGCTCGCCGGGAGTCAGGGTGTCGATGATCCCGAGGGCGAACATCTGGCCGGCGCTGGGCCCGCCGATCCGGTCGAGCTGGATCTTCACGTCGATGGGGAAATCGAAGTCCCGCGAGGTCGTGATCCCGATGATCCAGACCGTGCCGTCCTTCGTGGTGGTGCGCGAGGGCGTCACGGTGACCGTGCGCTCGGCACCGTTCCGGCGGATGACCAGTTCGACGGGCTGACCTCCCCGCTCGTTGATCAGGGATCGCAGCTGCGCGGTGTCCTCGATCGGCGTGCCGCTCGCCGAGACGATCTCGTCGCCGACCTCGAGGATGCCCTTCGCGGCGGAGTCGTCGCTCAGTGCGCCGACGCCGACGTGGGCCCGGACCTCGTACCCCAGTTCGGTGAGCGCGGCGGCCGTGGCCTCCTTCTGGGAGTCGACCATCAGCGCGGCGTTCTCCTCGTTGCGCTGCTCGGTCGTCGTCCCCGCCGGGAACACGTCGTCGATCGGGAGGACGGCTTCGCCGGGATCGAGCCACGCCTTCGCGAGCTCGAACCAGGACGGCGTGGTCTCGCGGTTGCCGACGACCTGCACGGTGGTGAGGTCGAGGGCGCCCGCGGTGGGGTACGTCTTCGCACCGCTCACAGAGATGAGGGGGACGTCGTCGCCGGACGCGTTCTCGGCCGACCCCAAGGTGTTGACGACCGGTCCCTGCCGCTGGATCACGAAACCGGTGGGGAGGAAGCTCAGGATGAGCAGGGCGACGAGCGCCACGACGAGAGCCCAGACCCCCGCGGAGAAGCGACGGGAACGGCGGGACGGCGGGGCGGCAGCCGGCTCGGCGGCGTTGTCGAAGAGCGACACGCGGGTCCTTCCTCCGGCGCTCGTTCGCGGCCGGCGTACACGGGACGTCTCCCGCTCGGACCGGGCGGAGAAAACCTGCCACTAGCGTAGAACGAGACGTCTCCCCCCTGCTGAAAGGCGCCTGACATGACCGATCCCTCGGACGACGATCTGCCCGGCGACGACGACCTCGCCGAGATGCTCCGACGCATGCTCAGCGGTCAGGGCGGAATCGACCCCGAGCAGCTCCGCCAGCTGTCGGGCATGGGCATCGACCCCGCGATGATGCAGAACATCATGCGCCAGTTCCAGGCGGCGATGGCCGGTGACGGGGACGACGACGGCCTCGACTGGTCCGCCGCGAAGACCCAGGCCCTGCACATCGCGAATCAGGACGGGCTGGGGATCACGGCAGGGTCGCGGACCGAGTTCGATCAGGCCTTCGCCCTCGCCGCGCTGTGGCTCAGCGAGGTGACGGCGATCGCCGAGCTCGCGCAGGCTCCGCAGCCGATCACCCGCGGCCAGTGGGTGGAGGCGACCCTCCCGGTCTGGCAGGAACTCGCCGAGCCGGTGGCGACCTCGATCAGCGACGCGCTCATGGCAGCGCTCGAGTCGCAGACGCCCGAGGAGATGCGTTCGGCCATCCAGGGCGCGGGACGCCTCATGCGCCGCGTGGGCGGCGCCCTGTTCGCGTCGCAGCTGGGTGCGGTGATCGGACGCCTGTCGCTCGAGGTCGTGAGCGGTGGCGACGTCGGCATCCCTCTTATGCCCACGGGGGACGCGGCGATCCTGCCGCAGAACTTCGCGGACTTCGGCCGCGACCTCGAGATCGAGGAGGACCAGCTCGCGCTCGTGCTGGCCACCCGCGAACTCGCCCACGCGCGACTGTTCCGTCACGCGAAGTGGCTGCGCCTGCATGTCATCTCGCAGGTGACCGACTTCGCGCGCGGCGTCCACGTCGACACGGACGCCCTCGAGGACCTCGCCTCGCGGTTCGATCCGTCGGCCCCCGAAGAGCTGAAGGCGGCCATCGAGAGCGGCGCCCTCCTCCCCCAGCGCTCTGAGGCTCAGGTCGCCGCCCTGACGAGGCTCGAGAACCTCCTCGCGACCATCGAGGGCTGGGTCGACGTCGTCACCGCCGACGCGACCGCGCGCGTGCCCTCCGCCGACCGCATCGCCGAGGCCGTCCGCCGCCGCCGCGCGGTCGGCGGGCCCGGCGAACAGGCGATGGCCTCCCTCGTCGGCCTCGAACTGCGTCCCCGTCGACTGCGCGAAGCCGCCGCCATGTGGCGCGCGGTGACGGATGCCGTCGGTCCGACGGTCCGCGACCGCCTCTGGGATTACCCCGACCTGATCCCGACGGCTGAGGACATCGACGATCCGGCCGCGCTGGTGGCACGGCTGCAGGCGAGCGAGCGCGGCGAGGAGCCCGAACGCGATGCGTTCGACGACGCCCTCGCGGCCCTCTTGGACGAGGAGGCAGCCGCGGAGCATCCGACGGATGCGGCTCCTGCCGACGACGAGCCAGACGAGCCGGATGCGCCCGGCGAGGACGGCCCGACGGGGCCGCGGCCCGTCTGATCCCCGAGCCTCCTCCACAGCGGCTCTGAGGCCTGTCCTCAGCGTTCGCCTGTGGACGGCCCCGGCGGAGGCGGGGACGCGACGTCAGAATCGCGGCATGCTGCGTCTCGCCCCCTCTCATCCCCCGCTGTGGCGGACCCCGACCAGCGTCCAGCTCGGGATGGACGACGAGCGACCGCTCACCGGTCTGACGCCGTGGCAGGAGCGTCTGCTCGATGCCCTCGTGAGCGGCATCCCGGATGCACGGCTCGCGCCACTGGCGCGGGAGCTCGGTGCGACCGACGACGAAGCGGATGCGTTCCTGCGTCGCATCGAGAAGGCCCTCGCTCCCGAGGCGGCGCCCGCACCGGCCGTCCGGGTCGAGCTGCCGGCCGATCTGCGCCACGAGGACGAGACCACGCTCGTCGGCGGGATGCAGGCCGCGGGACTGGACGTCGTCGACACCGCCCGATGGCCTCTGCCGACGGCGCCCGAACCGATCGTCGTGGTCGCGTCGCGCCTGGTCGATCCGCATCGCGCCGCGCGGCTCACCGCGAACGACATCCCCCATCTTCCGATCGAGCTCTCGGGCGACCGTGTCGTCGTGGGGCCGTTCGTCGTCCCCGGGGAGAGCGCCTGCATCGCCTGCGTCCACGCGTATCGGCGCGATCGCGACCCCGATTGGCCGCTCGTGGCGGCGCAGCTGCTCGCGCGACCGTCGGTCCCCACCGACCCGCTCCTGCTGGTCGAGGCGGCGACCCTCGCGGCCCGGATGCTGCGCAGCGGCGCGGTAGGACGCTCCGTCGTCCTCAGCGCCGCGGACGGGGTGGGCGAGAGCCGCGAACACCGCCCTCACGCAGGGTGCCTCTGCCGATCTCCTGAAGGAATCTGGAGCGCTGACGCTCCCGGTTCCCCGACCGCTGCGCCCACGACAGCGACAGCGTTCGCGCGGCCCGCGTGACGCCCACGTAGGCGAGACGCCGCTCCTCGTCGATCTGCTCGAACGTCGTCGCGTACGAGATCGGGAGGAGCCCTTCGCTGAGACCCATGAGGTGGACGTGGGGCCATTCGAGGCCCTTCGCGGCGTGGAGCGTCGCCAGGGTCACGGTGCGCATCGCGGGTTCGTGCTGCGCCTTGGCGCGGGCGGTGAGCTCGTCGGTGAAGCCGCGCAGAGTGGTCCCCTCCGGGGCTTCCTCGGCGAGGCGGAGCACCGCCGCCCGCGCTTCCCAGGCCTCGCGCAGCGCGCCGCCGGCGGGGGGCGCCTCGTCGGTCAGTCCGAGCGATCGCAGGACGTCGCGCACCGTGGCGATGAACGACCCCGACAGCGGCGCGACGGAGGCACCGCGGAGGGCCATGAGCGCCTGGCGCACCTCGGGCAGGTCCCAGAACCGCTTGCCCCCGAGGACCGTCGCCGGGATGCCGCGGCTCGAGAGGGCCGCCAGGAGCGGGGCCGACTGCGCGTTCAGCCGGTAGAGCACGGCGACGTCGTGCGGGTCGACACCTTCTCGGAGCTGCGCGGCGATCCGATCCGCGATGCCGTTCGCCTCGGCCGCGTCGTCCTCGTAGGACGTCACCTCGGGAGAGGGGCCGGCGGGCGCCGGTGTCACGAGCTGCAGGGCGCCGGGTCGCCCGCGCATGAGCTCGTTCGCGACGGCGAGGACCGCGGCATCCGATCGGTAGTTGCGTTCGAGGCGCACCACGGTGACGTCGTCGTCGCGCTCGGCGAACTCGAGCAGGTAGCGGGGGTCGGCGCCGGCGAACGAGTAGATGGTCTGGCTCGCGTCGCCGACGACGCACAGATCCTTGCGATCGCCCAGCCACAGCTGCAGCAGGCGGTGCTGCACGGGCGAGACGTCCTGGTACTCGTCGACGGTGAAGTGGCGGTACTGCTCGTGCACAGCCGCGGCGACGCGCGGCTCGGATTCGATCATCCCGGCGCAGGCGAGCAGGACGTCCTCGAAATCGAGCTGGCGTCGTTCGTCCTTCAGCTTCTCGTAGGCGCGCTGGAGGCCCACGAGGGGGTCGATCGACAGCCCGGGGATGCCGCCGGGCCGAACGTCGGCGTAGTCCTCGATCGAGCGCATCGTGACCTTCCGCCACTCGATCTGGGAGGCCACATCGCGCAGCGTGGAGGCATCCAGTCGCAGACCGATCCCGTCCGCCGCGTGCGAGAGGAGCTTCACCTTGCTGTCGACGATCGCCGGCGCGGTGTCGCGCGCCACCTGGGGCCAGAAGAAGTTCAGCTGGGCGAGGGCCGCGGCGTGGAAGGTGCGGGCCGCGACGCCCTCGACGCCGAGTGCTCGGAGCCGGCCCCGCAGTTCGCCGGCCGCCTTCGTCGTGAAGGTGACCGCCATGACGCGCTGCGGCGAATAGGCGCCGGTGTCGACGCCGTGCGCGATCCGGTGGGTGATGACGCGCGTCTTCCCCGTGCCGGCGCCGGCGAGGACGCACACCTGACCGCGGAGGGTGCTCGCCGCCTCGCGCTGGCGGTCGTCGAGGTCGGCGAGCGGGTCCGCGCTCACTCCCCGACCCATCGGACGATGAGGCTCCGGGCGATGGAGGCCGGCCCGGGAAGACGGATGTCGCCGCCACCCGCCAGAGCCTCGCGGATCTCCGCCCGGGTGAACCACCGCACGTCGAGGATCTCCTCGCCGTCGGGACGGGCTTCATCGTCGGCGACGGCGAAGGCGGTGAAGCCGAGCATGAGCGAGCGCGGGTACGGCCACGCCTGCGATCCGCGGTAGACGATGCGGTCGAGGCGGACGCCCGCCTCCTCGGCGACCTCGCGCTCGACGGTGGTCTCGAGCGACTCGCCGGCCTCGACGAACCCCGCGAACGTCGAATAGGTCGGGATGTCGCCCCACGCGGCGTTCCGCCCGAGCAGCAGACGCTCCCCGTCCGAGCTCGCGACGGCGACGATCACGGCGGGGTCGGTCCGGGGGAAGTGCTGGCGACCGCAGACGACGCACCGGCGGGACCAGCCCGCCTGCCGGATCTCGGTCGCCCCGCCGCAGGCCGGGCAGAACGGGGCGTCGAGCAGCCAGCGACCGAGGCTCAGCCCCTGCACGAAGCGGCCCGCCTCGTCGGCGTCGAGATCGCCTCCGACGACGCGCAGACTCCCCCACCCGGCGGCATCCACCGTCGGCTCGTCGGCTTTCGGCGACACGGCCGCCACGGCGACCGCGCGGTGCTGGGAATCGCGGCCGAGGAACGCCCAGACGGCGTCACCGGGAACGGCCTCGGGGGTGAGCCAGCGCAGCGCCGAGTTCTCGTCGAGCGGCGCGCGGTCGCCGTGAAGCAGCAGCACGCGGGTGTCGCGATCCGCTCGGATGCGGGTGAGCAGACCTTCGTCGAGCCGCTCTTCGGCTGCACGGTCGATGACCGCTCGCGCCAGGGGCGGCGGGACGTCCTTCGTCGTCATCGAGGACCTCTCTTGCGGGCGTGGCGTGGGGGGCGCGGGGCCGTGCCCCGCCTACCCTGGGGGGCATGGCACGCTCTCCTCTCACTCTAGCCGCGGCCGCCACGGCGGCTCTCTCGCAGGCGACGGGTGTGCGCACGAGCATCACGGGTGCGGCTGCACTCAGCGAAGACGTCGGCCACCGGTACGACAGCGCGCTCCTCCACCTCGACGACGGCACCCGGCTCGTCGTCCGCGTTCCCGAGAGCGACGAGGCCGAGGCGGACGCCGTCCGCGAGACGACGGCGCTCGGCGCCCTCACCCCCGGAGTCCGGGCCATGCTGCCCTTCCGAGCCCCCGAGACCCTCGGGACCTCCCGCGTCGGCGGCCGCACGGCGCGCGTGCAGACCTACCTCGCCGGTTATCGGGTGGACGCCGCCCACGTCCCGCCGGGGCGCGGCGTCGCAACCGCCATCGCGGCCGCCATCGCCGGCATCCACGAGCTCCCCACCTCCATCGTCCACGGCGCGGGCCTGCCCGCCCGCACGGCCGCGCAGGTGCGGACGGACACCGAGCGTCTCCTGGACCGCGCCGAGTCGACCGGACGACTGCCCTTCGGCCTCCTGCGACGGTGGAGCCGGGCTGTCGCGCTGGATGCGCTGTGGAACCTCGAACCCACCGTCATCCTCGGCGGCGTCGATCCGGCATCCTTCACCCTGACCGACGTCGAGGGGGTTCCCACCGTCGCCGGGCTGCTCCACTGGGGCGGGCTGAGCGTCGGCGACCCCGCGGAGGATCTGCGCTGGGTCGCCAGCGCACCCGACGCCGCCGCGGACGTCGTCGTGGCCTACGCCGCGGCGAGCGGGCGCGCCCCCGACGCGATGCTCGCCGAGCGCGCCCGGCTGCACGCCGAGCTCGAGTTCGCCAAGTGGCTCGTGCACGGTCACGACACGGCGTCGGAGTCGGTCATGACGGATGCCGTGGCCCTCCTCGAGTCCCTCGACGAGAGCGTCCGCGACGAGGCGCCGATCGGATCGGGGACCGTCAGCATCGACGACGCCCTGGCCGCACTGGGGCGCGTGCCGGCCAGCACCACGGGGGCCATCGACACCTCCATGCAGACCGATGCCTACGACCCCGGCATGCTCGACGGGTACGAGGACGACGATGCGGCGCCGGCGGCATCCGTCGTCGACCAGGAGACCGAGGCCCTCGAGTTCGGCGACTGGGCGGGTGCACAGGCGGAGACCCCCGCCGAGGAGAGCGACCCCGACGACGCCGCGAAGAACGCGCTCCGTCGCTGGACGGGGACCGCCTGACCCGCCGTCGCTTCGTCAGCCGCGGAGGATCAGACCGTCGGCGACGTAGAACAGCACGACGTCGATCCGGTCCATCGGAACCCCGTGCTTGGCGTGGTAGGCCCTGCGGTACAGCTCGAGCTGCAGCATCCGCTCGGTGCGCTCGGCCGGGGTGCGCGGCGGGCGACCCGTCTTCCAGTCCACGATCTCGATCCGGTCGCCCCGGCGGTACACCGCATCCAGCTTGCAGATGACGATGTGGGGACGGCCGTCGCCCAGCGCGTCGGGATCGACGAAATCGATCTCCGTCTCGACCTCGATCGGTTGAAGGGGACCCCACTCCGACGCCAGGAACGCGTCGCGCAGCCGGTCGAGCGCATCCGCGTCGGCCGGTGACATCGAGACCGATTCGTCGTCGTCCCAGAGGACGTCGTCGACCGAGCGCGACCGACCGACGAGACCGGACCGCTGCTCGACCCACGCGTGGAACAGCGTGCCGAGTCGCGTCTGCCGGTAGGGCCGTTCGGGCAGGGGGCGGGCGACCGCCGTCGCCGCCGCGTCGTAGTCGGCGACGAAGTCCTTGAACCGGGATGCGGGGATGCGGGTGGGCGCGACCCTCTCGCGGCCGGCCGCGCGCGCCGCACGCTCGGCGAGGAGCAGTTCGAGGTCGCGTGTCGGGGTGGCCGCCGGGGCGTTCATCGCCGCCTCGACCCGGGCCGCGGCCTCCCGCACCCGGGGTGCGCGCGATCCGAGGGGGTCGATCGGCCAGTCGAGCGTCGCCCGGGCACCCTCGTACGGGTTCTCGGCGACGTCCGCGTCGGGAAGCGCGATCCCGAGTTCCTCCGCGATCTCGCGGACGAACCGGCTGACCTCACGGGGCTTCTTGGTGCCGGCCCACGGCGAGGCGGAGATCAGCAGGTGCTCGCGGGCGCGCGTGACCGCGACGTAGGCGAGACGACGCTCCTCAGCGAGGTGGCGCTCCCGGATGCCGTCGGTGAACGACCCGAGCGCCGTCTTGAGGTCCTGCTGGGAGGGGGCGTCGGGTGCGCGCCACCGCAGATCGGGCAGCCACTCCCGGTCGCCGCGGAAGGAGTACGGCAGCACACCGAATCCGAGCCATCCCTTCGAATCCTGCAAGCGGGCAGGCAGCTCCTCCTCGACGCCTCGGACGACGGCCACGGCATCCCACTCGAGGCCCTTCGACCCGTGGATCGTGAGCAGCTGGACCACGTCGTCCTCGGGCGGCTCGGTGCGCGGGGCGAACTCGTCGATGCGCTCCGCCCGATCGAGCCAGGCCAGCAGGCTCGGGAGCGAACCTCGCTCGTCCGTCTGCAGGAAGCCGTGGAGCTCGTCGATGAACGCCCGGAGCTGATCGGATGCCGTCCGTGCCGGACCGCGCGATTCGTTCGCGGCGAGCTCGATGTCCAGGCGCAGCTCGTTCTCGATGAGACGCACGAGTTCGGGGATCGGCAGACCCGCGGCTCGCCGGAGCCCGGCGAACACCGCTCCGGCATCGCGGAGGCGTTCCCGCGCCGCGGGGGTGAACCCGGCGAGCCAGCCGTGGTCCGGCTTCTGACGGGCCACGAAGTCGAGAGCGGCGACGAGCGAGCCGCCTTCGTCCCCCGCCGACGAGCGGATCGTCTCGGCGAGCTCCGGAGGCAGGGGCTGCAGGGCGGTGTCGTGACGGACGAGACGCGCGGCGACCTGGGCCAGCTCCCGCAGGTCGGCGAGACCGATCGCCCAGCGCGGCCCCGAGAGCAAGCGGATGAGAGCGGACCCGGCCCGCGGGTCGCTGATCACGCGGAGGGCCGAGACGACGTCGACCACCTCAGGCGTCGAGAGGAGTCCTCCCAGTCCGAGGATCCGATGCGGGATGCCGCGTCGCCCCAGCGCGTCCGCGAATCGGAGCATGTGCTTCTTGCTGCGGACGAGGACGGCCGCCGTCGTCGACCGCCCGCCTCGGTGCCGCTCGTCCCGTACCGCTCGGAACCATTCGGCGACGGCATCCGCTTCGGCGTCGACGTCCGTCTCGACCACGATGTCGACGCGACCCGTCGGCGCGCCCTCGCGAGGTCTCAGCGTCCCCACCTCGACGGGTGCCTCCAGCGGCGCGAGCACGGCGCCCGCCGCGCGGAGGACGTCGACGCCGTTTCGCCAGCTCGTCAGGAGCGAGTAGGTGCGGGCCCCGGCATCCGAGTCGAACGAGCGCGCGAAGTCGCCGAGGTTGCCTGCGCTCGCGCCGCGCCAGCCGTAGATGGACTGGTGCGGGTCGCCGACGGCCATCACCGCCGTGTCGCGGAAGAGGGTGGCCAGCAGGTCGGTCTGCACGACGGACGTGTCCTGGTACTCGTCGAGGAGCACGACCCGGTAACGCTGGCGGAGCTCCTCGGCGACCGACGGGTGGGCGCGGACGACCTGGAGGGCGCCGGCCACCTGGTCGGAGAAGTCGATGAGGCCACGCCGCCGCTTCTCGGCTTCGTAGGTGCGGGCGAGCGAGGTGAGGACGGCGAGCCCGGACACCTTCTCGGCCGCCGTCCGCACGTCGGCGTACACGGTGGTGGCGGCTCGCTGACTGGGCCGCTCGAGGACGCCCTGGAACTCCTCCGCGAAGGCGTCGAGGTCATCGAGGTCGGCGAGGTTGTCGACGCTGTCGCGTGCGATCCGCAGCGCCGCATCGATGATCGTCGACGGCCGCTCGATGCGATCGGGCAGGCGCGTATCGTCGGAGGAGAGCACCACCTGACGCATGAGCAGCCACGCGGCCGACTCGCTGAGCACGACCGCCTCGGCATCGCGCCCGATGCGGACCGCGTTCTCGCGCACGATGGCGTCCGCGAAGCTGTTGTAGGTCGACACGGCGGGGCGCTCCAGCAGAGCGTCGCCCGCTTCGGGGGTGGTCGGCTCGGGAGCCAGCGCGTCGAGCGCCGCGCGGCGCGCCGATTCGGGCGCGCCGGCTCGCTCCAGCTCGCTGAACACGGCCAGGCGACCCTCGTCATTGAGCCGCTCGAGGTGCGGAAGCAGACCGCGCCGCTCGAACTCGGCCAGGCGGCGCAGGCGCGAGCCGATCCGCTCCGCGAGCTCGCCCGCGGCCTTGCGCGTGAAGGTCAGGCCGAGCACCTCGTCCCGGCGGACCAGGCCGTTCGCGACCAACCACACGACGCGCCCCGCCATCGTCTCGGTCTTGCCGCTGCCGGCACCGGCGACGACGAGAGCCGGGGCGAGGGGGGCGGAGATGACGGCCGACTGCTCGGGCGTCGGCGGGAACTGTCCGAGGGCCGCCGCGACGGTCTCGGGACGCAGGAGTGCGGTGCTCACGCGGAACTCACCGGACCGATCGTGTGGATGCGGCAGAGCCCGCGGGTGTGGTCGTCGCGGCAGTGCTCCTCGAACGGGGCGACGAACGATGTCCCCCGCATCACGCGGACGGCCTCGTCGACACGGCCGAGGAATGCGGCGCGCGTCTCGTCGTCGAAAGGTTCCTGGCGCGGTTCGGCGTACGGCGCGTTCCGGGTGCCTTTCAGGACGAGCAGCTTCGCTCCGCCCGGCGCGGCGCCTGCCACCTCGGGGATCGCCCCCCGCTCGAACGCGAGCTGGTAGGCGGCGAGCTGCGGATTGTCGACCGCGGCGCGGTCGCTCGTCGCCTCGCTCCGGCCGGTCTTGAGGTCCACGATGACGACGCGTCCGTCCCTCGTCCGTTCGACCCGGTCGATGTAGCCCGAGAGGATCGCGGGATGCGCGGCATCCGCCACCGGCAGCGGTACCTCGAAGTGAGGCTCGGCGCCGACGAGGGTCGTGCCGGCTCGCTCGGTGTCGCGGAGGTAGGCGGCGAGGCGCGTCACGAGGTCGCGGGCACGGCGGCGTTCGGCCTCGTCGATCCAGGCCGCCTCGAACTCGAGCTGCGACCAGCCTTCCTCGACGAACGCCCACAGCGCCTCGGGGTCCGCCGCGTCGGCATGCTCGAGCGCGGCATGCAGGAGGGTCCCGAGACCCGCCACGGCGCCGCCCGGATCGCCGCCGAGATCACCGATCACCCAGTCGAGCTGACACTGCTCCAGTGCGTGGATGCGGGAGGGCGAGATGCGCAGGGGTTCGGCGTCGAGGTCGCGGATCGGGGCTGTCGAGGTCGGCTCGGCGAGGCCGTACCACTGGGCCGGGTCGGCACCCGGCACACCCGCCGCCGCGAGCAGCGCGAGCTGCCCGGCGGCATCCGTCCGATCGGATTCGGTGGTGCGCGGGTCGGTCAGACGGCGTCGGTGGCTCGCGACCAGCCCTCGGAGGGTCAGGGGGTGCTCCGCAGCACGCGGAGCCGGCGCCGCGGGAGGCAGGAGCTCGAACAGCACACTCGGGCCGGAATCGTCGTCGTCGACTGCGGTCACGACGAGACGCGACCGTGCTCGCGAGACGGCGCGCGCGAACAGCCGCAGCTCGTCGTACAGCACGGCCCGTCGGCGGTCGGCGGTGTCGACGTCGGCGTCCTGCTCGGCGAGCCGCGCCGTCTCGAGCAGGCTCCCCCGCAGGCGCAGGTTCGGCCAGACGCCGTCCTGGACACCGGCGACGACGACGGTGTCGAACTCGAGCCCGAGCGCCGCTGCCGGCGTGGAGATCTGGACGCCGCTGGCCACCGTCCCGGTCCGCAGGCGGTCCTCGGCGACCTCGGACGACAGCAGCGCGCGGAGGTGATCGATCGGCGCCGTGCCGTCCTCCCGCTCGCCGTGACGCTTCGCGGCTTCGAAGAGGGCGACGACCGCGTCGAGGTCACGCCGCGCCTGATCGGCGAGCGGACCCTGGCCGTCGGCGAGTGTGCGCAGCTGGCGCTCGAGTCCCCGCTGCTCCCACACCGTCCACAGCAGCTCGTGCGCGGTCGCACCCGACTGGAGCTGCTCGCCCACCTCGGCGAGCGTCCGCGAGAGTCGAGCCGCGCGTCGCGCCTCGGGCGTGTCGATGACGTCGAACTCGATCGGATGCCGCACGCCCGCCGCCAGCAGTTCGCGAGCCGACCTCTCCCCACCCGACCGCAGCTCGGCGTGGCGGAGGGCGGCGCGCAGCCTCCGCAGCTCGACGGGATCGAGTCCCCCGCCGACGAGCACGTCGAGCACGTCGTCGTCGGTGCGGAGCTCGGTGGCGACGGCGGCCAGGTCGACCGCGCGCAGGAGGTCGCGCACGATCGGCGTCTCGGCGAGGGCTCGCGCGGGGCCGACGGCGGCGGTCGGGACGTCGCGCGCAGACAGCTCCGCCTCGAGCGCCGTCACCTGACGCGAATCGTGGGCGATGACCGCGCACTGCTCCCACGGGACGCCGTCGTGCACGTGCCGCTCGCGCAGGAGCCGGGCGATCAGATCGAACTCCTCCGCTCCCGAGCGCAGCGCGAAGGCGCGCACGCTGTCGTCGGCCTCGAGGCCGACGGGCGGATGCCGGTGCGCCACCAATCCCGCCGCGCCGATGCGGGACGTGACCTGGGCGGTGAGGTCGCGCTGGGCGGCGGTCCCCCGGTGCACGCTGCCCAGGACGTACGTGCTCGTGGCGAGACGGGCGAAGTTCTCGGGGCGGGCGCCGCGGAAGGATCCCGATCCGACGTCCGGGTCGCCGAACGCCAGCACCGCGACGCCCCGCATCCGGCACGCCTCCAGCAGTTCGACGCCGCCCAGGGTGACCTCCTGCGCATCGTCGACGAGGATGGCGCGCAGTCCCGCGACCGCGCCGAGAGCGGGCGAGCCCGCCGGAGCGTCACGGAGGAGCCCGACCGCTTCGCGCACGAGGCCCGCCGCGTCACGGTGCGCGCCGCGCATGCGGGCGCGGACGGCGCGGTACTCGTGCGCGAAGGATGCGAGCGATGCCCAGACGGGGCGGTCGGTCGCCGCGGCGCGCGCCGCGAGCTGCTCGGGTTCGATGCCGAGGGTGGTCATCTCGGCGAGGAAGGCGCGGATCTCCGCGCGCAGACCCGCGCCGGAGCGGATGTCGGCGGGCAGCCATTCCGGCCATCGCGAGGGCCCGCTCCGCTCGTCCTCCGCGTCGCCGGCGAGGAGGTCGCCGATGATTCGGTCCTCGTCGGGGCCGGTGAGCAGCTGCGGCGGCTCGTCCCCGCGGTGGACGGCGTGCGCGCGGACGACCTGATAGGCGAAGGCGGCGACGGAGCGGGCCAGCGGGCCGCTCGTCGCCACGCCCACGCCGACGGCGAGCCGGTCGCGGAGCGCTGTGGCCGCCGTGCGCGTGGGGGTGAGCACGAGGATCTGCTCCGGCGGCATCCCGCCGTCGACGAGCGCGACGACGCGACGGACCAGGGTCGAGGTCTTGCCGGTGCCGGGAGCTCCGATCACGACACCGGACGCGTCGGAGGGGAGGGAGGTCACCGCATCCTGCGCCAGGTCGGAACGGAGGGGCGCGGCGGGCATGCGCTCCACGCTAATCGGCGTCGCCGACACCGATGCACCAGCTCTCCCGCGCGCCGGGCGCAGCCGCGTTCGCCGACAGCGAGCGCGGGCCCGCGGCCACGGCGGGAGCGGGTGTCGTAGGCTCGAGAAGCGCCCGGAGACCCGGGCCGGGAAAGGCAGGCATCACCGTGGAGATCCGCATCGG
>ENA-UOXB01000575-UOXB01000575.1-bioreactor-metagenome-genome-assembly--contig:-NODE-575-length-23058-cov-22.619876_pt1 | contig 23058 bp, 20 predicted proteins | sample MGYA00238158_ERZ761615 | MGnify/ENA primary metagenome ERZ761615 (study PRJEB28904, sample SAMN06267902) | bioreactor metagenome | isolation source: Joint BioEnergy Institute, California, USA...
CGGTGAACATGATGACCATGTTCGGCATGGTGCTGGCCATCGGCATCCTGGTCGACGACGCCATCGTGGTGGTCGAGAACGTCGAGCGGATCATGGCCGAAGAAGGCCTGGAGCCGGTGCCGGCGACCATCAAGGCGATGGGCCAGGTGTCCGGCGCGATCCTTGGTATCACCCTGGTGCTGTCGGCGGTGTTCCTGCCCCTGGCGTTCATGGCGGGCTCGGTGGGGGTGATCTACCAGCAGTTCTCGCTGTCGCTGGCGGTGTCGATCCTGTTCTCGGGCTTCCTGGCGCTGACCTTCACCCCGGCGCTGTGCGCCACCCTGCTCAAGCCGATTCCCCAGGGGCATCACGAGAAAACCGGTTTCTTCGGCTGGTTCAACCGCACGTTCACCGGGCTGACCGGGCGCTACACCAAGCTCAACAGCAAGCTGGTGCCGCGCGCCGGCCGCTTCATGTTCATCTACCTGGGCATCGTGGTGCTGATGGGCTTCTTCTACCTGCGCCTGCCGGAATCCTTCGTGCCGGTCGAGGACCAGGGCTACATGATCGTCGATATCCAGCTGCCACCTGGGGCGACACGCGAGCGCACCTCGGCCACCGGCAAGCAGCTGGAGGAATTTCTCGCCTCCCGCGAGGCCGTGGCGACCTCCTTCCTGGTGCTGGGCTTCAGCTTCTCGGGCATGGGCGAGAACGCCGCCATCGCCTTCCCGCTGCTCAAGGACTGGTCCGAGCGTGATTCGGAGCAATCGGTCGAGGCCGAGACGGCCGCGGTCAACGGCCGCTTCGCCAACCTCGACGACGGCGCCATGATGGCCGTGCCACCGCCACCGATCGACGGCCTGGGCAACTCGGGCGGCTTCTCGCTGCGCCTGCAGGACCGCAGCAGCCTCGGCCGCGAGGCGCTGCTCGCGGCGCGCGACCAGGTGCTCGGCAAGGTCAACGGCAACCCGCTGTTCCTCTACGGCATGATGGAAGGCCTGGCCGAAGCGCCGCAGCTGCGCCTGGTCATCGACCGCGAGAAGGCGCGCGCCCAGGGCGTCAGTTTCGAGTCGATCAGCAATGCGCTGTCCACCGCCTTCGGCTCCGCGGTGATCAACGACTTCGCCAACGCCGGGCGCCAGCAGCGCGTGGTGGTGCAGGCCGAACAGGCCGCACGGATGACGCCGGACAGCGTGCTCAAGCTGCACGTGCCCAACGACAGCGGCAGCCTGGTGCCGCTGAGCGCCTTCGTGACCACCCAGTGGGAACAAGGCCCGGTGCAGGTGGCGCGCTACAACGGCTACCCGTCGATCCGCATTTCCGGCGACGCCGCCCCGGGGGTCAGCACCGGCGAGGCCATGGCCGAGCTGGAGCGCATCGTCGCCGAGCTGCCGGCGGGCATCGGTTACGAATGGACCGGCCTCTCCTACCAGGAAAAGGTCGCCAGCGGCCAGGCGACAATGCTCTTCGCCCTGGCCATCGTGGTGGTGTTCCTGCTGCTGGTGGCCCTCTACGAGAGCTGGGCGATTCCCCTGGCGGTCCTGCTCATCGTGCCGGTCGGCGCCCTTGGCGCGGTACTGGCGGTAACCGCCATCGGCCTGCCCAACGACGTGTACTTCAAGGTCGGCCTGATCACCGTGATCGGCCTGGCGGCGAAGAACGCCATCCTGATCGTCGAGTTCGCCAAGGACCTGTGGGAAGACGGCTACTCGCTGCGTGACGCCGCCATCGAGGCCGCACGCCTGCGCTTCCGGCCGATCATCATGACCTCCATGGCCTTCATGCTCGGCGTGGTGCCGCTGGTGATCGCCACCGGCGCCGGCGCGGCCAGCCAGCGCGCCATCGGCACCGGGGTGCTCGGCGGGATGTTCAGCGCGACCCTGCTGGGGGTGATCTTCGTGCCGATCTTCTTCGTCTGGGTGTTGTCGCTGCTGCGTACCAAGCCCAAGCAGACCGACCATCACCCGCTGCACAAGGCGGAGTAAGGCCATGGCCGCGCCGAGCCTGCGGCGCTCATTGTCTGCTGGTAGGACGGACGATGGCGTGGCCAGGGCGGCTCTATCGCCACCCCTGCAGCACTGATGAGAGGGGGCGTGCTGGCGAAAGCCGCACGCCCTTTGTCATTCAGTTCAGCAAGGCGATCAACGCGGGTACGCTGAGTACCGCCGTGTAGTAGCCCATGAACTGCACACCGATGTTGAAGCCCAGGAAGCGCCCCAGAAGGCCGCCGAGCAGGCCGATGGTGACGATCACCAGCAGCCCGAGCAGGCCGCCCTCCCAGATCCCGACCACCAGCACCAGGCCGATGAAGGTGGCGATCACCGCTTCGTGGCTGATCCTGCGCGACACGAAAGAAGCTGCCTGGTGGGCGAAGTTCATGGTGAAGGGATAGGCGATCAGAATGGCCACCAGCACCGCCATCATGCCGTAGCCGAAGAACTCCCAGTTGTTGAGCAGGTTATGCAGGTTGTTGACCTCACCGCTGACGCTGTCCACGGTGAAGCGCGGCGGTGCGTTGAACAGCGGCGCGGCCGGGCCGGCAGCCACCGGGCTGAGCGGCAGGCCGAAGGCGATCAGCGGAATCAGCGCCTCGGCGATGTAGGTGGACTCGGTCACCCCGTTACGGGCGGTGATCACCGTGGTCAGGCGCTCGTAGGCCTGCTTGATGCGCGCGCCGATCAGCTCGCCCATGATCACGGTCATGGCCACCGGGCTGAACACGAAGGTGGCACTGGTCACGCTCGCCGCCATGGCGGTCATGCGCGTCTGGCGCTTGTTGATCACCCGCAACGGGTTGGGAAAGTAGCCGCGCCAGCCCTTCATGTCCGGCGCCAGGGAGAACACCCGATACTGGTCGCGACGCATGCGTTCACGCTCGGCTGGCGCCAGCATCGAGAACAGCGAAGTGATCAGCGGTGCCACGGCGATGCCGAGGAAGTAACTGACCGCCAGCTTGACGCCGTACTGGGCCGTCAGGGTCTGCAGGGCGACGATCACCAGCACGAACGGCAGCAAGGCCAGCACCGAGGCCCAGCGCCCGGCCGAGAAGTAGGCGATGGTGAAGGCGGCGCAGAGAAACACCCAGGGGGCGAACTGCTTGATGACGTCACCGAACGGCGCCAGCAGCACGGCGAACAGCACCGCCAGCGGCACCGCGATGACGGCTGCCACGGCGCCACCGGAAATCATCTTGCGCAGCGCCACATGGGGCACACCAAGGCGGCGCAGATGGTTGGCGTCACCGATCAGCGCGGTCGCCGAGGTATCACCGGGAATGCCCAGCAGCGCAGTGGGCACCGCGTGGGTCATGTGCTTGGCCACCGCACCGGCCAGGAAGAAGGTGAGAATCCCGGCCGGCGGCGCGCCGAGCAGCACCACCAGCATGGTCAGTGGCGCCAGGGTGGTGGTTTCGTCGGTGCCCGATACCAGGCCGATGGCGGAGAACAGCACGGCGCCGAACAGGCCAAGCGCCAGGGCCATGAGTATTTCGTAGAGTAGGCCCTCCATCACGAACGCCCTCCGCTCAGCGCCAGGGCATCGCGCGTGTCCGCATCGGCTTCGACGGGGCCATTGTCACGCGCCTGTTCTTCCCGGGCCTGGGCATCCCGGAACAGCTCATAGAGGCCGAGTTCGTGGAGCTCGGCGACCACCTCGGGCGAGGTGTCCTCGAGACGGCCAAGGCTGCCGTATTCCTTGAGCAGGTCACCCACCACCTGCTCGCGAAAAGCCGGATCCGCCACGTGCTCGACCACATCGCGCTTGGGTTTGAACAGCATCGCACTGATCGCCCCACCGCCCAGGCAACCGAGAATGCCGAAGAGCATGGCGTAGGCCTTGGCCATCTGCGCCGACTCGACCAGGCCGCCGAGTATCAACAGCGCCAGCCCATAGGCACCCAGGCTGACGATGGCGCTGACGATGATGGCCAGCACCAGGTGCCGGGCATCGACGGTATCGCCCCACACCTCGTAGAGGTTGTCGGTGTTGCGCGCCGCGTCCGCGCTGGGCGGTGTCGCGGCGATTCTGGCAAGCTCTTGGCTCATGGTGTCCCCCGCCCTTTCGGGCTCTTGTTGTTATCGAGGAAGCAGCTGGTTGGCGACCGCAAGGTCGGTTTCGTGTGCACTGCAGGTGCCGGCCATGGCGCCTGTGTCGCTGTTGGTCATGCCGCGCCGGCAAGGCGTACGCTGGCGCCTCCCTGGGCGATCACCTGGCCCGTCTGGTTGCTCAGGCGCAGCGCCAGGTTCACTCGCCCGGCCTCTACCGCGACGACTTCGCCGGCGGCGGTCAGCACATCGCCCACATAACCGGCGCGTCGATTGCTGTATTGGAAGCTCAGCAGTTCGTCGCCCTCCTCCATCCAGTCGTACACCAGTTGGGTCAGCCAGTCGCCCTGCAACGGGCCGTCCACCAAGAGCGCCGGGTGCCCCTCGCGCTGCTGGGCATAGGGCAGGTCATAGTGGATACGGTGGGCATTCCAGATCGCCGCGTTATACAGAAACAGCTGCACGGTGCCGGGCCGGTACTCGCGCTCGGGCAGCCGCTGGCCTGCTCTGATCATCTGCCTGGCCATGCTCACCTCGCGATCCGGGTCAGGCGTTCGGTCACCACCGGCTCGCCCGCTTCGGTTGCAAAACGGTTCTCGAACACCAGAAAGATCAGCGGCCCTTCGGCGCCCTGTTTCTGGTAGATGTCCAGCAGGGTCTGCCGGCACAACAGCACGTCGCCGGCGAAGATCCTGCGGTGCACCTGATACTCGCTGCCGCCGGCCATGATGCGCTTGAGCGGCAACTCGGGAAGCAGCGCATCGTCGGGCTTGTGCCCGTCCTCGAGCAGTTGCTCCAGCGGCAGCACCGGCATCATCGCGCTGAACAGGAACAGCAGCGGCGCTTCGTCGCCATCGAGATAACGGCGCTGACGCTGCCCGGTGGCCACCGCATATTTTTTGATGTCGTTACGGTTCACCTCGAAGCGCGACGGCGGCAGCGAGGTGCCGATACTGCGCCGGGCCGCATCGCTGATCAGATCCGTCATCAGATCACCCCCAGCCTGACCAGCTCGGCGTATTCGGCTTCGTCCAGGCCCAGCCACTGGCGATAGATGGAGGCGTTGTGCTCGCCGACCGCGGGGGCGCTGGCGCCGCGTTCCAGGGTGCCGCCGGAGAGTTTGATCGGGTTGCCGAACACCTCGAAGCGGGCTCCCTGGCAATCGACCGGCACCAGCATGTCGCGTTCGCGCAGGTGGGGGTCGGCCACCACTTCATCGATGCTCTTGATCGGCGACAATGGAAAGCGATCACCGGTCATGGCTTCCAGTTCGGCCTTGGTGTGGGCGCCGAGCCAGCGCTCCACGGCAGGCTTGACCTTGCGCAGGTAGACGTCGGCCTCGAAGCGCTTGGCCATGCTGTCGAGCTCAGGGTCCGAGGCCGTCGCCTCGTCACCGAAGGTCAGGCAGGCCTCGCGCCAGAACTTGTCGGTGTAGGCACCGAAGAACACGTAGCCATCCTTGCAGGCGTAGCGTCCGTAGGGACGCACGAACGGATGGCCATTGCCCTCGGGCACCGTGACCTTGCCGGTTTCGGTGTAGGTCACCAGCGCGTTTTCGGTGAGCGAGACGATCGAATCCTGCTGCGACACGTCGACCAGTTGGCCCAGGCCGGTGCGCTCCGCTTCACGCAATGCGCCGAGGGTACCGATGGCCGCATACAGCGCAGCGGACAGGTCACCCAGCACCGTGCCCACGCGCATCGGCTCTTCCACCGTGCCATTCATCGACCACAGCCCGCCGCTGGCCTGGGCGCTGCTGTCGAATGCCGGGCGCAGCGAGTTCGGGCCGTACTGGCCGAAGCCACTGATGGCGGTGAACACGATGGCTGGATTGATCTCCCTGAGCACCTCGTAGCCCAGCCCCAGCCTGGCCATGGTGCCGGGCCGAAAGTTCTCGATGACGATATCGGCCTTGCGCACCATGTCCAGGAAGGTGGCCTTGCCCTCGGCCTTCTTCAGGTCCAGGCCGACCGCCATCTTGTTGCGGTTGAACTGGGCGAAGAAGCCACTCACCGGCTCGCTGCTGCTGCGACTGAGCGGCGGAAACTCGCGGGTGAGATCAGGATCGGCGGGGTTCTCGATCTTGATCACCGTGGCGCCCATGTCGGCCAGCAGCATGGCGCAGTAGGGGCCGGCGACAACACGGGTCAGGTCGAGGATGGTCACGCCCTTCAGCGGGCCGGCCGTTCTGGCGAAGCTCGCCGGTGCATCGGTCAGTGAACTCATGGGTTCTCCTGTGTCGGTACGTCGCCGGGGGCGCAGAGCGCCGCCATGAAAGAGCCGAGGTACGCTCGTACAGTGAGTTGACGGAGTGATCCGGGCAATGCGACCTGATGGCTGTCGCAGCGGGCCCGCACCCTTTCCGGGTTGTTGTTCTATTGGCTCAATGCGCCCTGTTGCGCAGGGCGGTGGCCACTCTCGAAGCCGACGGTTTACCCAGCGCGGCGTCGATGAAAGCACCGGCCTCGAGCAGTGCCGACAGATCCACACCGGTCGGCAGGCCCTGGCCCTCGAGCAGATAGACCAGCTCCTCGGTCGCCACATTACCGGTGGCCCCGGGCGAATACGGGCAGCCACCCAGGCCGGAAACCGAACTGTCGAACACCCTTACCCCGGTTTCCAGAGCAGCCTGGACATTGGCCACCGCCATGCCGTACGTGTCGTGGAAATGCCCGGCCAGTGCCGTGATCGGCACCTCGCTGGCGCAAGCTTCGATCAGCACTCTGGCCTTGCCCGGGGTGCCTCGGCCGATGGTGTCGCCAAGGCTGATCTCGTAGCAGCCCATGGCGTGCAGCTCGCGGGCGACCCGCACCACCTCCGCCACCGGCACCTCACCAGTGAACGGGCAACCGAGCACGCAGGAGACATAGCCGCGCACCGCCACGCCCTGCTCCAGCGCCTTGCCCAGCACCGGCTGGAAGCGCTGCAGGCTTTCGGCGATCGAGCAGTTGATGTTCTTCTGCGAAAACGCCTCGGAGGCGGCGGCGAAAACCGCCACTTCCCGGCACCCGGCCCGCAGTGCGGCATCGAGCCCCTGAAGATTGGGCACCAGCGCCGTGTAGGTCACCCCCGGATGTTGCCCGAGGCGGCGCAACACCTGGTCGGAGTCGGCCATCTGCGGCACCCAGCGTGGCGACACGAACGCACCGGCCTCAAGCGTTCGCAGCCCGGCCGCGACCAGCCGTTCGATCAGCGCCACGCGCACCTCGACCGGCAGGGTCAGGGCTTCGTTCTGCAGGCCGTCCCGCGCACCGACCTCCACCAGCCGTACGGCATTCATGCTCATTGCCCGCGCTTTTCGCGCAACAACGCCTCGGCGCGGTCGGCACGTACGTCGCGGGTCTCGACCATGCGTTTGACCAGCCAGTCCAGCTCATCGCCCCGGGCACCGGCCGACAGCGCGATATTGCGCGCATGCAGGGCCATGTGGCCGCGCTGGATGCCTTCGGTAGCCAGGGCACGCAAGGCCCCGAGATTCTGCGCCAGGCCGACGGCGACGGCGATCTCGCCCAGTTCCTGGGCACTCTTCACGCCAAGAATGCGCAACGACAGCTGCGCCAGTGGGTGGGTCTTGGTGGCGCCACCGACCAGGCCGAGGGGCATGGGCATCTCGATGGTGCCGACCAGATGGCCTTGGCGATCCTTCTCCCAGGTGGTCAGGGAGCCGTAATGACCATTGCGGCAGGCATAGGCATGGGCGCCCGCCTCCACGGCCCGCCAGTCGTTGCCGGTGGCCACCACCAGCGGGTCGATGCCGTTCATGATGCCCTTGTTGTGGGTCGCGGCGCGGTACGGATCGATGGCCGCGAAGGTATAGGCATCGATCACTCCCTCGATGACCTCCGTGCCCTTGTACTCGGCGGTATCCAGGTGTTCCGGGGCGATCCGCAACTGGGCCCGCGCCAGGCGCAGATCGGCAAGATTGGAAAGGATGCGCAAGCGCACCTTGCCGCCCGTAAGCTGTTCCATCAGCGGCGCCACGGCCTCGGCCATGGTGTTGACCGTGTTCGCACCCATGGCGTCGCGCACGTCGACGATCAGGTGCGCAACCAGCATCGGCCCGCGCGGGCTGTCGATGAAGGTGTGCACCTCGATATCACGGCAACCGCCGCCCAGGCTGTTCAGCAGCTGGTCCTTGCTGTTGGCCAGGGTGATGATCTCGTCCTTGTTGCGCAGCAGGCTGAGGCGCGCGTTGTAGGGATCGCTGACGCCGATGATCTGTACCTGGGCACGCATCAGCGGCGCGCTGCTGGAAGTCTGGAAGCCCCCTGCCGGCCGGGTCAGCTTGGCCATGAACGAAGCCGCAGCGACCACCGAAGGCTCTTCCACCACCAGCGGAATGAGCATCTCCCGGCCGTTGATGCGGAAGTTGCTGGCCAGCGCATAGGGCAGCTCGAACGTGCCGATCACGTTCTCGATCATGCCGTCGGCGATCTCCAGCGGCAGCGCACCGGCGTCACGCAAAAGCGCGGTGTCCTCGGCGGACAGGCCAAGCAATTGCTGCACATGCTCGAGGCGTTGCGCGGGGGACAGGTTACGGAAATCGGGCAGGCGGGAATCGATCGACATGGGCGCTCCTCGGGGAGTCGTTTGTTCTTGGTTGGGGCGAACGTTATCCTCACTGTATCCCTGAAAGAAGGTACAGTTTGCCCGGACACTTCATTCCTGTACCCAGGGATTTGCGCCATGCCCAGACAGACCCTCGCCCAGAAAGTCGCCGACGCCATTGCCAGGCAGATTGCCGATGGTGCCCTGCCGGCAGGCAGCAAACTGCCCTCGCTGCGCGAGTACATGCGCCTGCACGGGCACTCCAAGAACACGGTGATTACCGCCTACGAGCACCTGGCCTCCCAGGGGCTGGTGGAGGCACGCCACGGCAAGGGGTTCTTCGTCTGCACGAGCGTCAGCGCCAGTGTCGAGGACGACGAGGCGCAGCCCTACACGAGGGCGCTGGACACCATCTGGATGATGCGCCAGCAGTTCGTCCGCGACCCCGGCCACTCGCACCTTGGCGAAGGCTTCCCACCGGTGCAATGGCTGATGGACATGCGCCTGGACAAATTCCACCGCCAGGTGGTGCGCGGCGGGGTGACCACCCTGTTTCGCTACGGCACACGGCTGGGCAACCCCGGCCTGCGCCAGCGCCTGGCGCAGAAGCTGGCGGACTACCGCATCGCCGTCTCGCCCCGGCAACTGGTCACCACCCTGGGCGCCAACCACGGTATGGACCTGATCATCCGCCGCTACGTCATTCCCGGCGACACGGTGCTGGTCGAAGACCCCGGCTATTACCCGCTGTTCGGCAAATTGCAGTTGCAGGGCGCGCGCATGCTCGGCGTACCGCGGGAGGCTGACGGACCGGATCTGGATGCATTGGAGCGGGTGCTGAAAAGGGCAAGACCCAGGCTGTTCTTCCTGCAGTCGGTGGGCCACAACCCCACCGGCTCGGACATCTCCCCCGCCAAGGCCCACCGCCTGCTGCAGATTGCCGAAGCGCACGACCTGCTGCTGGTGGAGAACGACGCCATGGCCGACTTCAAGCCCAGCTCGGCAACCAAGCTGACGGCACTGGACCAGTGCGAGCGCACCCTGTACCTGGGCAGCTTTTCCAAATCGATTTCCGCCGCCTTGCGCGTCGGCTTCATCGCCGGCAGCAAGCAGCGCATCGAGGAGCTGGCCGACCTGAAGATGCTGCTGCACAACAGCGGCGCCGAATACAGCGAGCGCACCATCGAGGTGATCCTCGGCGAGGGGCATTTCCTGCGTCACCTGTCACGCCTGCAGGATCGCCTGCGCGCCGCCACGCAACGCGGCCTCGAAGTGCTCGACGAGCTGGGCGCCGAGGTGTTCTGCAGGCCGGAGCAAAGCCTTTATCTGTGGGCGCGTTTTCCCGGCATCGACGACGCCAACGCCCTGACCCGACATTGCCTGACCCAGGGGGTGATGCTTGCACCGGGCTCGATCTTCGCCGTCAACCGGCAGACGCCGGTACCCTGGACGCGCCTCAATGTGGCCTACCTGGATGACCCGGCGTTCCGCCGCAGCCTGGCGCGCCAAGCGCAACAGGCTGTCGGCGCACGGTAACGCGGGTCAGACCCGGAAGGCGGTCACCAGGCCATTGAGGCTGACCGCCAGGCACGACAGTTCCTGGCTCGCCGCGCGGGTCTGGTTGGCACCGGCCGAGGTCTGCTGCGACAGGTCGCGAATGTTCACCAGGTTGCGATCGACCTCGCGAGCCACCTGCGCCTGCTGCTCCGCAGCGCTGGCGATCACCAGGTTGCGCTCGGTGATCGCGGCGATGGCCTGCACGATCGCCTCCAGGGCATCCCCCGCGGCCTGGGCCAGGGTCAGGGTGGCGCCGGCGCGTGAACTGCTGTTGTGCATGGCCGCCACCGCCTGTTCGGTACCGCGCTGGATGCCCTCGATCATCTGCTCGATTTCCCGGGTCGACTGCTGGGTGCGATGCGCCAGGGCGCGCACCTCGTCGGCCACCACGGCGAAACCACGCCCCTGCTCCCCTGCCCTGGCTGCCTCGATGGCGGCGTTCAGGGCCAGCAGGTTGGTCTGCTCGGCAATCGCGCGAATCACCGTGACCACCTGGCTGATCTCGCGGACGTTGCCAGCCAGCTTGCCGATCTCGCCGGAGGTAGCGTTGACGTCCTGGGTCAGCAGGTGGATCGAATCGACGGTCTGGCGCACCTGATCCTGCCCGAGGCGCGCGGTCTGGTCCGACTGGCGCGACGCTTCGGAGGTGCTGACCGCATTCTGCGCCACCTCCTCCACCGTGGCGGTCATCTGGTTCACCGCCGTGGCCGCCTGTTCGATTTCCTCGTTCTGCAGGTGCAGACCGCGGGTCGCATCTTCGGTTACCGCATGCAGCTCTTCCGATGACGAGGCCAGCTGATTGGAGGATTCGCCGATACGTTGCAGGGTGTCGCGCAGGCTGCGCTGCATGGCAGCCAGCGCCTGCAGCAGCTGGGCAGGCTCGTCGCGGCCGTGGTCGTCGACGTTACCGGTGAGGTCACCGGCGGCGATGGTCTTCGCGACCTCGACCGCCCTGCCGAGCGGTTTGACGATGCTGCGCGTCAGGTAGATCGCCAGCAGGATGGTCAGCACCGTCGCGACGATCACCACCAGCACCACGGTACTGGTGCTGTGCTCGTACACCTCGTCGCTCTCGCCAAAGGCCTGCGTGGCGCCCTGGCGGTTGTACTCGGTCAGCTCCTTGAGCTTCCTGACCAGCAGGTCCCCTTCCTCGGCCATCACCCCGGTGAGAATCTGCCCGGCAGCCATGCGCTCGCCGCGCAGCATCAGCTCGACCGCCTCACTCTGGTGCTGCAGGTAGCGATCCTTGATGCCGAGCAGTTGCTCGAACACCAGCCGTTCGGCGTCGGACTCGACCAGCGCCAGGTAACGGCTCTGTGCGCTGGCCAGGTCCGCCTTGGTAGCGTCCAGCCCGGGCAGGGCGGCGCGCCTTGCCTGGTCAGTGTCGAGCGCATAGAAGCGCAAGGTCAGTGCCCTGACCCGCATGGCCGAGACACCCAGGTCGTTCAATGCCAGGGTGGATGGAAACCACTTGGTCTCGATGGCGTCGCTCATGCTGTCCATGCGCTGCATCTGCGACAGCGTGATGACGCCAAGCAGCACCAGCAAGGTCGCCAGGGCGGCGAAGCAAATACCGGCACGCAAGCCAATTTTCATATTTCTGAGCGACATCAATCCTGCCCTTTCGTTATCGGTTGCCCTTTCGGGAATGGGGTAGCGGCGGTTACACGCAGCCATCGGCGCGCACTCGCCTGTTCAGTCGGCCTGCAGCACACAGGGCGTAGCGAGCCCTGGGATCAACTTCTGCGCGCGGGCGAAGAGAAATCCCTGCACCCACTGGGCCTCGCATTGGCGGCTGATCGCCAGGTCGGCCGCGGTCTCGATACCCTCGACCACCACATGGGCGGCCAGGCTGTTGCACAGCCCTATCAGGTGCCGGAGGGTCTTGGCATGCAGCGAGGAGCGCCGGGCGCGCTGCACATAACCCTGGTCGATCTTGATGATGTCGGGCTGTGCCTGCTGGATGAAGGCCAGGGTGCCGAACCCCGAGCCGAAATCGTCGATGGCCACATGGCAGCCAGTGCTGCGCAGCTGGTGGACGAATTCCACGGCCTGATCGTGGCTGATCGGTGCCGAGCTTTCGGTGATCTCGATGACCAGGCGCGAGGCGATGCCGCTGTCGGCGAGGCGCTGCAGCACCTGCTCCCAGTGATAATCGAGCGTCGCGCTCTGGGCGGAAACGTTGCAGCCCAGGGTCAGCGCCGGATGGCCCTGCAGCAGGTCGATAAGCGCCTCGACGACGCAGTGGTCGAGGCGGCGCATCGAGTGCCGGCGCTCCAGCACCGCGAACGGGTTGAAGCCCAGGGGCTCGCCATCGCTGCGTAACAGACCCTCCTGATAGAGCGTGCGCTCGGTATCAGCCGCCGCCCTGACCGGCTGGAAGGCCAGGTGAAAGCGGCCGCGCTGCAGCTGCTGGTAGAAATGCCGCACCCGCACCTCGTCAGCCGCAGCAGTGGCCACGCAAAGGGCATCCAGATTGAGCAGTGGGTGCGCGGCAAACATCGAGGGCATTACCTGTTGTCCATAACTGGTTCGCTAGATCGCCACCTCGCAAACGTTTGCTTATGGCTGCTCGCCGAGGCTATTCGCTAAAATCGCAATCCAAACTGAGAAAGGGTGCACGGCCAGCGCGCCGCCGATTGGGCAAGGTAGCGACTCACACGCTGCCGGCATTCTGCGGCTTCGCAAAGAGCGCCAAGGCCGACGCTGAAGCGGCTCGCAAGGTTTACAGGCGGCCATGTTCCCAGCGCACCCAGGCAATGACCAGTGTTCCCAGGCGCCCGGTTGTTGTCCGCACATGCATGTGCTGCTCATCTCAGCGCCAGCGGCTTTCCAGGACACGCGATGTACACAGTGACCAGCAACTGCTTCCAGGTGATGGCGAAGAGCTTTGTCGAACAAGGCGTCGACCCACGCAAGCTCGACCAGCAACTGCTCCTGGCCCTGAGCAGCGGCACGCCGGTCACCCTGGCCCAGGTGTACAGCCTGTTCAGCCAGGCCAGCGAACAGACCGGCAATCCCGACATCGGCCTGGGCACCTATGCCCACGCCCATCCCAGTGCCCTGGGTGCTCAGTGCTACCCACTGATGTCCAGCCCGACCCTGGGCAGCGCACTGAAGTTGATGGTCGACTACCACCCACTGGTCACCAATGGCTCGCACTACCTGCTCGAACAACGCCAGGACACCCTGAAGCTGATCGGCCTGGAAGTCGGCACCTCGCCCCTACCGGCGCCGCGCGCCTTTATCGATGCCGGCGCGGCACTGACCCTCGGCGTCATCCACTGGCTGACGCCTCATCAACGCCCCCAGCCGCTGGGCGCCGAATTCACCTATGCGCAGCCGGCCGATACCCGCCACCTGCGCCAGTTGTTCGGCGACAACCTGCGCTTCTCGGCGCCCCACAACAGCCTGATCTTCAAGGCGCGCGACGGCGCCATCACGCTGCCAACGGCCGATGCGGCGCTGCACGTCATGCATCAGGAGTACGCACAATCGCGCCTCGACGATCTGGTCAAGGGTTCGGTCGCCGCACGCGTGGCACGGCTGCTCGCGCAGCAGCTCACCCTGGGCATCAATCTGGATCTGAGCGAAGCCGCCGATACCCTGCAGATCAGCAAGCGCGGCCTGCAGAAGGCACTGGAACGCGAAGCGGTGAGTTTCATCCAGTTGCAGGAAGAGGCACGCCTCAAGCTGGCGCACAATCTGTTGCGCAACTCCACGCGGAGCCTCAAGTACATCTCGGCGACCCTGGGTTTCCGCGATCAGAGCAGTTTCCACAAGGCGAGCATGCGCTGGTTCGGCATGCCGCCCAGCCAGTATCGCAATCATGGGGCGTAGCCTAGGCCATCACGCGCTTGAATGATCGGCACGCCATCGGTGTAGGTTGGAAACGGTCTGCAGCAACGCTGGCTGCCGAGCATTGCGCTTCGGCATGGGCCGGGCTGGCAGCATGCGTCGCCAGCACAACCTGCCCAACGCGCGGCGCTTGCCGCGCGTCGGGCTGTGCGATCAGGTCGCGCGCTCTTCGCTTGGGATCTGCTTGTGCCACAAGGTCGGGATCAGGAACACGATGGCCAGCAGGCAGGCGCCGACCAGCAGTACGAAGCCGCCATCCCAACCGAAATGGTCGACCGTATAGCCCATCGCCGCGCTCGCCGCGACCGAGCCGCCGAGGTAGCCGAACAGACCGGTAAAGCCGGCCGCGGTACCTGCCGCCTTCTTCGGTGCCAGTTCCAGCGCGTGCAGACCGATCAGCATCACCGGGCCATAGATCAGGAAGCCGATGGACACCAGCGCCGCCATGTCGACGATCGGGTTGCCCGGCGGGTTCAGCCAGTAGACCACGGTGGCCACGGTCACCAGGGCCATGAACACCACGCCGGTCAGGCCACGGTTGCCGCGAAACACCTTGTCCGACATCCAGCCGCACAGCAGCGTACCGGGAATGCCCGCCCACTCGTAGAAGAAGTAGGCCCAGGAGCTCTTGTCGACGGTGAAGTGCTTGACCTCCTTGAGGTAGGTCGGCGCCCAGTCCAGCACGCCGTAGCGCAGCAGGTAGACGAACACGTTGGCCAGGGCGATGAACCACAGCATCTTGTTGCGCAGCACGTACTTGACGAAGATTTCCTTGGTGCTGAATTCCTTCTCGTGGCTGTCGTCGTAGCCTTCCGGATAGTCGTTCTTGTACTTCTCGATCGGCGGCAGGCCGACCGATTGCGGCGTGTCGCGCATGGTCGCGAAGGCGAACACGGCGACCAGCATGGCGACCGCAGCCGGCACGTAGAACGCCGCATGCCACTCATTGAACAGACCCATGCCGAGCAGGAACAGCGGGCCGATCAGGCCACCACCCACGTTGTGGGCGACGTTCCACACCGACACCACGCCACCGCGCTCCTTCTGCGACCACCAGTGCACCATGGTTCGGCCACTGGGCGGCCAGCCCATGCCCTGGGCCCAGCCGTTGATGAACAGGAGGATGAACATGATGGTCACGCTGGAGGTTGCCCAGGGCGCGAAACCGAAAACGAACATCACCCCAGCCGACACCATCAGGCCGAATGGCAGGAAATAACGCGGATTGGAGCGGTCGGAAATCAGCCCCATGAGGAACTTCGACAAACCATAGGAGATGGCGATGGCCGACATCGCCAGGCCCAGCTGCCCACGGGAATAGCCCTCCTCTTCGATCAGGTAGGGCATGGCCAGCGAGAAGTTCTTGCGCAACAGGTAGTAGCCGGCATAGCCGATGAAGATACCGGCGAAGATCTGCCAGCGAAGGCGGCGGTAGGTGCTGTCTATCTGATCATCGGGCAGAGGTTCCCGATGGGGGGCAGGACGGAAGAAGGCGAACATCCAAAGGCTCCAGTTCTTGTTTTAGCTGCACGGGCGAATGTGACAATTATGTGACATTTTCATTTGCGAAAATATCACTCGCTAGTGAAGCGGTAAAGCCAGAAATCTGTTGGAATTCGAACTAAATCGACGATTCAGACCGAAGGCCGAAAGAGCCATCGGTAATCATCGTGAAAAGGGCGGGCATCAGGGCCAGGGAAGTCGGCGGCGCTGCGATACTGCCGCCTTCGGCTGCCAGGCGAGGATGCACAACCGAAAGGCAGAAACAAGAAAAGCGACCCAAGGGTCGCTTTTCAGGAAACCTGCTCGAGGCAGGTGGATATGGCGCAGCGGACGGGACTCGAACCCGCGACCCCCGGCGTGACAGGCCGGTATTCTAACCGACTGAACTACCGCTGCGTGTCGGTGGACTTGCGTCCATGGAACTCGTGCTTCGTCAGATGGGCAAGCCTGGCTTCCCCATCACATCCCAGAACTCAATCTCAGATGGAAAATATGGCGCAGCGGACGGGACTCGAACCCGCGACCCCCGGCGTGACAGGCCGGTATTCTAACCGACTGAACTACCGCTGCGCGTCGGTGGACTTGCGTCCGATTCTCTCAAGGCAAGTGGTGGGTGATGACGGGATCGAACCGCCGACCCTCTGCTTGTAAGGCAGATGCTCTCCCGGCTGAGCTAATCACCCTTGGCCTTGCGAGGAGGCGAAATTTACGCGGGCACCCAACCTAAGTCAAGGCCGCCGTTGAATTTTTTTCAAAAAAGACGCGGCGCGTGCGACGGTTCTTCAACGGTAGATCATCTTGCGCGTCATACCGCCGTCGCTGACCAACTCCTGGCCCGTCACGAAGCCTGCCTCGGCCGACAGCAACCAGGCCACCAGCGCCGCGACGTCGTCCACCTGCCCCACCCGCCCGACCGGATGCTGGGCATGCTCGTCAGCGCTCAGCGGCTCACTGGCGCGCTGTGCCGGGTCACGGGAATCGATCCAGCCCGGGCTCACCACATTCACCCGGATGTCCGGGCCGAGGCTGATGGCCAGCGCATGGGTCAAGGCCACCAGGCCACCCTTGCTGGCGGCATAGGCTTCGCTTTGCGGCTCGGACTGGCTGGCGCGGGTCGATGCCATGTTGACGATGGCACCACCACTGGCGCGCAGGTGCGCCGTGCAGTGCTTGGCCAACAGCATCGGCCCGCTGAGGTTGATTGCCAGTACTTGGTTCCACTGCGCCAGCGCCAGGTCTTCCAGCGGGCCGTTATGGGGGCTGGCCACCCCGGCGTTGCACACCAGGCCGTCGAGCCTGCCGAACCGTGCGATGACCGCTGCTACGCCGCGCTCGACCTGACCTTCGTCGGCCACATCCATGGCCACGAACATCGCGTTGTCACCAAGGGCTGCAGCGAGCGCGTCGCCCTGGCTGTCCGCCAGATCGCAGAGCGCCACCCGCCAGCCACGGGCCAACAGCCAGCGCGCAATGCCGGCACCGATGCCGCGGGCAGCACCGGTGACCAGCGCGACGCGCCCCTGCTGCTCGACACTGCCCGCGCTCACAGCGCTTGCAGACCGCGGCTCAGGTCGGCCTTGAGGTCGGCGATGTCTTCCAGGCCGACGGCCACCCGAATCAGGCTGTCGCGGATCCCGGCATTCTCGCGCTCCTGGGGCGACAGGCGACCATGGGAGGTGGTGGCCGGGTGAGCGATGGTGGTCTTGGTGTCACCCAGGTTGGTGGTGATGGAGATCACCCGCGTGGCGTCGATGAAACGCCAGGCACCCTCCCTGCCGCCCCTGACCTCGAAACTGACCACCGCACCGAACGCGCTTTGCTGGCGTACGGCCAACTCGTGCTGCGGATGGCTGGCAAGCCCTGCGTAGTAGACCTTGTCGATACCCTCCTGCTGCTCCAGCCAGCGCGCCAGCTCCAGCGCACTGCTGCAATGGGCCTGCATGCGGATGCGCAGGGTCTCGAGGCCCTTGAGGAAGATCCAGGCATTGAACGGGCTGAGGGTCGGCCCGGCGGTACGCAGGAAACCGACCACCTCGGTCATCAGCTTGGCGCTACCGGCCACCACGCCGCCCATCGCCCGGCCCTGGCCGTCGATGTACTTGGTCGCCGAATGCATGACGATATCCGCGCCCAGCTTCAGCGGTTGCTGCAGGGCCGGGGTGCAGAAGCAGTTGTCCACCGCCAGCAGCGCGCCGCGCTCATGGGCAATGGCTGCCAGGGCGGCGATGTCGACCAGCTCGGCCAGCGGGTTGGAGGGTGACTCGACGAACAGCAGCCTGGTGTTGGGCTTGAACGCAGCAGCCCAGCCCTGCAGGTCGGCCAGGGGCACATAGTCGACCTGTACGCCAAAGCGCTTGAGGTACTTCTCGAACAGGCTGATGGTCGAGCCGAACACGCTGCGCGAGACCAGCACATGATCACCGGCGCTGCACAGGCTCATGACGATGGACAGGATCGCCGACATGCCCGAGGCCGTGGCGACCGCCTGCTCGGCGCCCTCCATGGCGGCGATGCGCTCTTCGAAGGCGCGCACCGTCGGGTTGGTGTAACGCGAATAGACGTTACCCGGCACTTCACCGGCGAAACGCGCCGCGGCATCGCCAGCGGTGCGGAACACATAACTGGAGGTCGGGAACAGCGCCTCGCTGTGCTCGCCTTCCGGCGTGCGGTGCTGCCCGGCACGTACCGCCAGCGTGTCGAAGCCGACACCCTCCAGATCACTGTTCAGCCGACCAGCATCCCATTCCTGCGTCATATCGCGTCCTCGTCCAGAAACCATTCCGGGCCACATGGGCCCGGATATTTACGCTGTATTGTCGATCAGTTGTTGTACAGATCGATGATCTCGCTGACCGCCTGCGACTTGGCCTTGCTGCCATCGTTGCGCGCCAGGTCGATACGATTCAGGTAGGCCTCGTCGACATCGCCGGTGACGTACTCGCCATCGAACACCGCGCTGTCGAACTGCTCGATCTTGATCTTGCCGCCACCGACCGCTTCCTTCAGATCGTCGAGATCCTGGTACACCAGCCAGTCGGCGCCGATCAGCTCGGCCACCTGCTCGGTGGTACGGCCATGGGCGATCAGCTCGTGGGGGCTCGGCATGTCGATACCGTACACGTTCGGGTAGCGAACGGCCGGGGCCGCAGAGCAGAAATACACGTTCTTGGCGCCGGCTTCGCGGGCCATCTGGATGATCTGCTTGCAGGTGGTGCCGCGCACGATGGAGTCGTCGACCAGCATCACGTTCTTGCCGCGGAACTCCAGCTCGATGGCGTTGAGCTTCTGACGCACCGACTTCTTGCGCGCCGCCTGGCCCGGCATGATGAAGGTCCGGCCGATGTAGCGGTTCTTGACGAAGCCCTCGCGGAACTTGACGCCCAGGTGGTTGGCCAGCTCCAGTGCCGAGGTACGGCTGGTATCGGGAATCGGGATGACCACGTCGATATCGTGGTCAGGGCGCTCGCGGCGAATCTTGTCGGCGAGTTTCTCACCCATGCGCAGGCGCGCCTTGTACACCGACACGCCGTCCATGATCGAATCCGGGCGCGCCAGGTACACATGCTCGAAGATGCACGGCTTGAGCTGCGGATTGGGCGCGCACTGGCGGGTGAACATCTGCCCTTCTTCGGTGATGTACACCGCTTCGCCCGGCGCCAGGTCGCGGATCAGGGTGAAGCCGAGTACGTCCAGGGCCACGCTCTCGGAGGCGATCATGTACTCGACGCCTTCGTCGGTATGGCGCTGGCCGAACACGATCGGGCGGATGCCGTTCGGGTCGCGGAAACCGACGATGCCGTAACCGGTGATCATCGCCACCACGGCATAGCCGCCACGGCAACGCTTGTGCACGTCCTTGACCGCGGCGAACACGTCTTCTTCGCTGGGGTTGAGCTTGCCACGCACGGCCAGCTCATGGGCGAACACGTTGAGCAGCACCTCGGAGTCGGAGTTGGTGTTGACGTGGCGCAGATCCGATTCGTAGATCTCCTTGGCCAACTGCTCGACGTTGGTCAGGTTGCCGTTGTGCGCCAGGGTGATGCCGTACGGCGAGTTGACGTAGAACGGCTGGGCCTCGGCCGAGCTGGAGCTGCCCGCGGTCGGGTAGCGCACATGGCCGATGCCCATGTGGCCGACCAGGCGCTGCATGTGGCGCTGCTGGAACACGTCGCGCACCAGGCCGTTGTCCTTGCGCAGGAACAGGCGGCCTTCATGGCTGGTGACGATACCGGCAGCATCCTGGCCGCGGTGCTGGAGGACGGTGAGACCGTCATACAGCGCCTGATTGACGTTCGATTTACCGACGATACCGACAATGCCACACATGTGACGCAACCCCTACTCAGTGAAACGACTATTTACCGGCACCGAGGGGAGAAGCCCCCTGCAGCACCTCTTTGAATGGCAGCTCGACCGGCTCGCGGATACCGCTGGCCAGCCACTCGCTGGACACACCCAATATGAGATTCTTCGACCAGTCTGCCACCAGCAGAAAATGCGGCAGCAAGGCCGACTGCTGCCACCAGGCATCCTGCTGCACAGGCCCCAGGCTGAGCAGGCCGACCGCCACCACCACCAGCAAGGCGCCGCGCGCGGCGCCAAACACCATGCCCAGAAAGCGATCGGTGCCAGACAGGCCGGTCACCCGGATCAGCTCGCCGATCAGGTAATTGATCAGCGCGCCGACCAGCAACGTCAGAACGAATAACAGTACGCAGGCAGCGATAACGCGGGCAGACGGAGTTTCGATATAAGCGCCCAGGTGCTGCGAGAGCGCACCACCGAACATCCAGGCAACCACGCCGGCAATAATCCAGGTGACGAGCGACAGGGCCTCCTTGACGAAGCCTCTGCTCAAACTGATCAGACTCGAAACGGCGATGATGGCGATGATCGCCCAATCAACCCAGGTGAATGCCACGATGCAGGCTACCGATGGAAGAGGCGCTGCATTTTAGCAGAGCCCTGCCCATCGGTTAAGCGCAGATACGTGCGAGGCGTCAGTTGCTTTCCGGCTGGAAGCGCACCACGAAGCCATTGAGCTTGTGCTGGCGGTTGAGCTGATCACGCAAGCGATCGGCTTCGACACGCTCGACCAGCGGCCCGACGAACACCCGGTTCATGCCATCGGCCGTGCGGATGTAGGCGTTGTAGCCCTGGGCACGCAGGGTCTTCTGCAGGGTTTCGGCACCGGGACGACTGGACAGGCTGGCCAGTTGCACCGACCAGCTGACCGGCAGGCTGTTGACATCCAGGCGCTCGGTCGGCGCCTTCTGCGGTGGCGGCGTCACCTCCGCAGGCTTGCTGGGCGTGGGCTGCGCAGCCGGCGGTGGCGTGGGCGCCGGAGGCTCGCTGGCCGGCAGCTCGACGATGGGCTGCTCGACAGGCGGCTGCGCCTGATCGCTGGGCGAGCTGTCGACCGGCACCGGTTCCTGGGGCAGCTCCTGGGGATCGGGCACGATCACCGGCTGCATTTCGATTTCAGGCGTGACCGGCTTGGCGGGGATGCTCGGCGCATCGACCACCACATGCCGCAACTCGTCGGGACGGGAAAGCAGCATCGGCAGAAAAATCACCGCCAGCGCCACCAGCACCAGCGCGCCGACGATACGTTGCTTGGTTGCACTATCGAGCATTGCCATCCTGCACATCCTCCTGGGCGTAGCGCTCCAGCCACATCAAGGCTTCGGCCACGCAGAAAAAAGACCCAAAGAGCAGAATTTCATCCCCTGCCGCCGCACGTTCGCACTGCGCTTCGAGGGCACTGGCGACATCGCCGTAGGCCTCGACCTGGGCACCACGGGATGCCAGGTGCGCGTGCAGCTCGGCAGCAGGACGCGAGCGTTCGCTGGGCAGCGTCGTCACCGCCCAGTGGGCGATGTCGGCCAGCAGCGGCGCCACCACACCGGGCAGCTCCTTGTCGGCCAGCAGGCCGAATACGGCCAGGCGCCTGCCGGCAGTGGCGCGCGCCTGCAAGCGACCGGCAAGAAACTGCGCGGCGTGGGGATTGTGCCCCACGTCGAGCAACAGAGTGAGGGACTTGCCGCGCCAGTTCAAGTGACGACGATCCAGGCGACCGGTCACCCGGGTGGCCTGCAGGGCGTCGGCGATTTGCCTGGCATCCCAGGGCAGGTCGAGCAAGGCGTAGGCCTGCAACGCCAGCGCGGCGTTTTCCATGGGCAGGTCGAGCAGTGGCAGATCCTGCAGGCGCAGCACCTCGCCGGTGGCGGTCAGGCCATACCAGTTCCAGCCTGATTCGTTGACGCTCAGGTCGAAATCCCGGCAACGCAGAAACAACGGCGAATCGAGTTCGATGACGCGCTCGAGCAGCGGCAACGGCGGGTCGAAGTCGCCACACAGCGCAGGTTTGCCTGCACGCATGATGCCGGCCTTCTCGAAGGCCACCGACTCACGGCTATCGCCCAGCCAGTCGGCATGATCGACGCCAATGCTGGTGATCAGCGCCAGGTCGGCATCGATCAGGTTGACGGCATCCAGGCGCCCGCCCAGACCGACTTCGAGCACCGCCACATCCAGCTCGGCGCGCTCGAACAGCCAGAAGGCCGCCAGGGTGCCCATCTCGAAATAGGTCAGCGAGGTTTCGCCGCGGGCCGCCTCGACGGCGCCAAAGGCTTCGCAAAGGCCGGCATCGCTGGCCTGCTCGCCATCGATCTGCACCCGCTCGTTGTAACGCAGCAGGTGCGGCGAGCTGTACACCCCGACCTTGAGGCCCTGGGCGCGCAGCAAGGCGGCGACGAAGGCGCAGGTCGAGCCCTTGCCGTTGGTGCCGGTGACCGTGATCACCCGCGGTGCCGGCCGGGACAGGCCGAGGCGTACCGCGACCTCGCGGGAGCGCTCCAGGCCCATGTCGATGGCGCTTGGATGCAGACGCTCCAGGTACGCCAGCCACTCGGCCAGGGAGCGCTGGGTCATGCGCTGACCGGCAGAGCGGCAGGAGACGGCTGGTGGGTGAACTGCGCCAGCAGGCGGGCCAGACGCGGACGCAGCTCGGCACGGTGGATGATCATGTCGATGGCGCCGTGCTCGATGAGAAACTCGCTGCGCTGGAAGCCTTCGGGCAGCTTCTCGCGCACGGTCTGCTCGATCACCCGCGGGCCGGCGAAGCCGATCAGCGCCTTGGGCTCGGCGACGATCACGTCACCGAGCATCGCCAGGCTGGCGGAAACGCCGCCATATACCGGGTCGGTCAACACGGAGATGAACGGAATGCCCTCTTCACGCAGGCGCGCCAGCACGGCCGAAGTCTTGGCCATCTGCATCAGCGAGATCAGCGCTTCCTGCATGCGCGCGCCACCGGAGGCGGCGAAGCAGATGAACGGGCAACGCTTTTCCAGCGCCACGTTGGCCGCCTGCACGAAACGCTCACCGACGATGGCGCCCATGGAGCCGCCCATGAAGGCGAACTCGAATGCGCAGGCCACCACCGGCATGCCTTCCAGGCTGCCGCTCATGGAAATCAGTGCGTCTTTCTCGCCGGTCTGCTTCTGGGCAGCAACCAGGCGATCCTTGTACTTCTTGCTGTCGCGGAATTTCAGGCGATCGGAGGGCT
>ENA-UOXB01000578-UOXB01000578.1-bioreactor-metagenome-genome-assembly--contig:-NODE-578-length-22963-cov-25.236206_pt1 | contig 22963 bp, 19 predicted proteins | sample MGYA00238158_ERZ761615 | MGnify/ENA primary metagenome ERZ761615 (study PRJEB28904, sample SAMN06267902) | bioreactor metagenome | isolation source: Joint BioEnergy Institute, California, USA...
CGGAGGCATCGTTGAGCAGCGATTCGCCTTCCAGGATGTGCATCAGCCGCTTGGGAATCGGCGCCTTGGACGCGATCGCGCCCACGGCCACCGGGTCGGTGGGCGAGATGATCGCCGCCAGTGCGAAGGCGACCGCCAGCGGCATCGCCGGAATCATCCAGTGGATCAGCAGACCGGCACCCACCACGGTGAACACCACCAGGCCGAATGCCAGCTCCAGAATGGCGCCCTTGTCGCGGAACAGACCCTGCTTGGGAATGCGCCATCCGTCCAGGAACAGCAGCGGCGGCAGGAACAGCAGGAAGAACATGTCCGGGTCCAGCGTGTGGCCGCGGTTGAACACGCCGGCAATGACCGCGCCCAGACCGATCTGTACCAGCGGCAGCGGCAGCGAGAACGGCAGGACCCGGACCAGATAGCCACTGGCCACGACGGCCACCAGCATGGCCAGAACTACTTCAATGATGTGCATTCACCGATCCAGGAGCGGCGCCGTGGGAGGCAGGCGGTGCCGGGCGCCGTGACTGCGGAAAATTACCACACCTGAAAAGTACCGCGCGGCCTCGCACTACACTCAGTGCGGGGACGCGCCGTCGAACCGGTAGATGTCCATCGCCAGCATGCCGGCATCGATACCGGCATCGATGCGCTGCGCGCCGAACTGGTGCTCCCCTGCCGCGCCCATGGCGAAGAACAGCGGCAGCAGGTGCTCATCGGTGGGATGCGCACGCACGGCAAACGGCGCCTGGCGCCGGTAATCGAACAATGCCTGGCGATCATCCGCACCCAGCCGCTGCTCCACCCATTCGATGAACGGTGCCACATACGGGGCCTGCCGGCCCTGCGCGTACTGGCCGACATCGTGCAGGTTGTGGGTGATGCTGCCCGAGCCCACCAGCAACACGCCCTGCTCCCGCAGCGGTGCCAGCGCGCGGCCCACCGCAAAGGCGTGCGCCGGGCCCAGTTCGGGCTGGATCGACACCGGAATGACCGGGATATCCGCCTGTGGCCGCAGCAGCCGCAGCGGTACCCACACGCCGTGATCGAGCCCACGCTCCGGGTCCAGCGCCACCGGAAGGCCGGCGGCCGCGATACGCGCGGCGACCTGCCCCGACAGCGCCACATCACCGGGCGCCGGGTACTGCAGTTCGTACAGCGCCGGCGGGAACCCGCGGAAATCATGCACCGTGCGCGGATGCGCATGTGCGCCCACACGCGGCTGGCGCGCCAGCCAATGCGCCGAGGCCACCACGATCGCACGCGGCGGCGGCAGCTGCCGGCCCAGCTCGGCCAGGCGCGTGCCCACTTGCCCGGGTGCCAGCGCGGTCATCGGCGAGCCATGGGAGATGTACAGCGACGGCAACGGGATCACGACGAACTCCAGCAGTCCACGAATGGCCTGCAGCGTATTGCGTGGCACCCAGCCGAAAAATAGGATGGCGTGACCCGGTTTATTGCAGGAACCGCAACAATGGACACCCTCCAGGCGATGCGCGTGTTCGTGGCCGTGGTGGAGCGCAATGGCTTCAGTGCGGCCGCCGAGGCGCTGCAGATGTCCACGCCCGGGGTCACCCGCCAGGTGGCAGCGCTGGAAGCGCGCCTGTCCACCCGCCTGCTCAACCGCACCACCCGCCGCGTGAGCCCGACCAGTGCCGGGGCGGCCTACTACGCCCAGTGCGTGCGCCTGCTGGCGGAGTTCGATGCGATGGAGGCCGATATCGGCGCACAGGCGCTGGCCCCCTCCGGAACGCTGCGACTGAACGCTCCGGTCAGCTACGGCCTGGCGCGGCTGGGCCCGCTGCTGGCGGGCTTCCACGCACGCTACCCGCAGGTGAACGTCGACCTGACCCTGTCCGACCGCATGGTGGACATGGTGGAAGAAGGCTTCGACATCGCCCTGCGCATCACCCGTACGCTGAACCCCGCGCTGATCGCCCGCCGGCTGGGAGAAGTGCAGGTGCGCCTGTGTGCATCACCGGCGTACCTGGCGCAGCACGGCATGCCCCTGCAGCCCGACGACCTGGCCACCCATGCCTGCCTGGGCTACAGCTATTCCGCCACCGGGGATGTGTGGACGCTGCACCATCGGGTCCACGGGGAGGCCCGCGTGACAGTCACCAGCACGCTGCGCGCGAACAATGGCGATGTGCTGCGCGAGGCCGCCATCGCCGGCATGGGCATCATCCTGCAGCCGGATTTCCTGGTGGACGGCGCCCTCGCCGAAGGCACGCTGCAGCCGGTACTGCCCGAATGGTACGTCCCCGCCATCGGCATCCATGCGGTGTACAGCAGCCGCAGCCATCTGGCGCCCAAGGTGCGTGCATTCATCGACTACCTGCTGGAGCGCGGTGTGTAGCACGATGGCGCGGGGTCGCGCAGGGTTAAAGGGATGTCCGGATGCCGGGTCGCGGTCAGGCGTCCACGGTGTCGAGCTGGTCGATGATCTGCTGCAGCGGTGCCGGCCGGCCCAGCAGGTAGCCCTGCACCTGGTCGCAGCCATGGGCGGCCAGCCACTGGTGCTGGCCCGGTGTCTCAACACCTTCGGCGATGATGGTCAGGCCCATGCTGTGGCCCAGCGACAGCAGCGCGCGGCAGATCGACGCGTTGCGGGGGTTGGTTTCCACATCGGCCACGAAGCTGCGATCGATCTTCAGGATGTCCAGCGGCAGGTGCTGCAGGTAGGTCATGCTGGAGAAGCCGGTCCCGAAGTCGTCCAGCGATACGCAGATACCGTGCTCGTGCAGGCGCTGCATGGTCTGCATCGCCTGCGCCGGCTTGCGCATCAGGCTGCTTTCGGTGAGTTCCACCTGGAGCGCGCCGCGGGCGAGCCCATGGTCGTGCATGGCGCGGGTGAACTCGCCGACCAGATCGCTGTTGAAGAACTGCACCGCCGAGACATTCACCGCGATGGGCAGATCGCCGAAGCCGGCATCCACCAGCTGGCGCTGCGCGCGCGCGGCCGCGCGGATCACCCAGCGCCCCAGCGCCAGGATCAGCCCGGTGTCTTCGCAGACCTGGATGAACTCGCTCGGCGCAATGAAGCTGCCGTCCGCCTGGGGCCAGCGCAGCAGCGCTTCCAGGGCGGCCGGCGTGCCGTCGGCGGCGTGGCAGATCGGCTGGAAGTACAGCTGGAACTCCGATTCGATGGCGGTATGGATACGCCCCGCCAGGCGCAGGCGCTCGGCCAGCCGTGCATTCACGGTCGGATCGAAGCGGGCCAGCACATCGCCTTCGGCACGGGCACTGTGCGCGGCCTGCGCGGCCATGCCGATCACCTGCTCGGCGCGCAGCCGTCCGTCCGCCGGGCCGACCGCCACGCCGATGCTGGGCTCGAACTGGTGCAGCGAGTCCTGGCCGCGGACCGGCTCGCTGACGATCTGCACCAGCGCGTCCAGGGCCACATTGGCGTCATGGGCATCACTGAAGGCGAACACGAAATCTTCCGAGGGCTGGAAGGCCAGCCAGCCGTAGCGGGCACCGAGCCCACCAAGCCGGGCCGCCACCGCCTGCAGCACCGCCTCGCCGACATCACGGCCCAGCGCATCGGTGATCAGCTGCAGACCCCGCAGCTGGATGTAGGCCACCGTGTAGCCGGTGCCGCAGCCCTCCAGCAGGTCGGCCAGCGCGCGGGTATTGAGCAGGCCGGTCTCGGCATGGTGGCTGGCGTGGTAGGCCAGCTCGCGCTCGTACGCCAGTCGCTGGCTGACATCCTCGGCCAGCACCAGGCAGGCCGGCCGGCCATCGAAATCCAGCCGCGCCAGGTGCGCGCGCACTTCGAACACGGTGCCGTCCTTGCGCCGGTGCAGGCGGATGGCCGCGTTGGGGTGATCGCCCAGCGCGGTGTCCTGCACCGCCTTGCGGATCTCGTCCCACCCTTCGCGCGGGCGGATGTCCAGGATGCTCATCGACAGGAACTCGTCGCGGCTGTAGCCGTACTGCTCCACCGCCGCCTCGTTGACCTCCATGAACCGCAACGTGTCCGGGTCGAACACCCAGAACGGGGCCGGGTTGCGGTCGAACAGCAGGCGGAACTGCCGCTCCACCTTGTCGGCGCGCTCGCGGGCCAGATGGCGTTCGCTCACGTCGGTCAGTGCGCCGATCACGCGCCGCTCGTTGTTACCGACCGTGACCCGCCGCCCGCGTGCACTCACCCAGCGCACATCGCCGCGTGCCAGCACCAGACGGAACGCCTCGTCCAACGGCACATCGTCGGCGAACGCCTCCTGGAAGGCGGCCCGCAGGCGGTCCACATCGTCGTGATGCACACGGGTCATGAACTGCGCGAGCGGCATCTGTTCCACATCCAGGTTGAACAGATCCCTGCCCAGCGCCGACCAGTGCAGGTTGCGGGCGTCTTCATCCACATACCAGGTGGCCACGCGCCCCACCTGGTGCGCCAGCTGCAGCTCGGCATGCCCGGCACGCAGCTCCTCGGCCAGCGCGAACTGCCGCCGGGTCACCCGGCGAGCCACGTGCAGCAGCACCCACAGCACCACCCAGTACACCAGCAGCAGGCCAATGGCCACGTAGACGAACGACCACCACGGCGCCAGCACGTCGCGCCGGCCCAGCCCGGCGTAGACCGCCAGCGGATACTGTTCCAGCGTGCTCATCGCCGAAATGCGCACCGCCCCGTCGATGCTGCTGGTTTCCTTGCCGAGCGACATCACGCCATTGCGGCCGACCTGCTCGCGGTGTGGCAGCGCGAAGCGCTGGCCCACCAGGTAACCATGCGCCGGCGCGCGTGCCAGCACGTAGCCATCGCGGTCGGTGATGGAGACCACGCCCTGCGGCCCGATATCCAGGCCGCTGATGATCTGCTGCAGTTCGTCGGTCCGCAGCCGCGCCAGCAGCCAGCGGCCTTCCTCCATCGGCAGCGCCAGCGGCACGACCCAGTGCCCGGCGGGCTGCCGCTGCGGCGGCCCCAGGTACAGCGCGCTGCCCCGCCCCTGGCGTGCCGGCTCGGTCCACAACGGCAGGCGCAGGTCGTCCTGGCCGTCGCCCAGCGCCCGCCCGTGCGCGTCCAGTACGCCGATGCTGTCCAGTTCGGCATGCCGCTGCAGCACACCTTCGATGTTGTGCCCGATCAGCACCGGCGCCTGCTCCGGCACGCTGTGCAGCAGTTGGCTCGCGTCGGCGGCGATGCCGTGCATGGCGCGTTCCAGGTTGCGCAGTTCCAGCCACAGCAGGCGCTGGCTGCCCATGGCCAGGGTCCGGCTCTGCCGCTGCGCGGCCGCTTCACGGCGGTGCAGGTCGGCTACCAGCATCACCAACAGCGCTGCGGCGAACGCCACGCCCAGCGCCACGCCGCTCCAGCCGAGCGAACGCTGCGCACGGGCAAGCATGCGCTTGAGCGCAGCCATCAAAGCAGACTCGGCGGTTGGCCGGCGGAACTCATGGTGAACCCTTGCAGTGATCCCACAACACAGCGGCCGCAAGCCGGGAATCTTGATCTCCCGTGCCGCGCATCCCGTCCCCTCCCCCTGCTGCGCCATCCGGTGGGGCCGCACGCCCAGCATGCACCAGGTCGATTGCGACAGAAAGCACCCGCGCGCCTGTTCAGCCAGATCCGGCACAGCACGCGCCCACAACGGCCATGGTTGCCGCTGCGACCACGCCGCCCGGGCGGGTTTAGACTGGGCGTTTCCGTTGCCCGAGAAGCCCATGCCTGTGCTGCGTCGTTCTCCCCTGCTGCTGGCGCTTGCCGCCGGCCTGTCCCTGTCGCTGGCCGGCTGTGGCGGCACACCGCCGCCGGCCGCCGCAGACACCGGCACCGGGACCGCCCCGGCGGCCAAGCCGCCCGCGCCGATGCTGGGCAGCTTCGGCTTCGATGCAGCCGGCATGGACCGCAGCATCGCCGCCGGTGATGACTTCTTCGGCTTCGCCAACGGGACGTGGGTGAAGAACACCGAGATTCCCGCCGACCGCTCGCGCTTCGGCAGCTTCAACGTGATTGCCGAGAAGACCCAGCGCGATACCCGGGCGATCCTGGAAGGCGCGGCCGGCAATGCGCAGGCCAGCGGCGAAGACCGGATGATCGGCGATTACTACGCGGCCTTCATGGACGAGGCCGGAATCGAGACCCGCGGGCTGGCCCCGGTGCAGCCGCAGCTGCAGGCCATCGAGGCGATCGCCGACAAGGCCGGCCTGGCCACCGCACTGGGTGCCGGCGTGGGCGCGGATGTGGACCTGCTCAACGCCACCGATTTCTACACCGACCACCTGTTCGGCCTGTGGGTCTCGGCGGACATGCTGCAGCCGGACCGCAACGCGCCGTACCTGGTGCAGGGCGGGCTGGGCATGCCCGACCGCGATTTCTACCTGGGCGACGGCCGCATGGCCGAGCTGCGCGGCGCCTACCAGAGCTATATCGCCAACGTGCTGAAGCTGGCCGGCGTGGCCGACCCGGCGGGCAAGGCGCAGCGCATCCTGGCGCTGGAAACCCGCATCGCCCAGGCCCATGCCACCCAGGAAGCCACCAACGATGTGATGAAGGGCGCCAACCCCTGGGTGCGCGCCGACTTCGACGCCAAGGCACCGGGCATGGACTGGGCCCGTTTCCTGGACGCTGCCGGGCTGGGCACGCAGGACGCGTTCATTGTGTGGCAGCCGCAGGCCGTGGCCGGGCTGTCGCGGCTGGTCGCCACCGAGCCCCTGCAGGTCTGGAAGGACTACCTGGCCTTCCACGCCCTGGACCGCGCGGCACCTTACCTGCCCAAGCGCCTGGCCGACGCCCACTTCGCCTTCCACGGCACCACGCTGAGCGGCACGCCGCAGCAGAGCGAGCGCTGGAAGCGTGCAGTGGACGATGCCAATGCCGCCATCGGTGAGGCCATCGGCAAGCGCTACGTGGAAAAGCATTTCGATGCGCGTACCAAGGAGCGCGCCGACGAGATGGCCCGCAACATCATTGCCGCCTTCGCCCAGCGCATTGATGCGCTGGCGTGGATGTCGCCGCAGACCAAGGCGCAGGCCAAGGCCAAGGTCGCCGGCCTGCGCGTGGGCATGGGCTACCCGGAGCGCTGGCGCGACTACAGCGGGCTGGAGATCAAGCGCGATGATCCGCTGGGCAACGCGCAGCGCGCCGAGCGCTTCGAGTACCAGCGCAACATCGCCAAGCTGGGCCAGGACGTGGACCACGGCGAGTGGGCGATGCTGCCGCAGACCATCAACGCCATGAACGTGCCGCTGGAAAACCGCCTGGTGTTCCCGGCGGCCATCCTGCAGCCGCCGTTCTTCGACGGCGCCGCCGATGATGCGGTGAACTACGGGGCGATCGGCGCGGTGATCGGCCATGAGATCAGCCACGGCTTCGACAATGCCGGCGCCCTGTTCGATGCCAGTGGCCGCCTGAACAACTGGTGGACGCCGCAGGATCTGCAGCAGTTCAATGCCGCCGGCGATGCGCTGGCCGCGCAGTTCAGCAGCTACTCGCCGTTCCCGGGCGTGCAGGTGAACGGCCGGCTCACGCTGGGCGAGAACATCGCCGATGTGGCCGGCCTGGCCACCGCGTACGACGCCTACCGGCTGTCGCTCAACGGCGGCGAAGGCCAGACGCTGGAAGGCTTCACCCCGGACCAGCGTTTCTTCCTCGGCTTTGCCCAGGCGTGGCGCAGCAAGAGCCGCGAACAGGCCCTGCGCAACTCCCTGCTGACCGATGTGCACGCGCCGGGGCAGTTCCGCGCGCTCACCGTGCGCAACCTGGATGCCTGGTACCCGGCGTTCGATGTGCGCCCGGAGCAGGCGCTGTACCTGGCACCGGAAAAGCGGGTCAAGGTCTGGTGAGGTGATCGCCCCGGGCGCCACCGGGCCCCGGGGCGCGACCGAAGTGCTGCCGGCTGCGGCATTGCCTCAGCCGGCGTGCGGCCACTGCTGCAGGCACCGGGGGGGTACACCCACCCGCGCGCAGGCACGGCTGGCCACACCATCGGGCAGGGCATGGCGGAATACCGGCGCCAGGCCCTGCACCACGCGGGCGGCGGCTGCCGCCTGGCGCTGCTGGGCCCGGCTGCGCTGCAGCAGCCCAGCGCCCCACTCCGGCAGCAGCGCCGCACCGGCGCCAAGGAACACATCGCGGGACAGCCCCGGCACGGGCACCGGCAACTGCACGCCGGCCAGCACCTGCAGCACTTCGCGTGAGCGCGCGTCCATCCGCAACTGCGGCTGCTGGTCCTGGAAGTAGGCCTGCACCTGCGCCTCGCTGCGCGGCACCTCGGTCGCGCCCAGCGCTTCGGCCACCCGCCGGTACTCGTCGTAGTAGCGGTCGGCTACCGCGCCCGGCACCGCACGCCCATAGCGCCGCATGCCCTGCAGGAATCCGTAGGCCTCGGTGACATGCACCCACGTCAGCAGGGCCGGGTCATCGGCCGCATACGCATCGCCCTGCGCGGTATGACCGCGCACCTGCGTATGGATGCGCCGTACCCGCTCCACCAGCGGCTGGACCTGTGCGGTGGCCGCATAGGTGGTGCCGGCCACGAACGCGGTGGTACGCCGCAGGCGGCCCACCAGGTCCTGGCGGAAATTCGAATGGTCGTACACCCCGGCCAGCGCGCGCGGGTGCAGGGTCTGCAGCATCAGCGCACACAGGCCGCCGGCCAGCATCGAGGGCAGTTCGGCATGCATGCGCCAGGTGACACTGTCGGGCCCGAACCAGCCCGGGTCGCCCACGGGGTGGTCGTAGTCCACCCCGCTCTGCTCACGCGGAAAGGCGTCCAGCACCCAGCGTCGGATCGGGGCGGTAACGGGGCGGGCCAAACGCTGCAGCAACGGCATCAGGGGTCCTGGAAGCAGGGAGCGGGGGCGCGATCTGCGCGTACGGCTCCGATTCTGCGCGATCGGCGCCCGCCCGGCGAGCCGGCCGGGATACCGCCGGTGCCATGTGCGCCCGCAGCAGGAAACAGGGTGCGACATCCTGTCGCAGGCTGCGCGCGCGATGGTGCGGCGCAGCAAATGCCCGGGAGGCCCCGGCATGCGGCCGGCCGCTTCGCCTTCCCCCCATTGCACCGGCCGCGCAAAGTGCTAGAACTGGACCTGCCGCAACCGCAACGCGTCGCACGCAACGTTCCACAAGGAGCCAGCCATGATCGCTTTGTTCAAAGGTTTGGGATTGCTGCTGCAGGACAATGAGCTCTACCGCAGCCCGTTCGAGAAACAGGTCGCGCACTGGCGCAACCTCAGCGAGCAGCAGATCCGCGACGAGGTCGCGCTGCTGGCCAGGGCGAAGGCGCAATGGCTGGTCGCCTCCATCGTCGGCTGGCAGGCGGTGTCCCTGCTGATCCTGGGGCTGATCGCCAACTACCTGTGGCGCGATGATTTCCATCTCACATTCACCCGTGTGGTGATCGTGATCGGCTCGTGGGTATCGATCCTGTTCGTGATCTGGTTCATGGCCAACATGTTCGACCACCAGGCCGGTTTCGAGCGCTGGATGAAGGCCTTCAACAGCCGCGCACGGATCAGCTGCAACGCCGACAGCGTGGAGTGTGTGGCCGATGCGCTGGGCATGGCCGAACATTACCCGGAAGTGCTGGCGTACAAGCAGGTGGTCACCGCCCGTCGCGAGCTGCGCCACGAGGACATCCGCATCATGACCGAGATCGGGCGCATGAAGCAGCACAGCGAACTGGTCGGCCGGCTCAACCATGTGGGTGAAACCAGCAGCCACCGCGACCTGACCCTGCAGCCGGCATTCTGAGGCGCAGGACTGCGTCGGGGGCCGGCGCCCCCGCACGCCCCACTGCCCGCCTCAGCGCTGGCAGTGCTGCTGTGCGGTGGTGCCCACGCAGCTGGAGAAACCCGCCGGCAGGTCCGGCCACCGGCGCACCTGGCCGGTGCCGAGCGCGAACTGCTGCAGCGTCTGGCGCGAGCAGTGCTGTGCGCTGTCGCACTGCTCGCTGAAGACCAGATAGTGGCAGCGGCCACTGGCGCTGCGCACGCATTCAAACGCGGCGGTGCCGTCGCGTACCGTGGTACGGCTGAACAGCTGGTCGATGCCGTGTTCGCTGATGCGGGTGATGGAGGTACTGGTGGCGCGCTCCTGGCAGCCGAACAGCGACAGCAGGCAGCTCAGCAGGGTGGTGAGATAGCGCATGGCGTGGCCCTTCCTTGTTGGCCTGGCGCGGCTTACATGCCGCGGAACAGGCTCATGAATGGTTGGCTGACGGTGAGGGTTTCGGTGCGGCCGCGCAGCTTCAGCACGCCGCGCCCGCTGTCATCGCGGCTGACCGCGGCCACCGCTTTCATGTTGACGATGGTGGACCGGTGCACCTGGCGGAAACGGTGCGGGTCCAGCGCATCGCCCAGTTCGCGCAGCGAGGTGCGCAGCAGGCTCTCGCCTTCAGCGGTCACCACCGTGGTGTACTTGTTGTCGGCGCGGAAATACAGCACGTCCTCCAGCATGATCAACTGCGTGTCGCGGCCGTTGCTGGCGGTGAGCCAGGCCAGCGGCGGGCGTTCCTGCGCGGTGCCGCGGCCCAGACGCTGCAGCAGCCGTTCCAGCACCGCGTCGTCCTGGCGGGCGGCCGGCAGGCGCGCCATCAGCCGCTCGCGCGTGGCCAGCAGCCGCTCGTCGCTGACCGGCTTGAGCAGGTAATCCATCGCTCCCTGCTCGAACGCATCGATGGCGTACTGGTCGTAGGCGGTAACAAACACCACCTGGGTGCGCGGACTGAGTTCAGGCAGCGCGCGCGCCACTTCGATGCCGCTGATGCCGGGCATGCGGATATCCAGGAACGCCACCGCCGGTTGGGTGGCCGCCAGCTGCTCCAGGGCGTCAGCACCGTCCTCGCACTCGGCCACCAGGCGCAGCTCGGGCCACAGCCGCTGCAGCTGGCTGGCCAGGGACTGCCGCAGCAGCTCTTCGTCTTCGGCAATGAGTGCATCAAGCAGCATGGGCGGCCTCGCTTGCCTGCAGCGGCAGGGTCATGGTGGCGGCCACGCCGCTGGGGAAATTGGCCACCACCGCCACGCCGGCCTGCTCGCCGCAGGTCAGGCGCAGGCGCTCGCGCAGATTCTTCAGGCCGATGCCGGTGCCGCTGGTGCCCTGGCCGAAACCGAGGCCATCGTCGGCGACGGTCACCGTGACGTGGTCCTCGAAGCGGCGCGCGATGATCCAGATCGTTCCGCCACCGGGCTTGGGCTCCAGCCCATGCTTGATCGCGTTCTCTACCAGCGTCTGCAGCGCCATCGCCGGCAGCGTGACCGACTCCAGTTCGGCCGGCACCTGCACCTCCACCCGCAACCGTGCGCCCATGCGGATGCGCAGGATCTCCAGATAGGCGCGCGTGCGTTCCAGCTCGGTACCCAGCTGCGACATCGATTCGTCCACCTGCGGCAGCGAGCTGCGCAGGTACTGGATCAGGTGGCCAAGCATCTGCTCGGCACGCGCCGGGTCGGTGCGGGTCAGCACCTGCGCATTGGCCAGGGTGTTGTAGAGGAAATGGGGCTCCACCTGCGCATGCAGCAGGTTCAACCGTGCCACCGACAGGTCTTTCTCCACCTGGGTCTGTTCGGCCGCGGCCTGTTCATCGCGGCGCTGTTCGGATACGCGCCGGGTGATGGCGCGGCTGACCGCTTCGGCGTTCTCGTAGTTGCTGCCTTCATCCAGCGCGAGCAGATCCGCCCACCAGCCGGCATCGGGCTCGAACACCAGCGTCACCGTGCTGGTGCCCTGGCCCGGTGCGACGGTGGCAGCCACCCGGTTGCGCTTGATCGCCCACTGCGCGGGAAGGTTCCAGCGTGAGGGGGTGCGGCCGTTCCAGGGGTCCACCCGGCGCACGTATGCGCGCACCTGCAGGCTGCCCGGGGCGCTTTCCACTTCCTCCACCCGGGGCAGTTCGGCAATGGCGGCCTCCACCAGCGCGAACGCCGGGCCGGCATCCAGTGGCAGTTCGATCTGCCGGCGCTGGCGGTTGGAGACCGTGCTGGAATCCAGCCGTCCGGCCACCAGATACACCCGGCGCAGGTGGGTGATGGCGCTGCCCAGCGCGGACAGCATCAGCAGCATCGCCAGCAGCGAGAAGACCCAGCCGGGTCCATCGCTCATGCCGCTGAAGATGCCGCTCCAGAGCACGCTGGCCACGATCAGGGCGGCGGTCCACGCAAGCAGGTGACGGAAGATCAACGACAGGCTGGTATACACGGCGGGCGCTTCACGAGGGACTGTGCGCAGCATAGGCCGGCCCGTGCGGTGCGCAAGCGGGGTGCGACGAACCCCGCCGCAGCGCCGACGAAACCGGTTGTGCGCGCCCCGGGCTGCCCGCGCGGCCCGCAGACCGGGCCGCAGGGCGCGGCGGCCAACGGCCGCCGCGCGGGGGATTACCGGCGCTGGTCCGCGCTGCTGTCACGCACGGCGCGGAACGCCTCTTCCGGGCTCCAGTTCGGCCATGCACGCGTATTGGCCAGTTCACTGCCCAGCGTGTACAGCACTTCCAGGTCACGTGCGGCACCGGCGAACACCCAGTCCGGCTGCCACTCATCGCCCTGCTGGTGATAGCGCTTGGCGGTGTAGTCCTCCGAGGCACGCCGGCCCGCCGCCACGCCACCGTCCACCCAGTCCTGCCCGGCCGACCAGGACAACGCCGGCACGCCACGCTTGGCGAACGGGAAGTGATCGGAGCGGAAGAACAGGCCGGCTTCCGGCTTCGGGTCCGGCGTGTAGCGGATGTCCCAGCCCTTGGCCACGTCCTTCAACTGGTCCAGCAGCTCGAACCGCGCCGCGCCGTAGATGCCGAAATCACGCGACGGGCCGAACGGCGCCATGCCGTCCATGTTGATCACCGCCACGGTCTTTTCCAGCGGGTACAGCGGATGGGTGGCATAGAACTCCGACCCCAGCAGGCCCTTCTCTTCCGCCGTCACCGCCAGGAACACCACCGAACGCTGCGGCTGCGGCTGCTTGGCGAACCCGCGCGCCAGCTCCAGCAGCGCGGCCGTGCCACTGGCATTGTCCAGCGCGCCGTTGAAGATGCGGTCACCGCGGGCATCCGGTTCACCCACGCCGATATGGTCCCAGTGCGCGCTGTAGATGATGGTCTCGTCCGGATGGCTGCTGCCCTCCAGCCGGGCCACCACGTTCTGCGAGGTGATCACTTCGGTCTTCACGTCATAACGGGCATCCAGGCGGGCGCCCTGCAACGGCACGGGCTGGAAATCACGCTGCTGCGCCTTCTTCTTCAGCGCCTCGAAATCCTGCCCGGCGGCACGGAACAGTTCCACCGCCAGATCGCGCTGGATCCAGCCTTCCAGCAGCGGGTGGCTTTTCTCCGGCGCATCGCGCACCACATCGAACATGGTGTTGGTGTTGGAGCCGGCCACCGTGGCCCAGCCGTAGGAGGCCGGTGCGGTTTCGTGCACGATCAGCACGCCCAGCGCGCCCTGGCGTGCGCCTTCTTCGTACTTGTACGGCCAGCGCCCGTACCAGGTCATGCCCTTGCCATCGAAATCGCCCACGCCGGTTTCAAAATCCGGATCGTTGACCAGCACCACGGCGATCTTGCCCTTCAGGTCGACGTCCTTGAAGTCGTTCCAGTTGCGCTCCGGCGCGTTCACGCCGTAGCCCAGGAACACCAGCGGTGCGTTGCGGATATCCACCGTCCTGGCGCCGTTCATGGCCGCGCGCACGGCGATCTGCTGGCCCTGCTCCAGCGGCATCGCGCGCTCGCCCAGGTGCAGCGCCAGCTGCGGGGTGCCCACGATGTCGCCCTTGAGCAGTGGCACCGCCTGGGTCCACGCGCGGCGGCCGTCGACCAGATCACCACCGGGTGCCAGCCCGGCTTCGGCGAACTGCCGGCTCAGGTAGGCCACGGTTTTCTGCTCACCGGCCGTGGCCGGCGAGCGGCCTTCATAGGCATCGGAGGCCAGCTCCTTGACGTCGGCGGAGATCCGCGCGCCATCGAACTTCGGCGTGGCCGCCATCAGCGCCCCCGACACCGACAGGGCCAACACGCTCAGTACCACTCGCTTCATCGCTCTCTCCAGCGCTTACGACAGAAAGCCCGAGTGTACGTTCAATGCGCGGCCCGCCGCACCCCGCTGCGGCCAGGGGCGCTCAAGGCAGCAGGGTCACCGCCAGCTCGCGTGCGCCGGTCGCCTCGTTGCCGCTGAAGTCGCGGGCGTGGGCGCGGATGCGGTACTCGCCGGCCGGCAGCTGCGCCAGCTCCCACCGCCCCCGTTCCATCCGTCCGTCGCGTACCGTGTTGGTGACCAGGAAGCGGAAGCGCGTGGCCGCCGCGCCATGTACGGTGATGCCACTGTCCGGCGCGTACGCCACCTTGACCGCATCGCGCTGCGGCGGCATGCGGTTGAATACCAGGGTCCAGCGCGGCTGCTCATGGCCGGCCAGCGGCACGCCCCGGGCATCCAGAATCTGGTAGCCCAGCTGATACGGCGCCAGCCGGCGGCGTGGCAGGTTGCCATCCACCTGGTCCCACGCCTCCACCACGATCTGCACCCCATCCCCGGTGCGCGGCACCTGCACGCGACCGTCGTCAGCGACGGGCAGCGGCTGGTCGGCGGCATCGAGCAGCGCCACCTGTTCGATGCGCGGCGGCACGGTATCGACGAACCCGGTGAAACCCAGTGCCGCGGCATTGCGCTCGAAACCACTGCTGCCCACGCTCAGGTGAACGTGGGCTTGGGCGTTGATGCTGCCGAGGCGGTCGCCCACCTGGATGCGCGTGCCACGGCGCAGGCGGATGCGTTCCAGCGCACCGTCCGCGCCGCGCAGCTGCTGCCAGCGGGCATCGAACGGCACCCCGCGTGGGTCACGGCCCACCTGCATGTGCAGGTATTTCAACGGCCCCACCGCCAGCCCTTCGGCCTGCCCGCCCACCGTCCAACTGGCCGCCGGCGTATCGATGCGGCCATCGGCGATGGCCAGCACCGTCTGGCCCACGTCACCGCGGATATCGAAGCCCCCGTGCAGGTGGTGGCGGCGTTCGCCGCGGAAATCCCCACGCACTTCACCCAGCGTGCCGACCACTTCATGCCAGCGCTGCTGTGGCGCCAGCGGCCAGCGCCCGCCGGTGTCCGGCAGCGGCGCATCGGCGGCCGGGCCGACAGGCGACGGTGCCGGCAGCTCGCCCGGGGCCAGCGCACGGATGCGGTGCAGGCGATAGCTGGCGGCGTCGGCCACCAGCAGGCCGCCGGAACGGTCCAGCGCCAGCCCGGACACGCGCGCCAGCCGGCCGATGCGATCGTTGCCGACCAGCACCACCGCGTGCCCCTGCGCGCTGACCTGCACGATGCGGCCGGCATGGTCCCCCACATAGAGCACATCGTCGTGGGTGACCACCAGCGCCAACGGACCGTTGAGCAGCGTGCCGGCCGCCGGCAGCGTGTCCACACGGCCATCCATGCGCACCCGGCGCACGGCGTTGTTGTGGAAATCGGCCACCAGCAGGTCACCGTGGTTGTCCAGCACCACGGCCACCGGCGTATCGAAGCGCGCCTGCGCGCCCACGCCATCGACGTGACCGGGCTCGCCGCCACCGGCCAGGGTGTGCACCCGGCCGTCCGGCTCGATCACCCGGATGCGGTCATTCCAGGTATCAGCCACGAACACGCGGCCGTGCGCGTCCACCGCCACGCCCATCGGCGCATCGAACCGTGCCTGGCGGCCGTGGCCCTCGGCAAACCCCTGCCGACCACCGGCCAGCGTGGTCACCCGGCCATCGCGGCCCACGCGGCGGATCGCATGGTTGCCGCTGTCGGCCACGTACAGCGCGCCGTGCCAGTCACGCGCCAGCGCGGACGGGGTATCGAAACGCGCCTGCAGGGCGGGACCATCGGCGAAGCCCGGGCCGGCTCCGGCCAGCGTGCGGACCTGGCCATCGGGCAGCCGCTGGCGCAGGCGCGCGTTGTCACCGGCATCGCTGACCACCTGCGACCCGTCCGGCAGCGCCAGCACCGCCCAGGGATCGGCGAAACGTGCCTGGGCCGCCGCGCCATCACGCAGGCCGGCCACGCCATCACCGGCCAGCAGTTCCGGCTGCGCCGTCCATGCCAACACCGTGGACGCAGGGACCATCGGCAGGACCGGTGCCGGCGCGCGTGGCAGCCAGGTCACGGCGATCGCCCCGGCCGTTGCCACGGCCACGATCCCCATCCACATCCACCTGCTGCGTGCCATCGTCGTCCTTTTCGCTGACCGAGCGCAGACCTTACGGCCTGGCGCCGGGCAGGCCAAGGCCGGCACGCGATGTCCGCGCTGCGTCGCGCTCAGCGCGCGGGCACTTCCACGCGTGGCCCCAGCGCCTGCCGGTAGCGCGCGTACAGCGCCATCACCTTGTCCACGTAGGCCACGGTTTCCCGGTACGGCGGCACGCCCTGATAGCGGGTGACCGCCCCCACGCCCGCGTTGTAGGCGGCCGCCGCCAGCGTGCGGTCGCCGCCGTAGCGGCGCAGCAGGGCGCGCATGTGGCGGGCCCCGCCCTGGATGGACTGCGCCGGCGAAAATGGATCAGCCACGCCGTAATCGCGCGCGGTGTCCGGCATCAGCTGCATCACCCCCATCGCGCCCTTGGGCGATACCGCGCTGGCATCGAAGCCGCTTTCGGCATGGGCGACGGCGCGCAGCCACGCGTCCTCCACCCCGGTCGCCTTGGCCGCCGCCTTGAACAGCGGTGCATGCGGGGCCAGCTGGGGCGCCCCTACGCGCCCCAGGCCCTCGTGCGCCGGCTCGCCGGGCGGCGTGGTGACGGTGAACTTCAGGTACACCCGTGAGCCCGGCAGGTTGCGGGTGGAATACACGGTCTGGCCGTCCTGCTCACGCGCATACAGGGTGCCGCTGAACACCCCCATGTTGCCCCACAGGTTCGGCGCCTGCAGGGGGCTGTCTTCCACCTCGTGCGGCGTACAGCGCGAGCCCGGCTCCGGCGCGGTGGCCAGGCTGACCGTGTTGCCCTGCACGCACCGGTACACCACGCGCGCCTGCACCTGCCCGGCAAGCAGGCAGGTCAGCAGCAGCAAGGGAACGCAGCGCAGGGGCATGACGGGGAGGGAAGAAGGCGGCGGCGCGATCTTCCGGCGTGGCACGCGAACCGGGAGTGAAGCGCGGCCCTGTCGCCTTTGCACACGGCGGCGGACCGGTCCCCCGCGCCTGACCTGCCTGGCGGGCAGCCCATCCGCGGGCCGCGCGTCGGCCGCATCGCGTTCAGGTACGCTGTGGGGCATGGATTGCCGCCCGCAGGCGGTTGCCGGTTCTCCCCCTTCGCCTTCTCGCCGGTGGCCAGCGCGATGAAACGCACCCCAACCCTGCTGATCACCGTGGCCACGGCCGTGCTGGCCGCCGTACTGCCCATGGCGCTGATGACCTGGCTCAGCTGGCAGCAGGCCACCGGGGTGGAACAGCGTGAGCTGGAACGCACCACCGAACGCGCCCTGCGGCGCGCCGACCTGGCCTACGCGCAGGCCCGCGATGCCCTGCTGTTCATGGGCACCACCCGGCTGCCGCCATGCAGCGACGCGCACATCCGCCTGATGCAGTCACGCGTGGTGGTGACCTCCTCGGTGGACCAGATCGGATATTTCGAGAACGGGGTGATGCGCTGCAACTCGTGGGGCCCGGTGGCCGCGCCGATCCTGCTGGGCACCCCGGACCATGTCACCGCCGATGGCATCGGCATGCGGCTGGACGTGAATCCGCGGGCCAGTTACGGCCGGCGCATGCTGTCGTTGCGGCTGGGCGACTATGACGCGCTGATGGACCCGGGCCATTTCGTCAACCTGATCGACGACCCGGAGGTGCGGGTGGCCATCGCCACGCCCGATGGGCGGCTGATCGCCGAGCAGGGCGTGGACGATCCGGCATTGCTGGAAACGCTGCTGCGCGATCCGCGCACCGGCATGGACGAGCGCACCCTGTATGCCAGCGCCCGCAACGACCAGTGGCTGGCCATCGCCACCGCGCCCCGCACCCAGCTGCGTACGACCTTCGTGCAGCAGTTCTGGCTGTTCTTCCCGCTCAGTGCCCTGCTGGCCCTGGCCTGCGTGGCCGCCTCGGTGTGGCTGTCGCGGCGGCGGCTGTCGCTGGCCGGCGAACTGGCCAAGGCATTGCGCAATGACGAACTGCACATCGAGTACCAGCCGCTGATCGAGCTGGAAACCGGCGCCTGCGTCGGTGCCGAAGCGCTGGTGCGCTGGACCCGCCCGGATGGCAGCCAGGTGCGCCCGGACCTGTTCATTCCCGTGGCCGAGGACAGTGGACAGATCCTGGCGATCACCGATGTGGTGATCGACAAGGTGATCGCCGAACTGCGCGAGCTGTTGCTGGAAGACCGCAGCGTGCACGTGGCGATCAATCTCGCGCCGGACGACATGATGAGCGGGCGCGCGTTGAAGGTGCTCGCCGGCAAGCTGGCCGGCACCGGCATCAGCAACCAGCAGATCTGGCTGGAAGCCACCGAGCGTGGCTTCATGGACATCGACCGCGCCCGTGCGGTGATTTCCTCGGCCCGCCATGCCGGTTACCGCGTGGCCATCGACGATTTCGGCGTGGGCTATTCCAGCCTGCAGTACCTGCAGCAGCTGCCGCTGGATGCGCTGAAGATCGACAAGGCCTTCATTGACGCCATCGGTACCGACAGCGCCACCAGCCCGGTCATCGGCCACATCATCGACATGGCGCGCACGCTCGGCCTGCAGATCGTTGCCGAAGGCGTGGAGACCGAGGAGCAGCTGGCCTTCCTGCACGCACGGCAGGTGGATTACGGACAGGGCTGGCTGTTCTCGCGGGCGCTGCCGCATGAGGCCTTCATCGCCTTCCATCGGGCGCGGCGCGCGCAGTACCGGCACGCCCGCCACCGGCGGGACAATGACGCGCCCACCGATGCAGCGCCGCGGACCGGCGCCTCCTGAATCTGGTCGGGTTGCCGCCCGCATTGTTACTATGTAACACTTACGGACCGTCGCACCGGTTCTCCCCATGAAACCCGCCTCCCCCGCGCTGCTCGATCTGGGCGCCGTCGCCCTGTCCACCCTGTGCCTGCTGCACTGCCTGGCCCTGCCCCTGCTGGCGGCGGCGCTGCCGCTGTTCGGCCGCTGGGCGGAGGCGGAATGGGTGCACCTGCTGTTCGTGGGCATCGCGCTGCCGCTGACCCTGCACGCGCTGCGCCTGGCGCACCGCAGCCGGCCGCTGCCGCCGGGAGCGTGGGCTACCGCGGCGGTGGGGCTGGCGCTGCTGCTGGCCGGCGCGCTGGGCTGGCCCCTGCACGCCCTGGAGACGCCACTGACCGTGGCCGGCGGCCTGCTGCTGGCCGCCCTGCACAGCTGGAATGCCTGGCGCCGCCACGCCCATCACTGACTCCGCGCTCGTGCTCGCGGTGTAGCGGGGGGTCCGCCCCTAGCGGAAGATCATGGTCAGCAGGAACACCTTCAGTGGCAGCGCGGACAGCACCGCGCCGCACAGGCCGAGCCACGGCCAGCGTTCCTCGCGGACACGTGCGCCGAGCATGGCCAGAAAGCCGACCATGGCCGACGCCAGCACCCCCAGCGCCAGCGCGCTGCTGGCCGCGCCACCCAGGCCGCGCACGCCCATCTCCACCGCCACGCCGACCGCCAGCCCGAACAGGCTGCACGCCCCCAGCCACGGGGCGGCGGTGCGCCGCGCAGTCCTGTTGCTGTTGTGCACCCCACCTCCCCGGCGCCTGCACAGCGCCTTGCATCGATCTGCATACACTACCTGCGGGCCAACCTGCCGGGATACCCATGCGCCTGCTCGCCGCTGCACTGCTCTGCCCCCTGTGGCTGTGTGCCTGCGCGCCGGCACCGGAGCCACCGGCACCCGGTACCGACCCGATGACAGGGTGCTTTGCCACCGGTCCACGCCGGTCGGTGGATTTCCGCGTGGATCACCAGGGCGGCCAGTACCGTCTGTCGCTGTTCCGCGACGGCCAGTGGCAGCCGCAGGATGAGCCCCTGCACCCGGCCTCGGCCGCCGAGCTGGCACGCTACTTCCCCGACAACGGCGAGCAGATCGCCAGCGCGCTGCTCGGCCACAACGGTGCCTTCGGGCTGTTCCTTCTGGTGCCCGAGGCCACCCTGAAGAGCCGCGACCGCAACAGTGACTACCTGGCCCTGCTGGTGATCGGCACCGGCCCGGTCTACCGCCGCCACTGCGACTAGGCCCGGCGCCCACGCGCCGCCGCAGCCGCAGCCGCCTCGGTTACCATGCCGGGCCCGATACCCGCGGCGTTTCCCTGTGCCCCACTACACCGGCCCCCTGCTCACCCGCACCCATCTGGACGAGCTGCAGCGCGCCCTCGCTGCCGGCAGCACCGTCTGGCACGGCTCGCTCGACCTGGACCGCCACCAAGAGGATGTCGCCCTGGACGCGGCCGGCTTCGTGTTCCGGGAGCAGCGGTATCCGTGGCCGGAAAAGCTGAAGGACCGCACCCTGTACTACTGGGACGGTGAGCAGTTCGACGCGATCTCGCGCTTCAGCGGTTCGCTGATCAAGCTGGTTCCCACCGAGTGGGGCGCGCCCACGTTCGAGATCGATGGCATCAAGATGCTGCCCACCGCGCAGCTCTCCCCCTACGAGGACGCCCGGCGCAAGGTGGCGCTGGTGGCGCCGGCCGGCAAGCAGGTACTGGATACCTGTGGCGGGCTGGGCTACTTCGCCGCCTGCTGTCTGGAGGCCGGCGTGGCTCACCTGCGTTCGTTTGAAAAGAACCCCGACGTGATGTGGCTGCGCACGCTCAACCCGTGGTCGCCGGATCCGGACGCGCCGTCCGCCGGCGGCCGCCTGCACTTCAACCAGGGCGATGTTTCACAGGAGATCGGCACGCTGGCCACGGGCAGCGTGGACGCGATCCTGCACGACCCGCCACGCTTCGGCATTGCCGGCGAACTGTATTCGCAGGTGTTCTATGACCAGCTGGCCCGCGTGCTGCGCAAGGGCGGGCGCCTGTTCCACTACACCGGGGCGCCGAACCGGCTCACCAGTGGCCGGGATGTACCGCGCGAAGTGGTGAAGCGGCTGGAGAAAGCCGGCTTCAAGGCCGAACCGGTGCTGGATGGCGTGCTGGGTGTGAAGCGCTGAGCGGCGGCCCTGCGGCGGCTCGCGTGTTGCAAGCCGCCGCCAGAACCGCAGTTATCCGCGCGGCTGCCTGGCCGCCCACATGTTGTCGACCAGATTGGGATAGCGCCGGCCGTTCTCATCCGCACGCCGCCGTGCCGCCGCCTTCTGCGACGGCGAAAGCGGCTGCGTGCTCTGCCCTTTCGGAGCCGGCTTTTTCCACGGCGGGGTACTCATGGCGTCATCTGTCATTCCGGGAAAAGCGCTGTATCAGTCGCGCAGGAACTCCAGCAGCGCCAGATTGAACTTGTCAGCGTGGCTGGTGTTGCAGCCGTGCGGGGCGCCTTCCAGGACGACCAGCTCGCTGCCCGCGATCGCCGCGTGCGTGCGCTTGCCCGAGCCCTCGAACGGCACGGTGGCATCGCTGTCGCCATGCAGCACCAAGGTGGGCACGGTAACCTTCTTCAGGTCATTCCGGAAATCGGTGGAGGCAAATGCCTGCATGCAGCCCAATGCCGCCCGCTGGTCGGACTGGTGGCACAGCGCCAACGCCTCCTGCCGCTGCGCTTCGGTGACCATCAGCTGGCCGTTGGCGCTGAAGAAATCACGGGTGAAGCCATCGAAGAAGGTTTCCCGGTTGGACTCCAGCCCTTGGCGCATCTTCTCCGCCTTGTCCGGCGGCAGCGGTCCGTCCGGATTGTCGTCGGTACGCATCAGGTACGGCGGCACCGCGGAGGCGAACACCACACTGTGCAGGCGATCTTCGCCATGGTTTGCGATATAGCGCGCCACTTCGCCGCCGCCCATGGAAAACCCGACCAGGGTGACGTCCTTCAGGTCGTGCTCGTCCAGCAGGTTGGCCAGGTCGGCAGCAAGCGTATCGTAGTCATACCCGTCGGCCGGTTTGTCCGAGCGCCCGAACCCGCGGCGATCATAGGCGATCACGCGGAACCCGGCATCGCGCAGCAGCGGCACCTGGGGTTTCCACGCGTCGGCAGACAACGGCCAGCCATGAATCAGCACCACCGGGCGGCCGGTGCCACCGGAATCTTCAACGTGCAGACGGACGTGGGAAGACATGCGAGCTCCACCGTTATGTAGGGAGACTCAGCGTAGAACGCGGGCGCTACGGGCGCTGTGAAAAAGCGCGTTGAGCCGCTGACGCGGTGTGCACATCGTGAAATGGGCCGGCGGCCCCTGCCGGAGACACGCCTCAGCACGTTCAGGATCGGGACGCGATGTGGTCCTGGCTTGCGCGGCCGTCGAGGGACGGCCGACCCGGCGACGTGATGCGCGGGAAGGCTGGCGGGGCGCGGCGATGGTAGCAGACGGGCGTCTGCGGACCAAGCTGCCGGATGCGCGGCAACCATGGATCCACGGCTCACCGGTCTGGCGCTGATGACCCGTGTTCGGGTTGGCCACGCGGCTCGGTGTGGAGGCAGGAGAAGCCGCCGATCGCGTTCTCGCCACTGACCACGCCTTTGCCGCGGGAGGGCTGCATGCCCCATGCAGCGCAGAAGGCGACGTGGAACTCCTGCGTCGAACGCGGCTGGGCGAGCGGATCGATCTCGTAATGGTGACCTCCGAGGTGCAGCAGCGCAGCGGTCGCTGTGATGTGAGACACACGCAGGTGTTCATGTCGTGGGCTGACCACCAGTGACTCGCCTCCGTGACGCAATCGTTAGTGGTCCAGGTGATGTTGCCATCATGCATGACGTGGATTCCCAGCCCTTGCGACGCATCCGAGCGACTCTTGACCACTCTCATCGGCGGACACACTCAATGACCAAGATAGAGCCAGCGTGGCTGATCGCATTCGACAAGCAGATGCTATCCCTCTTCGCTATCGATCACATCGATGCAGGCGTCTCTAGCTCAGACCTGATCCATTACGTCGATCTCTCACCGCTCGACGCCGCGCTGGCATTTGGGAGTGACTACGAT
>ENA-UOXB01000580-UOXB01000580.1-bioreactor-metagenome-genome-assembly--contig:-NODE-580-length-22885-cov-11.974288_pt1 | contig 22885 bp, 29 predicted proteins | sample MGYA00238158_ERZ761615 | MGnify/ENA primary metagenome ERZ761615 (study PRJEB28904, sample SAMN06267902) | bioreactor metagenome | isolation source: Joint BioEnergy Institute, California, USA...
GGGGGGGGGGGGGGGTGGTGGGGGGGGGGGGGGGGGGGGGGGGGGGGGGGGGGGGGGGGGGGGGGCATACTGGTGGCGCCCGCCAGCAGCTCGTTGAGCAGGATCTTGACGGGATCGAAGGCGTAGAGGGTCTTGGGGCGGGAGCAGTGGGTGATGCCCGTGTCGTCGTAGCCCTCGCAGAAGTTCCACAGGCCGACCTGGTAGAAGTCGTGCAGGCCGATGGAGCGGGCGATGCTGTTGATGAGGACGGCGTTGGGGACGGAGCGGGGGATGATGTTGGAGAGGTTGAGCTTGATGAAGTAGGTCTGACGCAGGACGGGGCGGTCGTAGGTGTTGCCGATCACGACCAGGACCAGGAAGATCCAGGCGAGCAGGTAGATGAGCGAGCGGACGAGGCGGTGCCAGACCACCGTCGAGCGTCTCCGGGCGGAGACGGGCTGCTGAACCTTGTCGTCATGCTGGGCGGCTCTCCGGAAGGAGGGAAGCAGAGCCATCAACACCGCGACGGGGAGGGAGACGGAGATGCACAGATGCCACGAGGGAGGAAGAGCATGCCAGAGGGGGAGCGACCGGACGGGCCAGCGGCGCGGCGGAGGAGAAGACGGGCAGGGTGTGTATATAAGGGCCAGCGCTGGCGATCGCCCTGCGTGTCTTGGCCGGGCCGACGTGGATCGCGGCGATCGTGGGGCGGCCGGATCGGCGGAGCAGCAGCGGGACCGGGCCGGCGTTTCCCAGCGAGTCAACGTCATGCACTCGCGGCCTGCAGCGCCGATGAAACCGGATTCGCCAGGCGGCCGGGTGTGGATGTCCTGCGGCTTCGGCCCCTGCTGCGCCGCCTGTCGTGCAGCGCGCGGCCTTGCGATCGTCGGGGCAGGCGGCGGGTGGAGGAGCTTCCTGTTCGGGCGGCAGGGCTTCCCTTTTGTACGGCGCCGTGTTTCACGCCCTCCCCTCCTCCATCCTCCGTCGTGAGCATCCCTGCTGCTGTACCCCGGGCGGCCTCACGATGCGGCTGCTCCCCGTCCTGCCGCTGCTGCTCGCGGCGCCCGCCTGGGCCGCGGAGCGTCCCGGAAGCTCGCTGTTGACGCTCGCGGGCACCGTCACCACGCTCCCCTCGGCCAGCGAGGCGCTGCCCACCGGCTCGTACCTGACCTACACCACCACCTACACCATCCCGACCACCCGCCTCGACGACCTCGACCCCCCGACCGCCACCGCGTCCGACGCCGGCAACGGCACCGCGACCGGCGTGCTCACCACCACCGCGGCCTCGTTCACGCTGCTCGTCGGCGGCCAGGGCACCACCACGCTCGCCGGCGACAACGCGACGGCCACCGCCAACGCCTCCGTCTCCCCCTCCACCACCTCCTCCGCCTCCCCGCTGCCCACCAACACCCGCCCCTGCAATGGATACCCCGAGTTCTGCAACCGCAACTACTCCAACATCACCATGGTCGCCGCCCACAACAGCCCCTTCGCCGTGCCCCGCAACTGGGCCTCCAACCAGGCCCTCCCCGTCACCACCCAGCTCAACGACGGCATCCGCATGCTGCAGTTCCAGACCCATTGGGAGAACAACACGCTCTGGCTCTGCCACACCTCCTGCGACATCCTCAACGTCGGCACCCTCGAGTCCTACCTGACCACCGTCGTCCAGTGGCTGCGCGAGAACCCCTACGACGTCCTCACCATCCTCATGGGCAACTCCGACTTCATCGGTCCGGGCAACTACACCGCCCCCATCGTCAACTCCGGCCTCGTCGACTTCGTCTACACCCCGCACAAGATCCCCATGGGCCTGCACGACTGGCCCACCCTGGGCAGCATGATCCTCACCGGCAAGCGCGTCGTCGTCTTCCTCGACTACCAGGCCAACCAGACCGAGGTCCCCTACATCCTCGACGAGTTCAGCCAGATGTGGGAGACGCCCTTCTCGCCCACCGACCGCAACTTCCCCTGCACCGTCCAGCGCCCGCCGAACCTGCCCTCGTCCCAGGCCATGGACCGCATGTACATGGCCAACCACAACCTCAACCTCGAGATCAGCTTCGCGGGGCTCAACATCCTGGTCCCCAACACCGTCCTGCTCAACGAGACCAACGCCGTCTCGGGCTACGGCAGTCTGGGGTGGATGGCAGAGAACTGCACCAGTAAGGACCGGTCCTCCGGACATCAGAGACGCCGGGAGCTAACAGCGACTTGCAGAGATGTGGAATCGACCGCCCAACTTCCTCCTGGTCGATTACTACAACTATGGCAATTTCAACGGGTCCGTCTTTGAGGTGGCGGCAATGATGAACGGCGTCAAATACAACGGCCGGTGCTGCGGCAGCACGACGTCTGCCGCTCCGACGCTTCCGTCCGAGGGACGCTTGACGAGAGCCGTTGTGGTTGCATTCTTGGTGAGCCTCGCTGGGGCTTTCCTGTGATCTAGCGCATGCCGAACGGTTTTCTTTTTTTTTCTTTTTGGTTGGTTCAGCATTAGACGCATGGCCCAGGGATTTTGGGTTCTTTTTGTATATGCAAGTTGACTGAGTTTTTTTTTCTTTTTTTTTTGGTTTCGATTGCTCTGTACCGTTTGATAATTGATATTAAGACCGCTGGCCGTGTCGGCCCCGCGCATTGGACATGGTAGGTTACAGTTTGGGTACACTCACCTCACGGTGATGACTACCGGGTTGGAAATATCATATTGTCATCATGCATTCGGTTCTTCCCATTATCAACATAGTATGCAGAAGCAATGCAGATCATATCAATCCCTGCGGGCACAGGTCGGGCACACATATCTTGCTGGCGATGCATCAGACTGGAGCTGTGTGCCTACGGCAGTAAGGGGACGAGGATCTCAGTTGGACAGACCGCTGGGGGAACGTTCAGAAAGGGATTTCCGGTCGACCCGCTGACGTGGAGGATTTGGGAGAGAAGGGTTCTGCCAAGCGGTAATTTCAGTTCCAGCTCTGCCAGAGCTCTTGGTTTGTGCTTGGCCTGGAGCAGGGACATACGTACCCACAGATCCACTTGTCATGGGCGTGTGTTGTAACCTGTGCCTGGCTTACAGATCTCGTACGGATCTGTGTGACGGTGTCCTGTGCGAGCGACGAGGAGACGGTAGACCCCAAGCTCGGCGCTCCATCGGGTTTAGCGCGAGATCGGCGCAAGGACTCACACTCTTCGGGATCTCCGCCGAGCCTGTGTCCGCACCGAGTCGATACAGAACACCGTGCGCTCTCGCGGCCTCATCTTCTTTATGACCTCCCGTTCCCGTCTGCATATTATCTTCCTCCGTCAGGTCAATCCATTCCCATCCGTCCGGACGGCCGGCGCCCGCATCCCACAATGGTCGACATCCTCCCGCTCTCGTCCTACCCCTCCTACATCAACCTCCTCCCCTCCATCCAGACCTGCAACATCACCAACCTCCCCGAGAACTACTTCCTCAAGTACTACCTCTACCATGCCCTCACCTGGCCGCAGCTGAGCTTCGTGGCCGTCGTGCGGCCCAAGAACGGCTACCGCCACAACAAGAAGCTGGGTGCCGGCTCCGGCGCGGGCGCCGGGGAGGAGTACCCCAAGGTGGTCGGGTACGTGCTGGCCAAGATGGAGGAGGAGCCGGCGGACGGGGTGCCGCATGGGCATATCACGAGTCTGAGCGTGATGCGCACGCATCGACGGCTGGGCATCGCGGAGAGGCTGATGCGGATGAGTCGTATGTCCCCTTGGTCCATTCCTACCGCATTGTGGCTGTGTTTCATTTTTCTTCCTGTGTTTCTGTTTTGCTACGTCACCGTGCATGAGAGATCTCGACTTCCTGCTCCTTGCTCTTTTCTTTCTACGCCTGTGGCCGAAGTCTTAAGACAACTGTCCGGTTCCACTTGCGCGCGCAACGGGAAGAGCAGAAGCAAGAAGCATACGTCGCCCGCAGCTGCCATGAACCTTATTATTCCACAACCCTGGCTAACTTTCCAATCACCTCCTCCGCAGAACGCGCCATGGCTGAATCCCACCGAGCGCACTACGTCTCCCTGCACGTCCGCGTCTCCAACACCGCCGCGCTGCACCTGTACCGCGACACGCTGGGCTTCGAGGTCGAGCGCGTCGAGAGCAAGTACTACGCCGACGGCGAGGACGCGTACGCGATGCGCCGCGACCTGAAGAGCATGTGGGTCGACTGGAGCGAAGATGACAACAGCCAGAGTCAGAGCCAGAAGGAACCGAAGAAAGAAGGGGAAGCAGAGAAGAGTGGGGATGGCGATGATGACCATCCAGATGAAGGAGACGCGGTCGGCTCGCTGGGCAAGAAGGAAGACGGCAAGGAGAAGGAGAAGATGGTGCGGGTCAAGGTTGGACGGGGGCTCGGGGTGGGCGATCTGGTCGAGAGGAATGAGACTGTGAAGTCGTGATAGGAACTAGTCTAGTACATGTACTCTGAACAGTGCTACTATCTGTCTGTCTCATATAGATTACGATTTGTTTTACACTTGAATGAAAATGGGGGGGGGGGGAAAGGGAAAAAAAAAAGAAAAAGAAAAAGAAAAAGAAAAAAAGGGGCAATGGAATGGATGGGTTGGTTCTCCGTCTGCCAGGTAGGGTTATGTCCAGCCAGACAGGAAGAAAAAGAGGTCCCTCTTTCCTAGAAGCTGGAGGCTGCTGGGGTACATACAATACGTACATGAGAGAAGAGGAGAGAAAAGAAGGAGCAAAAGAAGGCGAAAAAAAAGGACTAAAGGGAAACAAACAAATACCTCATTATTTTGCCTGTTAACTAGGCAGTGCACTCATTTTTTTTTGTATTTTTCAATCCATCATGAATCTCGAGACTGTTACTCTCATTCCCCCCCCCCCCCCCCTTTGCTTATTCTGGGATTTTTTGAGGGTTTTCCAAAGAGATAGAGAGAGAAGGGGTTAATACTAATACATAAACACAACAATGGACAATACATACATACATACATACATACATACATACGAAGACAACTCCCACAAAAAAAAGATATAAATACATAAATACAATGAGATCGGCGCCGAAATATAAATCTCCCCGACATCGACATCGACATCACCCATTGCAATGGCTCCTTCTCTTCCATAGACTAGAGGACGAGACCCTCAAGACCTGCCCCTGGCTCCTCCGCCCCGCCCGTATCGTTATCCCGCCCGCCCCGTATCTCCGCTCCCGCCTCCGCTCCGCCCGCATTCCTTCCTGGGAGCCTGAGACTGAACTGAGTTTCCCCCGGTTCCGCACCTTAGTCCTAGTAGTACCTACACCTTGTTCTACGTAGTTCTAGTTCCAGTTCTAGCTAGCAGCATTCATTCTTCGCTTTCGCTTTCTCTTTTGCTTTCTCTTTCTCTTTCGCCTCCCTTTCCTCCTTCTCCTTCTCCTTCTGTTTCTCCTTCTGCTTCCGAAGCTTCTCCTCCCGCTTGCGCTGCTCCTTGGCGCGTTTCCGCGCTTCCTTGGCTTCGGCTTTCGCTTTGTCCTTAGATTTGTCTTTGGCGCACCGCTCCTTCTTCTGCGCGTCCGCGTCGGCGGCGACGTGTCCTTTGCTTTCGCTGTTGATACTAGCACTGCTGCTGCTGCTGCTGCTGCTCGAGGTGGATGATGATGATGATGAGGAGGAGGAAAGGCTAGTACTGTCAGCTTCGACAATACCGGGACGATCCTCTTTCGAGTCTAATTGGAGAGATAATGAAGGGTTTCTGTCCCTGTCTCTGTCTCTGTCTCTTCTTCGGCGCCTACTCCGCCGGAGCTCCCGCTCCTCGCGCCGCGCGCGGCGCACCACGTCCCGGAAGGCGCGCTTCACGGCGCGCAGCTCCTTCATGGCGCGCTCGTCGGTCGCTGGTCTCTGACGCTGCTGGTGGTCGCCAGGCGGTGCTTCCCAACGATACCAGCCGCGTCCAAAGCCAGGATGAGGATGGTGATGAGGATGAGGATGATGGTAATAATGCTGGTGGCCTCTTCCCCAAGCACCCCGGCCGCCGCCCCTGCCACCGAACCCGAACCCGCCGCCGCGGCCGTCGTTATTATTACTGTTGTTGTTATTATTATTAAAGCGAGCCCGACGGCGGGATTGCTGCAGGTGATGCAGCTGGCGGCGCAGCGCCACCGCCGCGGCGTGGAGGTCGCGGTGGTGATAGTCGTTCAGGGAGAGGAGCTGCGCGCGGACGGCAGCCAGGTCCGCGGCGTCCAGGTCGGAAGTCGTGGAGATGGAGTCGATCGAGGAGAGAGATGAGGTGGAGGCGGAGGAGGAGCTGGAGCTGGTGGACGAGCTACGGGAGCGTCGTCGACCGTTGTTCCTGTCGCTGGCACCATCGCTCCGTCGAGCAGATCGCGGGTCCGAAGAAGGCCATGGGCATTTATTGCTGCTGCTGCTGCTGCTGCTGCCGTTACTGTTGTCTTTGTTCAGGTTCAGGTTACTGAGAGAATCGCCTATCTGCTCGATCTGTCTCCCGTGGTATCGGGCCTGCTCCTCGATCCACTGTGCCTGGGCCCGCGCCTGTTCCTCCACCATCCTCCCGTACCGCTGGGCCTGCTCGCTGATCTGCTCCCCGAACTTTTGGGCCCGGGCGCCGAGCTCGCTCATCCAGCTGAAGGGACCACTCCCAGCTCCTCTCCAAGGCGCGCCAGGACAAGATGGGGCGTTTCGTGGTAGAGGCAGACTTTGGGAACGCCAGCCCCAGGGGCAGTGATTGGGAGGCGTAGACTCATTGTTATTGTTATTGTTATTATCAGATCCTCCGGGGCATAGAGGCCATGGAAAAGGCGGCTTACACTGGGTGGAAGCCGCCGCGGGAGTGCTGCTGGATTCAGACCCCGTAGAGGCCGGACTCCGTGAACTTTCCTGCGGACCAGCCTGCCGCTGACGTGGAAGCCTCTCCAGCTGTTCCACAGGTGCCTGTCCCTGTCCCTGGTCCTGTCCCTCCAGAGGCCCAGAACTGGAACTAGCAGCAGCAGCAGCAACTCCACAATCTCGCAGCACCTGAGCCGCCGCAGTCGCGGCGGGATAGCACCGCGGACATAGCGGGGACGCGGGCGTGTTCTCCAGGCTCTTCACATACACCCACGAGACGCACGTCCCCCGGGGCAGGAAGAAGCCCTGGTTCCACTCGGCAATGACGGCCGCGATGCGCGCCTCGCGCTCCTCGTCCGTCTCCTGCGGCCGGTCCTTGCGGTCGCGCGCGATCTCCGCCCGGACCCTGCGGGACAGGTGGGCGGACGAGGCCGCGGGCCCCAGGTGCGGCGGGAACAGGAAGCTCAGGAAGGTGTCCCAGTCCTGCTGGGTGATGTCGATCTCATTATTGGGCTCGTTGGTCCCGTCCGCCTGCGCCCGCGCACGATTCCAGCAGCGGGGGCGGCGGGGGAAGTCCTTGGCCTGGCTCCGCGGGTAGATGGTCATGTGGTGCCGGAGGATCTCGCGCTGCTCGTCGCCAGCAGGAACAGAGACTGGAGGAGGCGGCCGCTCTTCGAAGAAGCCCGCCGCGGACGCAAAGTTGACGGGCGGGATGATGGACGAGGATTGGTCCCTCGAGACCGGGTAGCCTGATGATCCATCAGAGGAAATGGCGTCATATGACGGTGCCTCTCCGCCGCGGAGACGGAGAGGAGGTTGAAATTGCTGCTGGGGGGCTGTGTGGATGTCGACATTGCTGCTGTTGCTGCTGCCGTTGGTCTGCAACAGCAACGGATCGACCACCGAGTAGGGCGGGGGAGCCTCGTCTGGAATCATGGCGAGGACCTAGCCCTAGGCCGCGTGGACAATGGCAAATTCCAATAATAGCTTCAATTAGATGGTAGCAGTGCACAGGAATTGAGAGACGTGCGTGGGTCAAGAAACGTATGCCGGATGCTGACCGTCCGCAGGCAGCAGTAAATCGAAGACCAAAAATAGTCCACTTTTGACAAAAGCAGGGAAAGCCGGAGCTGCGTCCCTACTGAAAGCGCAATTGATAAGACATCAGCTCAATCCTGCACGAGTATGATCCAAACGGCGTCAGCTCAGATGTCAAGACACTGGAGGTTGAAATGTCGACGTCGGACGTTGGGTGAAAGACGAGGCTCAGCTCTCGTCTTCGGCTGACATGAATGGACAGGAGAGCCGCGCGCTAGAGGAGCTCCATGTCCTGCATGTTCGTACATAAATCAATGCTTGCATTTCGATGTGCAATGACAAAGAAGATAGATAAAAGTTGCCTCAGCCGGCGATCTCTGCAGTCGTACAGTAAATGGATGTAGAGTGAGGTATATGCTCCAACCATGGGTTGCCGGTATCAGCACGAGAACAACCACCAGCTTCTAACAACCCGCTGTACTGTACAGTACGATCAGAATGATATCTTCGGTCTGGAAAATAATGAGTATATTAGTGTCCCTTGATATTTCGACAAGACGATGTCTTCATAGGGCTACAAATTACTGTGTATAGTGGACACCGGTTCGGACCCGCCAATCGAAGGGACCATCTTTAACGGCGACGCCAGTCTATGCCAAGCGAGAAAGAGGCACATAGGAAGGATCATACAAAAAAGAACACAAGAGAGGGACTTTTGTCCAGTATTCATTACTATGTACGGTATCCTGCCGCTGGCGGATAGATATAAATATAACAAAGACAAGGCCATCATCGGCCGACCGTTCCAAAACTCCACGCCTGCGATGCTGGTATATAAAAAGGACACGCATGGATGCAAGGAAGAAACGAAACCAAAAAAGAAGCCAGATCTGTGGTATCGCAAGATATCTACAGTCCGTAGCGGTTATAATCAATCCCACGCTGCCCAGCTATCGTCATCGCCCTCATCTTTTGGCTTTGTGTCGATCTGCTTTGCCGGTGCGGCGGCCTTTGGTTTCGCCGCGTCCGCGTTTGCAATCCGCGCGGTAGTCTTCTTTGTGGATGCGGATTTAGTCAAGCCTTTGGGAAGCGGTTTCTTTGCTTTAGCCTTGGACTGTGCAGCCAGCCAGCCCGCAAAGTCGGGTTCGCCACCATCGTCGAACGGGACGGTCGTGCGCGCTGGTGACCGCGCTGGGCTAGGAGTGCCCTGGGATCTCGCTGCCGTGTCAAAGAAGGCCTCTCCCTTCTCATTCTGCCCCTGGTCATCGTCGTCCATGGCGCCCCACGCATCGTAGACATCGTCTGCCTCCTCTTCCTCTTTCGGTTGGGTAGACGACTGATTAGAAGACGAGCGTACGAGAGGCGGTGCAGTGGGACTTAATGTCTCTTCCGAGGCACCCGACTGCTCCGATGACGACGATTTTTCCGGTCGATTTACGGACGCTGAGCGCGCTGTTTCCGTCATGGCAGGCCCGCTGCCGTTGGCTGTTGGCTGTATCTGGCCCTTAGCTGCGGTAAGTTTGTTCGTGAAGGAAGAAATAGCCCATCCTGCCCAGGATGTGTCGTTAGATGTCCCTATGCGGGCTGCATTATTATTGTTAGCCCCTTGGGCATTCTGCGGTGGGAGCGCCGTTTCAGGCATTGTGCTGCTGTACTTCCGTATGCGCTGCAAGTACAGGTCCATTGCTTTGTTCGCCTGATCTCTGACAAGTCTAATTTGTTGTCAGTGAGAGGTAAAATATAACCGAGTGATGTGTCCTTACTTCTCCTTGTCAAGCAAAGACGGGCAAATAGCCGGTAGAATTTTGGTTGTGCAATCCTCTTCGCTGAAGTATTCCATTGTCGCCGCGAAGGCCATAAGACCGGCATTTCTGGCGTGGACGAAGGGATCTCTAAGCGCCCTTGAAAAGGCAGCAATGAGAACCTTTGATCTTGACTATGACCATTGTCAGCGTCGTTCCATATTAACATCCAGGGCACTTTGTGACATACGCTCTGCCCCAGATGCTTGGCTATCTTGCCTAAACAGATGGTGGTATTTGTCCGTATGCCCGGCTGCTCGTCATTTGCCGTTCGTGCCAGAAACTTGAGCAAGTCTCCGTTGATAGTCCGGTCAGAGAGTTTGCCGATGACCGTCAGAACAGCCTTCACGGTCTGCTCTCGAACGACGGGCGCAACGTCCGTGAAACCGGACGTCTAGAACCGTCAGTATATATCATTATATGTAATGCTGGGCGGGTTCCACGACTCACCATATGCGGAAATATCTTGTCGTTGACAAGCTTCTGAGGTAGATTATCGATCATCAACGGCAGGTTGTCCAGCAAGCAAACCCGCAGGGCTCTGTCAGGATTCGCAAACAAGCGCACGATCACGGGGGTGAGCTTCGCCGTGTATTCGTCGCTTGAAAGGGTCTTGCCAATCTTCAAAATGGCTTCAAGGACCTTCGGACCGCCGCCGCCGAACTCGACAGACTTGAGCAGCTCCGGAAGGACTTTCATCTTCATCAACTCCGCAGGGAAATCATCTGAAAGCGCGTCAAGTTCACTAGTTCAATCAGTTTCACGTTCCACCAACATCTCATGGCACTTGCAAAGGGCGCAGCATACTTAATAAATTCTTCCCTCTCTGCATCATTCTTCAGCCCCAGGCTGTCGATATCAGCCGTCACCCGGATCAACGGCGTGTCGAAGAAACCACCGCTCTTCTTTCCCTGTTCCACAAAATGTGCGGGACTCAGCCGTAGCTTGGGATTTGCGGTGCATAGTCGCTTATAACTCTGGTGCATGCTTGGGGGGATGTTCGTCGTCTTGCCGACCTGATCTCCGCCCGAGAAACTTCCATTAAAGACCTCATATATCAAGATCCCAAGACCGTACGCATCGACGGCTGTCAGGGGGTTGCGTTTGATTATCTCCCAGCCACCCTTGCTGATCTCCGGTGGGCTGTACCGCGCGGAGTCGGGGATGAGGCTGCCGTACGTCTATATTCCTTTGTCAGCGAGTGTGGCGCCTCATCATGCACGAAAAAAAAAAAAAATGCGACTGACAAATATTATGGCCTCATCGTCCTTCATGGAGCTTAAGACTTCGAATCCTCCAAGCTTCCACTCCCCGCTCTCGCTCGTGAACACGGACGAGACTCGCACGGCGCCGTGGACGGACGAGGCATCTTCATTAATGAATTTCAGCGTTGACTACAGTCACCCGATCAGCACCAAGCAAGCAGGATGATGCGACTATTATCTACCCACCGCAACGGTATACAGCCCCCATTTCGCAGTCTCCTCGGTCACACTTCTCCGCTTCACGGACCAGGACAGCGGCACGACCCTTTCCGTCACGATGTAGATGTTGAAGTCTGTCTATGCCTCTATGAGCGACGACAAATTTCCCGCGGCGACTCCATGCCAGACTGCCTACCTCAATCGTATCCAGCACTTTAATGACCCCCGGATGCCTCAGTGTCCGCAGCTTGCGCATCGCATTTTTGGCCAGCGGCAGTCGGGACTTGTTCGCATTGATATCGAAAGTGAAGACGCTGCATTCCGAACCATCGTCCTATATGGGCGCCAAAAGAAGAAACGCATTAGCGTCTGTTGTGAGAACGGAGGCGGGTAGATGCTGAAAGGAAGAGGGGTCCGGTCGTACCCGTTTCGTGGCATTATGGAGCGCCCAGATGGATTCGCCATTGTCGACTCTATCCCCGAGGGAGTAAGGAAAAGAACTGCCCTTGGCGATCGCCGAGGCTACCGCCGATTTCAGAAAGTCCATTGCCCAGGAGTATGAATTCGGCGGTTATGATCTGGAGATATTGTATTGTCGGACAGTATATCCCTCCGCCTCACGTCGCGGGAAATCAACGGATAGATGCAACCGGCGCGTTAAGGAGGGGAGGGTTTCCAAGGCCCCGGGGAAAAAAGTGTTCACAGCAGGATCCCCGCGAACAAAAGGCGTAAGCCGGAACAGAAACCGATCTCCAGAGCGCGGAGAAATCCAGCCTGGGGGTCTCGAGCGGCATGCTCCTTTTCCTCGATCGCCGCCCGCTGGAGTCGCTGGCCCGAAGATCGTCCGTCCCGATCAGGTTTAGCGTCCCCGGGGCTGGGCGTCGCCGCCACCGTCCGCGGACGCGGCGTGTTGACAGGCGCCACACGCCTTTAAAAGATGTCCAGACGTACCCTCGTGGCGTCGACACACTATATCTTCTCAGGAGTGAACTCCCAGATTCTTGTAACCTGGACCTTCATCTGGACTCCTCCTGCCTGAGGTATCCAACATCTCAACCTTGTCAAATCAAAACACGCTAGAGGTAAGTGTTGTCTATCTTTCTACTACTTCCACCTTTTCAAGTCCCTCATATCATTACCCTACAACACCCTTCCTCATCTCCAATGATGTGAGACTGGTAAAAGGTCAGACCGCGAGTTACCAAGAAGGGCGTGGAGACAAGCTTCCACCGATGGTGCCTCCCTACTTTTCTTTCCCAGAAGCAAAAATGGAAGCAGTGACAGACAGGGACCTTCGTGGATACAACCAGGGAAGGGGACAAAATGAAAGAAAAGAAGCTGAGGACTCAAAAATCTGTCCGGTCTCCCTTTTACCCGTTTGTTCTTCTTTTCTTCTATCCCGACCTTATACCCGTTTCTCTTGGCTTTGTTTCTACCACGCGCGGAAGGGGTCACTGGCAGGGTCGGGAGCTTAGAATCCCACCTGTCATTTTCCAACAGGGAGAGGGACTTCTCTTCCTCATTCTTCTTCTTTGGGCCATCTTCTCTTCTCCATCTTTTCTTTTTCTCTCCCCCCTCACCTTCCCAAGGCCAGGGAAAGGCAAGGCAGGCACATGCTTTTAAAAGGCACGAGGATCTGAGCCGCAAGGTCCACGGCACAGTATACCCCCCACCACCAACGGGGGTTAAACCTTGGAGAGACATGTGTACATCAAAATCAAAGGAAAGAAAGATGCCGCATACTGGGGTTCCAGCCTCCGCTGCGCCTCCATGAGGGAGTTCAGGAACTATGGGCTGCGGCAGACAAGATAGCTTAGTTTTTCTAAGTTATATTTACGAAAACTGTCAGAGGGGTGAGAGAGAAAAAAAGGGAAGGAAGGTGAAAGGATTGTTCAAAGTAGGAATGGGGGAACCTCCTTGAAGACAGGACCGTGGAATCTTTGTCTTCTCGGCCTCTGCTACCCTTTCGTGCTGGTGGAGCAAAAGTCAAGGGATACGGTGGGATGGAGAGAGAGCTTCGGAAAAAGGGATCTCTCGGGCTTTCGTTTTTGAAGAGGCTTCTTTTCTGTCCTGTTCTGGTTGCAGTCGCGGCCTGTCTGTTCCCTGTCACCTTTCTTTGCGGACTGGAAAGTCGGGGATATATAGCACCGCGGTTTCGTACCCCCCCTTTTTGGTCTTGGATGATGTCTAAAATTATAAACTGAAAAGACCTGAGGAGATGTTGGCATTCCCATCCCTTTTCCCCCTCAATCACAGTGGTGGCTGACTGTTCAGTGTTCTCGTCGGCCAGTATGTCTTAAAGGTATATGAGCTGACCGATCGGTCTAGACGGCTTGAGCTGTTGCGCCTCTCCGAGTGCTATGCGTTGTTTTGTGGTCAAGGGCTATTGTCAATACTAGTGAAGTCCCTTGTGAACTAGTTTGATATGGAGTTTCTAGTGTATATGTACTTTTAATAATACATTCTGTCCAGTTTGGGGATCATCGAAGTTTGCTCAAGCATACGCCGTTCAAGTCTACATGTTCATACGATATTGGCTGAAGACTTAGCGAATATAATTGCCCTGGCATTATCATCGATCTTACCGACAAGCAATTACTTGCATAACTGCCTGCTTCCGTAATCTCTATCTCGCAAGGACTTCCCGTTCAGCCGCGGAAAAAAAACAAAACTAGTGAATAGCAACAGATGCGCGTCGTCTCTCATCATCTCACCACTAACTGTTCATCCCATTGACTACGAAAGAAAACCGATCCTGCCCGCTTCCGACTCTGCCTCGACTCTTAGAAGCTCCGTTCGTCCCGCACGTCACCAAATGGGTAGTTGAATATCGGTAAAGAAATGCAACCAGGAGGAAGCAAGATCAACTTCCAGTTTGCCCCATCCACCCACCCCGGCCTGGACCGAAGTCGTTCCCGACTGGGATCGATAATCCCACAGCGATATGTGCAGTATCGAGATGTATCGAGAAATCATATCAGGCCTTGCGAAACTTGCAAGTTGCTGACCGTCTCCAAGCGTCTTGTTCACATTTTGCCAATTGGCAGTTGCGAATTAGTCGGAACAGCCATGGCCGGACGATCACCTCGCTCCCCGGCTGCTAGCTTTTGCCGTTAGAGCTCCCCTTATTGTAAATGATACCTTTCCGACCGTATATTCGCCTCTTGTCCCATAAAAAAATCTCCCTTCCATTCTATCCAGTCCTGTGAAAGTGAGAATTAATTGGGCCACTCTCTCACGTCGCAACTGGGACATTTGAGCAACTTACCAGCAGTATTGACGGTAGCCTGTTCACGACAACCTGATATACTTTCGGAATGCCGTGACCATTGTAAAAGAAGTGAAAACGTAAAGGGAACCAGTTTTGAATAATTGTAAAGATCTCAGTGCCACGATAAATGTAAGCTATCAAATGTGAGCAGTACGCCTGGTCGGGCCTTGCACATAAACAAGGCTCGAGGAGAATAGTCCCGGAAGTTGGTGAGCAGGACGGCATGATTCCGCAGGGACAGTTAGAAGGTGAAGTGCTTCATTTAACTTCTTCCGTAGCTTCGGGAGGATGAGGTGCAGATGAGACAGCGGGTGGGGGCTGGGAAGGCATATGAGGAACCATCTGAGGCATCTGGTTATAGCTGTTGCTTGGCGCCCGGTGCTGATGAGGGGGATAGTGATGTACTTGATGAGGGCTAGACGAAAAATGGGGTTGCTGTGGCGGATAGCTCGCGCGGACAGGGGGCACTATGCACAGTTAGCTATATCAAACTGTACCTTTAAATGATAGAAGATGATTCTTACTGTGACCTGGCTGTTGAGCCGCGTACACAGGTTGTCCATGCTGTCCAGGGGCCATGAACATCACAGGCTGCGGCGGCTGGCCCGGCTGAGAGCCTTGATGCATCATCATTGGCGCACCCCGGCTGGGACTTGGATATCCACTGTGGGGCTGGGGAGGTGGAGCGGCATGCTGCGGATAGGCATGACCGGGGCTCGGAGAGTACATTTGCATTTGGGGTGTATAGGGTGCCATCCCCTGAGGCATTCCCATGTATGGGCCAGCAGAGGGTTGCTGTACCATCATAGGGGCAGCCATTCCGTTCTGCGGATTCACGAACTGCGGTGCCCCTGGGTAGGGCCGCATATGCGCTGGCTGCGGGGCTCCCTGATTCACATAGAATTGCGGCATCGGCTGACCAAAAGCAAGCTGTGCGTGCGGTCCCATTGGGGATGGATACGTAACGTGGCTGTGCTGGAGTCTGGGAGAGGGGAAAATCTGCGACGTAGAGGCAGACATCTGCATCCGGTGATGGTCATCGAAGTGAGGCGCAGATCCGTGGTGCTGAGGATGCAGGTGATGAGGACCGTGTGGTGGGCCAGAAGTCGGAGGAATACTCTGACTTCCTTGCGGGAAGTGGAACGGAAGGTGATGCTGGTGAGGCGGCTGAGGGTTCGATGTAGAGCGACCCTGAGCGATCGACGGCACAGCGACAGGCGGCTTGAACATATCGGCGTACGACTTCTCCTCGTTACCCGGTGCGACGTCCCACGTCGGAGGGGTCTTATATGGTGGGGGGATCCCGCCGTTGAAAGTGTAATCCTTATCAGTCTGCTCCGCACTCTCTTTCTTCATCCGTTTGATGGGGTTGAATTGGTCATTAAGAGATGGTCGCTCAGAAGCTGGCAGTGGCTTCTTTGCACCGAAAAACGCGGACGGGCTGGTGGCACGGGATACTGAACGGCCCCTGTAGATCGAACCTGGACTGGAAGAGATGCCTGAGGCGCCGGGGGTGAAGGTACTCGCTGTCGGATTAGGCTTGAACTCCATGGCTCTCACATTGAACTTTGTCGAGGCAGTAGATGTAGGTGTTTGGGCCTTGCTCGGACTTGAGACGCTGGACTGGTCGCCAACCGGACCATTTGGGGGCATTCGTCCATCCTGAATGGGCAAAGGCGTGGGAACAGCGCCCATTGTGGCGCGCTTTTGTTGCTGTAAGTTATCAGCTAGGCGGTGACTGAGCATGCCAGTACCAGCGCGCCCTGGATGCATTGACTGATGCTGCATCCGTCCGCCCTGACCAATATGTGGCCCAGTCGGAGGATAACCCTGGCGGCCGCGGGGATAATTCTGGCGATCAGATGGAGCTGAAGGGGGTGTCGTCCCGGCATCGTAGCGAGCAGGCGCAGGAGCTCGGGCGGCAGGCTTCTGCTCGGCGGCGGCGGCGGTGGTGGTGGTGGTGGTGGTGGTGGTGGTGGTAGCGGTAGTGGAGGCTGCTTGCGCTTTGGCTGCTGCTGCCATCTTACTCTCCTCTGCTTGCCGTTGCGACCGCTCAAGGATCTCTTCCTGCTTGTTGGGATCCTTGGTAAGAATGGGCACCAAATCCTTCGGTACCGGGGTCGCAAGTTTGAAGTTCTTGGAGAACTTCATCAGCTCATTAAGTTTTATGGTCCGGTCGTAGGACGCTTGGTTACGGCGGCGCTCTTGCATCTTCAACTTCTCGCTGTTAGCAAACTGTCGGAAATGGTCCAGCACTTCCGTCTCCACATTAGCGGTTGCGTTCTGTTTCGGACCAGCCGTGACGCTTGGCGCAGGTTTCGCAGGAGCGGGCTTTTGCTCTGAATCGACAGCCGGCTTACTGGTAGGAGCTGGCTTGGCCGGCTGCGATTGCTTCTCCTGGGGAGCATCTGGAGTGGCGTTGGTGTTTTGTGGAGCAGGTTTCGGCGCTGCGTCAGGTAGCGCAGCTTCGGCAGGAGCAGCAGTAGAATCCGCCGAGGCTGCAGAAGTGGTGGGTTGGCCGGTGGGCTGGCCGGCGGGCTGCCTGCGAGCCGGTGGAGTGTATTTGTTCGGCTGTCCTGACTGGAGGGGCGGAAAGTTGGCATCATCACGACGGACCCCGCTATACTTGTCTTCCTCGTCATGACCGTCGCTCTCGGGGACGAGACCTCGTTCCTCCCTCACATGTGGGTTATCCGTCGCACTATTCTCAATTTCACGAGCAATGCGAGCTGCCTCTGCCTCCTTCTGCTTGTAGGAAGGATCCGAACGATCAATTTTTGTAGTATATAGATTCTCATCATAGCTGGTGGTGGTGCCAAATAGTCTTGCATTGGCTTCGAATTGGTCCCAGCCTGCAGTCCCAGTTCCTGTGCTCTCGAGGGGCATATCAGGACCTGCATCGGGACCTGGTTCCCAACGTTGTAGATTCCGCTCGCGGATGGCAAGGCTGCCCGCTATATCACTGTCTGTCCGGAATCCAGTGGAAGCTCCTGAAAGCAATCAGAATCAAGGCCAATGCCAACTTGATAATCCCAAAATACGTACCATTCTGCGGTTTAGCTGTGACATCCGCCGTCGAGACGTTTGCTACCGAAACATCTGCAATTTCTTTGATGTCAAAGGCCATGCTGTGGTCCGGTGGTGACCCAAGGTAAGGGCTTGCGACGTCGCTTAGACCGTTTGTGCGAGGCTGCTCGGTTTGAGCAGAAGGGCGCTGGACCATCTTGAGTATGAATGTGGAGTCGTTGGGCTCGAAGGACGAGGAGGAGAAGATTCCGGTGAATTTTTCACCGGTCTTTGTGGTGATTGTAGCAGGCAGGCCCTGAAAGCAATTAGCTCAGTCCATTCGGAGACGCTGGGGTGTCGACGGCTTACGATGAAGCTAGTGAGGAGGAAAATAAGGCGGTCGTGGGCGTGGCTATCCGGGGTGTTCGACTCTTTCTGAGCCATCTGTTTGGGAGATGAGGCGGACTTCTGATGTGAAGCGTTCCCGTTCTGCTGTGAGTATGTCGGTTTCTGGGTGATTGGGTTTGTGCCTTGGGTCCATGCTTTGGGGGGATTGGTGCGCCTGTCGGTAAAATAGCATCAGTCAGTGAGTGCAGAGGCGGCTTATAACAGCAAGTAATGTGAATAAGGAGCAGATTGATTGGCAGTTCTTCCAAACACAGCGACGCGGATATGCTTCCTCGATGGAGGGAAGCTCATCTGGCGGCAACCTCCGATGAGAGCTCGGAAGGGACAGCTGATTTGAAGACACGTGCCATGTACTCGGGCGTGCACAGATGCCACTGTTCTGGAGGGCAATGCCAATCGATCAAACCACACACTTGGCCGGTGAGGCGAGCAGCGGCAACGAGAGCAGAAGATTCGAGGCATGGGATCGCAGCGCACTGAGTTGGCAACGTACCTCTGTCCACCGTCTACGGGGCTGCCAGACTGCCGTCGTCCGGCATCGGGCCCCTTCAGACTTGCGCTTGATCTCAGAGACGGCCTGGCACCGCCAGGATTCTGCGTCGAAGAGTTGACGGCATTGCCAGACGCGCCGTTGGCGGCTGGCACGGAGTTGACGGTGGAAGCCATCGAAGGAGGTCGTCAAGGTCAAGCTTGCGTCGTGGAACTCCGCACGACGCAGCCTGATGATGGAAGGAACGAAGCCACAGCACACCGCCTGGACAACGGGACGAGAGGTGTCTCGAGGAAAAGAGGGACGCGAGAGAAGCCACGGGGCCTCAATGGGCGGGCGGAGGGCGGGAGGGGAGAAGGACGGTAGGAGGGGGAGGAGAGAGGCGGGTGAAGGAAGAGAGGGAAAGGCGTGTAGTGAGGGACAGCAAGTGGATGAGGATCTGGGAGCTGGGGATGGCGAGGACGAGCGTCAGACTTGGGGACTTGTACAAGCAGCCAGCCAGAGCGGGCAGCTCAGAGAGTCCTCCGTAGCGTGAGACCTGACGGGGTGGAGACGGGGGAGGCTGGGTCTGGCGCCCTCTGGACTGCGGCTGGCCGTCTGGAGTCGCTGTCGTCGGACGGCCGTCGATCAGACTGAAGTGTGTCCTGGTTGTCTGTTATCCCCGGCTCTCGACCGGACGCTCTGGGTCGTGTCTGGTCGTGTCTTTGTGCTCGTCTGTTGCGAGGAGAAGAAAGGGCTGCCCTCGGCTGCCGCCGAGCCGCACCGCGCCGGCGACCCGCCCCAGGCCTCGCTGCAACGGTTCACCCGATTAGAGGTCGATCCTATCGTTAAGCCTTTCATGCTTCGATCACCATCGACGCCTACAGCTACTTGCTACAGAATCCCCCGAAACTGCCAGGCTGCGAACCCTCCGCTCCCCTCGGTCCTGCCCAAGTCCCAAACCCATGCAGGCTCGCCTGGCCAACTCACCATCAGACGAGTTTGCGGAGGGGATCCTGGCCGCCCGACCGCCTTTGCCTCTTCCATCACCGCAAGAAGACGAGGCAGCTCCTGGTAGACCGCAGGGCAAAGCCTTCGATTGAACAGTGTGTAGGATACTGGGCGCTTGGAATATGACTTCGCCTCGTTTGGCCTGCAAGGCTTTTCCGCCTTACTGATATAGCCTGGTTCTTTTGAGAACGGAGGAGTGAACGACAGCTTCAATTTCCTCCACCGCCCTTGACGCAATACACCAGGAGCCTCTTCTCATCCAACTGCCTACTCCGATTCGCGCTACCTTGCGTCGTAGCGCGTTCTCTACAGCCACCTTTTATCAGCTAGAGCAACGGTTTGCTATCCCTGCCGACGAGGGCACTTACAGCTATCTCCAGGCGCTCTGGGAAATTTTGCGGGGTTCGCCCTCCGTGTTATCTCAATGGCCTTATCTTACTAGCACTAATACCTTAGCCTCTTAGAACCTTGCTCTCCTCTTGCTCCCCATTGTCTGTAGCTCTCTAAATGACAGCTTCAATAGCAATTGTTCCAATTGTCAAGCTGTCGTTATACATCATTCGAGGATCAGACGGTAGGAGCTTAGATGACCTACATATCTCGAAGCTGTAATGTGAACCGCGAAATGATTCTTCTTGACAGGCAAGATAGTGATAAGAGACTAATGAACGCCCCCCAAAGTTGAAGCTAAATCAATGATGTACAGTAGCTCCTATTTGTGGAATCCTAGTGGGCACGCAGTTTCTTTGACAGGCCCTGGGTCCGTGCATGAATTGCCCATTCTTTCGGTCCTCAACCCATCATATCGTCGTTCGATGGCCGATCAGACCCCCAACTGGATTAAGTAGGCACGTTTGCTAAGCATTCGCAAGCCATTCTCATGAATTGCATGTGTCAGAATTTTCTTCATTAGCTGAACTTTCCCTCCCACCAGCTCTCCCTCTCTCCGGTACAATTTCAAGTGGGGCTGGCTCATGGTGAATCTGCAATCCAAATTGTGTGCATACATGCTAATTGTACTGTACATAGTAGAAAGAATGCAGTGGCTTTGGTTCACAAAGAATTGATTTGTTCCAAGACCATGCACAGAAGCAGGTTCTAGAATCTAAGCCTCCACTTGCCTGCAAACAAAGGATCCTGGACGGTTCAAAGAAGCCAGCTTTCTATATTTATAGAACCACTTGACCTTTTTTTTGCGGCCAGCGGAGAAACATGCGTTTTCCCCCCCCCCCCCCTCTCAGTGCATGATTTATCCATTACGTCAATTATATCACAGACCATATTTTTAGACTGCGACACCTTCTAGAAGCCCTTGATAGACTCCCGTCTCATAGTAAGCAAACCTGATGCGGATGCCAGCAGCAACCACACTGCCGCGCTCTTTATTGATATTGTCTTTGATCCCGTCTCCAGCCATTCTTTTTCGCCTTTATACATTTAGTTAAATGGCCTAGTCCAACTCCTTCTTGGATACCAAGTCAGGTGAGTTGTAGCCTATTTTTTTAAAATAATATTCTAGCATATGTCAATTATCTAGGTAGGTACTTAAATAGGTCGGTAAATTCTGAGAACGATGAGTATGAGCCATGAATGGATTACTACTTTAAGACTCGATACTATCTTGGCAGAGTATTATCTATTAGTTCCGATCATAGTTCATTTACTCTGGGATAATAATGTGTAAGCAACATTATACTTTACAACAGTGCATTTAAGCGGCCATTGTCTAAAACCTTTTTGGTACCAAATGGAAGATTATGGCACAGGACTGAGTAGGCAAGAATGATGTACTGTAGCCTTGTCAGCACTCGAGCTTGATGCCTGTTAAACAAAGAAACTTCCATAGTGAGTTAAGGCATTTGTCCTTGATCAGATACGAATTTCTTCCTGAATGAGATATCAACAAACAGGGCCGCTTAGGACATTCTCCTATACTATACTGACTGCTATAGGATGGAGCTGTGACTCGAGTGTTGAATTGCTAGCCAGTAGCGATAATCTCCACGTGTACCGAAAAGATTACTCCGGGGAGACTTCGTTCTTTAAAGCAATCATGCATCACAAGGAGACCTTAACAGAGATATATATTACTCTCACATCTAGCTATTGAAACCGTGTTTAGGCTATGCAGGTAGCGGGGGAGACCGTCCCAATATCTGAGGCTGTAATGCGTCCGAATTGAAAGATCCTCGGCCTACTACTCATTAACCATCTCAATAAATAATCCACTGAGAAGTTCGACGGTACAGAATGAGTGTCTACCGCTACCAACCCTTGAGAAGGGCGGTCTCATGAGTCGGAGAAGATGGTTGCGATCCTAACTTCCGGAATAAATAGAATCTGTCCTGCGGATATCTGCACCCAGACACGTCCAGTTGGATTTCTCGTCCACCAGAGCATTGGAAGTCTTCCTCACTCCATTATATGCCAGCGAAAGCACCCGGTGGAAGAACACGGAATTTGTTTGGCTTAAAAGCGCAAGTCGTCATTCAGGCTATGTTCTTCATTTTTTTGGTATTGAATTATTGATGAGTTTCTAATCTTGGTCTCAACTATTGAATTGTTATTTTGCTCAAAACTTAAAGGATCAACGATGATGTTACTGATTGATTGCACTCACGTCAACTTGGTAGATAGTCTCATAGTGGGGTCCAGTCAATCAGAGTCGATAATGTGACTACTTAGAGTTCCCATTTGGAAGGTTAGCATAGAAGAACAACAGCAGAAGCCACACTCTGAAGACTTGGATACTGTTACAATTTGGCCACTTGGCTCCAGGTTATGTAGCATCAGTAGCACAAATCAGCTCCATTTCTGTGGCTGAAGCCAGCAACATTCCCATCCCAGGCAAAAAAGAGTGGTTGTGATTTGTGATGGCGAGTCACGGCAAATTGACACTAGCTGTCCTGCCAGTCAATGGCATTTATCCCAGTATCCACAGTACAGCTTCGTGCTACTGTATTCGTCAGGCCTTTGAGTAGCGCTCATCCGGCGCAATAGACCACGCACAGCGGTGCCAAGCCTCACCCAGACACCTTTTGCTATACAGGCAGACTATGCTTTGATGGGAAATTCGCCGTCACGGCTCGGGGGCAGAGAAGTACGGAGTACTTCGGAGATAACACATCTTCTTGGCACCCAACCCCGCCATCACCCCGCACTCTCTTACGTAGTTTGTCATAGTTAACTCCGTAGATAAACTTTAAGCTACCGCTATCGGTAATTTCCAACACTGCCATCTCGGTGGAACCTTCCCAACCCCTCTCCACCATGCACTGCTCAGAACCCTCAAAATGACTTGCGTAGTATGTACGTTGGCACAATTAGTTAGTATGCCGAACATTGATGACTACCTAAGAAAGAAAATGAAAGAAATAGGCACATGCCGTTTTCTACCATGGTTCACTGCACACCTAAAATTTGATATATACTTGCAGTTAAGCCTCAAGAGGGAGCTAGAGTTTCTGGATGGGTCAAAGTCCTCAGCTCAATGTCACGATTGGGCGCCTTGTTATGTTAGGCTTTGAGGCTGAAAATCGGGTGTTTAGATCGATAAATATTCTAGCGTCTGACATCGGGGTAGCCTTTTCTGGTTTTTCTCCTTGCTACGTTCTAGCTTTTGCAAGAAAGATGGAGAGAGGTAAAGAACGATAAAATACGGAAAAGGAGTT
>ENA-UOXB01000583-UOXB01000583.1-bioreactor-metagenome-genome-assembly--contig:-NODE-583-length-22809-cov-9.889558_pt1 | contig 22809 bp, 20 predicted proteins | sample MGYA00238158_ERZ761615 | MGnify/ENA primary metagenome ERZ761615 (study PRJEB28904, sample SAMN06267902) | bioreactor metagenome | isolation source: Joint BioEnergy Institute, California, USA | place...
TGGTTGGACACCGCTTCAGTGAAAGCGTCGAGGGCACGCTGCAGGTCGCCAACGTGTTCAACAAGCAGTACCGCTACGACGCCACGCAGGGCTATCCGTTCTTCAGTGCCTTCAACGGCTCTGATCCGTTCGGGCGCCGCTTCAACCTCTCGCTCGCCTACAAGTTCTAAAGGCCTCGGGAGAAGCTGGACAGAAGGCCCGGCGCAAGCCGGGCTTTCTTTTGAACCGACGATGGATCAACGGACGACATCAATGCGCAAGACAGGCATATCCCTTCTTTTCCTGGGCGCGCTTGCCGCAGCCCCTACCCTGGCCGAGACCACCCCGACGACCGGATACTCGATCGAGGATTTCGTCCGCCACAGCACCTACAGCTCGGCGAAGATTTCTCCCACTGGCGAATATCTGGCGATCAGCGTCGATCGCGGCGACCAGGACGTGCTCACGATCATGCGCACGAGTGACCTGCAGATCCTCAAGATCAATCAGTTGCCCGACAAGAAGAGCGTCGGCAGCTTCGAGTGGATTTCTGCCGATCGCATCATGTTCAACGCTGTGCGCAAGATGGGCGGCTACGCGCAGCCGTTCCAGACCGGTGAGTGGTATGCAGTCAACGCCGACGGCTCCCAACCCCGTCCTGTCATCTTCTACGGCACGCGAGACGCCACGCAACGCGGCAAGACCGTCGGCAATCAGCGTTTCTCGCTGCTGGACACCCTGAAGGACGACGATCGCAACGTGATCATGGAGGCCCGCTATCCCCGCTCCCGGGAAGGCGCTGGCACCGAGGTCGTCATGGTAGACACCATCACCGGGCGTCGCACCAGCCTTGCGCGTGCACCCAAGGAAAACTGCAGCGTGGCGCTCGATGTCGAGAAAGCGCCGCGGTTTGCCGTCTGCTCGTCCAGCCGCGACGAACAGGGCGAGTATGACGAACGCACCGAACTCTTCCGGCGTGACGACAGCGGCTGGACGCTCGTCAACGCGTCGAAAACCGATGGCAAACACCTGTGGATCGAGCGGACCACCAGGGAGGGCACCGTCTATGCCATCGAGCGTGACGACACGTCGACACAGGGCATCGGCACCCTGGACACCGCCACAGGCGAGTTCCGACTGCTGCACCGGGATCCGGTCGCGGACGTGTCCGATGTCATCTGGTCGAGCGACGATAGAACCCTGCTCGCCGTGGTGACCGAAGCAGGCGCGCCGGCGGTCACGCTCATCGATGAGGCTCATCCGGACGCCGAGCTCTACGCATCGCTGTCGGCCGCGTTCGCCGGGCAGATGGTGGACTTCTCGAGCCACACGGACGATGGACGCCAGATCGTCGTCTCAGTGCACAGCGACAGCAATCCGGGCGAACTCTATCTGTACGACCGGCAGACGGGCCAGGCGCGATTCCTGATGCAGGGGAGACAGTGGCTGGACCAAAAGCGCATGGCGACGGTCCGGCCTGTTTCCTTCACGTCACGCGACGGCAGGCAGATCCACGCGTTTCTGACCGTTCCCAACGGCTCGGATGCGCGCAATCTGCCGATGATCGTCAATCCACACGGCGGACCGATCGGACCACGCGACCGGTGGGGCTTCAATCCAGAGACGCAGCTGCTCGCGAGTCGGGGCTATGCGGTCCTGCAGATCAACTACCGCGGCTCCGGCGGATATGGACAGGCGTTCCAGGACGCCGGCCACCGCCAATGGGCGCAGGGTATACAGAACGACATCATCGATGGCACGCAATGGGCGATCGACCAGGGTCATGCAGACCGGAACCGGGTCTGCATCTACGGTGGCAGCTTCGGTGGCTACTCCGCCCTGATGGCTCCCATCCGCGCGCCGGGCCTGTTCAAGTGCGCGTTCGGTTATGTCGGCGTCTACGACATCGACATGATGTTCAAGCGTGGCGACATCCCGCAGAACGAGGCAGGGCTGCGGTACTTGCGCAGAACGCACGGGACCAGCGCGACGGAGTGGGCAGAAAGTTCGCCAGCGCAGCGGGCGTCGGAAGTGCGGATCCCGGTCTACCTTGCAGCGGGTGCCCGTGACGAGCGGACGCCGCCGGAGCAGACCGAACTGATGAGTCGCGCCCTCGTTGCAGCGGGCAACCCGCCTGAAGGCATGATCATCCAGTCGGGCGAGATGCATGGCTTCTACGACGAGAAGGCGAGGCTCAACCTGTACACCGAGATGCTCGACTTTTTCGGGCGGCACATCGGCGCCTCCTCGAGCGCCACGAGCCCGGTGCAGACGAACTGATCGACCTACGGGTCAAGCCGAGTGCCGGCTGAAGCGCATTCGCGCATTGACGCCAAGCCTGTGCAGATGGGCTATAACACCGCCATCTGCGCAGGCGCTTCCGCCGGTCACGCAGTTCGAGGGAGGAAACCGGAAATGTCGAACCACAAGAAGATGCGCCTGTCCCTGCTGTTGGTCCTTCCGCTGATGCTGGCGTCCATGGCCGCCGCGGCCCAGTCGCCCGTCGGCCGCTGGAAGACCATCGACGACGAGACCGGGCGGGTGAAGTCCATCGTCGAGATCACGCAGGCCGCCAACGGCACGCTGAGCGGTCGCGTGGCGCAGGTCCTGCACTCCGAGCGTGGGCCCAACCCGGTCTGCGACAAGTGCACCGGCAACCGGCGCAACCAGCCGATCACGGGCATGACGATCCTCTGGGATCTCAAGCCCGACGGCAACGAGTGGTCCGGCGGCACCATCCTGGATCCGGCCAATGGCAAGACCTACAAGTCGAAGGCCAAGATGCTCGATGCCAACCGCATCGGCGTGTCCGGCTGCATCGCCTTCATCTGCCGCGAGCAGGTCTGGCAGCGCGAGTAAACGGATCGACCGTCTCGATCGGAAGGGCCCGGCATCGCCGGGCCTTTTTCGTTTCTGCGCGGTCCGGGGCCCGCAAAGCCCCGTGCGATAATCCCGCTCCGTCCGCCCCCAAGCCGTGCCATGCCCCGCACCCTGCTCGTCACCACCGCCCTGCCCTATGCCAACGGGCCGCTGCATCTCGGCCATCTGGTCGGCTACATCCAGGCCGACATCTGGGTGCGGGCGCGGCGCATGGACGGGGACATGGCGCGCTTCGTCTGCGCCGACGACACGCATGGCACGCCGATCATGCTGGCGGCCGAGAAGGCCGGCACCACGCCGGAGGATTTCATCGCCGGCATCCAGGCCGGCCACGAGCGCGACTTCGCGGCGTTCGGCGTCGACTTCGATCATTACGACTCGACCAACGCGCCGGGCAACCGGGAGATGGTCGAGACGATCTACGCGCGCCTCGACGCGGGCGGGCACATCGCGCGGCGCGATGTCGCGCAGCTGTTCGACCCGGTGCGCGGCATGTTCCTGCCCGACCGCTACGTCAAGGGCACCTGCCCGAAGTGCGGCACGCCGGACCAGTACGGCGACAACTGCGAACACTGCGGCGCGACCTATTCGCCGAGCGACCTGATCGACCCGGTGTCGGTGGTCAGTGGCGCGACGCCGGAAGTCCGCGAGTCGGAACACTTCTTCTTCGAGCTCGGCCACTTCGAAGCCTTCCTGCGCGAGTGGCTGGCCGGGGATGTCGCCGTGTCGGGCGTCAAGGCCAAGCTGGCCGAGTGGCTCGATGGCGAAGGCGGCCTGCGCGCCTGGGACATCTCGCGCGATGCGCCCTACTTCGGTTTCGAGATTCCCGGGCATCCGGGCAAGTTCTTCTACGTCTGGCTCGACGCCCCGATCGGTTACCTGAGCAGCTTCAAGGCGCTGTGCGCGCGCGAAGGGCTCGACTTCGATGCCTGGCTGTCGCCCGACACCGGCGCGGAGCTGCACCACTTCATCGGCAAGGACATCGTCAACTTCCACGGCCTGTTCTGGCCGGCGATGCTGCACGGCGCCGGGCTGCGCGCGCCGACGCGTCTGCACGTCAACGGCTACCTGACCGTCGACGGCGCGAAGATGTCGAAGTCGCGCGGCACCTTCGTCATGGCGCGCACGTATCTCGACCAGGGCCTGGATCCCGAGGCGCTGCGCTACTATTTCGCGGCGAAGTCCTCGGGTGGCGTGGACGATCTCGACCTCAACCTCGGCGACTTCATCGCACGCGTGAACAGCGACGTCGTCGGCAAGCTGGTCAACCTCGCCAGCCGCTGCGCCGGCTTCATCGGCAAGCGCTTCGCGGGCCGTCTGGCCGACGCATTGCCTGAGCCCGCGACCTACGCGCGCTTCGTCGATGCACTCGCACCGGTCCGCGAGTCGTATGCGCGCAACGAACCGGCCAGCGTGCTGCGCCAGGTCATGGCGCTGGCCGACGAGGCCAACCGCTACATCGACGAGCGCAAGCCCTGGGTGATCGCCAGGCAGGACGGCGCCGACGCCGAGCTGCAGGCCGTCTGCACGCAGGGCCTCAACCTGTTCCGTGTGCTGGCGACTGCACTGCGCCCCGTCCTGCCGCGCGTGGCGCGCGATGTCGATGCGTTCTTCGCCGCACCCGCCGACACGTGGTCCGCGCTCGACGCACCGCTGCTGGGCCACGTCATCCAGCCCTACGCCCCGCTCTTCACCCGAATCGACCCCAAGCAGATCGACGCCATGACCGACGCCTCCAGGGACACCCTCGCCGCCGCGCCGGCCCCACCTGCCGCCGCGAAGAAGCCGGCCGAGGCAGCGCCCGCAGCACCGGCGAAGACAACGGCAGATGCCGATGCGCCGTCGCACATCTCGATCGACGATTTCGCCAGGCTCGACCTGCGCATCGGCAAGGTCGTCGCCTGCGAATTCGTCGAAGGCTCGGACAAGCTGCTGCGTTTCGAACTCGATGCGGGCGATCTCGGTACGCGCCAGATCTTCTCCGGCATCCGCGCCAGCTACGGCGAGCCGCAAGCGCTCGTCGGCCGCAACGTGGTGTTCATCGCCAACCTTGCGCCACGCAAGATGCGCTTCGGCCTCAGCGAAGGCATGATCCTGTCGGCCGGTTTCGACGGCGGCGCGCTCGCGCTGCTCGATGCCGATGCCACCGCGCAGCCGGGCATGCCGGTGCGCTGATCCGCGGCTTCGTCGCGACACGCGCGCACCGGCGCCACACATGTCAGCTCCACTCGTCGAACGCCTTGACCGCCTGCTGCCGCAGACCCAGTGCGGCCAATGCGGCTTCGCCGGCTGCCGCCCCTATGCCGAGGCCATGGCGGCGGGCGACGCGGATGTCGATCGCTGCCCTCCGGGTGGCGATGCGGGCGCCCGCATGCTCGCGCGTGCGCTCGACACCGCGGCCCTGCCCTTCGACCGCACGCGCGGCGCGCACCATGACGTGCCGCCCGTCGCCTTCGTCATCGAAGCCGACTGCATCGGCTGCACCAAGTGCATCCAGGCCTGTCCGGTGGACGCGATCGTCGGTGGCTCGAAGCTGATGCACACCGTGCTCGTCGATGCCTGCACCGGTTGCGAGCTGTGCGTGCCCGCCTGCCCGGTGGACTGCATCGAGATGGTCGCCGCCTAGGCGGCCCCTCAGCCGCCCGTTGCCGGCTCGGCAGGTGGCGGGAGCGGCGGGCTCGCAGGCGGCATCGACTCCGCCGCGCAGGCCGAACACACGCGCTCCACCGCGTATCCTTTCGCGGCGAGCTTCTCGACCACGCCGTCCGGCCCGATCAGGTGCAGTGCGCCCACGACGACGAGGATGTCTCCGGGCTGCTGCAGCATCTGCTCGAACTTGGGCAACCAGGCATCGTTGCGCTCGGTGTTGATGCGCGCGTACAGGGCCGGGAACCGCGCCGCCATGTCCGCGCCCATCTCCCGCCAGAGCCGCTCGGCGTCGCCGGCGCGCCAGGTGGCATGCAGGTTCTGGATCGCATCGCGTCCCTCCCCCGCCTGGTCGAGCGCATCCTGCAGCATTTCGGCCTGTTCCAGGCGTCCCATGCCGTCGAGGAACCCGATCTGCTGCTGGATCGACTCCAGGCCCGCGGTCGGCGTGCCGGCCTCTTCCGCCAGCCGGGCGAGCTGCGTGTCCATGCCCAGTTGCGCCTGCAGGCCAAGCCGCCCGAGCTCGGTCGTCGTCACCAGCAGCGACACGAACCACGGCTCGAACATCTGCAGGCTCGACGCACCGCCAGCAGCCTGCAGCGCCGGCGCATTGGCCTGCGCCCACGTCCGCAGTGCGAGCGCGGTGTGTGCGGGCAGTTCGTCGTCCAGGCGGCTGCCGTCGGTGCGCAGGCCCGCCTGCATCATCTGCAGGCCGATGGTCGGCGAATGCAGTTCCTCGGGCGCGAGTTCGAAGACCACCTCGCCCGCGCCCGCCACCACGGCGGCCACGTCCTCCGACAGCGGGTAGTCCTCCGGCGTCAGGAAATGGAAGGAGCCCAGCATGTACAGCGCACCGTGCGCACCGCGCACGCGCCACAGCAGCGGCACCGGCGCGGGCGCGAGGGCGCCATAGCCGATGGCCGGCGCGGCCTGCTGCCCATCGGCCGGGACGATCGCCGGCGAGGTCAGGGTTGCAGGCGCCTCCAGCGGCAGCGGTTGCGCCTGGGCGGCGCCTCCCAGCGTCAGGGCCAGCAGCAGGAGGCCGCTGCGGAGCAGACGGCGTGGCGCGGATCGGCGCATGTAAAAACGGTCCTCGGAATCTCGCGTCATGCCGAAGCCTGCGCGTGGTAGGCCTTCTCGCCGGCAGGCACGGCGAGGTCGAGACGATTGCCGGCGGGCGGCAACGGACAGGTCGCGTATGCGGTGAACGCGCAGGGCGGGTTGTAGGCGCGATTGAAGTCGAGGCGCAGGCGGCCGTCGGCGGCGGGCGCGGGTGCATCCAGATAGCGGCCGGCGCTGTAGCTGCCGTGGCCGCTGGTGCGGTCGGCAAAGATCAGGAACAGCGTGCCGTCGCCACCATCGAGCGCGTCCAGCGTGTAGCGCGTGCCGTCCCGTTCGAACGCCACCTGACCCGGCGTCGGCGTGTCCTCGACCATCCCCAGGATGTTGGCGATGGGAAGCGTCGCGCCCGCGGCGGCCGGTGCGAACGTGGCCTCGACCTGCCAGTCGCGCGCGGTCGGCCAATACTCGATGCCGCTAAAGCGCCTGCGGGTCGGCGAATCCTCGTGGCGCGCACGCACGAAGGCGCTGCCGCCGCGCTCGATGATCGACAGTGCGCCCTTGCCATCGTCGAAACCCAGCGTGCCGGGCGTCGCGTCGGCATCGCTGCGCAGGCGCACGCGTCCACGCACCGGCTGTCCGTCGAGCGTCACTGCGACGCCGCGCTCGGGCGTGAACCAGTACGCGCCGTCGCCGGACTGCAGCAGCCCGAGCTTCTCCGGTCCCATCGCCAACCGGATGCCGCTGCTCGCACTGCTGCCGACGAAGTGCGACTTGAGCTCGATGCGATGCAGACCGATCAGGCTGGTCCAGCCGTCGGAGGCGACCAGTCGCGCCTGGCGTTGCTCCTGCCAGCTGCGCGTTTCCGCCGCGAATGCGGTGTCGAGCCTTGCCGCATCGGCGCGTGCATACGGGTCCTCGCTGTCGGCGGTCTCGCCACAGGCGGCGAGCAACGCCACCAGTCCGATCGTCAAGCAATGGCGCCAGTGCGGCATGTCAGCGTCCTCGCAGGAACCAGCGGTCGATCTCGGCGAGCGGAAAATGCGCCCACGTCGGACGGCCATGATTGCATTGTCCCGAACGCTCCGTCGCTTCCATCTGTCGCAGCAGGGCGTTCATTTCGGGCAGGGTCAGGCGCCGGTTGGCACGCACCGCGCCATGGCAGGCCATCGTCGACAGCAGTTCGTCGCGCGCCGACCGCACGCGCAGGCTTTCGCCGTGCTCGCGCAGGTCGGCCAGCACGTCGCGCAGCAGGGCTTCGGTGTCGCCGTGCGCCAGCAACGCCGGCACGCCGCGCAGCAGCAGCGATTGCGGGCCGGTGCGGGTGACGTCGAACCCGAGATCGGCGAGCGTCGCCGATTCGGCCTCGGCCACGTCGGCCTCTCGCTCGGCCACCGCGACCGTCTGCGGCACCAGCAGCGGCTGCGTGCGCACGCCTTCGCCATCGTGCGCGTTCTTGAGCTTCTCGTAGCCGATGCGCTCGTGCGCAGCATGCATGTCGACGACGATCATGCCGTCGGCCGCCTGGCTGAGGATGTAGATGCCGTGCAACTGCGCGACCGCGTAACCGAGCGGCGGCACCAGCGTGGCCGCATCGTCGACGGCCGCATCCGGCGGCGGCGCGAAAGCTTGCGGGGCCACGTCGCCCTGCGCGGGCGGCGCGCCGTACAGCGCGGCGTAGCCCGCACGCGTCTCGTCGACACGCAAGGCCAGATGCGGCTGCGGCGTCGGCCGCGACCACGCCTGCATCGACCGCGAGGCCGGCGATGCGGTGAACACATCCGACGGCGCCGCGCCCGCGGGTTCGCCCGCCTGCCCGGCGCGCGTATCGGCCAGCGCCTCGTGCAGCGTGCGGTACACGAAATCGTGGATCAGGCGCGCATCCCGGAACCGTACCTCGTGCTTGGCCGGATGCACGTTGACGTCCACGCGGCTCGGATCGAGCTCGAGGAACAGCACGTAGGCCGGCTGGCGCCCGTGATACATCACGTCGGCGAAGGCCTGCTTCACCGCGTGCGCCACGCTGCGGTCGCGCACCGCGCGTCCGTTGACGTACAGATATTGCTGGTCGGCGCTGGCGCGCGAATAGGACGGCCTGGCGATCCAGCCGTGCATGCGCAGGCCCGCGGCCGCGTGATCGACACGCAGCGCGGCTTCGGCGAACTCGCCGCCCAGGGTTTCCACCAGGCGCGCGCCCGAGAACAGGTCCTCGTCGCCCTTGTATCGGCGTGACGGCTTGCCGTTGTGGCTCACGCGCAGTTCGACATCCGGTCGCACCAGCGCCAGCGCGCGCAACCACTCCTCGATGTGGCCGAGCTCGGTACGCTCTGCACGCAGGAACTTGCGACGCGCCGGCACGTTGTAGAACAGGTCGCGCACCTCGACGGTCGTCCCGCGCGGGTGCGGCTTGGGGACCACGTCGCCCACCTTGCCGCCCTCGACCTGCAGTACCGCGCCATGTTCGTCGCTCTCCCGCCGCGAGGTCAGGGCGAAACGGCTCACCGAGGCGATCGACGGCAGCGCTTCACCGCGGAATCCCAGCGTCGAGACGGCCTCCAGATCGTCGAGCGATCCGATCTTGCTGGTCGCGTGGCGGGACACCGCCAACGCCAGTTCCCCCGGCGGAATGCCGCCGCCATCGTCACGGATGCGGATCAGCCGCACGCCGCCTTCTTCCAGTTCGATGTCCACCCGTCGCGCCCCGGCATCGAGTGCGTTCTCGACGAGCTCCTTGACCACGGACGCGGGGCGTTCGACCACTTCGCCCGCGGCGATCTGGTTGACGAGGATGTCGGGCAGCTGGCGGATCGGCACGTGGGCATCGGCGACGCGGGGCGTCGCGGCAGGAATCAACGCAGATGATACCGGCTCGGCGCCGGCGTCCGGTCAGGGACTGCCGCCCGCCACGGCCCCATTGGCGGCCGCTGCGGCGGCGCGCGCCGCATACAGCGTGCCCGGCGGCGGCTGCGCGGTGAAGTACGTATTGATGCCGTTGAGCACCGCGGTCGCCAGGCGACGCTGGTGGGCCGGGTCGAGCAGGCGCCGCTCTTCCTCGGGGTTGGAGATGAAGCCGGTCTCGACCAGCATTGCGGGCATGTCGGCGTTGCGCAGCACCGAGAAGTTCGCGTACTCGACGTTCGACTTGTGGGTCTTGCCCACGTCGCGCAGGCCCGCGAGCACGTGCGTGGCCGCATCCTGCGACGCGCGCATGTGGCCGCTCTGCGCCATTTCCAGCAGCACGTTCGACAGGGTATCGCGCGACAGCGAGACGCCGCCCACGAGGTCGGCGCTGTTCTCGCGGTCGGCGAGCCAGCGCGCCTGCTGCGAGGACGCCCCGCGGGTGGACAGCGTGTAGACCGAAGAGCCGTAGGCGGCGCGGTTGTGCGCGGCGTCGGCATGGATGGACACGAACATGTCGGCCTTGGCACGCCGCGCGCGCAGCGCCCGTTGCGGCAGCTCGATGAAGACATCGTCGTCGCGTACGAGGTGCGCGCGCATGCCCGGCGTGGCATTGATCTGCCGCGCGAGCTCGCGCGCGATCGCCAGCACCACGTGCTTTTCGTGGTTGCCCGCCGGACCGATGGCGCCGGGATCGCGACCGCCGTGGCCCGGATCGATCGCGATCACCAGCGGGCGCATTCCCGGTCCGACCGCCGCCGGCATCGGCACCTGCTGGGCAGGCGTCACCTCGCGCGGCACCGGCGGTGTCGCGACGGCGGGCGCCGGCGCGGGCGCCGCGACCGGGGTCGTGGCGACTGCCTGGGAAGGCGGCGTGGCCTGGGCGCCCGCCATGCTCGAGATCAGGCGCGAGGTCGCATCGTTGGAAGCGGCCGCGGGGTTCGGCGCAGACGCGGCCGATGCTTCCCCGGACGCCGCGGCACTGCCCGCGGCGATTCGCGCGATCGGGTCGCCGGCCGCACCGTCGCCCGGCCATTCGATGACCAGCGTCGCGCCGTCCGGCCCGTCTTCGATGCGGGGCGGCAGGGCTTTCACGGACGAGGCGAGATCGAACACGATGCGGGTCGTGCCGGCGACGGGCTGTCCGCTGCGGACCGCACTCACGACGCCGCCGCCGGCGGGCAACGCGCCGCCGCGCAGACGCGTGCCGGGAAAATCGACGACCAGTCGTGCCGGATTGGCGAGCGGAATGACCGTGTACGCCGGCCGCCCGTCCAGCCGGATCTCGGCCCGCGTGCCGGTCGCGCCGGTCCGTACGTCCACACCGCGCAGTTCGGCGCCGTAGACGACGTTCCAGCACAGCGCTGCGATCAGGGCGATCGCCAGCACGGCCTGAGACAGGTTGATCCCCCGGATACGCATGGTGCCAAGTCAATCACCGCACCTGGAACATTGCAAGCCGTTTTTCCTTAGGAATCCGCAGCCTGCAGTGCGTTCCTATGGTTTCGGTTCAGGAAGCGTTGGCAAATGCACCGTTGCTTCGATGCCGGCCAGCCAGTAGGCGCCCCGACCCGCCGACGCCTCGATGCGGATCGACCGTCCTTCGCCCTCGATCGCCAGCCCGATCCTCAAGTCGGGTGGCGGGAGCGCACCGGCGCCACGCGTCGGCCATTCCACCAGCCACAGCGTGGCGGCGATGTCGTCGAGCCCCAGAAAATCCAGTTCGCCCGCATCGCCGATCCGGTAGAGATCGAGATGCAGCGCCTCGCCTCCCGGGACGGGGTAGCGTTCGACCAGGGTGTAGGTCGGGCTGCGGACGGTGCCGGTCACGCCGAGCGCGCGCAGCCATGCCCGCGCGAGCGTGGATTTGCCGGCACCCAGGTCGCCTTCGAGATAGACGACCGCACCGACCGGCTGATGCGCCGCCAGGGCCTGGGCGATCTGCCGGGTCGCCGACTCGTCAGGGAGGTACCAGCGGCTCATGCGGACACTCCGGGATTGGCGCAGGGGCGCAATGCATCGATCAGATCGCCCGGCAGCAGGCCGCGCTCGCCACCGTGCGCCGCCGCGGTGTCACCTGCGACGGCGTGCAGCAGCGCGCCTGCGGCCGCGGCGATCCCGGCCTCGAGGCCCTGCGCGCGCAAGGCGGCGACGATGCCGGTCAACACGTCGCCCATCCCGCCGGTGGCCATGCCGGGGTTGCCTGCGGCGACCAGCCAGGGCGTACCGCCGGGCGCGCAGACCAGGGTGCCCGCCCCCTTGAGCACGACGTTCGCCTGCCACTGCGCAGCAAGCGCGCGGACCGCAGCGCGCCGGTCGCGCTGCACCTCGGCCGTAGCCACGCCCAGCAGGCGCGCGGCCTCGCCCGGATGCGGCGTCAGGATGGCCCCGGCGGGCAGCCGACGCGGACGCGCTGCCAGCAGGTTGAGGGCATCGGCATCGAGCACGAGCGGCAGCGCCTGCATCGCGGCCGCATCCAGGGTCTCGTCGAACAGCGCATGGCCCCAGGCCCCCTGGCCCAGGCCCGGCCCGAGCGCGACCACGTCGGCCGCCTCGAACGCACCGGCCAGTGCCGTCACGTTGTCGGTACGCCGGACCATCGCTTCGGGCCAGCGCGCGAGCAACGGCGCGACGTGCGCGCCCTGCGTGGCGACCTCGACCAGTCCGGCGCCCGCGCGCAGCGCAGCGCCGGCCGCGAGCACCACCGCGCCGCCGGTGCCGTGATCGCCGCCGATGCAGAGCACGCGACCATGGCGGCCCTTGTGCGCATTGCGCGCGCGCGGTCGCAGCCACTGCGCCAGGTCGCGCGCGTCGAGCCGGCGGGCGCATGGCGCAATGTCCGCCCGGCACGAGGCCGCGACGCCCAGCATGTCCAGCGACAGGGCGCCGGCATGGTCCGGACCGTCGCCGGTGAGCAGGCCGACCTGTGGCGCAAGACACTGCAGCGTGCGCGTCGCGCGCACCGCAGCACCAGGCGCGCTGCCGTGGTCGGCCGACAGTCCGCTGGGCGTGTCGAGCGCGAGTACCGGCACCGCCGCGGCATTGATCGCATCGATCAGCGCAGTGGTCGCCGCGTCCGGAGCGCGCGACAGGCCGATGCCGAAGAGCGCATCCACCACGACCTCCGCCGCGGGCAGGGTGCCGTCGAAGTCCACGATCCGTCCGCCTGCCGATTCGAACGCCGCGCACATCGCGCGCGCCGCGTCGGTCCGCGGCGACTGCCCCTGCAGCCGCACGACGCTGGCGATGCAGCCCGCGCGCAGCGCTTCGGACGCGAGCGCGTAGCCGTCGCCGCCGTTGTTGCCGGGGCCGCACGCCACCACCACGCGTCGCGCGTCCGGCCAGTACGTGCGCAGCGTGCGCCAGCCCGCGCAACCGGCCCGGCGCATCAGCATCGCAGCGTCGGACGCGCCTGCGAGCGCCGCGCGTTCGATCGCGCGCAGGGCCTGCGTGTCGTACAGCGGGTCACCCGGCAGGGCCATGGCACAGGGTTCACTCATCGCGCGGATTCTATACTTCGCGCATCGTGAAGCCGTCCGTCGCCACCGCCGTTTCCGCCGATGCAGCGCCCGCCGCCCTCGCCGCGCGCATCAAGGCGATCGCGGGCGAGATGGGTTTCCAGCGCTGCGGCATCGCGGGCATCGATCTGCGCGAAGACGAAGCGCATCTGCGCGACTGGTTGGCCGAAGGCCTGTACGGGACCATGGACTGGATGGCCCGCCACGGCCACATGCGTGCGCGACCGGCGGAGCTGCTGCCGGGCACGGTGCGCGTCATCTCGGTCGGCCTCGACTACGGTCGCAACGATGACGACAGCGCCTGGGACACGCTCGCCGACGGCAGCCGCGCCTACGTCGCGCGCTACGCACTGGGGCGCGACTACCACAAGCTCATGCGCAACCGGCTGCAGAAGCTTGCCGACCGGATTGCCGGGGAGATCGGCCCGTTCGGCCATCGGGTCTTCGTCGACTCGGCGCCGGTCCTCGAACGTGCGCTCGCGCGCAATGCGGGCCTGGGCTGGATCGGCAAGCACACCTGCCTGATCGACAAGGCCGGAGGCTCCTGGTTCTTCCTCGGCGAGATCTACGTCGACGTGGCGCTCCCGGTCGATCCACCGGCGACCGCGCATTGCGGCACCTGCGTGCGCTGCATCGACGTGTGTCCGACCAGGGCGATCGTCGCCCCGCACAGGCTGGATGCGCGACGCTGTATCGCCTACCTCACCATCGAACACGAAGGCGCGATCGACGCTTCGCTGCGCCCGCTGATCGGCAACCGCATCTTCGGCTGCGACGACTGCCAGCTGGTGTGTCCGTGGAACAAGTTCGCCAAGCGCACCGACGAGCCGGATTTCCGCGCGCGCAACGATCTCGACACCGCGTCCCTTTCCGATCTGTTCGCCTGGAACGAGGACGAGTTCCTGCAGCGCACCGAAGGCTCGCCGATCCGCCGCAGCGGGCATCGCCGCTGGCTGCGCAATCTCGCGGTCGCGCTGGGCAATGCGCCGGGCACACCGGAGACCATCGCGGCCCTGCGCACGCGCCGACACAGCGGCGATGCGCTGGTCGACGAGCATGTGGAATGGGCGCTGGTCCGCCACGGCGTCGCGTAGGGCGGAGAAACCGCCCCCTTCCCCCGCGTGCGGGGGAAGGTCGGGAGGCGGGCAAATCCGAAGCTCCGGATGCAATGCATCGAGCGCGATTGCCCGGCCGCATTCTCGCGAAAGCCGGTGATGCCGCGATCGGGAACTTTGCCCCACCCAATCCTCCCCCGCACGCGGGGGAAGGCTCCAGGTTCGATCAGCGCCCGCGGCGCGCGCGGATCTCGCCGAGCACGGCGCGCGTCACCGGATCGGCGACGTCGACGCCATCACCCTGCACCGCCGGCAGCAGCTCGCCGGCAATGCGCTTGCCCAGTTCCACGCCCCACTGGTCGAAGGCGTTGATGCCCCAGAGCACCGACTGCGCATAGACGCTGTGCTCGTAGAGCGCGATCAGCGCGCCGAGGCTGTGCGGGTCGAGACGGTCGAGCAGCAACAGCGTCGATGGTCGGTTGCCCGGATACGATTTCTGCGGATCTTCGGCCGAGTAGCCGTTGGCCAGCGCTTCGGTCTGCGCAAGCAGGTTCGACAGCAGCGCGGCGTGGTTGTCGGCGTGCGGATGCGCGGGATTCACCACGCCGATGAAATCGGCCGGCACGGTCTGCGTGCCCTGATGCAAAGCCTGGAAGAAGCTGTGCTGCGAATTGGTGCCCGGCCCGCCCCACAGCACCGGCACGGTCTCGAGGCCGACGGCCTCGCCTTCGGGCGTGACCGACTTGCCGAGACTCTCCATCACCAGCTGCTGCAGATAAGCCGGCAGCAGCGCGAGGCGCTCGTCGTAGGGCAGTACGGCGTGCGTGGACAGGCCCAGTGCGTTGCGGTTCCACACACCGCTCAGGGCATGCAGCATCGCAATGTTCTGGCCGATCGGCGCCTGCAGGGCATGCGCGTCCATCTCCGCGGCCCCGGCGAGCAGCGCTTCGAAGCCGTCCATGCCGACCGCAAGCGCGATCGAGAATCCGACCGCCGACCACAGCGAGTAGCGCCCGCCGACCCAGTCCCACATCGGCAGCACGCGCCCGGGTGCGACGCCGAAGGCTTCGGCGCGCGGCACGTTGGCGCTGACCGCGTACAGACGTTCGCTGCCGCCGAGCCAGTCGCGCACCACCGCGCCGTTGAGCAGGGTTTCCTGCGTGCCGAAGGTCTTGGAGACGAGGATCGCGGCGGTCTTTGCCGGATCGAGCTGCGCCAGCCGATGCTGCGCATCGCTGCCGTCGACGTTGGTCAGGAAATGCACCCGGAAACGACCGGTGCCGAAATCCTTCAGCGCGTCGACCACCAGGCGCGGGCCGAGGTCCGAACCGCCGATGCCGACATTGACGATGTCGGTGACATCGGACGCTTCGAGCTGCGCGACCAGTTCGGCCATGCGCACGCGCGCTTGCCCAGCTTGCGCATGCGCGTCACGCGCGACCGTGGTGTCCGACAGTGCAGAGCGCAGCGCGACGTGCAGCGCCGGTCGATGTTCCGAGGGATTGACGATGGCGCCATCGAACAGCGCGCGGAACGCCTGCGGCAACGCGGCCGACGCGCCGAGCGCGACCAGCGCGTCACGCGCATCACGATCGAGCCGCTGGCGCGCGAAGCTGGCGTAGAGCCCGCCGATGCGCAGCGCGAAGTCGTCAGGGCGCGTGGCGTCCGCAGCGACGAGGTCGGCGATGCGCGCCGAATCGAGGCGACGCGCGTGCGGCGCCAGCGTATCGATGATCCGCCGCGCCGCCGTCGTCATCAGGCGGCCTGTGCGGGAATCGAATCGTTGGTGTGGGTCATGCGGTTGTCGCGGTCCACGTACACCAGCTTGGGCTTGAACTTCGCCACTTCGGCTTCGTCCAGCGCGCCGTAGGCGCAGATGATGACCAGATCGCCCACGCCGGCCTTGTGCGCGGCGGCGCCGTTGACCGAGATGATGCCGCTGCCGACTTCGGCGCGGATCGCGTAGGTCGCGAAGCGCTCGCCGTTGTTGATGTTGTAGATCTCGATGCGCTCGTACTCGCGGATGCCCGACAGGTCGAGCAGACGGCCGTCGATCGCACACGAGCCCTCGTAATGCAGCTCGGCGTGGGTGACGGAGGCGCGGTGGATCTTGGCTTTCAGCAGGGTGAGTTGCATGACGGATGCGGCCGGATCACGGCATCGGACAACGCGGGAAGCCCGCAGGAACCGCGAAGTATAGGGACCATCTGCGGCATCGCAACATCGCCGCCCGGACCGGCGACGGGCGATTCAGCGGGCCGACGGCGTCCCGTCGATGCTGAATTCGAGGTTGTCGATCAGGCGCGTGGTGCCCAGGCGCGCCGCTGCCAGCGCGACCGCGGCCTGCTGCCCGTCGACATACGGCGCCAGGTCCGGTGCACGCACCTCAACGTAATCGACCACGAAGCCGGCCTCGCGCAGTGCCGTCGCGGCATTGCCGGCGGCCTCTGCTGCAGGCGCCCCGCCCTGCATGGCGTCCGCAAGCGCGCGCAGCGCCACCCGCATCGCCGGTGCACGGCCCCGCGCATCGGCGTCGAGATACTGGTTGCGTGAGCTCATCGCCAGACCGTCGGACTCGCGTGCGATCTCGACGGGCAGCAGTTCCACCGGGAACGCGAGATCGGCGACCAGATGTCCGATCACCGCCAGCTGCTGGTAATCCTTGCGCCCGAACGCGGCGACGTCGGGCTGCGCCTGGTTGAACAGGCGGGCCACCACGGTCGCCACGCCGTCGAAGTGCCCGGGGCGGTGCGCGCCGTCGAGCACCTCGGTCACGCCCGGCACGCGCACGGTCACCGTGTTGTGCAGGCCCAGCGGATACATCGCCTCGACCGAGGGCAACCACAGCAGATCGCAGCCCGCGGCTTCGAGTCCGCGCGCGTCCGCATCGGGCGTGCGCGGATAACGCGCGAAGTCCTCGTTCGGGCCGAACTGGGTCGGATTGACGAACACGCTGGCGACGACCCGGTCCACGCGCTGGCGCACCGCTTCGACCAGCGAGAAGTGGCCCGCGTGCAGATTACCCATCGTCGGCACCAGGCCGATGCGCAGGCCTGCGCGCTTCCACTGGGAAATCCGCGCGCGCAGCGCAGGCAGGGTGTCGACGGTCTCGATCATCGGGGGACTTCGTGCAGTACGGGCCGGCGCGTGCGCTCAGCTGTAGGAGTGTTCCGGGCCGGGAAAACTGCCGTCGCGGACGGCCTCGACGTAGGCGCGCGCGGCGCCGGCGACCGAGCCGCCCTCGACGAGGAAATCGCGAACGAACTTCGGACGGCGGTGACCGCTGTCCAGGCCCAGCATGTCGTGCAGCACCAACACCTGCCCGTCGCAGCCGGGACCCGCACCGATGCCGATGGTCGGCACCGGCGATGCCGCGGTGATCTCGGCAGCCAGTGCGGCGGGCACGCCTTCGAGCACGATCAACGCAGCGCCGGCGTCGGCGATCGCCAGCGCTTCGGCGCGCAGGGCCTGCGCGGCGGCATCGCCACGGCCCTGCACCTTGAAGCCGCCGAAACGCAGCACAGACTGCGGCGTCAGGCCGAGGTGCGCGCAGACCGGAATCTCGCGCTCGACGAGAAAGCGCGTCACCTCGAGCTTGTTCGCCGTCGCGCCTTCGAGCTTGACCATGCCGGCGCCGGCCTGCAGGAAACGGGTCGAGGCCGCGAGCGCACGCCCGGGCGTCGCGTCGGCCTGGAACGGCAGATCGGCCACCACCAGCGCGCGATGCACGGCGCGCGCCACGCAGGCGGTGTGATACGCGATGTCGTCGACGGTCACCGGCAGCGTGGACCCGTGGCCCTGCACGACCATGCCCAGTGAATCGCCGACCAGCAGCAGATCCACGCCGGCGGCGTCGAAGGTGCGGGCGAAGCCGGCGTCGTAGGCGGTCAGCATCGCGAGCCTGCGACCGGCGGCGCGCGCCTCGAACAGCGCGGGCACGGTCACCGGCGCGGAAGAAGAAGTCGTCATCGCACTAGCCTAGCGCTTCGATGCCGGCGCGATCCACGTCCGCGAGCGCATCCGCCGCGGGCCCGCGCTTCGGAATCGCGATGTCCGCATCCAGCTCCAGCAGCGGTACGAGCGCGAATGCGCGCTGGTGCAGGCGCGGATGCGGAACGGTCAGTCCCGGCAGCGTGATCACCGCATCGCCGTACAGCAGCAGGTCGAGATCCAGCGTGCGTGGACCCCAATGGTCGCCCGTACCGTCCGTGCGTCGACGCCCGAACTCCAGTTCGATGGCCAGCAACGCATCGAGCAGGTCCATCGGCGCGAGCGTGGTGTCGAGCGCGGCGACCGCGTTGACGAAGTCGGGCTGGTCGGTGCGACCCCAGGCCGGCGTGCGATAGAGCGAGGACAGGCGCATGCCACTCGTATCGTGCAAGGCGGCGAGTCGCGCCGCGGCCTCGCGCAGCACGCGCGGCACGTCGCCGAGGTTGCCGCCGAGCCCGATGTACGCGCGCACGCTCATGCCGCTAACCGGGCGCGCGCGCAGGCCATCAGCCGGCGTTCGACTGGGTGCGACGGCGGCGGCGACGGCGGCGTGGCGTAGGCTCGTCGTCCCCGTCCTCCGGCTCGCCCGGATACAGCGCGATCGCGTTGTCGGGGTCGCGCTGGGCCTCTTCCCAGAACGCGACGTCGGCCTCGTGCGCATTCGACGCGTTCTGGCGCAGCACCAGGAAATCGAACGCGGCGCGGAAGCGCGGGTGCGACAACGTGCGCGTCACGCGCTTGCGCTGGCGCAGCGGGAAGCGCGCCTGCAGCAGCCAGATTTCCTGCATCGGCAGCGAGAAACGGCGCGGCAGCGCGACGGTCGTGACCTGGTGCAGGGTGACGCGATCGGCCGCGCGGCGCTGCGCCTCGACCGGCTGCACGCCGTCGGCCTGCAGCTTCATCCAGGCACGACAGAACGCCGGCCACAGCAGGGTCGCGAACAGGAACGCCGGCGACACCGGCTCGTCCGCGGCCACGCGCGCATCGGTCGACGCGAGTCCCGCGACCACCATCGAACGCAGTGCGCCGCTGCGGTTGCTGGCCAGCGCGGCGGCCGATTCGGGAAACAGTGCCCCCAGCAGGCCGTGGCGCTCGAGCGCTTCGAAGCTGGCCACTGCATGGCCCGACAGGAACAGCTTCAGGCATTCCTCGAACAGGCGCGCGGGCGCGGCTTCCGACAGCAGGTGGGCCAGGTGGGGGATCGGCCCGGCGGTGCCCGGCTCGATGGTGAAATCGAGCTTGGCGGCCAGGCGCACCGCACGCAGCATCCGGACCGGATCTTCGCGGTAGCGGGTCTCCGGATCACCGATCAGGCGCATGACGCGGTTCTGCACGTCCTCGAATCCACCGATGTAATCGCGTACCGAGAAATCCGCGATCGCGTAGTACAACGCGTTGGCGGTGAAGTCGCGCCGCACTGCGTCGTCCTCGATCGTGCCGTAGACGTTGTCGCGCAGCAGGCGGCCGCCGTCGTGGACCTCGCGGTCGCCACTGCCGTCGTCGACGTTGGCGCGAAAGGTGGCGACCTCGATGATTTCGCGCCCGAACACCACGTGTGCCAGGCGGAAACGCCTGCCGATCAGGCGGCAATTGCGGAACAGCGCCTTGACCTGCTCGGGCGTGGCGTCGGTGGCCACGTCGAAGTCCTTCGGCGTCAGGCCGACCAGCACGTCGCGGACCGCGCCGCCGACCAGGTATGCCTGGTGGCCGGCCTCGTGCAGGCGGTAGAGCACGCGCAGTGCGTTCTGGCTGATCTGCCGTCGCGAGATCGTGTGCTGGTCGCGCGGAATGACGCGCAGCGGGTGCGGCACGGGTGCGGAAACGGGTGTGGGATCGTTGTGCATCAAGTCGTAAAATTTTCCCCGGCGACCGTTGCGGCGCCGGCAAGCCTGCTATACTAGCAAGCTGCACACGTCATCGACGCGTCGCAGGCCGGTCGTCCAACCGGTGCCGTTCGCGGCAGTTTCCAGCTCCCTTCGTCTAGAGGCCCAGGACGTGGCCCTCTCAAGGCTAAAACACGGGTTCGAATCCCGTAGGGAGCGCCATTTTCAGCGAAAGCCCATGCCGGAAGGTGTGGGCTTTCTGCTTTTGAACGCTCGAAGCGAAGCGGGTTCGCTGGCAGGGCCTTCGCTCGGTCCAGCGCTTCGGGCGCCTGAAGCCTTGCCCCACCCAACCCGCCCCCGCCATGCGGGGGCGGGCTAAGGCACCACTCGTCACACTGGCCCAGGAGCGCCCGCTCGATCGCAGTCGAGATCGCAACGCTCACGGCGGCGGGCTCGCGGGCGGGGGTCGTGCCGAGCGCGCCACGGATGGCGCGCTGAGTCGGGGCAGGGTGAGCGAGGACGGCTTGCGCGGCATTGCCGCGCGTCCATGCGAACGCCCGGCGCGCGGCGCCGGGCCGGACCGCGAAGCGCCCTGACCGAGGGAGGTGCGACCGCCGCCGGGCAGCCCGCTGTCACTCCGAAGACGGCGCTTCGCAACCCCAAAGCAAAGCGTCATCCGGTCAAGCAGGTACGCAACAGGCCTCCCTCCACCGCCCGCCCAAATGCGAACCCTTCGCACCGTGATCGATGCGCTGCCTTAAACTGCAGCCCGCCGTTGCCCCACCCGATCCGAACCCATGCCTTTCGTCGTCACCGAAAACTGCATCAAGTGCAAGTACACCGACTGCGTCGAAGTCTGCCCGGTGGACTGTTTCCACGAAGGGCCGAACTTCCTGGTCATCGATCCGGACGAATGCATCGATTGCACGCTGTGCGAGCCCGAGTGTCCGATCAACGCGATCTATCCCGAGGACGACGTGCCGGCGGGACAGGAGGCGTTCGTCGCGCTCAACGCCGAACTGGCGAAGGCCTGGCCGGTCATCACGACCCGCAAGGATCCGATGCCCGATGCGAAGGACTGGGAAGGCAAGGGCGACAAGCTGCCGTTGCTGGAGCGCTGAGGTCCCGCGCGTTCCGCGCGGGTGCAACTGGAATGGAAACGGGCGCCGAGGCGCCCGTTTCCGTGTCGAGCGTCCGGTAGCGCCGGACCGATCGAGGACCTACTGCGTGATCGCGGCGCGCAGCGCGGCGATCAGGCGCGTCGGCGCGTCGCCGGTCGCGGCCACGCCGCGCGGATCGACCGCCGACACCGAGGCGCCGCCCTGCGCGGCCGAGATGCGCACCAGGAAGTTCGCGCCCGCGTAGCTGACGTCATAGGTGCCGAGGACCTGCGATCGACTGTTGACGGTCGCGCCCTCGATTCCGGCGAGGGCTTCGCCGACCTGTGCGAAGACCGCATCGCGGGCACCGGGCGCGGCGAAGGAGACGTTCGAGTCGGCAGCGGCGGGCGCCGTGGCCGAGCGCGTCACCGACGTGCCTGCGTCCGGCAGGGCCATCGCGCCGGCGGTGCTCGGACGATCGAGATCCGGCGGCACTTCCAGCGGACGGGTCTCCGGGCTCTGCGCGTACAGCGCATTGTCCTTCTTGAACCAGCGGCAGCCACTGGTGCCCACGACCGCGACCGCAATGGCGGCGATGGCGAGATAGCGCATGGAGGAACGGGTGGGACGCATCAAGAATCTCCTGGAGGCAATCAGGCGGCACGCGCGCGGGTGGAGGTTTCGAGTTCCGCCGCGAGTCGGGCCGCATCGTCGGCCTGGGCGCTGTACGCCTCGGCCAGTGTCGTCAGGGGCAGGCGCAAGCCGTGGCCGAAGCCCTGCCGGGCCAGCACCGCCTTGACGGGAATCGGGTTGGGCTCGATGCCCGAGAACCGGTGCAGCGGCTGCAGGCGCGTGTCGAGCGCGCGCGCCGCATCGGCCTGGCCGCCGCGTGCAAGATCGCACAGTTGGCGGAACGCGCCGGGCACGAGGTTGGACACCACCGAGATCACGCCGTCTGCGCCGGCGAGCATCGCGCGTGCCGCCGTCGCATCGTCGCCGCTCAACACGGCAAACGCCTCGTGCTGCAGTGCCAGCAGGGCCTGCATGCGCTCCACGCCGTCGTGCGCCTCCTTGATGCCGACGATGCGCGGGTGCGTCGCCAGCGCCGCGACCGTCGCCGGCTGCATGTCGGTGCCCGTGCGGCCGGGCACGTTGTAGAGCACCACCGGCAGGCTGCTCGCATCGGCGACCGCGCGATAGTGCGCGACCAGTCCGGCCTGCGTGGGGCGCACGTACGGCGGCACGACGACGAGCGCGGCGTCTGCGCCCAGCCCGGCCAGGCGCCGGGTCGCGTCGATGGTCCGCGACGTGGCCGACAGGCCGGTGCCCGCGAGCACGGGCACCCGCCCGGCGGCGATGGCCACGGCCGTGGTGACCAGCCAGTCGTATTCATCGCCCTCGAGCGTCGCCGCTTCGCCGGTGGAACCGGCCACGACCAGACCCTGCGTGCCGGCGGCGATCTGCGACTCGACCAGCCGTTTCCACGCCGCGCGGTCCAGTGCACCGGTGGTGTCGAAGGGCGTGGCGAGAGCGGTGATGCTGCCTGAGAGTCGCAAGATGACGGTCCGATGGGCAGCCACGAGGGGCTGCGTAAGAAGCGGAGGTGCCGCGAAACGCGCGGGTTTGGCCCGGAAAAGCTGGCCGATGTTACTTGCGGCCACGAAGCGCGGGCAAGTATGCTGGCCGCCGCATCCGGCCCCGTCCGGACTGCGTTCATCCTCACAGTCGCCATCGACCCTCGCGGTCGACATGCCTTCCCGCCGCGGACGCCCCCTTGACCGATTCCGATACCGCAGCCCGGCCTTCGCCGAACGAGAATTACCTGCTGATCAACGCGTACACCACGCATCCGGCCTCGCCG
>ENA-UOXB01000586-UOXB01000586.1-bioreactor-metagenome-genome-assembly--contig:-NODE-586-length-22724-cov-6.217786_pt1 | contig 22724 bp, 13 predicted proteins | sample MGYA00238158_ERZ761615 | MGnify/ENA primary metagenome ERZ761615 (study PRJEB28904, sample SAMN06267902) | bioreactor metagenome | isolation source: Joint BioEnergy Institute, California, USA | place...
GCTTCATGTCATGCGAACCGTCTATCAGTGGCAGGGCATGCGTTGCGCGTGTCTCCGATCACCGCCGCCAGTGCGGTCCACCAGGTTGATGAGGTTACGATGTCGCACCCGCTCCCGTCCGCTGTTCATCCGGCCGCGCCGATGCGCCGCAATCATCCGATGGCCTGGGCCATCGCGGTCGCACTGGGAAGCGTGGTCGCCCCGGCCAGCCAGGCCCAGCAGGCTTTCAGCCCGGCCTGGTTCGCCGAGCGCGGCGCAGCGCAGGGCGCTGCGAGCCAGAGCGGGCGCATGCCCAACGGCGTGCCCATCCAGTTCCAGTTGCCGGCCCAGCAGCAGGATGCTGCGCGGCAGAAGCTGCAGCAGTCGATCGACAATCTCGGCACCGCCGCGCAGGCCATCGCCCTGCAGCAGCGCCTGCAGGATCAGGCGCGGCAATCGCGGCGGGAGGCCGGGTTCATCGTTGCCGACGGATTGGGCAGGGACGGGTTGAAGGTCGATGAGAATCCGTTGACCCGGGGCTGGATCAACGCCCGCGAGGCGATCCAGTCACAGGGCAGTGACGGACGTGTCCAGGTCAGCATCGAGCAGACCGCGGACAAGGCGATCCTGAACTGGGAGACCTTCAATATCGGCGGCAACACCACGCTGAACTTCCTGCAGAACCCGGACTGGGCCGTGCTCAACCGCGTGAACGACCCGAACGCGCGGCCCAGCCAGATTCTCGGCCAGCTCACCGCGGGCGGCACCGTGTTCGTGGCCAACCGCAACGGCGTGGTGTTCGGCAACAACAGCCAGGTCAACGTCCGCAACCTGGTCGCGGCGGCGGCGCGCATCAGCGATGGCCAGTTCCGCGACACCGGGTTGTACAGCGCGGATACGAATACGGCCGCCCTCAGCGATGCCGCTGGCAAGGTGATGGTGGAGCGGGGCGCACGTATCGCGACCCACGAGCCGACCAGCGCCACGCGTGGCGGCGGTTACGTGCTGCTGGCGGGACACAGCGTGGAGAACGCCGGCCAGATCGAGGCGCGAAAGGGCCAGGTGCAGCTGGCTGCCGGCGACAGTTTCGTGATCCGGCGCGGCGTCGGCACCGCAGCCAATACCAGCTCCACCACGCGTGGCAATGAAATCGCGCCGCGCTTCATCGCCGACAGTACCGCGGGCAGCGTGCGCAATACCGGCCTGCTGCGTGCCCGCGAGGGTGACGTGACCCTGGCCGGACGCAACGTCGAGCAGGCCGGCGTGGCCGTGGCCAGCACGACGCTCGCACAGCGCGGCACCGTGCATCTTCTGACCTCGGCCAGTGATGCCGGCAGCACCGTCACGCTCGCCGATGGATCGACCACGGCGGTGCTGATCGAGGACGATGGCAAGGCCACGGCACTGGACACCCAGCGCGACAGCCTCATCAGGGAATCGGCAGAGCAGGATGCGATCCGCGCGGGTGCGCGCTCGGCAACCTTCGACAATCTCTCCCAGCACAACGACCGACGCGACCAGTCGCGGGTGGAGATCGTTTCCGGTGGCACCATCCATTTCCGCCCCGATTCGCTCACGGTTGCCACGGGCGGCCAGGTCATCGCCGACGCGGCGGCCCGCAGCTACGTCGACGATGCAGCACGCGTGGACGTGTCGGGTGCCGTGGGCGTGCAGGTCTCGATGGAAAGCAACAATGTCCAGATCAAGGTGCAGGGCAACGAACTGCGCGATGCCCTGGACAACCGCGACAGCGGCAAGCTGACCAGCAGCGAGGTCTGGGTCGACCGCCGCAGGCTCATCCACGTGCCAGCCGGAACCGGGGGCTACGACGGTGAGCGCTGGTATGCCGCAGGCGGCCTGCTGGAAGTGGGCGGCTACCTCGACAACCAGGGGCATTCGATCGGCGAATGGGCCGCGCAGGGAGGCACCGTCCTGCTGGGTGGCAGTGAAGTGATCACGCATGGTGGGTCACGCATCAACCTTGCGGGTGGCAGCCTGGATGTGCAGAGCGGCGTGATCCGGCAGAGCTGGGTGCGCGGCGTGGATGGCCAGGTGTACCGCCTTGATGACGCGCCGGCGGAGATGCTGTTCGACGGGGTGTACAACGGCCATGAGGTGAAACAGGAGCGCTGGGGCGTCACCGAGACGTTCCGCGATCCGGTCGTGTTCGCGGCGCAGCGTGTCGACAACGGGTATACGGTCGGCCGCGATGCAGGACGCCTGATCGTCTCCGCCCCGACGGCGGTGCTGGACGGCCACGTGGAGACCGCCACCTTCCAGGGCGCGCAGCAGAACCGCCGGCCCGATGCCGCACTGGACGGCTATGCACAGGCGCAGACGGCGGCAGCGCGCAACGCACAGCTCTACCTCGGGCGTTATGACGGCCAGGGCCGCAGCGGCGTGTTCGGTTCGGACGTGCGCGTGGATGACAAGGCGCCGAAGACGGCGGCGTGGTCACTGCTGGCACCGGTCGGGGAAGAGCGACGCGACACGGTGTGGCTGGACATCGCAGAGTTGAGTGCCCAGCAGTGGGGGCGGATCGATCTGGCGAGCGCCGATCGCATCAGCATTGACGGCCGTCTTCGGTTGCAGGCGGGGGGACAGCTGAACCTGATTGGCAGCGAGGTTGAACTGGCGGGCGACATCGGCATTGCCGGTGGCCAGCTGTCGGCGGGCAACCTGCTGGAGGTGCAGGGCAGGCCGACGGCACTGCTGCACGATGGCCGCGCACGCACCGTTATTGCCGACGGTACCCACATCGATCTTGCCGGTGAATGGAGCAACGCAGCGTTGGGAGAGCCACTGGAAGCGGGTGGTGCCTGGACGGATGGCGGCCGCTTGAGCCTGAGCAACAGCCATGACGTGAGGGTGGGCGCGGGGGCGACGGTCGACGTCGAGGCCGGCGCCGCGCTGGACCTGCGCGGCAAGGGTCGTGTCGGCAAAGGGGGCAGCATCAGTCTGCAGGCGAACAGCAGCACGGTGGCAACGGACGGCAGCGGCCGGGTGCAGCTGGGCGAGGGCAGCCGGTTCAGTGGCCGTGGCCAGGGCAGCGGCACGTTCTCGCTGGGCACCGGTGGCCGGGTGCGGGTGGGCGATGCGGATTCGGCCGATGCAGCCGCGCTGCAGATCGATGCCGGCCTGTTCGGCAGCGGCTTTGCCCAGTACGACATCAATGGCCATCAAGGGCTGGAGGTTGCCGATGGCACGCAGCTGGCAGCGCGCATGCCGGGCCTTCGGATCACCGCCGACGCGCGCGCCGCGACGGACCGGAAGGACGCACTGGAGCGCTGGCTGGCACCGCTCTACAGTGCCGATCCGCTGAGCGGGCTGGTCCGCCAGCGCAGCGGTGCCAGCGTGAGCCTGCGCTCGGATCGCAACAGCGTCGGCGGCGACCTGCGGGTGGGCAAGGCCGCGCTGATCGAGGTCGACCCGGGGCAGGCGATCTCCCTGCTCGGCGCCGGCAACATCGACGTGGAAGGTACGTTGCGTGCGCAGGGGGGACGCATCAGCATCGACGATGTGCGCCTGCCGACCACGCTGTATGCCGGGCAGCGGAGCGAACGGACCTGGCGGTTCGCCGACGGTGCGCTGCTGGATGCCAGCGCGGATGCGGTGTCACTGGCCGATGCCGGTGGCCGCCTGCAGGGACAGGTGCGGGCCGGCGGGCGCATCGAGATCGGCGGCGCGCTCGACTGGGAGAGCTCTGCGTCGGTGGACAACCGTCCGCCTGAAGCCTTCGTCGTGCTCGAGCGTGGCGCGCAGCTGCGGGCAGCGGGCGCCTCGGCGCCGCTGGATGTCGACGGGAAGGGACGGACCCGGGTGGACAGCGACGGCGGGCAGATCGTGCTGCGTTCGGCCAACGCTCTGTACCTGGACGGCGCAATGGATGCCTCTGCCGGCGGCAGTAGCGCGCGTGGCGGCACCTTGGGCGTAGCCTTTGGTGGCAGCGTTCATGCGCGCGGTGCGAGCGAGGAGGTGCTGCGCGCGCGTGGCATCACGCTCAGCCAGCGCAGCCCGGTCGACGCGGTGCTGCCGGACCGGCTGGAGTACGGGCACGCGGCGCTGTCGGTGGAGCAGATCCAGGCCGGTGGCTTCGACACCCTGTCCGTGTTCGGTGACGTCCGCGCGGAGGGCGATGTCGACCTGCGCATGGGCCAGAGCCTGCGCATCTACGGACAGGGGCAGTCAAGCCTCGGCATGGCCGTGGCAGCACCGCAGTCCAGCGGCATTTCGCTGAGTGCTCCGCACCTGCTGCTGGCACAGTCGCACTGGCAGTCGCTGCCGGGTGAGAACCTGGTGGTCACCGATACCGTGGCGTCGGCTGCGGAAGGCGACCACGTGCTGTCGGCGAGGGCTGATCTGATCGACATCCGTGATGTCACCTGGCTGCCCGGCTTCAACCAGGTCGTGCTGGACAGCCGCAGCGACGTGCGGCTGCTCAACGCGGTGTCCAACGGCGGATCGATCAGTGCGTTGATGGCGAGCGGGTCGATGGACGTGAGTGCCGCCCGCCTGTACCCCACCTCCGGTGCGACGGGCTATCTGGTCGCGGGTGCGTCTGCGGCGACCGTGGCGACGCCCGGATACTGGTCAGATCCGGATGCGGTGCTGCGCATCCGGGGTACCGGCACGGCGGCGGCCACTCCGCCGGAGTCAGCGCTGGGTGCGTTGCAGCTGGTGGCAGCCACCGTCCAGCAGGGCGGCAACGTGCAGGCGCCGATGGGGGCGCTGCAACTGGGCGGCCTGGTCCTGGGCGGCACACGTGCCAGCCGGGTGGAGCTGTTGCCGGGCAGCATCACCTCCACCAGTGGCGCAGGTCTGGCGCTGCCCTACGGCGGTACCGTGGACGGCGTGTCGTGGAGAAGAGGCAGCAGCAGCCTGGAATCACTGACGCCGGGTGGCATTGCGTCCAAGGGCGTGACCGTAACCGCCAACGATGTGGATGTGCATGCCGGTGCGCTGCTGGACGTGTCAGGTGGCGGCGAACTGACCGGCGCGGCATTTGTCTCAGGCCGCGGTGGCTCCGTCGACGTGCTGCGCACTGCGCTGGCCGATGCCAACCCGCGCTATGCGTTCAGTGCCTCCGGCAACCCGGTGTACGCGATCGTGCCGGGACGTGCCGGCAGCTTCGCACCCAGCAGCGATGATGGCTTCGCTGCTCCAGCGGTGGGCCAGCAGATCACCGTACCCGCCGGCGTTCCCGGGCTGCCCGCGGGGACCTACACATTGCTGCCGGCCAGCTTCGCGCTGCAGCCGGGTGCATTCCGCGTAGAGCTGGGCGCGACGGGGACCTCCGGCGTACCGCAGCCGATCCAGACCGGCACCGGGACGTGGCGCGTGTCCGGTCAGCAGGGATCGGCACTGGGTGGGGTGGCGTCGCCGCTGCTCACCGACATCCTGCTGACGCCGGCGGCGGTGGTGCGCCGGCATTCCGGCTACAACGAAACCAGCTACAACAGCTTCGTGCAGGCCACCGCCGACCGTCGTGGCGAGGCGCGCGGCTGGCAGACCATCGATGCGCTGGGGCTGACCCTGGCACTGGGTGAAGGCGCTGGTCGCGAGGGAACCGCGGCCATCGACTTCGCCGGCACGGCGCGCTTCTCCGCGGCCAATGAAAAGGGACGCGGCGGCACCCTGTTCGCCACGCTCGCCAGCCCGGCCGTGGGTTCGCTGGAGATCGCTGCTGCCGGCAGTCCGTCGCAGGCGCACGATCGTGGCGCGACCTTCACCGACGACGCACTGAATGCGCTGCGGCCGGAACGCATGGTGATCGGCGGACAGTTCAATGAGACGGCTTCGCTGGTGGCGGTGTCCGGCGCGGTGCGCGATGTGGCGATCCGCTCCGGTGCGACCCTGCAGGCGCCGGAGATACTGGTGGCTGCGGCGTCCGGTGGCAGCGGCATCCTGGTCGAAGCCGGGGCGACACTCGATACCTTGTCTTTCGCACGCGACACCGCGTCCGCGCCGACCGTGCCCTATCAGGTCAATGGCGGCCTGCTGGCCGTCTCGAACCAGCGCCTGAACCTGATCACCGGTACGACCGGCGTGGCGGCAGGGCCGGTCGCGATCGACATCGGCGGCTGCCAGACGGACTGCGAAGGCGAGGCACGGCTGGTATCCGATGGCAGCATCGGGGTGGCCACCGATGGCGTGCTGCAGATGCGCGATTCCGCCCGTTATGGCACGCGCCAGCTGGGCGTGAGCATGGCGGCGCTCAACCTCGGCAGCGCCGAGGCGATCGCGCAGGCAGCGGCCGCAGGGGCGTTGCCAAATGGCATGACCATGAACCAGTCCGTGCTGCAGCAGCTGCTGCGCGGCAATGATGCCACCGGCGCACCGGCGCTGGATACGCTGAGCCTGGTCGCACGCGATTCGGTCAACGTGTTCGGCAGCGTCGACCTGGATGCGCGCGACAGTGCCACCGGCCGCGGTGGCCTGCAGACGCTGGTACTGGGCGCGCAGGCCATCCATGGCTATGGTGCGGCGAGCGACCGTGCGCGCATCCTGGTGGACACACTGGTCTGGGACGGTTCGCTGGCGGCGACGCAGGCGGCGGGCAGCGATGCATCGGTGCCGCCGGCCGATCCCATGGTGGACCGGCTTGGCGCGGGGCAGCTGGACATCGTCACCCGCAACCTGCAGCTGGCGCGCGCCCCGTTCAGCCGTCCCAGCTCCGAGGTGCCCGCGAACCGCCAGGTGCTCGGCTTCAGCGCGCTCAACCTCAGCGCGTCCGGGCAGCTGCTGTTTTCCGCGCAGGGTACGCTGGACGTGTACCAGCAGCGCGGCGACTATCTCGCGGACAAGGGCTGGCAGTACAGCGGTGGCAGTATCGGCATCGACACGCCGCTGCTGACGGCCGATCCGGGTGCGCAGCTGCAGGTACGGACCGGCGGCGACTTCCGCCTGCAGGGCGGCAGCGGCAGGGCCGGCGGCGACGCACTGGGCAGTGAACTGAGCATCGATGCCGAGCGGATCGCGCTGGACAGCACGATCGCACTGGCCTCCGGCCGCCTGTCAGCGAGCGCACGCGAAGGCATCGCGCTCGGCAGCCAGGCGGCGCTGGACCTGGCAGGACGCAGGGTTACGCTGTACGACGTGGACCGGTACAGCTGGGGCGGCGACGTGCTGCTGTCCAGCGATGCGGGTGACGTCAGCACTGACGCCGCCTCACGCATAGATCTCTCGGCGCGCAACAACCGCGGCGGACGGCTGACGGTGAATGCCCTGGCCGGGAGTGCCGATCTGGCCGGCGGCATCGAGGGGGCTGCCAGTGGCCGTTACGACGCAGGTGGCACCGTGGTGCCTTACGACGGCGCAGACCTCGTGGTTCGCGCTGGCACGTTGCAGGACTTCGCAGCCCTGAACCAGCGCTTGAACGCAGGCGGTGTCACCGGCGGGCGCACGTTCCGGATCGGTGAGGGTGATCTGCTGATCGGTAACGAGGTGAAGGCGCGCAGGGTCGACATCAGCCTCGACGCAGGCAGCCTGCGCGTGGCGGGGCGCATCGACGCCAGTGGCGAGCAGGTCGGCGCGATCCGCCTGTACGCACGTGACGGTCTGCAGGTGGAGGGAACGCTGGATACGCATGGCACCGGCCTGCGCGTGGACAGCCAGGGCAAGATCATCGACAGCCCGAACCGGGCCACGATCGAACTGGGCAGCGCCGCCGGCGGGATCGACATCGGCGCCGGCGCCCATCTCGACCTGCGCGCGGGCACGGCTGTGGCGGTGGGTGGCGGCCGCGGGCAGAACGACGGCGTGGCCCGCGGCACCCTGAAGATCGATGCGCCCCGCATCGGCGGCAACGATGCGGCGATAGCGGTCGCCAACGGTCTGCGCGTCGAAGGTGCGGCCGATATCCAGGTCAATGCGGTGCGACGCTATGAGGACGCCCCCTTGGCGGACAGTGTCGACGTCAACGGCAACCGCGCGCAGCGCGTCACCCAGCAGTGGCTGGACCAGATCGTCGATCCGGACAACCGCGCGTGGATGGACGGCGCACTGGCCAATGCGGATCTCCGACAACGCACGGCTGCGCTGGGCACGCATCGCCTGCGCCCCGGCGTGCAGGTCCTCGCCCGCCGCAGCGAGGCCAATCCCGGAGGTGACCTGACCGTATCCGGTGACATCGACCTGTCCGGCTACCGCTATGGGCCTGAGGCCGATCGCAATGATTCGGCGCGGCGCGGCTTCGGCGAGTCGGCGTCGCTGGTGCTGCGCGCGGAGGGCAACATCAACGTGCACGGCAGCATCAACGATGGCTTCGCGCCGCCACCGGCCAATCCGGACGAGGCAGGATGGCAGTTGCATGAGAGCCGCAACGGCACCGCCGGTCACACGCCGTTCGGCGGCGACCTGGTGGTGCCGGTGGAGGGCGTGAGGCTGCAGCCCGGTACGGAGTTCCGGGCCGGTACCCGCCTGAACTATGACGTGCCGGTCGAATCGGTAACGCTTCCGGTCGGTACCGTGCTGCCCGCGCCGATGGTGATCTCGCAGAACCTGCGCCTGCCCGCGGGCACGGTGCTGGGTGCGGCGGTGACCACCGACTCCGGGCAGACGCTGGCGGCGGGCACCGTGCTGCAGGAGCCGCTGGTGCTGGCGGCCGGTGCGCGACTGGGGGCCGGCTTCCGCCTGCGCAGCGATGTGCAGATGGCCGCCCAGGACTGGCCGGCCGGCGCGATGCTGCCGGTGACCCTGCGCCTGGCACGGGAAGTCGAGCTCAAGGTAGGCGCGTACATTCCATCGTTGACCAAGGTGGAGCTGCCCGGCGACGCATCGGTGAACCTGCGTCCTGCCGACGCCAACGGCAACCAGGGACGCAACTGGGCGCTTGCCCCGATGCTGGCCGAAGGTACGACATCGTGGGACATGACACTGGTGGCGGGGGCTGACAGCGACGCCGCGGATCCGCGTTCGCGACGCTGGGGAAGCGACGGCAGCGTGGTGCTTGCCGATACCCATCAGGGCTCGGTCGGCACCGTGACGACCGAGATCATCTGGGTGGGCGACCGGGTCCTGACCGAACAGGCGTCACTGGACTGGATGGGCGACACCTCCTATGCCGGCCGTCCGATTTCCGAGCTGGCAGACATGTTCGGCTTCAGCGAGGATGAGTTCTGCGCGCTTTCCGATGGCTATTGCGGCCCCGCGCCGCGACAGGTCGCCGCGCAGGGTTCGCTGGATTTCTGGGGCGATGAATCCTATGTCGGCACGCCGGCAAAGGACTTCGCCGAGCTGTTGGGCATGACCGAGGACGAATTCTGCGGAATGGCACCGGGCTACTGTGCCGGCGGTGGCACCCAGACCGAGGTCACCACCTACGGCAAGCGCGCCGGTACACCGGCCTGGAGTGTCCTGCGCACCGGCAAGGGCGACCTGGAACTGCTCGCGGCGGGCGACGTTGCGATGAAGTCCGGGTTCGGCGTCTATACCGCCGGTACGCCCAGCTCACTCGGCGAGGGCCGTGACGCCGCGTTTGATTCACCGCGCGCGGCGGCGCCCTGGAACACCGCGCTGCTGGGTGAGAACCTGGTGCCGGGCAGCTATGACGCCGCAATCGCGGGATACCAGGCCTGGTATCCCGATCATGGCGGCAACCTGCGCGTCGAGGCCGGACGCGATATCGTCGGTGATGTCTGGACCGCGCGCGCGGAGTCGGGCACCAGTGAGCGCGACTGGGCGCTGTACTCCAGTGCCGCGGTCGGCAATTGGCTGTGGCGGCAGGGAACCGGCAGCACCACCGGCGTGGAGCCGGTGCCGACCAGCTGGTGGGTGAACTTTGGCGCCTACACCAACGTGTCCGCTGCTGCTGGCGCCTCTCCGCGGATGGTCGGCTTCACCGGCTTCGGTACATTGGGCGGCGGCAACTTGACGCTGGAGGCCGGGCGTGACGCCGGCGTGCGCGATGCGATAGGTGACGCGCTGGACTCGACGATCGCACCGCGCTCGGGTGCGATCATCGCGGCGGTGGGATCGACCGGCCGGGTCAGCGATGGCCAGCTGCACCTGACCGGCGGCGGCGACCTGCAACTGCGTATCGGTGGCGCACTGAATCCGAATCTGCGGGCGACGTTCTCCAGCCTCAATGCCTCCAGGGCGGGACAGAATCTCGATCTCAACGGTACCTTCAGCAACCTGCGCGGCAGCCTGCTGCTCGATGCGGGACGCATCGGTGCAATGGGCGTCACCCTGGACAGCTACGGGACGCTGGGCCAGCTGCGTGCGGCCGATCTGTTCGCCGCCGACGCCGCCCGCCCGATGGGCGGGCCGGTGCTGGTGCTGGGCGATGCGGTCGCACAGCTGCAGGCGCGGGGCGATGTCGTGCTCGGCGGCGTCGCCGATGCCGGCCGGGTTCCACTGGCCAACTACAGCACGGTGGTGCAGGACAACGGCAGCCGCGCTGCGGGCAGCACCTGGTTCTCCCTGTGGACCGCCAACACAGCCGTGGATCTGTTCAGTGCCGGTGGTGACCTGGCGCCGGGCCTCGCCGGGCCGGAGAACGTGACCGGCAGCAATCTGTGGCCCGAGCAGGTTGCGCTGGCACCGGGCAGCCGGGAGGAGCTGCTGAACTACTGGCTCTATCCTTCGCGCTTCAGCGCCGTTGCCGCCCAGGGTGACATCAAGCTGGACCGGATCAGTGCCGTGACGGGGACGCAGGATGTGATCCTGCTGGCGCCCTCGGCCACCGGGCGGCTGGACGTCCTGGCCGGCGGCAGCATCTTCGCCCGCAGCGGCGCGACCCAGATCACGCGCTCGGGCGCGGATGCGCGCCTGCCGGGGCCGTTCGACCCCGCATTCGTTGCCGAGCAACGCGATGCCAGCGGTAATGTCACGCGTCCGCGGCACAACCTGTCGGTCGATGGCAACATCGCCTCGCCGGAGGCATCGCTTCCGCTGTTCGCGTTCGGCCCGGGTACGCCGTTGTCCACGGTCTCCTCGGCACTGGCACCAAGCCGCTTCTACGCCGTGCAGGGCGACATCATCGGCCTGGCGACAGGCGCCCAACGCACGCTCGACGGCACCGCCTGGCAGCGCACGCAGCTGAACTGGTTCGAGGCAGCAGGCGCGGTGCAGCTGCGGGCAGGGCGGGACATCCTCGGCGTGTCGATGACCGCGTTGAACAGCGCGCCCACCGATATCACGGTGGCGGCGGCGGGACGTGACATCGTGCATCTGGACGCGACGATCGCCGGCCCCGGCAACGTCGAGATCAGTGCCGGCCGTCAGCTGCGCCAGGAGGAGGCGGGCAGCATCGTCAGCCTCGGTGGCATCGTGCAGGGTGACACCCGTCCGGGTGCCAGCATCGCGCTGACGGCCGGCAACCAGCAGATCGATTTCGCCGCCCTGCGTGCCCGCTATCTGGATCCCGCAAACCTGGCCGATCCCGCGCAATCGCTTGCGTCGCAGCCGGGCAGGGCAGTCAAGGTCTACGACCAGGAACTGAAGCAGTGGCTGCAGCAACGCTTCGGCATGGCCGCCGATGGCGAGGCAGCGCTGGCAGCGTTCGATGCGTTGCCGCAGGAACAGCAGCGCATCTTCCTGCGGCAGATCTACTACGCCGAGCTGCGCGAAGGCGGACGCGAGTACACCGATGCGGAAGGGCCGCGCTTCGGCTCCTATCTGCGCGGGCGCGAGGCCATCGCCACGCTGATGCCGGACAGGAATGCGGCCGGTGCGACGATCGACCGTACCGGCGATATCGTGATGTACGGCGGCTCCGGTGTGCGCACCGAGGCGGGCGGCAACATCGAACTGATGGCACCGGGAGGCCAGATCGTGGTGGGCGTACAGGGTGTGGTCCCGCCTGCCAGTGCCGGCCTCGTCACCCAGGGGCAGGGCGATATCCGCCTGTTCAGCCAGGACAGCGTGCTGCTGGGCCTGTCGCGGGTGATGACCACCTTCGGTGGCGACATCCTGGCGTGGTCGGAACAGGGCGACATCAATGCCGGTCGCGGCTCGCGCACCACGCTGTTGTACACACCGCCACGGCGCGTCTATGACACCTGGGGCAATGTGATCCTGTCGCCCCAGGCGCCGGCCAGTGGTGCGGGCATTGCCACCCTCAATCCGATCGCGGAAGTCGCGCCGGGCGATGTGGATCTGATCGCGCCGCTGGGCACCATCGATGCGGGCGAGGCGGGCATCCGTGTCTCGGGGAACATCAATCTGGCCGCGCTGCAGGTACTCAACGCGGCCAACATCCAGGTGCAGGGAGACAGCAAGGGCCTGCCGGTGCTGGCGTCGGTGAACGTCAACGCGCTGGCTTCGGCCAGCGCCGCCGCCAGCAGTGCCAGCCAGGCGGCACAGGATGTGATCCGCAAGAGCCAGGAGGATGCCCGGCGCAACCAGCCTTCGGTGATCAGCGTGCAGATCCTGGGCTTCGGCAACGCCAGCAGCAGCATCAACCCGCCGGCACGCGGCACGACCGCGGCCAGCGGCTACGACGTAGACAGTGCTTTCCAGTTCCCGCAGGCCCGCGAACCGCAGGCGCGTGGAGAGGGTGGCACACAGCGGCGATAGTTGCCGGGGATGATCCACGCGGTGCGTGGCGATCCGCAATCGGGCCCGCTGCCACGGAGCGGTGGCGGCCCCCCGCCAGGACGGCACGGAGGGCAGGGAGCGGCCATCGGCGGGGAGGAGCACCGACAGGCGCCACCGGGCGCGGGACAGCGCCCGGTGGCCGGGATGGCGGACGCTGCGCCCCGGATGACGTGGGTCGACGGCGTGCAGCTGCGTTTGCGGCTAGAGTTCAAGGACGCGACGGTAGCTCAACGGACCGCGGCCATCACGCAGCCGCAGCCTCAGTTCCAGCCCGGTGGCCGGCAGCAGCAGGCCCTGGCTGGGCAGCGTCGTCCAGCCGGCGCCCGGCTGCCAGGCGCGCACATCGAAGAACTGGACATCGTGCGCCACGGCCAGCCCGCGTGACTGCTCTGGTGGCGGCAACGGATAGCGATCCGATGGCGGCCCGCTGGCCCGCCACAGGGTATTGCCCTGGCGCCACCAGCGCACCCGCTGCCAGCGCAGCCCGTCGCTGCCGACGCTGCGGGTGATCTCCAGCGCGAAACTGCCGTCGGCCTGCCGTTCGCTGACCAGCGCCGGCGGCAGCAGGCGCTGTGGCTGGTCAGCGGGGCGTACCGCACCATTCATCAGGGCATCGTCCGCGCGCATCTCGATGTCGCGCTGGAACTGCTGCAGCACCCGCAATGCGGCATTGGTGCCTGCATCAGCCTGGCGCAGTCGCTGGTCACTGGTGGACACGCTGTCCAGCGCACGCCAGCAGATCACGGCCAGCACGCCCATGAGGGTGATCGCGATCATCACTTCGATCAGGGTGAAGCCCTGCACGCGCCGTTTCACGGTGCAGCGGTCCATGGCAGCAGCATGCGTGCCAGCGACTGCGTTGGTGCATCCTCCGCCACCACGATGAGCTCCAGCAGCGGCTGCCCGTCGCTGCCGCTGCCCAGATGCTGCCGCACCAGGAAGCGGCTGCGACCCTGCACGCAGCGCTGCTGCACATCCGCGGGCGGTTGCGCGGCCAGCCGCAGTTCCTGCCAGCGGTCCTGTGCGCACAGCAGTGCCAGACGTCGGTCGCGCAGCCGCGACTGGTCATCGGTTGCCACTGCCACCGAGCGCATCACCGCCGCCAGCGCGACTGCCACGATGGCCAGTGCGATCAGTACCTCGATCAAGGTGAACCCCCGCCGCGGCCGCATCACTGCACGACCTGCAGCTGTCCACTGCCGTCGTCGCGAAGGCGCAGCTGTCGCCCCTGCAGCGACAGCGCCAGCTCCCACGGCACGCCGATCCATTCCGGACTCAGTTCGATGGCTGCCGCCGGCTGTACGGCGATGCCCGGGCTCTGCCACCGCTGGGGGCGCAGCAGGTCGTCGCGCTGCACGTCGGTCCAGCGGTCGCCCTCGCGTCGGCTGAAGCGGTAGCCCTCGGCATCCGCCTGCCAGCGGAGGCTGCGGCCATCGATGCGGGCCTCATCGCGTGCCACCTGCAGGCGTTGCGCCAATCGCTCGCCTTCCTGACGGAGCTGGCGCGCAGGATCGAGCAGTGTGCCCAGGCCCAGGCCGATGGCCGTTGTACAGATGCCGATGATGACCAGCACCACCATCAGTTCCAGCAGGGTGAAGCCGCGCGGGATGCGCCGCATCGACATCGCCTCCTGTGCCTGCCGATCGCGGACAGGGTAGCGGCGGATGATGAAACAAAAGCGTCAGCGGCGACTGCTAGCGTGGTGGCCGTCAATGTCGACGAAGGTGCGGAACATGGACGGCAGGCGCTGGGATCGCAATCACCTGCTGACACTGCTGGCGGCGACGCTGCTGTTGGCCGTGATGGCCTACTGGGGCATTGCCCTGTTCGCTGCAGGACCACCCGCGGCGGCCAGCGCGGTAAGGCCGTCGACACCGGCCCGGCCACCGTTCGACGCTGCGGCCAGCGCTCCGCTGGTGCGGCTGCTGTCACCGGGTGCGATCCACACCGAGGTAGTGGTACTGGGTGTGATGGCCAGCGCGCACGCACCGCTGGCACTGCTGTCGGTCGATGGTGGCGCGGTCGATGCCTATGTGCCGGGGCAGCGCCTGGGACCGTCCACGGTACTGGCCGGCATCGGCGCAGAGACCATCGAACTGCAGCAGGCGGGGCGGTCGCGCAGCCTGCCGGTGCCCGCGCTGCAGCCCGTTCCTGCCGACGGCATCGTGCCTGCCGCTGCGGGGCGGCACTGAGGCGCGATCAGCGAGAGGGGCGCTGCGGTGTCACCGAGCGACCAAAGGCGTCGCCCATCCGTTGCCGGGTGCCTTCCAGGTTGTACTGCATGAGCTGGTTGCCGGGCTGCCGCATCAGCCGCTCCGACTCGGACAGGCGCGGTGATCGTGCACGCGGCGGTGCCGGTGCGAGCCTGCGCTGCAGACATTCCCAGGCCGGAATGCGCTCTCCGTTGACCTGCACGTCGATGCAGGGCGGTGTGTCCGCGCGCGTTGCGCGGTCATCGGCGTGCGCAATCGGCATCGCGATGGACGCGAGCAACGCCACGGCAGGCCAGCGCCATGCAATCAGGATCATGCTCATCTCCTATCTCCCGCCACCCCATGTCGGCTGCTTCATGGACGGGTGGCGGGCGCAGTGTCCGCCTGCGCGCATTCCGCCGCCGTCAACAGATGACAGTGCTGTCACAAAACTGTTGGCGGCTTTGACGCGCCCTGCACGTCCTGTGGGTAGACCCACGCGCCGCTCCCTGGCCACTTCCTTCGATACGACGCGATGCCTTCAATGACGCCTGTTCCGTGCCGAGCTGTCCGACTCCCGCTGCGCCTGCGTCCGCGGGTACTCGCGCTGGCCGTGGCGTCCCTGCCATTGCCGCTGCTCGCGCAGGATGCCACGCCGGCGGCCAGGGTGAACATCAACGAGTACATCGTGCGCGGCAACACCGTACTTGATCCGCGTCTGATCGAGCGCGCCGTTGAGCCCTATCTCGGCCCGGGCAGGACGTTGGCCGACGTCGAGCAGGCGCGCGATGCAGTCAGCGCGCTGTACCAGCAGGCGGGATACCAGTCGGTGTACGTGGAACTGCCCGAGCAGCAGGTCAGTGCCGGCGTGGTGCTGCTGAAGGTGCAGCAGACGCCGATCGGCGAACTGCGCGTGGTCGGTGCGGCGCCTGCTGCGGCGGCGCGGATCCGCGCACGGGTACCGGCGCTGGCCGAGGGCCAGGTGCCGGATTTCGACCGGGCGCAGAAGGAACTGACCGCGCTCAACGAAGGCGGTCGCCGCCAGGTGATGCCGCTGGTCCGTGAGGGAAAGACGCCCGGCACGATGGACGTGGACCTGCAGGTGGAAGAAAAGTCGCCCTGGCGAGCGAGCGCCGCACTCAACAATGACCGCAGTGCCGACACCGAGAAACTGCGCCTGAGTGCCTCGCTGGCGGATGACAACCTGTGGGGACGCGGGCACAGCGCCAGTCTCGGCGTGTTCCTCGCTCCGCAAGATACCGATCAGGCCAAGGTGTTCTCGGCGTCGTACACGCTGCCGTTTGAAGGCAGCCCCTGGAGCCTGGAGGCATCGGGCTATACCTCCGACAGCCGCGTGCTCAATGCCGGCGGCCAGGGGGGCGCGGGAACCGGCACCAACGTGGTCGGCAATGGTCATTCGATCGGCCTCAAGCTCAATTACCGCCTGCCCGGCAGCACTGCATGGTGGCGGCAGCTCAGCCTCGGCGTCGACTTCAAGGACACCGAGGAGGACACCTGGATGGGCAGCGACAACCTGAAGACTCCCCTGAAGTACGCACCGCTCACGCTGGCATTCGTGGGTGTGCGCCAGGGCGAACAGGACCAGCTGAGCATCAGCACGCAGCTGGTGGCCGGAACCCGCCGCCTGTTCGGCTATGGCAGCAATGGGTACGACTTCAGCCAGAAGCGGGCGTGGGCCGATCCCAGCTTCGTGGCACTCAAGGCCGATGTGTCGAATACGCATACCTTCGGCAGCGATTGGCAATGGTATGCACGTGGGGCCCTGCAGGTGACCGATGCGCCACTGGTCTCGGCCGAGCAGTTCGCCGCTGGTGGCATGTACACCGTGCGCGGCTACCTGTCGGCCGAGGCGATCGGCGACTACGGCGGTGTGGCGAACCTGGAATGGCGCACCCCGGCATGGCCGCTGTGGAGCGGCAGCCAGCTTCGCGTGTACAGCTTTGCCGACGCGGCCTACCTGCGCCTGCGGCGGCCGCTGCCCGAACAGCGCGACCAGTACAACCTGGCCTCGGTCGGGCTCGGCGCGCAGCTGCGCCTGGGAGATCACCTGCAGTTGCGCCTGGACTATGCGTGGCCCTATGCCGATGGGCCGGTGACCCGCAAGGACGACCCGCGGCTGCATTTCAACATCAGCACCAGTTACTGACCCTTCCCTTGAACATGCGTTCTCCGGAGACCCCTCGCATGGACCGTTTGCTTTCCCGGATGTTGCTGCTGCTGGCCGCGCTGATCGCGCTGCCCGCCGCTGCGGCCGATGCCAGCTGGTGGCAGGCCGAATGGAAATACCGCAAGCCGATCACGATCGACGCAGGCCCGCAGGGTGCCGGTCTGGCAGGCGATCCCGGTCGAACCCCGCTGCTGCTGCGCCTGCATACGGGCAACTTCGGTTTCGACGGCACCCAGGATGCCGGCAGCGATCTGCGTTTCGTGTCGGCGGACGGGCGCACCGTGCTGGCGCACCAGATCGAACAGTTCGACCCGGCGCTGGGGCTGGCTCTGGTGTGGGTGGATGTGCCGGCCGTCAGCGCCGCCGCACCTCAGACGATCTGGATGTACTACGGCAACGACAAGGCGCCGGCCAGTGGGAATGGACAGCAGGTATTCGATCCGGACTACACGCTGGTCTACCACTTCGCCGACGCCAATGCCCCGGCACGTGACACCACGGCCTACGGCAACAATGCGGGCGCAGTGGTGCCGGCCGCCGAAGGTTCGGTGATCGGTCGCGGCGTGCAGTTCGCCGGCACTGCGCTGCCGCTGCCAGCCAGTGCTTCGCTGGCGCAGGAGGCCGGCGCGCCATTGACCGTGTCCGCGTGGATCAAGCCGGGTGCACAGAATGCGGCGCAGGCCATCTATGCCCGTCGCGATGGCAGCGCGGAACTGCTGCTGGGCATCGACAACCGGGTGCCGTTCGTGCAGCTCAATGGCCAGCGCAGCACGCCTGCGCAGCCGATTCCGGAGGGACAGTGGGCGCATCTGGCGCTGACGGCGGAGAAGGGGTCGCTGCAGCTGTATCTCAATGGCCACGTGGTGGCGCAGCTCAGCGGCGAACTTCCGGCCATGTCCACCGCAGCGGTGGTGGGTGCTGACGCGCCGGGTGCCGAGCAGCCGCTGGCCAGCTTCGACGGTGCGCTGGATGAACTGCGGATTTCTCGCGTTGCGCGTCCGGCGGCACTGCTGCTGGCCGATGCCACCGCGCAGGGCGCTGACTCACGCCTGATCAGCTATGGCGCCGATGAGCAGTCCATGGGCCAGAGTCACTTCGGCTTCATCCTGAAGGCGATGCCGTTCGACGCCTGGGTGGTGGTGGCCATCCTCGGCCTGATGATGCTGATGTCGTGGGCGATCATGATCGCCAAGAGCCGTCACTTCGGCCGCACCGGCAAGGCCAATGCGGTGTTCACTGATGCTTTCGGCAAGCTGGCCGGCGTGCCGCTGCGCACGCTCTCGGACATGGACCGGCAGGGCCAGGCACCGGCGGCCATGCGCGACGGTTCGCTGTGGCGCATCTATCAGGTGGCCATCGATGAGATGCAGCAACGCCACCAGCGCGACGGCAACGGCGGCTATCTGAGCGCGGCGACCATCGCGGCGATCCGCGCATCGATGGATGCGGTGATGGTGCGCGAGCAGGAGGCGATGTCGCGTCGCATGAACTGGCTGTCCACCACCATCGAAGGCGCGCCCTATGTGGGCCTGTTCGGTACGGTGATCGGCATCATGCTGGTGTTCGTGGTCGCGGCGATGGCCGGTGCGGTGGACATCAACTCGGTCGCGCCGGGCATGGCGGCGGCTTTGCTGTGTACGGCCGCCGGCCTCGGCGTCGCGATCCCGGCACTGTTCGGCTACAACTGGCTGGGCGCACGCGCCGAGGCCATCGGTGCCGACATGGCCGTGTTCATCGACGAATTCGCCGCCCGCCTGGCTGAAGAGCAGGACGGGCGCGGCCCGGCCACGGTGCAGGGCTGAGGAGCGCGTCATGGCCCAGAAGGCGAAGTTCGGCATCAAGAAGCGCGAGAAGGGCATCAACGTGACGCCCTTCGTCGACGTGCTGCTGGTGGTGCTGGTGATCTTCATCCTGACCAGCAACGCCTCCATTCCCGGCATCGAGGTCAACCTGCCGAAGGCCAGCAACAGTGTGGCGCTGGAGAAGCCCAAGACCAAGGCGATCACCATCGATCCCAGCGGCCAGGTGTTCCTTGACGCCTACCCGGTGACGATGGCCGAGCTGGAGGACCGCCTGAGGACAGAGCGCGCGACCTCGCCGGACTTCCCGGTAATCGTGCGTGGCGACGCCCAGGTGCAGTACGCGCGCGTGGTCGAGGTGCTGGATCTGCTGCGGCGGCTGGAACTGGCCCAGGTTGGCCTGGTCACCGGCAAGGCACAGGGCTGAGGCATGACCGGCCCTCATTCCCCACGGCCGGAGCCCGGCATGCGTGACCGCCCGCTGCTGGTGACCGTCGCGCTGGTGCTGGCGGTGCTGCTGGTAGTGGGCGCCGTGCTGTGGTGGCTGCTGTTCAAGGACACGGCCAGCACCCGCCGCCCCGTGGTGCAGCCGCCGATGCTGGCGTTGCCACCCCCGCCGCCACCCCCACCGCCGCCGCCTGAGAAGCCCCCCGAACCGGAGACCCCGCCGGAGGAGACCCTGCCCGAGCCAGAGCCGCTGGATCAGCCGACCCCGGCCGAGGAGCCGACGCCGACGCCGGACAACGCCGACCCGGTGACCATGAACGCCGACGCGCAGGCGGGCGGTGACAACTTCGGCATCCAGGCGGGCAGTGGCGGCGGCGCGTCCGGTACCGGTCGCGGTGGTGCCGGCAATGCCACCTATGGCCGCTATCTGGGTTACCTGATGCAGCAGGCGATTGCGCGCGATGCGCGGGTCAAGCGCCTGGCCTTCCAGTTGCAGGTGAACGTGTGGCTGGCGCCGGATGGGCGCCTGGAGAAAGTCGAGCTGGTGCGCGGCAGCGGCAATGAAGAGGCCGACGCCGCCGTGCTCGACGCGCTGCGCCAGATCGGCCGGGTGGACCAGCCGCCGCCACCTTCACTGGACTTCCCCGCGCGCGTGCTTGTGCAGGGCCGCAGGCCGGGGGCGTGAACCGTGATTTCCCCGATTTCCCTTCTTCCGATGAGAACCGTGATGAACAACCACGTCCGCGCTCGAACCGACTCCCGCCCGTCGCGGCCGGCCCGACGGGCGCTGCTGTGCTGCGCTGTGCTGCTCAGCCTGGCGGCGCCGGCCGGTGCAATGGCTGCTGAGACCACCATGATCAAGCTGATCAAAGGCCTGATGGCCACTGGCGCGCTCAAGCCCGAGGACGGCCAGGCGCTGCTGGTGCAGGCCGAAGCCGAGGCAGCAGCAGCCCAGCGCGGTGCTGCCGGTGCTGCATCGGCCAGCAGTGGAGGCATCGCGCTTGAGGCGGGCGATGTGCGTGTGCCCTATGTGCCGCAGAGTGTCCGTGATGGCATCCGCGACGAAGTGCGCCAGGACGTAATGGCGCAGGCGAAGGCGGAGGGCTGGGCGGCGCCGAATGAGGTCGCCGAATGGACACAGCGCATCAAGGTGACCGGGGACGTGCGTGTGCGCAGCGAGTCGCGCTTCTATGGCGATGACAACAGCGGCATCGTCAGCAACTGGGCCGCGGTCAATGCGGGCAGTGGATTCGACACCAACACCAATACCAACCTGCAGCTGCCGCCCTTGCTCAACACCCGACAGGACCGCCGTAACCTGTGGCGCATCCGCGCCCGCCTGGGGGTCGAGGCCATGATCGGCGATCACACCACCGCTGGCATCCGACTGGCCAGCGGCAGCAGCAATGGCCCGGTGTCCACCACCGAGCAGCTGGGGGGCGGCCTGAGCAAGAAGGACGTGTGGCTCGACCAGGCGTGGCTGGCCTACAGTCCGGCCGACTGGCTGACCGTGCGTGGTGGCCGTTTCGGCAATCCGTTCTGGAGCAGCGACACCCTGTTCTCCAACGATCTGAATTTCGATGGACTTGCCGCCAACCTGAAGTACGGGTTCGGCGACGGCGATCTGGACCTGTTCGGCACCCTTGCCGTGGCGCCGCTGGAGTACACCTCGGACAGCCTGCAGAGCCGCAGCGGAGAGAAGTCGCCGAACGAGAACAAATGGCTGTCCGGCGCGCAGGCTGGCGTGAACTGGCGCTTCAACGACGACAACGCACTGCGGGCCGCACTGGGCTACTACGACTTCAAGAACATCAGCGGTCGGCTGTCCTCGCCCTGTGCCCTGTACTCCGGCGCCGTCGGCTGCGACACCGACTGGTCGCGCCCGGCGTTCATGCAGAAGGGCAACACCCTGATGCTGATCCGCGACATCGCGCTCAATCCGATGGATCCGGCCGGCACGCCGACGCCGCAGTATGTCGGCCTGGCGTCCGCCTTCCGCCTGGCCACGCTGAACCTGCGTTGGGATACCCGGCTGGCGCAGGACATCGGACTGCGCCTGGAAGGCGACTTCATCCGCAACCTGGCGTACGACACGCAGGCGATGTTCCGCCGCGCCAACAACGGCATCGTCAACAATTTCGGTGCGGGTGACGCTCCCGGCATCGATACGTTCCGCAGCGGCGACACCGCGTGGATGCTGCAGGCAACGTTCGGCGCCACCGACCTGAAGGAGAAGGGGCAGTGGCAGGCACTGCTGGGCTACAAGCGGATCGAGGCCGATGCGCTGCCGGATGCCTACAACGATCCGAACTTCCATCTGGGTGGCACCAACGCGCGCGGCTATTACGTGGGTGGTGCCTATGCGTTGGACGCGCGCAGCTGGATCAGCGGCAAGTGGATGGCTGCCAAGGCGGTGTCGGGCCCGCCGCTGGCGATCGATGTGTTCCAGCTGGAGTTCAACACCGGCTTCTGAGCCGCCAGCGATGACGGGCCGGCACGAAACGTGGCGGGGGTGCAGCGATGCGCCCGTCTAGGGAAAGGAGACCACGCGTGGCAACAAGGAGGAGTGTGATGAGCCGTCGCAAGCTGTTCGAAAATCCCGGGACGTCCAGCCAGATGCTGGGCATCGGTCCGGCCTATGTCTCGGTGGAGGGCCTGCGCCAGCACCTGGCCGAGTTCCTGCTGTACGCCGGCCGCCCGGTGGTGATCATGCGCGGGCGCAGCGAGGTGGGCTATTTCCTGCCGTCCCGCTGCTGGCGCCAGCGTGACGACGATCCGCTGGCGGCCGCCGCGGCCAACCAGATGCTGGATGCCGCGGGTTTCCAGGCCGAGGACATCCAGCAGGTGGAGCGGGAGTTCAACGCGATGCGCCGGCGCCCCGTGCTGCATCCCCGCCGCTAGCACTTTCCGGGAGCGGCGTTCTGGCCGCGTTCGCTGGTGATGCGCGCCCCTTCGCGCATCACCAGGGTGACCGGGGTCTTCTCGACCACCTCCAGCAGGCGCTGCCACTGGGCATCGTCCAGCGCGGCGCTGGCATGCAGTATGCGGTGCACATGGAAACGACCATCAGGATCGCGCTCCGAGCGCAGTTCGGCGTGGAACTCGCCCAGCTCCCAGCCCTTGCGCTGGGCGTACATGCGCAGGGTGATGGCGGTGCAGGCGGCCAGTGAGGCCAGGTACAGGTCGAACGGGGCGAATCCCTTGCCCTGGCCACCCAGCGAGGCCGGCTCGTCGGCGTTGACATCGAAGGTGCCGTTGCTGATGTGGTGCAGGTAGTTGTCAGCCGTCGAGACAATGCGTGCGTAGGCCATGGGCTTTCCTGTGCGGGGGATGTGGGGCCGGATCAGGCGCGGTGCCGCGCGGCCATCACCGGTGATGATCGGGTGGCAGGGCTATCGTGACAATGGGACTGACGATCCCGGGAGTGGCGGGTGCCGTGGTGCGGGCTGGGCGTGATGGGGTGCCGCGCCCTACAATCACGTCCCGGACCGTCGCCATCACGCCCATCATTCCCCGGTCCAGCCTGGCACCTATGTCTCCCAATGCCCTGGCGCTGGTCGAGCTGCTGATCCGCGAGCG
>ENA-UOXB01000589-UOXB01000589.1-bioreactor-metagenome-genome-assembly--contig:-NODE-589-length-22615-cov-10.882580_pt1 | contig 22615 bp, 19 predicted proteins | sample MGYA00238158_ERZ761615 | MGnify/ENA primary metagenome ERZ761615 (study PRJEB28904, sample SAMN06267902) | bioreactor metagenome | isolation source: Joint BioEnergy Institute, California, USA...
TGATCGGCGGGATGATGTTCCCGATGTTCGCCGGGCTGTACTACTGGCTGCCGCTGGCGAGCGGGCGCATGCCGTCCGAATCGCTGAGCCGCAGCGCGTTCTGGCTGGTGTTCATCGGCTTCAACCTGACCTTCCTGCCGATGCACATCACCGGCCTGGTCGGCATGCCGCGCCGCGTGGACAGCTACGCGATGGAGCTGGGCGTGCACTGGCTCAACCTGGTGTCGACGGCGGCGGGGTTCGTGCTCGCGGTCGGCATCATCGCCATCCTCGTCGACGTGGCGCTGTGCTTCGTGCTCGGCCGCCGCAACGACGAGAATCCGTGGCAGGCACCGACGCTGGAATGGGCGCTGCCGCACCCGGCACCGAAGTACAACTTCGCCTCGATTCCCGAAGTGTCCGACCGCGATCCGCTTTGGCGCGAACCAGGCCTCGTCGACGCGACGCGCCGCACCGACGGCCTGCTCGCCGACGCGCACGGCGGCTGGCGCTGGATCCTCGGCACGTCGATCCAGTCCGCGCAGCCCGAGCAGGCGATCCGCCTGTCGAACTCGACCTGGTATCCGCTGCTGTGCGCCCTGTGCATCGCGGTGCTGCTGGCCGGCTTCATCACCTCGCAGTACTGGCTGTCGGTGCTGATGCTGGTGCCGCTGATCGGCCTGTTCCTGCGCTGGCTGTGGACCGTCAACGGTCGCGATGCGCCGCTCGAGATCGAAGTGAAGCCGGGGCTATGGCTGCCGACGCAGGCCGCGGCGAAGAACGCGCCGGGCTGGTGGGCGCTGGTCGGCACGCTGCTGATCGACGGCTCGCTGTTCGCATCGCTGGTCTATGCCTACTTCTATCTGTGGCTGCACGCACCGGCCTGGCCCGCCGGCGGCGCCACGTTCACCGCGCCTGCGCCGGCCGCGGCGGCGCTGGCCGCGCTGCTGCTCGCCGGCATCGCCGCATGGCGCGCCTCGGCCGCGGTGCGGGCGACGCACACGCAGCGCGCGGTCGGCTGGCATGTGCTCGCCGTCGTCGCCGGCGTGGCGTTCCTCGCGTTGCAGTTGCCGACGATCGCCGACGCGGTCGGTGCGCCACAGCGGCATGCCTACGGCTCGGTGGTGTGGACGCTGGCCGGTTTCCACGCCTTGCACGTGGCGGTCGCCGCGCTGGTCGGCGGCTTCGTCGCGCTGCGCATCGCACGCGGCCATGTCGACGCGGCGCGGCCGCTGGAGACGCGCATCGCGACCGGCTTCTGGCATTACGTGGTCGCGCAGGGCGCGATCGCATGGGCGGTGCTGCACCTGTTCCCGAGGTTCGCGTGAGCCTGGTCCGCACGCTCGGCCTGCTGCGCCTGTCGCTGCCGCTGGCGGTCTGGGCGCTGCACTTCGTCGCGGTCTACAGCCTGCAGGGCCTGGCCTGCGCACGCGCGTTGTGGCGCGCGCCGTGGGCCGGCCTCGAAGCGATGACCTGGGTGCTGTGGGGCCTGACCGCCGTGGCGCTGGCCGTGATCATCGCCAGTGGCGTGCCGGCGTATCGCGCCTGGCGCGCGCTGCGCGCCGATCCCGACGGCCGCGCCGACACCGTGCGCCAGCGGTTCCTGTTCGCGCTCGCCGCACAGTGTGCGCTGATCGCCACGATCGGCGTCGTCTTCACCGCCGTGCCGGTCGCGCTGCTGCCGACCTGCGCCTGATCCGGACCCCCGATGCGCAAGAGCCTCAAGCAACCCGTTCCCCGCACACAGAGCCACACGGTGGAAAGCGTGCTGGCGATCGCCAAGCACCCGATCCATCCGATGCTGGTGACCTTTCCCATCGCGTTCCTGTCGATGGTCGTCGTCACCGACGTGCTGTACCTGTGGCTGGGCGCGACGTTCTGGGCGGAACTCTCGTTCTGGCTCAACGTCGGCGGTCTGGGCTTCGGCGTGCTGGCCGGCATCGTCGGCACGATCGACATGATGTCGATCCGCGTCGTGCGCCGGCACGTCTCGGCGTGGAACCACTTCATCGTCGCGGTGATGGTGCTGGCGATGGCCGCACTCGGCGTGTGGCTGCGCCTGCCGGGTCATGCGGAAGCGGTGTGGCCCTGGGGCCTGCTGTCGTCGGCGACGATGGCGCTGCTGGTGATGGTGGCCGGCTGGCTGGGCGGCACCTTGAGCTTCCGCCATGGCATCGGCGTCTACGGCGACGAGGAAACCGACGCCGCCAGCGGGCGCGACGCGGAACGCAAGCCGCCGGCCGAATAGCGCGCGTCCGTCGCCGCGGATTTCAGGGCGTCGCGTCGTCGCCGAGCCCCGGCACCAGATCCTCGGCGTCCACCGTTCGCGCAGGGGGTGCCGGCAGACCCCCAAGCGTCTGCGGCTTGGCGCCGGTGAGACCGGCGATCACCAGCAGCAGCACCAGCGGCACCCAGCCGATGACACGGAAGAAGGTCGCGCCGTGCTTGCAGCGGTCGTGACCCAGTTCGTACAGCAGCAGCCCGTAGTACAGATGCAGCAGCACCGCCATCGCGACGACGACGAGCTTGAGGACCAGCCACGCGCCGGTCGGATTCCAGGCGATCAGGATGCCGCCGAAGGTGATCGTCAGCAGGGCGGCCGGCGTCATGATCCGGAAGAACAGCGTGTTGGTGACCGGATTCCAGAACTCCGGATCGGCATCGATCTCGCGGCGGTTGCGGGCGACGAACAGGCGCGGCAGGAAGAACAGGCCGGTGAACCAGACCGTCATCGCCAGGATGTGCAGGACCTTGAGCCAGAAGTACACCGGCGCTCCGGGAATCGTGTCAGGCCCGCAGGGTACGCAGGCACGCATCAAATCCGCGTGGCGTCGACGCGGGATGCAGCGCGCGGCTGCTACGGTCGATCCATGTCGCGTTCCGTCTTCCACGCATCGGCTGCGGCCGGTCTCGCGCTTCTGGCCGCGGCGCCCGCCGCGGCGGTGACGCCGGACGGTCCTCCGCCGCCACTCGCGCAGGCCTGGTCGCTTTCGATCTGGACGCTGCTGCCGCTGGCGGCCGTGGTCGCGGTGTATACGGTCGGCATCTGTCGCACGCGGCCGACTTTCCTGCACGTACTCGCCGGTGTCGCCGGCCTCGTCGCGCTCGCGCTGGCGGTGCTGTGGCCCTTCGATGCCTGGGCCGCGTATGCGCTGTCGGCGCACGTCGCCCAGCACATGCTGCTGCTGGCGCTGGCGCCGCCGCTGCTCGTGATCGCGCGACCCGCCCGGCTGCTGGCGGGCTGTATGCCGACACATCTGCGCGCAACGTTCGAGCGACACGCCGCAACGTCGATGCGATGTCTGAAAGCGCCGCTCGGCCTGGCGACGCTGGTGCACGTGGCCGTGCTGTGGGCCTGGCACCTGCCGGCCGCAACCTCCTCCGCGCTCGTCAGTGCCCCCCTGCACCGGTGGATGCTCGCCAGTGTGCTGCTGGCCGGCCTGTGGTTCTGGAGCGCGGTGCTGGCGCGGCTGCACACGCGCGACGGCGGGATTGCCGGCGCCCTCGTCGCGCTGGTGACGGCGATGATGCTGATGGGCTTTCTCGGCGCACTGCTGACGTTCTCGCCGCGGCTGCTCTACCCCGCGTATACCGACCGCGCGCTGCTCGCCGGACGCGATGCGCTCGCCGACCAGCAACTCGCCGGCCTGCTGATGTGGGTGCCGGGCGGGTTGCCTTATCTCGCCGTCGGCCTGTGGCTGGCCGTTGTCTGGATGCGCGGCGTCCGCCGGGCGGAGGCCTGAGCCCCGGACCGTCGCGCCGACCCGGGCGTCCGATTTCGGGGGCGGATGGGACGCCGCCCGATCTCGACACGGGCTTGCCGGCGCGCCCTGCACAGTGAGCGCCCGCATCCACCACGGAGCATCGCGATGAAGACCCGCACCCTCGGCCTCGGCGGCCCCACCGTCTCGGCCCTCGGCCTCGGCTGCATGGGCATGAGCGCGTTCTACGGCGGCCGCGGCAGCGATGCCGACGCGATCGCCGTGATCCACCACGCGCTCGATCAGGGCATCACCCTGCTCGACACCGCCGACATGTACGGCCCGCACACGAACGAGGAACTGGTCGGGCGCGCGATCGACGGACGCCGCGACGACGTGTTCCTCGCCACCAAGTTCGGCATCCAGCTCGACCCGTCCGACCCGCAGGCGCGCGGCATCAACGGCCGTCCGGAATACGTGCAGCAGGCCTGCGAGGCCTCGTTGCGCCGGCTGAAGGTCGACACCATCGATCTGTATTACCAGCACCGCGTCGATCCGAACGTGCCGATCGAGGACACGGTCGGCGCGATGGCGCGTCTGGTCGAGCAGGGCAAGGTGCGCCATCTCGGCCTGTCGGAGGCGTCGGCGGACACGCTGCGTCGTGCCGCGAAAGTCCATGCGATCACGGCTCTGCAGAGCGAATACTCGCTGTGGTCGCGCGACCCCGAGACCACCGGCACGCTGACCGCCTGCCGCGAACTCGGTGTCGGCTTCGTGCCCTACTCGCCGCTGGGCCGCGGCTTCCTGACCGGCACGATCCGCACCGTCGAGGATTTCGACGACGACGATTACCGCCGCCATTCGCCGCGTTTCCAGGGCGCCAACTTCGACCGCAATCTCGCGCTGGTCGAACAGGTGCAGGCGATCGCGCAGGACTACAACGTCACGCCCGGCCAGCTCGCACTGGCCTGGGTGCTGGCGCAGGGCGAGGACCTGGTGCCGATTCCCGGCACCAAGCGCATCGGCTTCCTCGACGAGAACATCGGCGCGCTGGACATCCATCTGACCGAGGACGACCTGGCGCGCATCGATGCGATCTTCCCGCCGGACGCGGCGGCCGGGACGCGCTATCCGGAATCCGGCATGGGCGCGCTCAACCGCTGATCACGGCCCCTCCCCGCGTGCGGGGCATTGGGCCCTTCACGGGTCGAAGGTCGGGACGGGGGCAGATCGTGCGTCCGAGCTGACGTTCCATCAGGCACGAAACATCACGCTCGTGCCGGTTTCTTCCCTCGATCTGATCGTTCGCCCCCACCCAACCCCCCCGCGCGCGGGGGAGGACTTCAAGCAAAAGCGACTTATCGCGCAGCCGTGTCCGGCGCACCTTCCGCATACCGCCGCGCGACCACCGCGCAGACGATCAGCTGGATCTGGTGGTAGAGCATCACCGGCAGCACGATCGCGCCGAGGCCACCGCTGGCGAACATCACCTTGGCCATCGGCAGGCCGGTGGCCAGGCTCTTCTTCGAACCACAGAACACGATCGCGATCTCGTCGGCGCGGCTGAAACCCAGGCGCCGTGCGATCCAGGCGATCAGCGGCATCGCGATCGCCAGCAGCACCGCGCAGGCCACCGCCACCGCGACGAGCGTCCACACCGGCGTGTCGCGCCACAGGCCTTCGACCACCGACGCGCTGAAGGCGGTGTAGACCACCAGCAGGATCGTGCCCTGGTCGGTCCAGCGCAGCACCGCGCGGCGTCGTGCGACCCAGCCGCCGACCCACGGTCGCAGCAGATGCCCCGCGACGAAGGGCAACAGCAACAGCAGCATGATCTTGCCGATCGCCTCGAACGGATGCGCCATCCCACCCCCGGTGCCGCCGACCAGCAGACCCATCAGCAGCGGTGTCAGCGCGACGCCGATCAGGCTCGACAGCGACGCACTGCAGACCGCGGCCGGCACGTTGCCGCCGGCCATCGAAGTGAACGCGATCGACGACTGCACGGTCGACGGCAGCGTGCACAGGAACAGCAGGCCGACGTAGAGCTCGGGCGTCAGCAGCCAGCCCGACAGCGGTTTGCCCAGCAGCCCCAGCAGCGGGAACAGCGCGAACGTGCACGCGAGGATGGTCAGGTGCAGGCGCCAGTGCAGCGCGCCGGCGACGATCGCCTCGCGCGACAGGCGTGCGCCGTGCAGGAAGAACAGGGCCGCGATCGCGACGTTGGTGACGATGTCCAGCATCGCGGCCGCGCGCCCCTGCACCGGCAGCAGCGACGCCAGCGCGACGGTCGCGAGCAGCAGGAGGGTGAACGGGTCGATGCGGGGACGGACGGACATGCGGCGTACTACCTGTCACAGATGCCGCCGGCAGCATGCCGGCGGGGCTGCATGGTCGCAGCCACGCCATCCGGCGGCCAGTGAACGACAGGCGGCGTGCGTCGTTCACACGACGCCGGCGCACGCGTGTTCATAGTTCGGCTTCCTCGGTTCACGACGTCACGATGCAGACCCTGATCTTCGCCGCGGCGACCGGCCTGCTCGCCGTTGCGACGCTGCTGCCCACGATCCGCAGCGGTGCGTGGTGGATCCGTGGCTTCGATTTTCCGCGTCTGCAGCTGGTGGTTCTCTCGGCGCTGCTGCTGGTCGTGCAACTGGCGGTCAATCCGATCGACGATCCGTGGACCACGGCAATCGTCGGCGTCAACGCCGCCTGCATGCTCTGGCAGGCGTGGTGGATCATCCCCTACACACGCATGGCCCGCGTCGAGGTCGAGGACGCGCCGGCCGATGCGCAGACCCGCATCCGCCTGCTGGCCAGCAACGTGCTCACGACCAACCGCAACGCCGACCTGCTGATTGCGCAGGTGCGCACGCAGCAGCCGGACGTGCTGATCGCGGTCGAGACCGACGCCTGGTGGGAGTCGCGTCTGGACACCCTGCGGGACGTATTGCCGCACGCGGTGCGCTGCCCGCTCGACAATCTCTACGGCATGCACGTCTATTCGCGCCTGCCCCTGCACGACACCGAGATCCGCTATCTGGTCCAGGACGACATTCCGTCCGTGCACGCGACGCTGGAACTCGACGGCGGCCGCCGCATCGTTCTGCACGCCCTGCATCCGCGCCCACCCAGCCCCACCGAGGCCGACAGCTCTGCCGAGCGGGATGCCGAGCTGGTGGTGGTGGGGCGTGCGGCGGAAGCGGCGACCCTGCCGGTGATCGTCGCGGGCGATCTCAACGACGTGGCGTGGTCACGCACCACGCGGCTGTTCCGCAAGCTCAGCGGCCTGCTCGACCCGCGCATCGGCCGCGGCATGTACAACACCTTCCACGCGAAGCTGCCGGGGCTGCGCTGGCCGCTCGACCACCTGTTCCACAGCCACCACTTCACCCTGGTGCACATGCAGCGGCTGGGCGACGTGGGCTCGGATCACTTTCCGATCCTGGTCGAACTGGCGCTGTCGCCCGGCGAGAACGACGAGGACGCCGGCCTGGAACCGGATGCACAGGACGAGGCGGACGCCGACGCGGCGGTCGTCGAAGCCGGTGCGGCCGACACCTCGGCACCGGTCAAAGGTTGAACGTCGCCTTCAGGCGACGGCACACAGCACGCGATGTGCGAACGCTCAGCGGTCCAGTCGCGCCCGCAAATCGCGCAGGTCGCGCTTGGCGATGTGGCGCAGCGTGTCGTCGCGCCAGGCATCGGCCGCTTCGGCGCCGGACGACGCCATGCGGCGGTCGTACTCGGGCTGCATCTGCGCGCGGCGCAGTTCGCGGATCCGACGGTACTCGTGCTTGAGCGCCGACATGCGCCGCAAGGGACGCGTTTCCTCGATGGGCTGCAGCCACGGCTGCTGCGCGGTCTGCTGCGCGACGTCTCCCGGTGATTCGGCGCCGGCGTCAGGTCCGGCCGCGCGGGCAGGTGATACGCAGGCAGCGGCCAGCGCCAACGCGCAGCCACATGCGGTCGAAACGGCCCGGATGTCCATCGCACCCTCCCATGCGGAGACGGACGCGCGAAACGTAGCAGGGAACGCGCGAACGAAATGTTCAGTTCGCGCGTTCAGCCGGACGGGACGACGAACGGTCAGCCGGCGCCGGGCCGCAGGTCGAATCCCAGGCCATGGCCGATCACCCGCATGCCCTCGTCGTCGTCGCGCGGCGCGATGACGCCCGCGACCGTGTCGTCGCCCGTGTCCCAGGTCCACAGCGTGTAGCCGGCGACGCGCAGCTGGTCGTAGGCCGCTTCGAGCAGCGCACTGGTCGAGGCGCCCGCCAGCGCGTCGTCGTCGGTCGGATCCTCGACGTCCCAGTCGATCTCGACGCGGAAGCGCTCGGACAGCGTCGTCAACGCGTCGATCAGCGTGGCGCGCGCGTCTTCGGCAATGCGGAAACTCGACCGCCAGTCGGTCGCGGCTTCCAGCGCCGCCTGCACCGACCCGGGCGCGTCGTCGTCCCCGAGCGTCTCGCGGAACGCCTGGAACTGCTGCACGGCGGACTCTTCGTCGCCGGGATTGATGCGCAGCAGCCATTGCCAGGCCAGCACTTCGATGTCGCCTTCGTGCTCGCTGTCGTCCCCCTCGTCGTCGGCCGCGCCGAAGGCGAAGTTGTCGTCGGGGTCGAAGTCATGGTCGCGGGCGGACATGGCGTTGCTCGTGGATCCGGGCCGCCTAGTGTGCCGCGGCCATCGGGCCGCGGCGTGTTCGAGCGGTCTCCCGTTGCGCCCGGACTCAGCCGCGCGCGGCGGTCTTCTTCACCGCACGCTTGCCGGTGGCGGCCGTGCGCTTCGTCGCAGCCTGCTTTGGCGCGGCGGCGTTCTTCGCGGTCGCTGCCTTCTTCGCGGGCGCGGCCTTCTTCGCGGTCTTCTTCACCGTCGACTTCTTCGCCGTGCGCTTCGCGCCGCCGCGTGCGTCGGCATGCGACGGCGGCAGGCGTGAGGTCTTGCGGTCGCCGCGCAGGTCGACGATGCGGTTCTCGCCCATCACCTCTTCACGCTTGGTCACGCGCGCCACCGCGAAGGCGATCGCCTTGCCGATCAGCGAGCCCGGGCCGTCCCAGTACTCGGCGGTACGCACCTCGACCTCGATCAGCGTCAGCTTGGGATCGTTGACGCCGCGCGGAAAGTAGGCCTTGAGCGCATCGTTCCAGAACGCCTCGATCTTCACCGGGTCCTCGTTGACCATGGCGTCGCCGGTCATCGAGACGTAGGTGTTGCGACCCTTGGACGCGTAGGCGAGGTTGACCTTCGAGTTGCGCGCGATCTCGGCGACCTTCGGGCTGTCGGACGCGACGAAGAACCACACGCGCGAGCCGTCGAACTGCGCCTTCTGCGTCGACAGCGGGCGACTGACCAGATAGCCGTCCGGGCCGACGGTGGTGAACATCGTGATGTCGATGTCCTCGATGAGTTTCGCGATCATCTGCGCGTCTTTCGCGCCCTTGGTGCTTCGCGATGCCATGTCGCACTCCGCATGTGGATTCGCGCGCAGTGTCGGCAGCGCCGCGACCAACGGGTGTGAAGGCGCCGGCGGCGCGCGGCCTCAGCAGGCGCTGGGCGAGACGTCGCGACGCCGCCGTTCGGCGCGACGCGCGAGCAGATAGATCGCCAGGCCCGCGGCGGCAGTGACCGCGCCGACGACGCCGGTGGAGGTCGGCGCGAATCCGGCGGCGATCGCCATGCCGCCCAGCCACGGGCCGAGCGCGTTCGCGGCGTTGAACGCGGCGTGGTTCGACGCGGCGGCCAGCGTCTGCGCATCGCCGGCCACGTCCATCAGGCGCGTCTGCAGCACCGGCGCCAGCGCACCCATCGTGCCGACCGCGACCAGCGACAGCAGGATCGACCACGGTGCATGCGCGGCCAGCGGGAAGCTCAGCAGCACCAGCAGCGACCAGCCCAGCGTCACCGGCACTGCGCGGAACGACAGGCGATCGACCAGCCAGCCGCCGGCGATGTTGCCCAGGATCGCGCCGACGCCGAACGCGGCCAGTGCGACCGGCACCCACGACTCCGCCACGCCGGTCACCTGCACCAGCGTTTCGGTGACGTAACTGAAGACGCAGAACATGCCGGCGAAGCCGACCGCGCCGATCAGCAGCGCGTACCAGACCTGCGGCGTGTTGAACGCGCGCAGCTCGCGCATCGGCGTCTGCGGCCGCTCGTCCGGATCGGGCGCGAGGAAGCGCGCCACCAGCGCCACGGTCAGCACCGACAGCGCGGTGACGAGGCCGAAGGTCCAGCGCCAGCTGAAATGCTGGCCCAGCCAGGTCGCCAGCGGATTGCCGACGAGGATCGCGATCGACAGGCCCAGCAGCACGCGCGCCATCGCGGTGCCGCGCTGCGCGGCCGGGCTGATCGACGCGGCCACCAGCATCGCCACGCCGAAATAGGCACCGTGCGGCAGACCGGCGACGAAACGCGCGACCAGCATCGCGGGATAGTTGGGCGCGAGCGCGCTGGCGAGATTGCCGAGCGCATAGAAGGCCATCAGCGCGAGCAGCAGCGGCCGACGGGGCACGCGCGCGCCGAGGATCGCCAGCAGCGGCGCACCGACGACGACGCCGACCGCATACGCGCTGATCATGTGCCCGACCGAGGGCGCGTCCACGCCGAAGCCGCGGATCAGCTCCGGCATCAGGCCCATCATCGCGAACTCGCTGGTGCCGATCGCGAACCCGCCCATCGCCAGCGCGAACAGGATCAGCGTGCGGGTGCGCTGCGGCGGCAGCGCCGGTGCGGTGGACATGCGCGGACTCCGGAGCGTGACCGGCAATTATTGTGCATCGCAGCATCGGCGTCACCGCCGCGTCCGGGACCACAGCGTTGCACGGACGCCGCCGTTCAGGCCGACCGCGCTGAACGCGTGTCGACGACGAACGCTGGACGCCGCGGCAGCGATAGTCGCGACCCCTCCGCGCCGGACTGCCCCATGACGCTCACCGCCTTCGGACTGAATTGCACGCTCAAATCCGGCGATGCCGCATCGTCGACCCAGACGCTGCTCGACCAGCTGCTCGATGCGATGGCCGGTCATGGCGCCCGGACCTCCAGCGCGCGTGTCGCCGACTTCGACGTCAAGCCGGGCGTGACCGCCGACGAAGGTGACGGCGACCAGTGGCCCGAACTGCGCAAGCGCATCATGGACGCGCAGATCCTGGTCGTGGCCACGCCGATCTGGATGGGCCACCCGTCCAGCATCGCCCAGCGCGTGCTCGAGCGACTGGACGCGGTGCTCTCGGAGATCGACGACGACGGCATGTATCCCACCTTCGGCAAGGTGGCGGTGGCCGCGGTGGTCGGCAACGAGGACGGCGCCCATCACGTCTGCGCGCAGCTCTACCAGGGGCTGACCGACGTGGGTTTCACCATTCCCGGCGGCAGCCCGCCGTACTGGGTGGGCGAAGCGATGGGCAGCGTCGACTACAAGGATCTGCCCAAGGCGCCGGACAAGGTCGCCGACACCATCGCGACCATCGCCCGCAATGCCGTGCATCTGGCCGGCGTGCTGCAGGCGCAGCCGTATCCCAGGCCCGAACGCTGAGCGACGATGGTGCGCATCGGCTGTGCGGGCTGGTCGATCGGATCACGCGACGCCGACCTGTTCGGCGACGGCCCCAGCGCGCTGGCGCGCTACGCGAGCCGCTTCGATTTGATGGAGATCAACTCGTCGTTCCATCGGGATCATCGTCGCGACACCTATGCACGCTGGGCCGACAGCGTGCCGCCGGGCTTCCGCTTCTCGATCAAGCTGCCGCGTGCGATCACACAGGACGCGCGTCTGGTGGGTTGCGGCGCGCAGCTGGACACATTCTTTGCCGCGGCCGACGGCCTCGGCGGACGGCTCGACTGCGTGCTGGTGCAGCTCCCGCCGAGTCTCGACTTCGATGCGCGCACCGCCGGCACCTTTTTCCGGATGCTCGGGCGACGCTGGCACGGGCGTGTCGCCTGCGAGCCGCGTCATGCCGGATGGCTGACGCCGCGTGCCGACGCCCTGCTCGCGCGGCATGGCGTCGCGCGGGTCGCCGCCGACCCGGCACGCCATGGCGACGATGCGCGCCCCGGCGGTGACCTGCGCTTCGCCTACTGGCGCTGGCACGGCGCGCCGAAGATCTACTACAGCGCTTACGACGCCCACGCGCTCGATGCGATCGCGCGCGCGGTCGACGCCGGACCCGCCGATGCCTGCGTCGTCTTCGACAACACCGCGGCCGGTCACGCCGTACGGAATGCCGCCGACTTGCAGGCACGCCTGGGCTGATGTCGTCATCACGTCACGACGACACCCTGTGGCAGGATGCGCGGTCCTTTCGCAGCGCATCGCCCCGTGACCGCTTCCGCGCCTGTCGTTCCGCTCGACTTCATGCCTGCGCACAGCGGCATGGCGCAGCGCATCGCAGCGCACGACTGGTCGGCATCGCCCATCGGCGCCCTCGCCGAATGGCCGCAGTCCCTGCGCACCGCACTGGGGCTGATGCTCGACTCGCGCTTCGCCATGTGCCTGTGCTGGGGCCCCGATCTGACGCTGTTCTACAACGATGCCTATGCACCGATGCTCGGCGCCAAGGAGCCGCGAGCGCTCGGACAACCGCTGCGCGAGATCTGGTCGGACGTCTGGGAGGACATCCGCCCGCTGGTCGACAGCGTCCTGGCGGGCACCCCGACGCTCAGCGAGGACATGCCGCTGACGATGCTGCGCAACGGCTATCCCGAGGAGACGTTCTGGACGTTTTCCTATTCGCCGGTGCGCGATGACGACAACCGGATCGTCGGTCTGCTCAACATCACCACCGATGTCACGCGCAAGGTGCAGAACGAGCGGCGACTCACCGCCGATGTCGCGCAGCTGGGACGCATGTTCGAAGAGTCGCCGAGCTTCATGGCGATGCTCACCGGCCCCGACCATGTGTTCGAGTACGTCAATCCGGCGTACCAGCGCCTGATCGGCGACCGCCAGGTCGTGGGCCGGCGCTTGGCCGAGGCGATGCCCGATGCCGTCGCCCAGGGCTACCTCGCACTGCTCGACGAGGTCTACCGCAGCGGACAGGCGTTCTCGGCCGACAACATGCGCTTCGTCGTCCAGGCGCCTGCGGGCGGCCCGGGCGTCGAGCGGTTCCTCGATTTCGTCTACCAGCCCATCAGCGACGAACACGGCCGGGTGGGCATTCTCGTGCAGGGCGTCGACGTCACCGCACGCAGGCTCAGCGACCTCGCCCTCCACGCGCGCGAGGTCGAGCTGCAGAGCCTCAACAGCGACCTCGAGCGACAGGTCGTCGAGCGCGCGCGCGATCGCTCGCTGACCTGGCAGGTCACGCCCGACCTGCTTGCGGTCGTCGCGCCCGACGGGCTGATCGAAAGCGTCAATCCGGCCTGGGAACACCTGCTGGGCTGGGCGAGCGACGAGCTGGTCGGTCATCGCTGGACGGAGCGCGTGAGTCCCGACGACCAGGCGGTCACCCAGGCGGTGCTCGATTCCCTGCGTGCCGGCAAACCGGTGCTGCGGTTCGAGAACCGCTGGCGCACCCGCGACGGCGGGCTGCGTACGCTGTCGTGGGTGGCCACCCCGGAAGGTGGGCGCTTCTACTGCAGCGCGCGCGACGTCACCGACATCAACGCGGCGGCCGAGGCGCTGGCGCGCTCGCAGGCGCAGCTGCGCACGCTGTTCGAGACCAGCTACCAGCTGCAGGGCATGTGCACGCCGGACGGCATCGTGACCGATGCCAACCGTCCCGTGCTGGAGGCGCTGGGCGTGCGCTTCGACGACATGATCGGCCTGCCGCTCTGGGAGACGCCCTGGTTCACGGGCACGCCCGGCATGCCGGCGAGGATCCGCGCGATGTTCGAGCGCGCGGCCGCCGGTGAGACGCCGCGCGACGAGATCCAGGTGCGCCTGCCGGACGGCCTGCGTTGCCACGACCTGTCACTGCGTCCGATCTACGACAACGGCCGCCTCATCGCGGTCGTGCCCGAGGCGATCGACACCACCGATCGCCGCAATGCCGAGGAAGCATTGCGGCAATCGCAGAAGCTCGAAGCGATCGGCCAGCTGACCGGCGGCATGGCGCACGACTTCAACAACCTGCTCACGCCGATCGTGACCGCCCTCGACCTGGCGGCCGATCCCGCCGCACGCCCGGACCGCCGCGCGCGGATGCTGGCGGTGGCGCGCCAGTCGGCCGACCGCGCCGCGACCCTGGTCCAGCGGCTGCTGTCGTTCGCCCGGCGCCAGCCGCTGCAGACGGTGGATGTCGACGTCGGCGCGCTGGTGACGGGCATGGCCGAGCTGATCGACAGTTCCAGCAGCCCGCGCATCCGTCTGGTGGTGGATGTCGCGGCCGACCTGCTGCCGGCGGCGGCCGATCCCAACCAGCTCGAGATGGCGATTCTCAACCTGAGCGTGAATGCCTGCGACGCCATGCCCGAAGGCGGCACGCTGACGATCAGCGCGCGCAATGCACGCGGGATCGACGAGACCCGGCAGAGCGCGATGCGTTACGTCGTCATTTCGGTCGCCGACACCGGCGTCGGCATGGACGAGCAGACCTGCCAGCTCGCGATCGAGCCGTTCTTCTCGACCAAGGGCATCGGCAAGGGCACCGGCCTCGGCTTGTCGATGGCCCACGGCCTGGCCTCGCAACTCGGCGGCCGGCTGACGATCGACAGCACGCCGGGTGCCGGCACCACCATCCATCTCTGGTTGCCGGTGGGTGCGTCCCACGGCGCCACTCCAGACAACGAGGACGACACCATGGACACTCCCGCAGACAGCCGCGGCATCGCGCTCGTGGTCGACGACGAGGACTCGGTGCGCATGTGCACCGCCGACGCGCTCGAGGACATGGGCTACCGCATCGTCGAGGCCGGCTCGGGCGAGGAAGCCCTGCGCGCGCTCGACGACGGCTTGACCCCGAGCATCCTGGTCACCGATCACCTGATGCCGGGCATGACCGGTGCCGAACTCGCGCGCACGGTCCGTGCGCGTCTGCCGGATACGCCGATCGTGATCGTCTCGGGCTATACGAGCATGGCCGACTTCGATGCCGGCCTGACGATCCTCAACAAGCCGTTCCGCCAGCACGAACTCGCCGCGAGCGTCGAAGCGGCCAACGCGGCCAATCCGCGCGCCGCCTGAGCGCCGCCCGCGACGCCGGTCGCGACTCGCGAGCGACCGTGGCCTGCGCGACGCGCGGTCTCGTGTGCCCGTTGGCGGCGTAGGCCGGGCCGGACGCGACGGTCGCCGCCCCGACGCCGGGAGCCCGCTGCCTGGCGGCGTCAGCCGTCCTCGACCCCTTGGCTTTCGATGATCCGCGCCATCAGGGCGTGCAGCTGCGCGAGGTGGCCCGAAGCGGCGACACCGGTGGTCTCGTCGGACGTCATCGCCACCGTGAGTCCCAGCGACGGGACGATGTAGAGCATCTGGCCGCCGTGGCCCCAGGCGAAGCGCACGTCGTGACCGGCGATGCGACGCGCGAACCAGCCGTAGCCGTACCCGTCGCCGGTGTGGACCGAGCGCGTGCGCGGTCGCCACGACTGCGCGATCCAGCTGGCCGGCAGCAGCTGGACGCCCGAGGTCGCACGGCCGTGGTTGCGGTACAGCTCGCCGAACGCCAGCAGCGAGCGCGGCGTCATCGCCATCTGGTTGCCGCCGAAGTGCAGGCCCTGCGGATCGGTGTCCCACGACGCGATCGAAAAGCCCGCCTGCGGGCCCAGCCATTCGGTCGCGAGCGCCCGCACCGGCTTGCCGCCGACGCGCGCCAGCACGGCCGACAGCAGGTGCGTCGAGCCGGTCGAATAGATCATGCCGCCGCCGGGCGTGTCGACGAACGGTTGCGCCAGCGCCGCGCGCACCCAGTCGCGCTGCGACACCCAGCGCCCGTAACCGCGACCCGAGGTGGACTGCAGACCCGCCTGCATCGACAGCAGATGGCCGATCGTGACCTGCGCCAGCCGCGGGTCGGCATCGCGCGGCAGACGATCGGCGAGCAGCGGCGCGACCGGCTGGTCCACGCCGTCGAGCAGGCCGCGCTCGATCGCGATGCCGACCAGCGCCGACATCACCGTCTTGGACGCGGATTTGATGTTGGCCGGACGCGTCGTCGACGCGCCGTGGTAGCCGCGCTCGGCGAGCAGCGCGCCATCGCGGGCGACCAGCACCGTGCGCAGCGGCGCGAGGCGTTCCGCGTCGTCGAGCACGCGGTCGAGCACGTGTGCAGGTGCAGGTGCAACCGCCTGCGCGAACGCGGCGCCGGGCATGGCAGCCCCCGCGCACAGCACGAGCATCACGAAGGCCGATCGGAACATGCGGACCATGCGCCGAGTATCGTCGCGGCGCGGCAAGCCCCGATGAACCCGGCGCACGGCCCACGATGTGACTTCAAGCACGCGTCAGGCGACCGCATCCGATGCATGCTCGCAGCCCAACTACCGGGAATGCCGCCCATGTCCATCCGTCCCGCGCTCGTCGCCGTCGTGCTCGCCGGTTGCTCGTGGAGCGCATCGGCGAGCGACGACAGCACGCCGCGCCTGTCGTCGGACCAGTGCGCGGTCTCCACGCCCTACAACGTGCTGGTCGACACCGGCGGCGTGTGGCTGTACCGCGAGCGCGGCCATCCCAAGGAAATCTTCTTCCACGACGGTACGCTCAGTGTGGACCGCGCGGTGCAGACCGTCAGCGAGGCCGATGCCACGCGGCTGCGCCGGCTCGAATCGGGTGCGCGCACGTTGATGCCGCAGGTGACCACGGTCGCGCGAGAGAGCACCGGCATCGCCTTCGACGCACTGGCCGGCGTGGTCGAGGTGATGACCGGCAGCGCGCGCAAGGTGCGCCAGGTCGAGCGGTTCCGCGCCGACACGCTGGTCTACATCGACGGCACGCTGGGCAAAGGCCGCTGGGACCAGGACGTGTTCGGCGACGGCTTCGAATCGCGTATCGAGGAGGCCGCCGAGAAGATGACCGGCAGCCTCGGTCGCAGCGTGATGTGGCAGGTGTTCACCGGCCGCGCCGGTCGCATGGAGGCGCGCGCCGAACGCATGGAGGCCGATCTCGACCGCCGCATCGAGGCGCGCAGTACCGCGCTCGAAGCGCAGGCCGATGCGCTGTGCACGCAGGTGCGCGAACTGCAGGCGATCCAGGCCGCGCTCGATTACCGGTTCGACGGCCGGAAGCTGGTGATGCTGGAAGACGCGCCGCGCGAGCGCGACAGCGGCGACGCCGCGCAGTCGGACGCGGTGCAGCCCGCGGACTGACGCGCGTCCCGGGCCCGGCTGCGCGGCACGTGCACGCAACCGGCGACATCGGCGCGATTTCGCAGGCGATGTTCAGCATTCCGGTCTCGGCCGCCGCGACGCCGCGTGGGACAATGCGCGCATGGGCGACCCCACTTCCATCTCGCCGGCCCCGCAGGCGGCCGACGCGCCGCCGCGCGTGCTCACCGACGCGCTGAAGGCCGACATCCGCGCCGCCTACGCGAAGCTGCAGGCCAACACGCCGGGCTTCACCACGCGCCGCTCGCAGAGCGCGATGATCGGGCTGGTGTCGCGTGCGCTGGCGACCTCGGGCGGCATCGGTGTGGCCGAGGCGCCGACCGGCGTCGGCAAGTCGCTGGCCTATCTCACCGCCGGCGTGCCGATCGCACTGGCGACGAACAAGAAGCTGATCATCAGCACCGGCACAGTCGCGCTGCAGTCGCAGCTGGTCGAGCGCGACATTCCGGCGTTTCTCGCCGCGACCGGACTCGACGCGCGCGTGGCGCTGGCCAAGGGCCGCACGCGCTACCTGTGCACGCGCAATGCCGCCGAACTCCACGCCGAGCACAGCCAGGGCACGATGCTGCTCGACGGCGCGGGCCCCGACGAAGGCGGCGACTACGAGCGCCAGCTTTACGACCGCCCGCTGGCGCCGCACGAGATCGACGCCGCCCGCCGCCTGCTCGAAGCGCACGCCGACCGCCAATGGGACGGCGACCTCGATGCCGCACCCGAGCCGGTCTCGCCCACACTGCGCACGCGCATCACCACGCCGGCCTCCGGCTGCGCCGGGCGGCGCTGCAGCTTCGCCCAGCAGTGTCCGGTACTGAAGGCGCGCAACACCGTGCGCGAGGCGCAGATCGTCGTCACCAACCACGCGCTGTTGCTGTCGTCGCTGTCGATGGGTGACATCGAGAACGGCCAGCCGCTGCTGGCGCCGCCGGGCGAAATGCTGCTGGTGCTCGACGAAGGCCACCACGTCGCCAATGTCGCGATCGACCAGGGCGCGGCGCGTTTGCCGCTGGCCGACATGGCCAAGCGCACCGGTCGCATGCAGATCCTGATCGCCGGCAGCTATCGCCTGGTCGACAAGGAAAGGATCGGCACCCTGCTGCCGAACGAGGCGATCGAGCTCGCGTCGCGCGTGTCCAAGGCACTCAAGGCCTTCCAGCTCGACGTCGACCGCATGTGGCAGCCCGAACCCGGTGACCGCGACCCGATGTGGCGCGCGCCGCTCGGCAGGCTGCCCGACGAGTGGGCGCCCGCGATCGAGATGCTGGCCGAGGACACGCGCGCCCTGCTCAACTGGGTGCACGCCGCGCAGCAGGCCGTCGCGCGCACCAAGCAGGAGGATCCGGGCCGCGAGAAGCTGCAGCGCAGCCTCGGCATGGCGCTGGAGATGGTCGAGCAGCAGCACGACCTGTGGACCGGCTGGCGCCGCGAGGATCGCGAAGGCGCACCGCCGATGGCGCGCTGGATCACCGCCACGCGCGACGGCGATCTCGCCCTGCATTGCTCGCCGGTGTCGGCCGCGCACGTGCTGCGCACGCTGCTGTGGAAGGAGGTCGACTCGGTCGTGATGACCTCGGCGACGCTCACCGGCGGCGGCGACTTCCAGTCCTTCGCGATCGACACCGGCTTGCCCGATCACGCCGAGATGGCCTCGCTGCCCTCGCCCTTCGACCTGCCCAACCAGGCGCAGCTGATCGTGCCGCCGTTCCCCGTCGCGCCCGACGATCGCGAAGGCCACCCGAAGGCCGTCGCCGAATGGCTCGCGCGCGAGCTCGACTGGCACAAGGGCTCGATGGTGCTGTTCACCTCGCGCTGGAAGATGGAGAAGGTCGCCGAGCTGATGCCGGCCTCGCGCCGCGTGGCGATCCAGGTGCAGAGCAGCGGCAACAAGTCGCAGGTCGTCGCGGCGCATCTCGAACGCGTCGCTGCCGGCAAGGGCTCGGTGCTGTTCGGTCTGAACTCCTTCGGCGAAGGCCTCGACCTGCCCGGCGAGGCCTGCACGACGGTGGTCATCACCCAGGTGCCGTTCGCGGTGCCGACCGACCCGCAGACCGCGACGCTCGGCGAATGGCTCGAAGCGCGCGGGCACAATCCCTTCAATCTGATTGCGATCCCGCACGCGCTGCGCACGCTGACGCAGTTCGCCGGCCGCCTGATCCGCACGTCTACCGACACCGGCCGCGTGGTGATCCTCGACTCGCGCCTGCTCAGCCGCCGCTACGGCCGCACGATCATCGACGCGCTGCCGCCGTTCAAGCGTGTGATCGGCTGACGCCGCGCAGCCCTTCCTGTGGGAGCGCGCTCGCGCGCCATCCCGACAGACCATCACCCGAGACAATTCCGGAATCGCGCGCAAGCGCGCTTCCACAACCACCACCCGCAGGATGGGTAGCGCGCAGCGAAACCCATCGCGCGACACGGCTCACCCGTCGAACAAGCCCGCCTGCACCGGCAACTCGTCCGGCTCGCGGAAGCCACCGATGCCCACGCCGACCAGTCGATACCGCGTGGACGCCGGCAGTTCCACCCGCTCGCGCAATGCGAGCGCGATCCGCGTCAGTTCCGCCTGCGACGCCGGCGGCGCATCGGGCGTGAAACTGCGCGTGAGAATGCGGAACTGCGCGGTCTTGAGCTTCAGCACAACGGTGCGCCCGACCCGCGCGGTCTTGCGCGTCGCCGCCCAGGTCTTCTCGGCGAGCCGCTCGATCATCGGTGCGAGGTCTTCGATCGGCAGATCGCGTTCGAAGGTGTCCTCGGACGAGATCGACTGCACCGGCTGGTCCGGCTCGACGGGACGCTCGTCGATGCCACGCGCGCGCCGGTAGAGGCTGGCGCCGAAACTGCCGAAGCGCGCCTCGAGCGCTTCGAGCGGCAACGCGCGCAGGTCGCCGACGGTAGCCACGCCCAGATCCGCGAGCTTCTTTTCCATCACCTTGCCGACGCCGGGAATCAGACCGACCTTCAGCGGCATCAGGAAGGCGTCGACCTGCCCGGGCTTCACGACGAACAGCCCGTCGGGCTTGTTCCAGTCCGACGCGATCTTGGCGATGAACTTGTTCGGCGCCACGCCCGCCGACGCGGTGAGCTGCGTCGCTTCGCGGATCTGCGCGCGGATCGCCTGCGCGGTCGCGGTCGCGCTCGGCGATGGAATCTTCGGATCGGTGACGTCGAGGTAGGCCTCGTCGAGCGACAAGGGCTGCACGAGGTCCGTATGCGCGTGGAAGATTTCGCGCACCTGTTTCGACACCGCCTTGTAGCGCGCGAAATCCGGCGGCACGAAGATCGCGTCGGGACACAGGCGCTCGGCGGTCACCGCCGGCATCGCCGAGCGCACGCCGAACGGTCGCGCCTCGTACGAGGCCGCGCACACCACCGAACGCGCCCCGCGCCAGGCCACGACGACCGGCTTGCCGCGCAGCGAGGGGTCGTCGCGCTGCTCGACCGAGGCGTAGAACGCGTCCATGTCGATGTGGAGGATCTTGCGCACGCGCCCATTATCCGCCCGCCGGTCGCAGAAACCGCGCCTGCCTGGCCTGTTCACGATCCACCGACTTCCGGCTCACGCCCGCGCGCGCAGGCTCGGCACCCGTTTCCCGGGAGAGCCATGAGCCGCGGTGACAAGTCGTCCCATACGGACAAACAGAAGCGACAGGCCGAGCACATCGAGGACTCCGAGCGCGACAAGGGGCGTTCAAAGTCCGACGCCGCGCGCATCGCCTGGGCCACGGTGAACAAGCGCGACGGCGGCGGCAAGCAATCCGGCTCCAGCCGCAAAAGCCACTGATTCAGTCGACCACGTCGGCGACCGGCAACCTGACGATCGCCACGGTCGCATCGTCCGGATCGGGCGTGATCGAGAAGCCCAGCTGGCGGCACATCGCCAGCATCGTCGTGTTCTCGCGCAGCACCTGGCCTTCGACGACGCGCAGCCCCTGCCAGCGGGCGTACTCGATCATGATCCGCATCAGGCGCCAGCCCAGCCCCGCGCCCTTGAGGTCGGAGCGCACCATGATCCCGTACTCGCCGGTGTCGTAGTTCGCATCGGCCAGCAGACGTACCGCACCGAGCATCTCGCCGGTCGTCGGGTCGATGGCCGCCAATGCGATCGAGCGTGCGTAGTCGAGCTGGGTGAGGCGCGCGATGAACTCGTGGCTGAAATGCCGCACCGCGCTGAAAAAGCGCAGGCGCAGGTCCTCCGTACTCACATGTTCGAAGAAGGTCCGGAACATCGCCTCGTCCTCGGGCCGGACCGGGCGCACGAAGGCCGCGTTGCCGTTCGACAGCGTGATCGTGCGCTCCCATTCCACGGGATACGGAAAGATCGCGAAGCGCGGATGCCCGCGCCCCTTGTGCAGGCGCTTGACCGGTGCGAGCAGCACGCGCGCATCGAGCGCGATCACGCCGTCGCGATCGGCGAGCAGCGGATTGATGTCGAGTTCGCGCAGCTCGGGCAGATCAGCCGCCATCTGCGCCAGCTTGACCAGCACCAGTGCGACCGCGCGCTCGTCGGCGGCGGGCACGTCGCGGTAGGCCTTGAGGATGCGTGATACCCGGGTACGGCCGATGGTTTCGTGGGCGAGACGCAGATCCAGTGGCGGCAGCATCAGCGCCTTGTCGTCGATGACGTCGACCGCGGTACCTCCACGCCCGAATACGATCACCGGGCCGAAGGTCGGATCATCGGCGATGCCCGCGATCAGCTCGCGCGCCTTCGTCCGCGCGGCCATCGCATGTACGGAGACGCCCTCGATGTGCGCGTCCGGTCGCAGACTGCGTGCCCGCTGCAGAATGTCGTCTGCCGCCTGGCGCACCGCCTGTGCAGTCCCGAGATTGAGTCGTACACCGTCCACGTCCGACTTGTGCGGAATGTCGGGCGCGTCGATCTTCACCGCCACGCTCATACCGCGCGCAAACAGCAACTCGGCGGCAGCGACCGCCGCGTCCGCATCTTGCACACGTGTGACCTCGGGGACGGGAATGCCGTAGGCACCGAGCAGACGTGCGGTCGCAACCGGGTCGAGCAGTGTCCGGCCATTCGCCAGCGCGTTGTCCACGATGGCACGCGCGCTTTGCAGGTCGACGACAAAATCGTCGGGCAGGCTGGGCGGGGTTTCCATCAGCGCGGTCTGCGCCTCGTGGTGTCGCACCAGATACATGAAGCCGCGCACGGCATCGGCTTCACTGTCGAACACCGGCACGCCGGCCTCGCCGAGCGTCTTGCGCGCCTGCGGCTGCTCGCCGAGCCAGACCGCGAATACCGGTTTGCGCATCGCCATGCGCGGACGCGCCTGCAGGGTGCGGACGACCGCATTCGCGGTCTCGTCCGGGTCCGACAGCACGGTCGGCACCTGCATGACCAGAACCGCGTCGTTCTCGCGGTCCTCGAGCAGCGCCTCCAGCGTAGCCGCGTACCGGCTGCCATCCGCATCACCGAGCATGTCGACCGCATTGCGACGCGACCAGCCGCGGACCAGCGCGTCGTCGAGCGTGCCGAGCGTCGCCTCCGACAATGCTGCGCGCGTACCGCCAAGATCGACCAGACGATCGAGCGCGAGCATGCCGACGCCGATGCCGTTGGTCATCACCGCAAGGCGCTTGCCCGGCAGGCTGCCCAGGTGCGACAGCGTCTCGGCCGCGGAAAACAGTTCGTCCAGTGCATGCACGCGCAACAAACCGGCGCG
>ENA-UOXB01000591-UOXB01000591.1-bioreactor-metagenome-genome-assembly--contig:-NODE-591-length-22451-cov-12.743079_pt1 | contig 22451 bp, 34 predicted proteins | sample MGYA00238158_ERZ761615 | MGnify/ENA primary metagenome ERZ761615 (study PRJEB28904, sample SAMN06267902) | bioreactor metagenome | isolation source: Joint BioEnergy Institute, California, USA...
GGGGGGGGGGGGGGGGGGCACGAACTAACACGCTCGGGGTATCAACAACGCCAGAAAAAGCATGCTGAAAGCCAATTTCATAGACCGTTCGCAAGCCAGGATCGACCGTCTATTCATCATCCTCCAGATCCATCGACTCGATCTCGACGCGGGTCCCCAGCGCCTCGCGCCCTTGCTTGATCATGGCCTTGAGCTGGTCGTTCAGGCGACGGATGCTGGCGTCCTCCTCGCGCTCCAGGCGGCGCACCTTGGCGGCGTAGCGCTGGGCCTCGCTCGACGCCGGGCTGGCTCGTTGGTGCATCGTCGGCGACGGGCTCGCAGTCGAGAAGACGGTCCGCTTGCCGCCCAGGCGCGGCACGACGGCGGAACGGCGGCGGAAGGTGGCTGCGGTGGTCCGGCGCGGGACTCTGCGGGCGAGATAGGCGGCGGACGGGCTGGCTTCGCGGTTGTCATCCTGGGGGACGAAAACCCAGTTGTCGCGGTTGGTTTTGTTGCCGCTATCGCGGGCGTGGTCCTCGGGGAATTGGCCGGGGACGGGCGTATCGTCTCTCACATGGGGTCCGAAAACATCATCCTTCTCGACAGCTGCAGGCGTAGACGCAGGTTGCCAGCTGCTCTGGCTCTGGCTCTGGCTCTGGTCGGGGGTCGGGGGCGCGTTGGGGCTCATCTTGTATGCGCGGCCGCCGCCGGCATAGAAGCCTCGAAAGGCGCTGGACCAGCAGAAATCCCAGACCTTGCCGACGACGTTGAACACGGCACGGCTCCAGCTGGAGACAGGCGTCCTCTGGGTCTTGTCTCCATCCTCGTCCCCCTCTGCACCGACGTCTGACGTCCGACGGGGGCGTTTCCGGCTGGGCGCGGCCGCGGAGGGCAGTGAGTCGACGCTCGCGTCGGGCAAGGTGGAATCACGGACAGGATCACGGTATCGATTGGGGCGGTAGTCCAGCTCAGCGGCGTCTCGAGTGTCGTGGTCCAGCGAGAGGTCATCGCCCAGGCGGTAGTCGGTGTTGACGAGCGGTGCTGGGCTGGCGGACTTTTCATGGAGCCTCAGGTTGTCCCCGTCTTTCTCTCTCTCCTTGTCCCTCCCATCCTTTTCCTGGCTATCGTAGCGCACGCGCTTCCTCGAGAGCGACTGGGACAGCGACGACGAGGCGGACGGCGAGCGCGGCAGCTGGAAGAGCTGCGACGGCGCGCCGGAGAGGTCGAGCTTGGGGGGCGCGGGCGAGTTGAAGAGGAACGAGCCGGGCATCCTGTCACTTTGTCGTCTGTATCCGCCCTGTGTTTGTCTTTCTTCTCCACGCTGGGCGCGTCTGTCGTGTCTCTGGCGGATGCCGGCAGACGGTGATGTTGTAGCGGTGAAGCGGGGCTGCCTAAGCAACGCGTTGGACAAGCGTCTACGTGTCGGTCGACCCATCTTCTACATCATCCACATCTCTCACGTGTGCCATTGCAGATCTAGCGGTATGTACATGTCATGGAGGAAACATCGTAGAGACTCGTAGCATCCCTTTCATCCGGCTACAACTTCTTCCCATGGAGACATCGTCACAGCTTCTGGCTCGTCCAGCGCACCCCGGCCTTCTCCAGACCCTCCTCGCCGTCGACCAGCACGCACCAGCCCTCGCTCCCCCGGCCACCGTCGCCGGCAACGACGGCCTCGAAGTTCTTGCGCGCGTAGTCGAGCACGGCATCGTCAAAGGCGCCCGGCTGCAGCCAGACGGCGGGCACGCCGGCCGCGTGGGCGTCCTCGAGCACCTGGCGCGTCACGGCGGGCGGCGTGACGACGGACAGCGACGTCTGCGTGGGCGCGGGCAGGGCAGATGGAGACGGGACGGTGTTGTACGACGTCGAGAGTAGCGAGATGGACGACGCCCGGGGGTTGATGGGCGTCACGGGCAGCGAGTGCTGGTGGTACCAGGCGAGCACTGATGGAGTTAGCACATCCATCTAGGTGGAGACAAGGACAGAGAAAACGCACGTTTATATCCAAACTTGCTGGGATCGTTGCTGGCGCCCGCGACAGCGAAGCGCGGCGACGAGAAGAAGCGCTTCACAGCATCCATGGCGGAACGGTGATATGGGTGGATGGATGCGGTTCGATTATGCTCGGGACGAGGCAGCGGAAGAGATATATCCGCAAGGGATCCGAGGTCGTGCTCGATAAACTCAATGTCACAGACGATCGCAGCCACCAACTCTCCGCCCTGGAAACGTTCAGGTGAGATCCCTTTCGCCGATCTCTCTGACCTATCTCTGTTCTCTATCTCACAAACCCCCTCCAGACCCGCCTACATCGCCTCCTGGCCCTCCGCCGCGGACCCCGCGACCTACCCCGCATCCGAAATTTCCGTCCCGTTCAAGTACCGCCAGGTCCAGATTCCACCCTCCACAAGTATCTGCAGTCCGGGAGCACTGTCTGTACGGAAAGATGTCCGACCCATTGGGGCCATACTGGCCATTGGGCCAGGAGACCCTGCAGAGCCAGCTGCGGAACATAGCTCTGCTAGCGGCGGACGGGGACGGACGAGCTGCCGAGTGGCTGGAGACAGGCCGGGGCTGCACGCGCGGGGAACACGCCGGGGACAACTCTCTTCATGACAGTACGGTGAGTGCTGTGGCAGACGATGGAGTATCTGCACACGTCCAGCGCGTTCCACCGCTGGTGGGAGGCGCGGACGGCGCAGCCCGAGGGGAGGGAGAGAGGCCTAGATAGGGTAGGTATGTACTGTACAGTATGTCCTGGACATAGAATATACACGTTTCTCTGTTGATATCATATATGCCAGATTAGCTACCTACATATCTATCGGAGTACTATGTAGATACATGACCTGCAGAGAAATGTGACGCACTGCAGCCGTCGACAGGCATCTTGACGAAATCTCAAGTCTTCTTTCTATCCTTCGTCTTCTCTGCTTGAGCTTTCTCCTTCATCTTCTTTCCCTTTTCCTTCCGCTTGGCCTTTTCCTTCGCCTTTTCCTTGGATGTCTTCTCCTCTTTCCCCTTTCGCTTTTGTCCTTCAAGTCATCTGAATCAAGGTCAGAGTCTTCCGATGCCGATGAGTTATCAGAAGTCATCTCCGGAGCTTCCGAGTTAGACGACGATGAAGACGCAGATGAAGATTGCTCGTCCGATTCAACAGGCATATCGAGCTCGGGAACTTGTTTGACTTCATAGTCCCAGCGGACCTGTTCCCTGCGAGCCGTGTGTGATTCGTCGAGGCCACCGTCAGTCGCCTTGAGGTAGTGGTCAAACTGCTTCGAAGTTTTGGCAACAATGGCAAAATGCTTCGCCGACATCACCGGCTGCTGGTTCTCGCCACTGTTCTTCGCGTCGAATTCGGCCAGTGCTATAGCAGTCTGAAAGGCATTCCGGATCTGTCTGCCGTTCCAGCGGAGCGTATCACAGTTCTTTTTAGCAAACTCGAGAATCTTCTTTTCTTTGATCACAATCTCCGGTCGATTCTCCTCTCGACGCTTCTCGTTCAGGGCTGCTGTCCGCCTCAGGTTCGTCTTCCAAACTTGGATTGTCTGTCTCCTGTCCAGGGGCGGATAATAGAGACTCAGGTGGACCCTTGAACGAAAGGCGTCATCAAATGCGCCGACCCTGTTTGTTGTGAGGAATAGGGTTCCGGAATAGTACTCAAGAACACGTAGGAACACTATGACACGGTCAGAGATTTGTTCTCTGTCATGGGAAGTGAAGTTCAGGCACTACCTGATACAAGCCCATTCCGCTTCAGATCGTCTTTCTGTTCTGAATCAGCAATGCCACCTTTCCTTGGCCATACCATTACTTAGCAACTTACATTACGCTTTGCCAAAAAGGCATCAGCCTCATCGAGCAGCATGACGCAGCCCCACTTGTGTGCCAACGTGAAGTGTCTCTCCAAATTTCTCTCCACTTGATCCGGATCATAGCCAATATCACCTACAGTCATCAGATCCATACGTGCTTACTGCCCGTCAACTTGGACGGGCTTTATGCTGTATTTTCAAGAGACTTACCGGAAGTTATAGGGAAAAGAGGACGTCGAGTATAGTCAGCGACACACTCTGCAATGGCATGTTGTTAACTACCTAACCTCCCAGTATTTCTAGACGACTTACCAGCCGTTGAAGTCTTTCCAAGGCCGGGAGCACCGTGCAAGAGGATGATACACCCTCGCCCTGGCGGGCAGTTAACTACAAAAGAAACGAAAACACAAGGAAGGTTCTACTCACCTTTGCCACGAACGAGATCCACCTCATGATTTCCTTTTGAGATTCCCGCAATTGATTTGTACCACGTGCATGAGTTTCCACCAAAGCTTGGACTAAATCTTTTTGTCCCTCTGGCAGGATCAGATCATCAAAGCCGTTCTCTTGCGGGACTTCTGGCGCTAGCATGTTGAATAGGGTTCGACTATATCTCCATTTAGCATCGTACTCAGTCTGGAAGTTAGGGTTACCCGGGACTCTCTCACCCTATTTCCGGTTCCGCAGAGCAAATGCGTATACCACGCCCAGTATTATGTGCTTCTGCTCCTCCATTTTTTAAGCCGTTCGATTTTATTATGCGCTGCTGATTCCAAGATTTCAGATCCGTGACCATGTCTGTGACTTGACTCTTTTGATGCTCCACATAACCGTCCTGTTTGTCATGATCAGCGTTGCGACAGCGTGGACCTCCACAGTCAGCCCTCTTCATTTCCCAATCTTCTCTTGCATCCCTCTTGATTTTTGAAGTGGCGGGATGACCAAACCGTGGCACGAATCCCTCATTGTGCTGGTAAGCAAGCACAAAGTCGACGATGCCCGGACTTTTTATCTATGCTCTTGTCAGTGAAACTAATGTTAATCATAAAAAAGTCATTCTTACTCACCTCTTCACGGCTCTCTCCGAGCGTTAGTCCCTCGTAGCGCTTGTGGGACACCTCAGTAAGCTCGATAAATTTGCGGCCCCTATCAATCAAGAATTCCTCCAACGTCTTACCGTCTGCCCTCCGTTCCTGTGTAACGAATCTCATTGGATAAACCTCCAGGGAGGTAATCGCTACTTCACCTTCGAATGGTTTGAGTAAGAACTTCTCGGCGACACAGTCATATTGCTTCCGCTGTAGTCGAGGTAGTAACAGTCAATCATGAGAGGACTGTACTTCTCTACTGCCAGAAAATAGCAGCCCCAAACGTCGGTATCCAAACAGGCGTCTGACAGCATTATCGTCACAACCATCCCTGTGACGACTTCATTCGACAGTCTTGAGCATTTAACATCATCGAGCCGCTCTTCACTCGGCTCAGAGAATAGCTCCATACAGCGTAGGAATCCATAATGGCACAGACACAGAAGATGATGGCAGGGCGCCCCAAGGTCCTGACAAGCAGTGCTGCTGAGTTTCTTGAAACACAGCCGGACAAGACCTTGAGTCGAAATTGACAGATTCGTGGCGAAAGGAAATCTTCGAAAGTAACACAGCTCTTTGTTCTCTCTGGATTCGAGCACTTCTGACCGTCCACTAGTCAGGACTACTACAGAGTCAACGGGAAAGATGAAGGAGTTCAGAGCTACCATGGAACGCATACAAAAACACGTCCGGGACAAGAAGCTAGACAGGACGCTTGGAATAGAACTGAAAGACCCGCTAAGCTACACAATGAAGGACGTACTGGCTATCGCGCAGAAGATACAAGAAAGGCACAGCGATGTCGAGAAAGTGGGCGGCTGCATGGGCAGGATTCGCAAGTTCTTCCGCGGTGTGGGACAGAACGCGCCAACGCTGAAGAGTTTCTGGGCTTTTGTGCCAAATGACTCCTACGGATCTATCATTGTGGTGGTTTTACTATCATCCTTGGAGTATATATATACACCTTCCTATATCTACTTACATGCTTCATGAAAAGGCTGCAATACTGAATTCTCCGAAGGCAGCTGAGCGACTCGATACTGTTCGTAATGATATCTATTCGGCTCTGGCTGACATACCCCGCAAGATGGAGAATATCCACCGGCATTTGGATCTGTACTACCGGTCCCCAGAACTCCATTGCTGCGCGGCTCAGGTGTTTGTGGCTATCTTTGTTGTGTTAGAGCGCATTGTGAAGGAACTATTGACGAATCCTGCCAGTAAGTTAACGCATCACGGCTCCCCGTCATTAATGGTGATCTCTCGTCGTTTAGAATAGGTATCTTTCAACCATCCTTTGTTTGAGCAGCTTTGACACACCATAAAATCCTTCAGCCGCTTCTCACTGATTTTACAATGCTGTCGCACTTAAGAATGTTCTAACTCGATACAGAAAAAGTCGTAATAGCTCCGTTCAAAGGCGATCAGTGCGGAGCCGACATCCAAGCAGCGATTAAGTCATTGGAAGACAAAATAAACCAATTCAAAGAGGAGGCTGACTGGTGCGCTGCACAAAGGATCGAACAGGTAGACTTGACTACTAGGAAAACAAAGGACGATGTTGAGAAGATTCAGGTAAAGGTCGAAGAGGTGAAAATAGGTACATGCGCACATCCTAAAGATTCTTCTTTTCCGTGTGATTGAACAGTGTCTAGCCGCTAGCTACCTAACTTTGGACCCTTAATTGACCCTCGCTGACAGTATTGAACAGACCAGCAGGCCCAGAACGAACGGTTCCACCAGTTCGAGGAGCAGTTAAAGAAGGACAACAGAGAATTAAGCCGAGTCTTGCTAGATCAGGCAGAGAACCAACGAGAATTGCTGAAGAATCAGGAACGGTCCTTGGAGAACCAGGAGAAGATCCTTTCAAAGAGCGAAGCGGTGAAACACCAGGAGGTTCAGGTAAACGTATATAGTAGCTTTTACGTTTTCCTCGCAGGCAGTCCTCCATTCGACTCACGGACTGGCACATGTAAGTTTCCGGCCTGTTTCAGAATACCTGGGCCTTTGTAACGTACAGTACATTTAAACAGCAGAGCAACTGACAATATATTCTTTAGTGGACCAGGTTCAACAAGTTCAGAATCGCCTCCGTGCTCTCTCTCCACTGCGCGAGCTAGAATCTGACATTGAAATGTCAACCGCTGCTACGTCTTCTTCTTCCTCCTCCTCTTCTCATCCAAATGACGCTCTCGCAAACAAGTGGCTCAGGCCACTGGGGAAACCGCAGAGCGTCGCCACAAAGGACATTGCGGAATGCCTGAGCTGGATCGCAGACGCCAACCTGGACAAGCAAGACCAGATCATGTGTATCATCGCCTCGGAGGAGCTACGGGACTGGCTCTGGAGCAGCAAGTCGAAGATCCTCGTCGTGGAAGCCGAAACGGCGCCCGAGTCCACTTTTTCACCCCTTTCGTACTCATCAGTTATGCTGGCGCAAAGCCTGGTCAAAACTGCCAACTTCCCCATCCTCACCTATTTCTGTGGGCTGCATACATCTGGTACAGATGACGATCTGGCCGGAGTGTCAGGCATGCTGAAGAGTCATTGGGCAGCTCCTGAATGAGATCCTGAGCAAAAGGCTAGGCGTCAACATCACCTTCTTCGAACGCCTCGACCGCCGTAAATACTACCGCACCGTGGACACCTTTCTGGAGCTGCTGAAGCGTTTGCTGCAGGAGCTCCCCGAGCGCGACGCGGTGTTCATCGTCATCGACTCCGTCTCGCTGCTCCAGGCGACCGAGAAGCGGGACATGAAGAAAGCCCTCGCGGGGATCTTTGGCCTCATGGAGCACACGGAAATCGTGTTTAAGGTCCTGTTGACGGATCTGCTATCGTCCCGGGTTCTGAAGGGGTATGAATACAAGAAACTGTTCGTCCCTGACAGCGTCGATGGGGGCAAGCAGGGCATCAACGATGAGTTCTTGGATGCCTCGACCGCCGACAATATCCGGAAGTTTACGCCGGCGCCGTCGGAGAATCCGAGTTCAGAGGATAACCAGTTTAACGACGAAGACCAGGATACAGATGAGGACTGATTGCACGTCTGTACATGTCTTTTCCTCTCTCTCTCTCTCCATTTCCTTGCGTTACGTTTTCCAACAGATATCTATCTTAATTCAGTCACGCGGTATGCTTCATTTTGACATCTGACCATGTATCTACCTCTTAAAGAGATATCTCGTTGTGTTTCTGAACAGAAGCAATCAAGTGATGTCCCAGTTCTGAGAAGATTCGAACTGCAATTCAGCACTACAGGACTTTCAACCGCATGCCTTTTGTGCAGTAGGAGGTCGATCCTCAACATACAAAAACCCGGTAATTCAAGCACCCGGCGTTATGAATCGATCTTTTATTTTTCCTTCCTCTGAACCATCAGACTTATGTCCCTCTGCGTTCTTGTCCGCTGTGTCGATACCACCCAATACGGTAATATCGACGGCGGCGGAAATCCGTGCCGAGGCCCGCCCGGCTCGGGTTGCCCGAACGGGCGTGACGTCAGCGGGATCTTATCGCTTTATCGCGATCGTTTCCGACCTGTTCGAGGGGCCTGCAACGCAGGCAGACTGTTCTTGTGGCCATGAACAAGTTCTGGCTGTGAGTGATCTTTCAGAATCTGTTGTTTTGTCTATTTCTGCTGTTTATCCTGTTCAGTCCCTTCGTTGTGCGGCGATTGGAGCCTATACGTGTAGCAACGTTGCGATGGCAGCGGGCGAGGGAGATGGAGATGGAGAGCCGCGGCTGAATCTGTATTCCCTTCCTAACGAGGTACCCCCCTGCTTTCTTTTTTTTTCATGGAATCATGGCCAGATCTGAGATCCCCGAAATGACGACTAACCGGCTATGTGCATAATATACCTGATGTAGATCCTCGTCCAGATCCTCACCCCTCTCTCCACCCGCGCCCTCCTCCCCCTCACGGCCGTCTCGCACCGCTTCCTCGCCCTCGTCCTGCGCATCCTGCACTACCGCCTTCTCGTCGCCGCCTCCCTCAGCGAGAAGGACAAGGACTACAAGCTCATGCTGGAGTGCTTCCACCCGAGCGAGAAGCTCACCGAGCCGCACGTCTTCTGCGCCTACCTCGGTACGGACGGGTTGAGTGAGAGGCATGATGATGAGTTCGCAGGGTCCCTGTATGAGGATGTCAAGGAGACGGAGAAGCTGGGACGGCTGAGTGGGCTGTACTCACGGTTCAGACCGATTCCGAGGGAGGAAGAGGGGGATAGCGGCTATAATGGGCGGCGGTTCTTCCCCACGGGGCCGGGGACGATGGTGGGCGTTGTAGGCGCGGATTCCACGTCTACTCGTCCGGAAGGCCCTGAAGAAGTGGTGTCAGCGGAGAAACCGCGGTTCGTCAAGCGCACCATCCACCTCGAGAGCGCCGAGGACTTCTCGCAGCTCTGCACCGTCGTGAACCTCGTCCGCGTCATCCCCAACAGCAACCTGCTGCTCAGCGCCGTGACCGTCGAGGACGGCATCATCCGCATCTGGCGCGACTGGCTGGAGGAGCAGGCGCAGCTGGAACGCGTGGACGCTGCGCAGCGCAGGGCTGCTGAAACCGTCTCTCGGGAGGGCCATACTATCCCGTCTGACGCGGGTGCGGGCAGCCGGCCACTAGCCAACGGACGACGGCGGCGGTTAGAAGAAGGCGACAGCGGGATCCTCTGGGTCGATGGGGCCAGGAATGTCGGGCTCAAGTTCCGAGTGAGGCAGAAGAGGTGGCGTCGGGAGGAGACCATGCCGGTTCTGATGCACCGCGATGAGGAGCCCGCGGTGAGCTACGAGGTTGATATTGAAGGTCTGTCTCTGCCGTCCCGATATCCGTCTACTTCAGAAGACAGTCTTCTAAATGAATGGTTCTGCAGAACTGCGCATCCGCACGACCCGGCTGCTGTGGACCGTGGAGGAGTCGATCCAGGAGCAGCAGAACTACTCGCGGGCGGTCGTCTTTGGCGCCTTTCGGCCGAGGGGGGTGATGTAGATTTCGCTCCATTTCGATTATACATATATAGTCATTTGAATTGGGTTGGATGCATGAATTGCTTCTGTTATCCTTCTATGATGAATACTGGATAGAATTTCTAGTTAGTTGCAGATTAAACATACAGTGAGATCATGCATACAGCATACATAAATACTCAGGAGAATGAACCTTGCAACTGTGCTTTATTTAAAGCAGATTGCTGAAAAGAATCCTGCAAGACATGACAAGATCATATTAATAAATACAAGAAGTGCTGAATGTGGATATTCTAAGAGTGTTTGACATACAGAAAAGAAAATCTCCTAATAGCTAAAAAATTTGAGTAAGTTTCATGAATTCAAGAAATATACTTCTGCAATGGAGTTCTTGGATATATGTTCAATTGCAGCTGTGATCACTATCCAGAATGTTCAGAAAGAAAATCACCACTGAAAGGATTAAAGAACTTGCTATAATGATCGATATCTGCTTTATAAACTCTATAAATACTACCATAGATGATACTCCAAGGAACTGAAGATTATTGTGACTAAATAGTTTGAATGTCTAATGAATATCCCAACATGTGAATGTGTGTGGGAGGAGCCAGAACATTTAAGCTATTCTAAAATTGATGCAGATAAATGCAGGGCTGTCAAATTATAGGGGTATCAACTGGGTAACAGTTGATAGAGGTCTTCTTAAAGTGAGTGAAGTTGGTAGAAGCCACAGAAGAACTTAGTTGATTCCCTATAGATCGTAAGATCTTCTTGAGAATAAGACACAGTAGACTAGATACATGCCCAGGTACTTTGACAATGTCCGCACCGGCACCTACGCCCTGCAGGCCTGGTCCAGCGGTGGCCATCTTGCAGAGGTTTCAACAACATATCTCCAGAACGACGTTGTTGTCCACAAGGGAAGGGTGACATCTCTAGAAAATTTAAACTGGAAGACACAGGGCCAGAAACAGATTTTTCAGGTTGGAGGTTTCGACAGGACAGCCCTCGGATTCCGGTACGGCAGTGCGCCATACCAGCACGCCCTGGTGGACAGGTGTCCTGCAAACCTGACATACACAGTCAGCCAGAGCAAGACAAGTGACTGGTGTTTTGCGCAGTCAATTGTTGGCTCGCAGAGCATCAAGTTCTATGTCCATGTGCTTCTGGCCCATTCTTCAGCTGTGCTGACAGTTTTGATCGCGTCCACTTCGAGCGGTGTAGATACTGTGATACAGCTAAATCAACAGCAAGTGGGAAACCTAACGAGTGGTGATATTCCAAGTGGCCCTGGCTTATATCGGTCCGCCATGACGGCTGGAGAATGGCATCTGTTTGAATTTCCGGTGGAGGCGGACGTGATCAAGAGAGGTTGGAATGAGTTGAAATTTGTTGTTATAAGAACAACACCGTGGCATGGGATCATGTGGGATAGCATAATCCTGGAGTGGGCATAAGCCGGGTTGGTAAGGTTTTGAGCACATATCCTTTATAAACACCATACTTCACAGGATTTCCCGCGATCCACATTAGTGTTACAATGGTCAACATAAGAAAAGGCTTTATTGAGCCACAAGTAAAAGTGATTGCCATATCAAGTATCATAGCAGGACAAAGCACAGTTTCTCTGGCAACGACGACCGGCAAGGCGGAAAGGCAGCGGCGGCTACCATTGTCAAGGTACAACACCACATTGCTCTCAGCATTGCTAGACGGCAAAGGATGGAACAGGTAGTGGCCTGCAAATAATACCAAATTTCCAGGAACTTTGAGGTTCATTCCCCTTGGACAAATCAGCTGTATATCCTGAATCTGTAACCTCCACATGTCATACAGATTGCGAATTGGTGAAACCGCCGGAACCCCATATGAACCCGGCAATGTACTCGGCGTCTTTCGGTCTATATGACCACTCCTTGTCGTCATATTGGATGTGGGGACGGACTATTAGGAATCCGACTAAAACCGCACGAACGCCCTCGATTAGTATGCAGCTGGCTGGTCAGCATATAGAGGTCTAAGTTATCCAATGTGTCCAACGTCCAGTCACTACGGGGGCCACCACGCCGCTTGGCTCAGCGACTCGAGCTTCGCTTATATATTCTCCTTCAGGACCGTCGAGAGGAAAGTCAAAAGGTTTTCCACCTTCGCTGCCAAGGAAGACGGTATGTTGGGCATTTCTCTCTTTCTTTGGTACGTGAATTGGAGTCCAACAAGGTTGTGCATCCAATCGGAGATGTATCCTGTGATCTGGAGAAGAGAATCGCGAGAATGATATTGCTGTTTATTTCCATCAAATAAATAGTAGTGCAGTGGTTTGTAATTGACAGACGAGGGGGGAGGCCCCTTATTCTCAGCCCACAGTAGAGATGATTCTCCAGATTGACAGTGACGTCTTTAGGGGGAAGTCAACCGCGCCAAAGGAGATTGCTGTGGGTAAAGCATGTCACAGTGGTTGGAGAGTCAATACCAACAGAGTCAATTTAGTAGTCTATATTATAAGGTTGTCAGTGCTCTCATCACAGACTTAGAGGTCGCGGAATTCTGGGCGCACATCAAAATGTCCAATTAATTTCTTCCCCAGAGGCAATACACTCAAAGCTAAAGACTCTGCCATTTCACCCTCAAGTTATTCCGGTGATAAAGTTGCTTTCAGTATCAAGATATAGCCCACAAACACCCAACTTGTCCACATGGAATCCAATCTCGCGGATGCGGCCATGACGAGCAATGTCAACACAAAATGTATGGGTGGTATATTCATAATAGTAACCCAGCCAATCAGCACTGTTGTTTACGCGAAGACCGCTTATATACTGCCAGTCATCAAGTCAAACAGTCAATATATGCAGAGCTTCTATTTTGTCTGATGCTGGGAGGGTTGTGAGTCTACAGTTAGCCGACACACCATCTGTCACAAGCAAGGTTGGATTGACGGAATCATCTGTTGCCCTGTCGAACTGTCGATCTGCGTATATCATAATTGACTCCACAATCCGATCGATGACTTTAAGGACACGGCAACGATTGCGGATTTGATGTTCAGGATAATAGATCTCTAGCTCTCAAAAAGAGAGTGTACCAATCAATATGCGGTACGCGCCACAACAGTGAAACCTCGAAGAGACAGCCGGAATTCCATTCCATACTTAAATCTTGACTTCCCAAAGCCAGCTAGGAAGAAGTCCGAAACCTGCGAACAGGCAAGCCAAAGGTTGAGAAGGTCATGAATGGCAAGACACTCAAACACCATATTCAAAATCTCTGGAGGGAGCAGGTTGAAAGGTGAGTTGAGGCAGGGACTCCGGGCAGTGCTAGATGTCGAGGTTCGAGATTTGCGTCTCCGACCAAAGATTGGTCGCTGTGGTGCCATCCGCATTGATCCGTGGCTCGTGCATCTTCCACGGGCTGACCAACCAGGTCGATATTATAGGGGTCATATGTAGCTCCTACGCACTGCAGAAGCGCTCAGTCAGCCTCAGGGAGGACGGTCAGCATTTGAAGCGCACACATTGGATGTCTTACCACCCGTGTCCAGAAGCCCACCAAAGTCTCCAGCCCAGTCGCGACCCTTGCCGTCCAAAGTCGAGTGATGCAGTTGGTATAAAAAGGTTAGGTGACGCGCAGTGGCAAAGTCGTCCACCCCTTGGAGTCGTGCCCAGCGGCAGAGCAGGAGCCAGCGGGACTGGTGGACCGGATAACCCACGTTGCGAGGCTCAGCGCGGTCAAGGGTTGGGAAGAGCGACTGAATTTCAAAGTGATCATCGGCCTTCTCGCGGTAAACCTTGTCGTCGAAGCGTTTCGAAGGATCCGACGGCGCGCATCCAAGGATGGGCGAAGTCTGGTGAGAGATGCAGCCCACACGCGATAAAAAGGGTTCACGGGCGCGGACTGTACTAGCGTGAGGATGTCAGCGAAGGAAGCACCAAAGGTTGAAGATGAGATGATACTGACGAGCCCGCATCTCGCCCAGCCAGCGCGCGTCCGCGCTCGAGTGGATGCCATGCTGTTGAAGATTGGCAAAGAGCCTTTCGGCCTCCTGGGGACTGACGATCAGGAAACCGCACAGAGAACACGAAACGGCCCGTTGCAGGGACGTCAAGACAGGCGATGGCGTCGCTGCGTTGTCCGAGAACGAGGATGCCATGCAGACAATGCGGAGGGGGAAGGGGGCGAGTAGAGACGGAGCTTGGATGCCGACGAGCGTGGTCGTGTTTACTTTGCCGCCTCGCTCGCTCGACGCTTCATCAACCTCCAGGTCCACGCCACACGTCAGCACCAGCCGGGATCTCTATCAGGCCGTACCTCGAGATGCCGTTCTCCACGTGGTATTTCATTTGGATGCACGCGGAGCGTCGGGTGGGATCCGCAAGGGTTTTAGGGTTTTGGTAAGAAACACACAACCTATTTCTGGGTGTCCCGAGTCTCCATGTAACATCAATGGATTCCACGTGTACGAGATTCGCAATGGACCTCGGGTTGTGAGTTTTGCGTTAACCAGGTCCATGGAATAAGCGTGGGAGGGGACGAACCGGCTCTGCTTCCTGAGCCAGGGCCCCTGTTGGAGGATGACACTTGACAAGAGTCAAGACCGTGGTCCAAATGTCTTCTGGTGCCCATTTTCACGGGAACCCTCTGTGAACCCTTCTGCGGACGAGAGGAGGCCATCCTCCTTGTCGAAACGGATGAACGCTCGATCGGCCTCGGCCCGTGCCCGGTGGAGCCCCTTAATATTCTAAGATAAGATATTTTTAAAGATTAAACTCCCAATCATCTTTAAAAATAACAATTTTATAGGTCTCAGAGACCCGTCCGGCCACGGCCACGGCTGCCGCGGGGGAATCCGGGCGACCACCTCCGTTTCCCTCCGAGAGATGCCCCGCCGCTTCTCCGGGCGCAGACCGCGGGGCTTGGCAGACTTGGCAGGCTTGGCAGAGCGGGCTGCGCTCCGCCAGCAAAACATCTTGCAGGAAACATGCGCAATCGTGCTCACGCGCTCTTGGCAAAAGGCTTGGCCGAGCGGAAGCTGTGTGCGGCCGGCGGAAAGACCTCAACGGCGGGATCTATATAATATAGCAGCCCGCATCGCCATGCGCCCCGGCCAGGCTCTTTCTGCTACCAGCCATCTCTTGAGTACTTACCTCGTTAGTTCCATGCTGCTGGATACCGGCAACCTTCCTGTCAAGATGATCCTTCTCCTCTTCCTCGCACAGCTTGCCAGCGCCCACTTTCAGATCAACTATCCGGGCTCGCGCGGGTTCGACCATGACAAGCAGGGCCAATGGCCATGCGGTGGACTCAATAATGTTTCCGCCAAGCGAGTCGAATTCCCTCTTACCGGCGGCGCGATCCAGATCCACAGCGGGCATACGGAACAGCTGCTCGAGGTCCTCATGGCCGTGGGCGACGAGCCCGGCGACAATTTCAACGTCGTGCTCGTGCCGACTTTCCTGGAGAAGGGACCGGGGGATTTTTGCTTCGGTGACGTGAGCGTTCCGCAGGACTTGAACATCACCGAGGGTACGAATGCTACGCTTCAGGTTATCGCTAGCGGCCACAACGGCGGTCTCTACGGGGTAAGTACAGTCCCCACCTGTCCGTTCCTTGATCGGACATCGAGTGCTCTCTGTATATCGTCATTTGCTGCTCATCTAGAACACCGCTGACGGAGCTTTACAGTGCATCGACGTGACATTTACTTCTGCTCCCCTCGCGCCGGATGAATATTCTCGGAATTGCAAGAATAGCACAGGCATCACCACTGCTTCGATGAGTGAGGAGGGATTGAACGCCAATGGAACAAGGGTCTTCGGTTCCGAGGGTGCGTCATCCAGCGGTACCCCATCTGCAACAGCATCGGCAGCAGCCCCATCCGGTACCTCGGCAGCAGGGAAGGTACAGGCGACGATGGCCGGGTGGATGGTTGTGGCTCTGACCGTTCTTGCGGGACTAGCTCTCAGCTAAGCGTGTGCTATGCTGCCTTTATCACCGTTTAGGGGAAAAAAAAGTGTGGAACGCCTGGTCTGTGATGCCTGTGTACCATATTACCATGTATTTCTGACAAACGATACATCATGACTCATGAGGTTCAGACATACAACTCTGCCAGAGTATCTGACAGAGTATACACGAAAGGAATGCCAACAAAGGATAAACATCAGAGGTAAGAAGGACGGTGGACCTTAGGAGAGGAAAGCAAAGGGAGCAGATCATGGCGACGAGGAGGCTCTACAAAAGCAGAGAGCTGTTTCCGGCATATATGCAGAGAACGTCGCAAAGACGCAACAGGTAGAAATCCTCTTAATCTTTCAACAAGCCATCTAGCATCGTCTAATGCTCATCTACGGAGGGAGGCCAAGTATCAAACTTTGCTGTCCAAATTGTCTCATGCGGATGTTCCAGTTGGTCTGGCCGCAAGCCCCAAGCCTCGCATACTTCCTTTGACGGTTGATATCCGTATAAAGAGACCCAGTCGATATTGAGAGATCCACTGTTCGTCGGCTTTCCTTTCTTTTTTTCAGGTGCGAGTTCGACCAGTTGGTTTTCATGTGCTCTGTGCTCAAGCCTAAAGAGGCGGAGACGTGGCATTCGCCGAGCGGCGCGACCAGCGGCAATGTAGAGGTTGTGGAATGCCTCAAGATCAAGCACGTTTCGGTAGCTGCCTCCTAGATCATCGTTCCAGATGTTCTCGTCCATGTCGAGAATGTCAAGGTCTGAAGAGTTGCGATCCTCTGGAAGCAGCAGCCACGCCCCTGGAGCACAATTGAGACATCAGTTAGCGTGTCTACATGGCTGGATGCGGAAAGGATAGTCTTAGGATGTACCTAATGGATCTACGGGTGGCACCATTGAGATGTTCACGACTTCCATATTAGGCCAAAAGAGATCCTGCTTGGTCTCCAGACCAGCGTCAGAGGGCCAAAAGAGGTCTGGGGTGATCCGTAGATGATCCAAGTGCAGTTCTTGAAGCTGTAAGCTCAAATCGCGCAGACTAATTGACAGCGAATCCCGTGCCGGGTTCAGGAGGACGTTTGGTGCATTCATGTTCGACTTCCAGCCGTACTCCTCGCCCCAATTGCACTTGAACGTTCGGACGCTCTTTGGTACTTTGTGAAGGTTTGTTGCAACCACTATTCAAGAGTTAGGACAACATATCGAGTCGGATACATGTTCAAACGCGTCGCACCTTCACGCCTGTGCTGCAGAGCTGACACCTGATCTGGACGTATATAATAATCCAGATCAAGCGAGGCCTTCTTGAGATCGTTGCAATATTGAAGGATGTGTAAAGCCGCAGCGGCCCAGACACCATTCTCCTCATCACTTGTAACCCAATCACGACCGAAGCTCACAGAACTAACACACGAGACATGCGACAGTGTTGGATATTCGGAGACAAATTTGGCATTATACGGAAACACAGAACGGGTAGCTCCATCGGTGTATTCAAAGGTGTGCGCCCACGCCATCTCCTCAAATTCGGTGTTCGGTTCGGACTGCTCTTCGGGTAGGTACTTGCGTTCCCCGTACAAGCGTATGTGGAGCGAGATTGAGACTCTCGAGGATCTGGCTGACCCGTGGTCCCAGGACGACAAGACGTTGAACAAACCGAGAATGGCCGCCGAAAACGCGCGGTCATTTGCACGACGGAAAGCGTTGTCAGGAGAATAGCCTTCCAGAGCAGCTCGAGTGTAGTCCTTCAGATGGTGAGGGACGACAGCTCGATAAGTCAGGTCTCGAATCCACGACCGTCGCGCCACGCGGTATGGCGGACCCGAAGTGATTTCCTTCAGGCGCTCACATGTTAGTTTTCCTTTGAGATACTCAATTCCTTGTACCTCCTTGCTGTAGACGTGGAGGCGACGGTAAATGTGAGGTTCAAAGAGAGTCTGCCACAGTCTTGAGACCGTCGTGAAAGGGACCAGGGAGACGAGCGGGAGCTCGCCCCGGGAGTTGAGAGCCTCGTCGCGGGAGAGAGCCACGGAGGACGCGATCAGAGCCAGCAGTTCGATGGGCAGCTCGCGTGCCATTCTCAAGCGCATGAGTAGCTCGATGTTGTGGTCGAATCTCCCTGGTCCGGATCTCAGACTGCGATGGACTAGGGCTTGCGGGAAAGGAACCGAAAGGGGAATCGCGGGGGATCGCACCCTCTTTGGTCTTGCACGACGGCGGGCGCAAGCTTGGTCGGACGTCACATCAGTTTCTGAGTCAGCCCTGTACCACCCGGTCGCCGTGTTCAAATCGCAAGGTTGGGGCCAGGAGACAATTTCAAAGGCGGAACTCAGGCGGATCTCCGCATGGTATATACATCGCTCGGTAAACAATACTGCTCAGTTGTCGGGTTCCGAGATAAGCAAGCGTTGCACGCATTGTGACAGATCACCAACTTTCTGCTCAGATGGTGTCAAGGCGCCCATAAGGCGTCAACAGATTGCGATAAGGGTGCTGATGGACAGAAATGCCAGTGGCCGCGCTGCCCATCTCCTCAGTTAATCACGGCCACCTGCAGGAGTTATTCGACGAATTGCTGGACCCCATCTGCAACGTTTCGGCATCTAGTCTATCTATCCTCATCAGCAGCTCTCATTCTTCACCGAAATTGTCTGTCTTCTTCCAAATCCGTGTTTGGTACTCTCAGCTCCGATGCCACCTCGGTAGGATCAAAAGTCAAGCTTACCACTGCTCGAGTCTCGCTAGAGTATGGACAGTATAATATATGAGAAATGGACGACTGTATGCCGAACTGCATGCCTAGGCATCTAATTATTACATACAGGACCAAACCTTTCTCAGCCCTAATTGCTAACCCCAACGCAGTAGCTATAGCCCGCCCAAAGGTTCTTACAATCATTTCCAACAGCAGGGTTCCATTGGTGGAACTGCTCGAGACTGATGCCATTTGCCTGTGCGAGGTCCATGCAGCCCTGGCCTTAGCAGATGTCAGCCGACTTTTTGTCCAGCAGTGGAAATGTCTGCTCATACACACCGGGCTGTGGCACCGCAAACTTATTGCAGTTGCAAGGGATACCGCTTTGAGTTGGTGCAGGAGGGGCTACAGTGCCACATAATGTCGGGGCCGGTGATCCTGTTGGCTTTGGAGCTGATGTTGAAGGGGCGGGGTTGGAGCCTGTGACATTGGCACGATGGATACCTGCTGAGAGTGAGCGGACGGGAAGAAGGGAAGCATGTCGTTTGCTTATTAGCTCACGACTCACAATATGCGTAGCCGGCCCACAACCCATTGCAAGTCTTCCCGACGGCGGGCTATATGACAAAAGATCAGCCGTGTCTAACAAGAATTGACACGAGGCTACAATCAGGCTTACATTCCATTCCTCGAACTGAGCAACAGTCAGGGAATATTTATCGGCGATCGCCTGACAAGTGTCACCTGCAAACCTGTGATTAGATCCTATTGTATGAAGGGACGAGTCAAACTCGCCTGGCTGTGCTACATAGTATCCATCGCAATCCGATGGCATCCCGCTTTGTGTGGGCGCCGGAGGCCCGCCTGCCCCTCCTCCAGTCGTGGTAGGTGTTTGTAAGCCCCCAGAGCCATAGCGACTATCCTCAAAGCCTTCGCCTATGGTGCAGTATGATGTATTAAGCCAAAGCTTGGAGCAATCGCTCTTGACGCTGGGCTGTGTATCCCATCAGCATCCATGGCGAGAAACTAGTTCTAGCGAAAAACTCACGTTCCAAGCATAAAATGCGTCAAGGCCAATGTCGTATTGTTGCAGAATCGAGTCGCAAGTGTCTCCTGTAAGCAGCTTAAATGGGGATCCTCTTTTGGAAGATGAGGGTTTCCATACCCTCCTGGACAGTGTACCAAGCATAGCACTTATGAGTGGAATTTACTGCAGCGTTTGGAGGCACATCCGCATAGTCTGTCTTGTTGGAAGGTAGCAGGGAGTAACCATCTCCAAGGAGGGTACAATAGCGGGTTGCGTTTGCGAGAAGACACCTGTAATAACTTAAAGACGGGTTCCAGCTGACGAAGCTGTCTAGTGGAACTCCACCTGCAATGTACAGGCAATCAACATTTCCAAAGTTGTTATCTGTGTATTCAAGACAGTCTGTACGGGTGCCGTTGGCTAATGGGTATCCAGTAGCAGTTGGAGTTGCTGAGAATGTCATCAAAGTGGCATCGGGAAGCGAGTCAAAAGGTGTTCTGGCTCCGGTAGGCGTCGGCAGACGGGTGGTGGATGGAATTGTTGACCCGGATATAGTAGTGACCCCATAGCCTGGGTATGTAGATATTGACCCCACCGCCTGCACACCTGCCGAAGTGTTTAGTACTTCGATAGTTCAAGTGGCAGGTATGTATCCTACAGTAGCTGTATCCCAGGAGCAAGTTTGTACAGTTCGAGAACAACTCGGGGTTGAGAAAGAGAAAATCATCCAAGGTAATCCCATTAGCCATAGCTACTCGGGCGCAATAGTCACCGGCTAGCTCAACATTTAGCATTTATGTCAGAAAAAACTTCGACACCACTGACTGAGATCATACCTTTGACTTCATAGAATCTCCCACAATGTGTATTCGTCCCTGGAGCCATATTTGTTGGCCGTGGAGCGTCGGTAGTTGCGGACGTGGGTGAACCCCCGTACGTATTTATCGGCGAGGTGAAGTTCCATGGATCCGAAACACAAATTTGATGTCCGATAGTAAGATTGAGGTTGCTGCACACAGCATTCAGATTTGGATTCCATGTCCGAAGCTGCGTCACTGTAATCGAATACCGGTTGGCAATGCTAAGGCATGTCTCGTTTGGCGCGACTTTATGAGTCTGGCAAGAGCCCGTAACGCACAAGGAGCCATTTGACGGGAAATGGGCACAACCACCGACGAGATGATTCTCTGCAAGAAGCTGCCATGTGCTGATGTTGTGAGCTGCCGCTAGAGAGTCGCAGGTGTCACCCGCCTTGATTTGAACAGGTCGACCAGTGCAGGTCGGACTTGATGCCGGAACTGATGTGCTATTCATCCGGTGAGATAGTGCTCTGTCGACCGAGAGATCATGTATATCTTTATATCTATATATCGTACCTTGTCATGACGACCTTGGAACCAGACGTGATCGGAAGGGTTGCCACACCACAGCTCGATGTCAAGGACGAGTATGTCCGAGCTAGATCTTCATTGTAGAAGTAACTGTTGCTAAGCTCTGCTTGAAACATCTTCAGTCCGCACTCGTCACATTCATTCTGCTCATCTGTGGACTGCAGATGAAAATAGCAGAAGTCACCATTGCTGGTAATAGAATTAGAACTCGGCTTCCTTTCCGCTGTCGAAGAAAGACCATACTATATGCTTTTGGCTTACCTATTCTTCAGGCACCGTTGTTTATAATTCGTGAAATAATAGTCTGGAACAACAATAGGAGAGTACGATCCAGCACCCCTTGCTGTAGTGTATGACTCGTCTGTCGCATTAGCTCTGTCAAAGTACACATCATCAATACAAGATCTCTCGACATTGCTCCGGTAAACATCAATAGAGTCAGCGCATTCTCTCGTGCAGAGTCTCTGGAGATAATCTGTTGACAGGTTTCTGGTAAGCTGGTACATAAAATTACCGGTTTCCATGAAATTGCAGGAGAGGTTTGAAGTCAAGGCGTTGACGCATTTGGGAGAAAGCATGGGGAATGCATCTGGAGAAAAAAGTTGCAGCTGAGGCGAGGCATCTTGCGCAAACCCTAGAGCGGTCACCAGTGCCGTAAGAGGGAGAAAATTGCGTACAATGGAATTGAACGTTGAGGGTCGCATCATATTCCCAGGCAACAGCAAATGTATAAATGGAAATCGCGGTGTAGGAATTGTCAGGATGGAAAACAGAGGAGCGAGGGAATCCGACTTGAGCAGATCAGCAGACAAGATGGCAGGGAGACTGTGGTTTGATGGGAGAATTGTCTGCTTTCCCACAACGGCCTATTTCAGATTCCACGCGCAATTGGGGGGGGGTCGGCAGTGAAGCTCTGTTGCCGTCCACAACAGCGTTCTGGCATGTCCGCTCAGACTAGATGTCAGAAGGAGAATCTGGTGTCACCTACCGAGATGGGTAGAAAGGCAGTGCTACTTACCTCTCCTACCTCCTGGCGGGCTCACCAATGCTTCTTCCATTCTCCCACCTGAATGATTGATCATCTTTACATCCCCTGCTCCACTAATCCTGCATGGTAACAATCCTCGCGGCATAGATCAGTCGGCTTCATCCATTTCCCTCTTCTCCAAATGATTAAACCAATCCTGACTGTTCGCCGGAATGGTATCTATCTAGCTGAGGAGGTACATGTCCCACGCGGGGACCTGCAGCTAGCTAAGTGTCACTGCATGCAACATCGTGACCATAAGTGACCATAAGTGTGGTTTATTTATATTTTAACTGGTACCCCTGTGTCCAGTAGGAGAGCTCGGAGATAGTTCCTCTTAGAGTAGTATTCTAGACTACCATCAAAGAGCCCTGGATATCCATGGATATGTATATTCAAGACATAGTGCAGAGCACTCGCGCTCATTTTGTGATGCCTCTATGTGCTGTATCTTCCGCGGCATGTTCTCCTTCGTTTACAATTTTGCCCCCCCCCCCCCCCCCCCCCCCCCC
>ENA-UOXB01000596-UOXB01000596.1-bioreactor-metagenome-genome-assembly--contig:-NODE-596-length-22284-cov-11.784561_pt1 | contig 22284 bp, 19 predicted proteins | sample MGYA00238158_ERZ761615 | MGnify/ENA primary metagenome ERZ761615 (study PRJEB28904, sample SAMN06267902) | bioreactor metagenome | isolation source: Joint BioEnergy Institute, California, USA...
TCAAGCTGATGGCCGGCAGCCGCGGCACCTTGGGCGCGCTGACCGAGATCAGCTTCCGCACCGCCCCGATCCCGCCCGCGACCGCCACGTTGGCCCTGCGGGGTCTGGACGCGACGGCGGCCATCCCGGCGCTGTCCAGTGCGCTTGGCGGGCCCTTCGACGTGTCGGGCGCGGCCTGGCTGCCCGGCCAGGGCGCCCTGATCCGGCTGGAGGGGCTGGCCAATTCGGTCAAGGCCCGCGCGGCGGACCTGACCGCGCGCCTGCAGGCCTTCGGCACCGTGACCGAGGGCGATCCGGGTGTCTGGGGTCTTCTTCACTCAAATATCCATGATCCCGCCCTCGACACCTGGCGCATCGTCTGCCGGCCAAGCGAGGCGCCCGCGCTGCTTGCCAACCTGCCTCAACCGCTGTCGCTGGATTGGGGCGGCGCGCTGATCCATGTCGCGCTGCCGAAGGGTCAGGCGCCGGACCTGCCCGCCTTCTCGGGCCATGCCCGGCGGATCGCCGGGGCGCCCGCGATCCTGCCCGCCCCCGACGCGCTGACCGCCCGGCTGGAGCGCGACCTGCGGGCGCGGTTCGATCCGCGCGGCCTTTTTGGAAGTCAGGACTGATGCAGACCCATTTCTCGCCTGAACAGCTGTCCGATCCGATGACCGCCCGGTCGAACAAGGTGCTGCGGACCTGCGTGCATTGCGGCTTCTGCACGGCGACCTGCCCGACCTATCAGGTGCTGGGGGATGAACTGGACAGCCCCCGCGGCCGCATCTACCTGATCAAGGAGATGCTGGAATCCGGCCGGCCGGCGGACGAAAAGACGGTCAAGCACATCGACCGCTGCCTGGGCTGCCTGTCCTGCATGACGACCTGTCCGTCGGGCGTGCATTACGGTCACCTGCTGGAACATGCACGAGAGCATATCGAGGAGACCTATCGCCGTCCCGTCGCCGACCGCTTCCTGCGGTGGGTGCTGAAATTCGTGCTGCCGCATCCGGGCCGGTTCCGGCTGGCGCTGATGGGCGCGCGGATCGCGCGGCCCTTCAAGGGGCTGATGCCGGACCGCCGCCTGCGCGCGATGCTGGACATGGCGCCCAGGTCGATCCCCCCGGTCAGCCGAAACGACGACGGCCAGACCTTCCCGGCGCAGGGCACCCGTCGCGCGCGGGTCGCGCTGATGGTCGGCTGCGCGCAGCGGGCGCTGAACACCGACATCAACGACGCCACCATCCGCCTGCTGCAGCGCGCGGGCGTCGAGGTCGTGATCCCGCAGGATTTCGGCTGCTGCGGCGCGCTGACCCTGCATATGGGGCAGGAGGCCGACGGCAAGGCCCGCGCCCGCGACAGCATCCGCCGCCTGCTTGCGGCCGAAGAGGGGGGTGCGCTGGACGCGGTGATCATCAACACCTCGGGCTGCGGGACGACGATCAAGGATTACGGCCACCTGTTCAAGGGCGACCCGATGGAGGCCGACGCGCGCCGTGTCGCGGGCCTGGCCCGTGACGTGACCGAGTTCCTGGTCGGGCTGGGCCTGCCCGCGCGGGCGGGCGATCAGGGGCAGGGAATGCGCGTCGCCTATCATTCGGCCTGTTCGCTGCAGCACGGCCAGCAGATCCGGTCGGCGCCCAAGGACCTGCTGTCGGGCATGGGCTTCACCGTGCTGGAGCCCGCGAACCCGCATCTGTGCTGCGGGTCGGCGGGGACATATAACCTGCTGCAGCCGGAACTGTCGTCGGAGCTGAAGGCGCGCAAGGTCGAGACGCTGGAGGCGGTCGCACCCGAGGTGATCGCGGCGGGCAATATCGGCTGCATGATGCAGATCGGCGGCGGGACGCAGGTGCCGGTGGTGCATACGGTCGAGCTGCTGGACTGGGCCACGGGCGGGCCGAAACCTGCCGCATTGGGGTCTTGAAACGCGGTTCGGGCGATCTAGATTCAGGAAACCGGCGGCCATGACGGCGTCGGTTTCCCTGCCCGCCCGGTTTCGGGGGGCAACTCTGACATCGCTTTGAACAGGATGTGACACATGCGTAATTTCGACCTGACCCCGCTGTACCGGGCCTCTGTCGGCTTCGACCGTCTGGCCGACGTCATGGACCGCGCCATGACCGCCGACGTGGCCAGCACCACCTATCCCCCCTACAACATCGAGAAGACCGGCGAGGACGCCTATCGCATCTCGATCGCGGTGGCCGGCTTTGCCGCCGACGACCTGAACGTCGAGGTCCGCGACGGCGCCGTGATCGTGTCGGCCCGCAAGGCGGACGAGGACGAGGGCCGGACCTTCCTGCATCGCGGCATCGCCACGCGTGCGTTCGAGCGCAAGTTCACGCTGGCCGACCATGTCCGCGTCGATGGCGCCAGCCATGTCGACGGGATGCTGCATATCGACCTGGTCCGCGAGATCCCCGAGGCGCTGAAGCCGCGCCGGATCGAGATCGCCAAGACCCCGGCACGTGTCGGCAAGCTGGACGCCTGATCGCGTCCCGCGACGGCCGGGGGGCCAGCCCCCCGGACCCCCCGTCCGCCCAAGATCCGATGGAAAGGCCGCGTCCCCCGACGCGGCCTTTTGTCGTTACAGCCTGCGGCGCGCGCGCAAGGCGGCGGTGATGGTGCCGTCGTCGAGGTAATCCAGCTCTCCGCCGATGGGCACGCCCTGGGCCAGGCCCGTCACCGTCACCGGTGACCCCTCCAGCGCATCGGCGATGTAATGGGCGGTGGTCTGGCCGTCGACGGTGGCGTTCAGCGCCAGGATCACCTCGGTGATGCTTTCGTCGTCAATGCGCGCCAGAAGGGTGGGGATCCCCAGGTCCTCCGGTCCCACATCGTCCAGCGCCGACAGCGTGCCGCCCAGCACGTGATAGCGGCCGCGAAAGGCCCGGCCGCGTTCCAGTGCCCACAGGTCGGCCACGTCCTGAACCACGCAGATCTCTCCGGTCGCGCGGGCCGGATCGGTGCAGATCGCGCATTCGTCACGGTCGGTGATGTTGCCGCAGACCACGCATTCGCGCGAGTTCTGCGCCACCCGGTCCAGCAGTTGCGACAGCTGCACCATCTGCTGGCTGCGCCGGCGCACCAGCTGCAGCACGATGCGGCGGGCGGATCGCGGGCCCAGCCCGGGCAGCCGCGCCATCAGCGCGATCAGCGCCTGGATGTCGTCGCTGCCCTGTTCCATGCCGCTCAGAAGGGCAGCTTCATGCCGGGGGGCAGGCCCAGGCCTTCGGTCATGCGCGACATCTCGGCCTGCATCTTCTCCTCGGCGGCGCGTTGGGCGTCCTTGATGGCGGCCAGGATCAGGTCCTCGACCACCTCCTTCTCCGACGGCACGAAGATCGACGGGTCGATCTCCAGCGCGGTCAGCTCGCCCTTGGCGGTGCAGGTCGCGCGCACCAGGCCCGCGCCGGACTCGCCGGTCACGGTGATGCGGGCCATGTCCTCCTGCATCTGGCCCATCTTGTCCTGCATGTCCTTGGCGGCCTTCATCATCTTGGCCATGTCGCCAAAGCCGCCCAATCCCTTGATCATCGTTCAGTCCTCATCCTCGAAGGGGTCCCATTCCTCAACCTCGGCCACCGGGCCTTCGGTTCCGTCATGGGGATTGGCCGCACCCTCGGGCAGGTCGGCGACCTGGGCCTCCGGGGCGACGCGGGTGATGCCGGTCAGGGTCGCGCCGGGAAAGGCGGCCAGCACCTGCTGCACGATGGGCAGGGCCAGGGCGCGGTCGCGGTCGGCACGGGCCTGCGCCTCGCGGGTTTCGGCGATGGTGGGGGCGCCGGCCTCGTTCGTGATGGTGACGGCCCACCGCTGTCCGGCGGTCCAGCCGCGCAGGCGCTCGGCCAGCCGCTGCGCCAGATCGGCGGGCGGGTTGTCGCGGGGCTGATACTCGATCCGCCCGGGGCTGTAGCGCACCAGCGACACGTGGCGTTCCACCAAGACCAGCAGCGTCATGTCGCGCATCCGGGTGATCAGCTCGATGACGGACGCGAAATCGGGATAGCTCTCGACCAGTTCGGGCGTCACGGCCAGGGCATGCGCCGCGGCGCCGTGCGCCTGGACCGCCGGCGCCGGGCGGGCGCGGCGCATCGCCTGCGGGGCTTGGGCCGCGGGCGCGCCCGCCACCGAAGGTCCGCGCGCGAACTCTCCTGCCGTCTGCGCCTGCTGGACGCGGCGGATCAGCGCCTCGGGGTCGGGCAGGTCGGCGACATGGGTCAGGCGGATGATCGCCATCTCGGCGGCCATCATCGCGTTGGGCGCGGCGGACACCTCCTCCAGCGCCTTCAGCAGCAGCTGCCACATCCGCGACATGACCCGCATCGGCAGCCGGTCGGCCAGGTCCTTGCCCCGCGACCGTTCGTCCGGAGAGATCGTCGGATCCTCCAGCGCGTCCGGCGTGATCTTGACGACGGAAATCCAGTGCACGATCTCGGCCATGTCGCGCAGCACCGCGACCGGATCGGCGCCATCGGCATATTGCGACTGCAGCTCGGTCAGCGCCGATGCAGCGTCGCCGCGCATCACCATCTCGAACAGGTCGATCACGCGGCCGCGGTCGGCCAGGCCCAGCATCGCGCGCACCTGGTCTGCGGTGGTCTCGCCCGCGCCATGGCTGATCGACTGGTCCAGCAGGCTGGTCGCGTCGCGGGCCGACCCTTCGGCGGCGCGGGTGATCAGCGCCAGCGCGTCGTCGGTGATGGTCGCACCCTCGGCCGCGGCGATCCGCGTCAGCAGGGCGATCATCACCTCGGGCTCGATCCGGCGCAGGTCGAACCGCTGGCAGCGCGACAGGACGGTGACCGGAACCTTGCGGATCTCGGTCGTGGCGAAGATGAACTTCACATGCGGGGGCGGCTCCTCCAGCGTCTTCAGCAGCGCGTTGAACGCGCTGGTGGACAGCATGTGGACCTCGTCGATGATGTAGATCTTGTAGCGCGCGGACGCCGCCCGGTAATGCACCGATTCGATGATCTCGCGGATGTCGCCCACGCCGGTGCGGGACGCGGCATCCATCTCCATCACGTCGACATGGCGGCCTTCGGCGATCGCCACGCAATGCTCGCACACGCCGCAGGGTTCGGTCGTGGGGCCGCCCTGGCCGTCGGGGCCGATGCAGTTCATGCCCTTGGCGATGATGCGCGCGGTGGTCGTCTTTCCGGTGCCGCGGATGCCCGTCATGATGAAGGCCTGCGCGATGCGGTCGGCGGCGAACGCGTTCTTCAGCGTGCGGACCATCGCGTCCTGTCCGACCAGGTCGGCGAACGTTTCGGGCCGGTATTTCCGGGCCAGAACCTGGTAGGCGGGCTTGGTGTCGGTCATCGATCCCTCGGGCACAGCGCCACCTTAGCGGGGCGCCGCGGGGGCCACAACCGGGTCAGGCAGCCAGCAGGCCGATGCCCCGGGCGCCCGCGATCAGGTCGGTCGCCAGAAAGTCGGCATTCTCTCCCGACAGGGGCACCATGTCGGGCACCTGCACGACCGTCATCCCGGCCGCGCGTGCGGCGATGGCGCCGACATCGCTGTCCTCGAAGGCCAGGCAGCGGGCAGGCTCGATCCCAAGCCGGCGGGCCGCCAGCAGATACACGTCGGGGGCGGGCTTGGGGCTGGGCACGTCGCTGCGCGTCACCACGATGTCAAAGCTGTCGGTCAGCCCCGCCGCCGCCAGCTTTTCGCGCGCCTGATCGCCGGTGCTGGAGGTCGCGATGGCAAAGGGCAGCCCCGCCGCCCGCAGCGCGTCCAGCAGCGTGTGGACATGCGGGCGCAGCGGGATGCCGTCGCGGTCGCGCCGTTCGATCATCGCCTCGGCCCACATCCGGTCCAGGTGCGGAAAGTCGAAATCCGCGCCCAGGTGGTCGCGCAGGATCCCGCGCGAGGTCGGCTCGTCGATGCCCACCAGCGATGCCAGCAGCCCGTCGGGGGCCACGCGCCCCATGCGGGCCAGCGCCGCCTCTCCGGTCTCGATGGTCATCTGTTCGGTGGCCAGCAGGGTGCCATCCAGATCAAAGATCACGGCATCGAAACGGCGGGCGGTCATGGGTCATCCTTTCAGGTCTGTCAGGCGCTAACATGGCGATTTGCGCGGCGATCGGCAAGGCATGGCTGGGTTGCAGGCCGCGACGGGCCGCCTAGGGCTGGGTCCAGGCCGGGGAATGGCAGGGGTGGTCGATCAGGGCGGTCAGTTCCTCGTCCAGGTGCAGCGCGGTGATCGACACGCCCGCCATGTCCAGCGAGGTGTAGTAATGCCCGATCAGCGTGCGATGCACCTGCACGCCCCGTGCGCGCAGACGTTCACGCAGCCGGCGGTTCAGGATGTACAGCTCCATCTTGGGCGTGCCGCCAAGCGAATTCACCAACAGGGCGACCCGGTCGCCCTCGGCGGGGCGCATCTCGTCCAGGATGCGGTCCACGATCAGGTCGGCGGCGCCGTCCGCGCTGGCCAGGGGCGCACGGGCGATGCCGCGTTCGCCATGCACGCCCACGCCGATCTCCATGTCATCGGCGCCAAGGCGAAAGCTGGGCTTCTGGCTGTCGACCGAGGCGCCCGGTTCCAGCGCGATCCCCATCGTGTAGCAGCGCTGGTTGGCGCGCAGCGCCAGCCCCGCGCAGGTCTCCAGCGGCAGCATCCGGTCGCAGGCGGCCCCCGCGACCTTGAAGACGAAGACATTGCCCGCCACCCCGCGCCGCGCCGCCCGCGTGTCGACGGGGGCCGAGGCGATGTCGTCGGTGGTCACGATGGTGCGCACCGGCACGCCGCGGGCGGCGGCCATCTCGGCCGCCATCTCGAAGTTCATCAGATCGCCCGAGAAGTTGCCGAAGATGTGCAGCACGCCCGCCCCGCCATCCGCGGCCAGCGTGGCCGCCAGGATCGGGTCGGGCGGCGGTGCGGCAAAGACGTTGCCGATCGCCACCGCATCCGCCAATCCGCGCCCGACATAGCCGAAGAACCCCGGCTCGTGCCCCGACCCGCCGCCGATGACCAGCCCGACCTTGCCCGCCCGGGGGGCGCCCGTGGCCCGCAGGGCGCGCGGCGCGCCGGTGATGGGGGCCAGCATGTCCTCATGCGCCAGCAGGGCGCCGGCCACCGTCTCGTTCACGGCGTCCTGGGGGCGGTTGATGAACTTCTTGACCCGCAGGCGTTCGGGCAGGGGCTGGGCTGCCTGGTCGCGGCGCCGGGCGGGCGTGTCGTCATGCCCTTCGGAGGTCAGGATGGCGCGGGCGGTGTCGGCATCGGTCACCATCACGTTGATGTAGTTCCCGCGCAGCGCGGCCAGGATCGCCTGGACCTTGTCCATGCCGCCTGCAACGCCGATCCGGCAGGGCACGGACCGCAGGCCGCCCAGGTCGATGCCGATGGTCCGCCCCTCCAGCGGACCGTCGACGGGCTGGCCCTGGGCGTCGATCAGCCGCCCCGCGATGCTGCCCACCGCGGCGTGGTAATGGGCGTGCATGGCCACGTCGTCGAAAAAGCCGCTGCTGTGGATGGTGCTTTCCGGCCGCAGCGAGGAAATGCCCAGCACGATCCGGTTGGCCTGCGCCAGCACCGCCATCTGTTCGGCCACCACCGGCTCGCGCAGCAGCAGCGCGCGCATGTCGGGCGACGACACGATCGCCGGGGCCGAGATCGGGATGCACCGCGCGCCCATCGATTCCGCCAGCCGCGTCGCGCAGGCTTCGGGCGTCCAGGGGATCTTGGCGGTGGTCCCGCCCGTCGCCTGCACCACGCGCAGGTCCTGCAGCCCGGCGCGGTCGACGCGGCTGGCCATCGACAGGACGGTCCGTCCCCAGGTCACCGCGATGGTGTCGGCCGACCGCGCCAGCCGCGACAGCACCTGCGCCGCGGCCGCGCCAAGCCGGTCGATCAGCGGGCTGTCGCCGCCTTCGGACGGGATCACCAGGCAGTCGGTCAGGCCGAAATGGTCCTGCATCGCCTGCGCCAGGCTCAGCGCGCGGAACCGTTCGGGGTCGATCTCGATCGAGACGATGCCGCGGGTGCGCGCATCCGCCAGATAGGCGTTCACCGAGGCGCGGGACACGCCCATCTGTGTGGCGATGTCGCCCTGGGTCAGGCCCTCCTGATAATACAGCCAGGACGCCCACAGCAGCGGGTCCTCGCCAAAGCGCAGGGGCTGGCGGGGGGTGGTGGTCATGGGCGCGACCCCTCCGCACGGCGCCGGGCCCAGTGCGCCAGGCTGTCCAGCAGCGCCGCGGCCGATACCGCGCCGGGGTCCAGATGGCCCACGCTGCGCGGTCCAAGGCGGGCGGCGCGGCCGCGGCTGGCCATCATCGCGCGCGTCGCCTGTGCGCCGTCGGCTGCGGCACGAGCCGCGGCGGCCAGCACCTCGGCCGCGGGCTGGCCCGCCTGCAGGCCTGCGCGGGCGGCATGGGCGGCAGGCGCCCAGGCATCGACCATGGTCTTGTCGCCGGGCTTGCCCTGGCCGCGGGCGGCGATCCCCTCGGCCATCGCGACGATGACCTCTGGCAGGCGGGACAGGGGCACCTGCGTCTCGGCGCCAAGCGCCGAGGCGGCGCGCAGCAGGGCGCTGGCATAAAGCGGGCCGGTCGTGGCGCCCACCGCGTTGTGCAGGGACGACGCGGCCAGGGTCAGCCCCTGCGCCAGCGTCTGGTCCGCCCCGCCCGCCTCGCCCAGGGCGCGCGCCGCGGCGGCAAAGCCCCCGGCCATCGCCACGCCGTGATCGGCATCGCCGATCTCTCCGTCCAGTTCGGCCAGATAGGATTGTTCCGCGGCCATGCGCTCGGCCAGGCTGCGGAACAGGTCGGTCAGATCATGGCGCGAGAACGTCTGCATGTCGGACCTCATTGGCACGGCCCGCCGCAGGGTTGCAAGCGGTCCCGGAACGGCACGTCACGGCTGCGACAGGCGGCGTTCCACGCTGTCGGCCAGCGTCGTCAGGATCAGGCAGCAGGACGTCGCCCCGGCATCGGGCACCCCCCGCGACCGTTCGCCCAACCGCGCCGCGCGGCCCAGCTTGGCGACCATGTCGACGGTGCTGTCGCGCCCCTGCTGCGCCGCCCGCGCCATCGCCCGCAAGGCCGCGGCGAACCCGTCGGGTCGTGCCGCGTCGAAGGCCGCGATGGCCGGGTCCAGGCAGTCGATCAGGGTCTTGTCGCCGACCTTGGCGGCGCCGGTGGCGGTGACGGCGGACAGCCCCGCCTGCAGCATGGTCAGGAACCCGTCCGCGTCGATGGCGGCGCGGTCGCGGATGGTGCGGCCCATGTCGCGGAACATGAACCCGTAAAGCGGCCCCATCGATCCGCCGATCTCGGACATCAGCACATCCGACAGCACCAGGAAGGCCCCGTCCAGCGGCTGGCCCGACAGGCGTTCGGCCGCGCGGCCAAAGCCCTTGGCCATGTTGATCCCGTGATCGCCGTCGCCGATCAGGCCGTCCACCTCGGACAGGTGCGCCTTGTTGGCGACGATCACCGCGGCCAGTTCGGCCACGATGTCGCCCGATTGCGCGACGGACAGGCGGGGATGGCCCGCGGCCTCGGGCGCGCGGGGGGCGGTGTCGGCGGCCGCGGCGGCGGCGCGGTGGCGCGGACCGCCCGACAGGGCGCCCACCGGTGCCGGCCGTGTGCCCGCGACGGTCAGGCCGGGCGCCGCGCAGTCCATGTCCAGCAGGGGCTTCAGGTCATCGTCCAGCGCCATGACCGTCAGCGTGGCCCCCACCATCTCCAGCGAGGTGAAATAGTTTCCGACGAACGCCCGGTGCACCCGCAGGCCCGCGCGTTCCAGCCCGACCTCGATCCGGTCGTACAGCACATAGAGTTCGTTCACGGGCGTCGCGCCCAGGCCCGAGACCAGCACCGCGACCTCGGTTCCGTCGGGCAGGGCGTGATCGTCCAGCACGATCCGGACCATGTCGTCGGCGACCTGGTCGGCGGTCTTCAGCGCCTCGACCCGCGTGCCGGGTTCGCCGTGATGGCCGATGCCGACCTCCATCGTGCCGGGCGCGATCTGGAAGTTCGGATGGCCCACCGCGGGCAGGGTGCAGGGGCCAAGGCCCACGCCCACCGACCGGCAGGCGTCGATCGCCTGCTGGGCCGCGGCCCGAACCTCGGCCAGGGTGCCGCCAAGCGCGGCCTTGGCGCCGCCGATCTTCCACATGAAGATCTCTCCGGCCACGCCGCGGCGCTTGGCGCGTTCGGATGCGGGGGCGGAACAGACGTCGTCATTGGCCACCACGGTCGCGACCTCGATCCCGTCCTCGGCCACCATGCCCGCGGCCATGCGCACGTTCATGTTGTCGCCCGCATAGTTGCCGTAGAGGACCGCGACCCCGGCACCGCCATCGGCGGCCCGGATCGCATCGGCAAAGCTTTTCGCGGTGGGCGACGAGAACAGCTCTCCGACGGCCACGGCATCGACCAGGTTGCGGCCCGCATAGCCGATGAAGGCCGGTTCATGCCCCGACCCGCCGCCGGTCACGATGCCGACCTTGCCGTCCTGGGGCGCAAAGCGCGACAGGACCACGCGCGGGTTGGCCGGGTCCTTGCGCACCAGGTCGCGATGCGCCTTGATGAAGCCCGCCACCGTCTCGTCGACGATGTCGTCGGGGTCGTTGACGAAACGCTGCATCGCCTTGGTCGTCATGTCGTCCCCCATCATCGCACCGTGTATCCGCCGTCGACCAGCAGGTCGGCGCCGTTGATCATCGCCGCCGCGTCCGATGCCAGGAACACCGCCGCAGCGGCGATCTCGTGGGGTTCGGCAAAGCGGCCGGCGGGGATCAGCGCCTTCATCGCCTCGCCCTTGGGGCCCTCCCAGGCCTTGCGGCCCAGATCGGTCATCACCACGGTCGGAGAGATGGAGTTGACGGTGATCCCGTGCCCGCCCCATTCCAGCGCCAGCGTCTTGGTCACGCCGACGATGCCGAACTTCGACGCGCAATAGGCGACATGCCCCTCGATCGCGACCGAGCCTGCCTGGCTGGCCAGGTTGATGATGCGCCCGCCCTTGGCCCGCGCGATCATCCCGCGCCCCACGGCCTGCGCCATCAGGAAGCTGCCGGTCAGGTTGACCGCGATGGTGCGCGTCCAGGCGCCGTCGCTCAGATCCTCGGCCGGGGCCAGGTCCACGATGCCCGCGGAATTGACCAGGATGTCGATGCCGCCAAAGGCCTGCGTCACCGCATCGACGGCCGCGCCGATGCTGGCCGCGTCGGTCACGTCGCAGGCAAAGGCCTGCGCGTCGGGCAGGGCGGCCGCGGCATCCGTCGCGGCGGCCAGGTTCATGTCCAGCAGCGCGACGCGCGCGCCCTGGGCGGCAAAGGCCTGCGCGATGGCGGCGCCGATGCCCGATCCGGCACCCGTCACCACGGCGGTCCGGCCGCCCAGGCTGAAATCAAGTGAAGCGGCCATCCGCAGTCCTTTCGTGGGTCAGGTGGCCCCTCCGGCAGGCGTGCCGCCGAAGGGGGTGGTCGTTACTGGCGCGTGGCCAGCAGTGCGTCGACGTTCTCGGCCGTCACCGGGGTCCAGGGCACGTTGTATTCCTTGTCCGCGCCGTTGTTCCACGGCATGTCGGGATACTGTTCCCAGATCGCCGACATGGGCTCATAGTCGGGCTTGACCGCCTTGATCGCCACGTCGATCGAGCCCAGGGCCTGGGCCTCGCCGTCCTGCAGGATCGAATCCATCTGGCCCGCCTTGACCGCGTTCAGCGCGTCGGTCACCCCGTCCACGCCCGCGATCGCGAAATCGGCCACGTCCATGCCGGCGGCCTTGATCGCCTCGATGGCACCCAGGGCCATCTCGTCGTTCTGGCCGATCACGCCCTTGATGTCGTTGCCATGCGCGGTCAGCCAGTTCTCCATCAGGGCCTGCGCCTCGGCGCGCGACCAGTTGCCGGTCTGGCGTTCCAGGATCTTGACGTCGGGGCATTCGGCCAGGGCCTTCTCGTTGCCCTCGCCGCGCTGGATTTCGCCGGACTGGCCGATCGGGCCCTCGATGATGACCACCGCACCCTGGCAGCCCATCTTGTCCAGGACGGCCTTGGCCTCCAGATAGCCGGCCTCGACGTCGTTCGATCCGACATAGGCGGTCAGCAGGTCGCTGTTGACCCGCGCGTTCGATCCGACGACGGGGATGCCCGCATCGACGGCCAGCTGGACGGCGGTGGCGCCGGCCTCGACGTCCATCGGCGCAAAGACGATCGCGTCGAAGCCTTGGGTGATCATCGTCTCGAACTGGTCCTGCTGCACCAGCGCGTCATAGCGGCCGTCAAAGATGGTCAGCTCGACCATGCCGGATTCGACCGCCGGGTGCTTTTCGCCCGCCGCCGACCACAGCTGCATGAACTCGGCATTCAGGCCATAGGCGGCCATGCCGATCTTGATCGGGTCGTCCTGCGCCTGCGCCGCGCCCAGACCCAGGCCAAGCGCCAATGCGCTGGCCGTCATCATCATCTTCGTCGTCATCTGGTTTCCTCCCTCGGTGACACCATGTCCCGGCACGCGCCGGATCTCAGTCTTCGGTCTTGCGGGACCGGTCCAGCATGACGGCGGCCACGATCAGCGCCCCCTTGATCACCTGCTGGTAATAGGATTCGACCCCAAGCAGATCGAGGCCGTTGTTCATCACCCCGATCAGCAGCGCGCCGATGACGGTGCCGGTGACCCGGCCCACGCCGCCCGCCAGGCTGGTGCCGCCGATCACGACCGCCGCGATGGCGTCCAGCTCATAGGCGACACCCGCCTGGGGCAGGGCCGAGCCGGTCCGCGCGGCCAGGATCATCCCCGCGATGCCCGCCAGCGCGCCCGATATGGCATAGACCGAAAACCGGATGGCGCGGACGGGCAGGCCCGACACCTTGGCCGCATGGGGGTTGCCGCCCACCGCATAGACGTGGCGGCCAAAGCGGGTCCGGGTCAGCACGAAATGCGACAGCGCAAAGACCAGGCCGAACAGGATGATCGGCACCGGGATGCCCGCGATGTCGCCCGTCCCGATCCAGCGATAGCCGTCGGTCAGCGCGGGGACCGGCCGCCCGCCCGAATAGATCAGCGTCAGCCCGCGCGCCGCCGACAGCATGCCAAGCGTCGCGACGAAGGCCGGGACCGCAAAGCGCGCGACCGCGATCCCCGACAGCGCGCCCATCGCGGTGCCGGTGATCAGGCCCACCGCGATCGGGATCAGCGGCATGTAGGGCGCGCCGGGAATGAACCCCGCCGCCGAGGTCGTGGCGAAGCTGGCCGAAACCACGCCCACCAGCGCGACCACCGATCCGACCGACAGGTCGATGCCGCGCGTCAGGATGACGAAGGTCATCCCGATCGCCAGGATCCCGTTGATCGAGGTCTGGCGCAGCACGTTGATGATGTTGCGCGAGGTCAGGAAATTCTCGCTGACGATCGACAGCACGATGCACAGCAGCGCCAGCGCGATCAGGATGCCGTATCGCTGCGCGTCACGTCCGATCCGCGCCGGGATCATGCGGCGCGGCTGCGCTGCGGTCTTGATCTGGTCTTCCACCCTGTCTCTCTCCCGTTCATGCATCCGTCGACGGCGTCCGTCCCGGCGCGTCAGGCCGCCAGATGCAGCAGTTTCTCGGCCGACATCGCGGCGCGATCCAACTCGCCCGCCACGCGCCCGTCCCGCATGACGACCGCGCGGTCGGCCATGCCCAGCACCTCGTCCGTCTCGGACGAGACCATGATGACCGCCCCGCCCGCGCGGGCGAAATCGGACATCACGCGATAGATCTCGCGCTTCGCGCCCACGTCGACGCCGCGCGTGGGTTCGTCCAGCAGCAGGATGCGCGGCTCGGTCAGGAACCACTTGCCCAGCACGACCTTCTGCTGGTTGCCGCCCGACAGATGCGCCACGTTCAGCCGGTCCGACGCGGTGCGGATGTTCAGCGTGTCGATCATCCGGGTGGCGGCACGGCCCTCGGCACGGGCGTTCATCACCGGGCCCGCGGACATGCGGTCCAGCGTGGCCAGGCACAGGTTCTCGCGCACGTCGCCGGTCAGGACCAGGCCGGACCGCTTGCGGTCCTCGGTCACATAGGCCAGCCCGGCCTCGATCGCCTCGCGCGGGGTGGTGATGCGGGCGGGGCGCCCGTCGATGGTCACGGTGCCGGCCGTCTCGGCCGACAGGCCGAACAGGCGGTCGAAGATCTCGGTCCGGCCCGACCCCATCAGGCCGTACAGCGCCAGGATCTCGCCCTCGTGCAGATCGAAGCTGACGTCCCGGACGCCGCGATCGGCGGCAAGACCCGCGACCGACAGCAGGCGGCGCGCCTGCGGGGTGTTCTCCTTGACGAATTCCTCGGTCAGGGGGCGGCCCACGACCAGCTGGATCAGGTGGTCCTTGTCGATGTCGGCCAGGCTGCCCGTCTCGACGAAGCTGCCGTCGCGGAACACGGTATAGCTGTCGCAGACGCCGAAGATCTCGGACAGGCGGTGGCTGACATAGATCACCCCCTTGCCGCGCGCCTTCAGCGTGTCGATGGCGGCGAACAGCTGGTCGGCCTCGGCCTCGCCCAGGGCAGAGGTCGGCTCGTCCATGATGATGACCTCGGCGTCATAGCTCAGCGCCTTGGCGATCTCGACCAGCTGGGTCTGGGCCACGGTCAGGTCCATCATCAGGCTGTCCGCGCGGATGCCGAACTGGAACCCGTCCAGCAGCGCCTGGGCGCGGCTGTTCATCTCGCGGAACGCGATGCGCCCGAACATCCCCACCGGTTCGCGGCCCAGATAGATGTTCTCGGCCACGGTCATGGCCGGGACGGGGCTCAGCTCCTGCTCGATGATCGAGATGCCGTGCGCCAGGGCCTGGGACGGGTTGTCGAACACCACCGGCTGGCCGTTGCGCAGCAGGGTGCCCGCATCGCGGTGATGGATGCCCATCAGGATCTTGAGGAAGGTCGACTTGCCCGCGCCGTTGCCGCCGCACAGCGCATGCACCGATCCCGGCTCCAGCCGGAACTGGCCCAGCTTCAGCGCGGGAACGCCGTCGAAGGATTTGCGAAAGCCCGAGGCCTCCAACAGCGGCGTGGTCATGTCGTCCCCCCATGCCGGACGCCCACCGGGCGTGCCGATACATATGTCAGTCTCCCTCTGACATTTGCACGCTAAGCGGCGCGGGTGACTTCTGTCAACAGGGATGTGACATAGTTCAGATGCGATCTGGCAGTTGTCCGCGCGGCCCGCCTGCTGCTAAGCCTTGCGAAACAACAAGGCTGCAAGGGCAGGGACAGGCATGAGTTTTTCGAAGGGGATGCTGCGCGGCGCCGCGCTGCTGGCGGTGCTGTCGTCGTTGGCCGCCTGCGGCGGTTTCAAGCGTCAGAGCGAGCTGGAATGCATGGAACGCGCCATGTATTTCGAATCGAACCGGTCCAGCCGGGACGGGATGATCGCCGTGGGCAGCGTGGTGATGAACCGCGTCCAGTCGGGGAACTATCCGCGGTCGGTCTGCGGCGTGGTGGGGCAGAAGAACCAGTTCGCGCCCGGCGTCCTGACCAAGCGGATGGACCGCGCGTCGGCCCCGCGCCTGCGCGAGGCGGCCGTGTCCGTGCTGCGCGGCGAACGCCATCCGATGATCCAGAACGCCCAGTTCTTTCACGCGGCCAGCTATCGCGCGTCCTACAACAACATGCATTACGTCGTGACGGCGGGCGGCAACGCGTTCTATGAACGCCGCCGCCCGGAACTGGTGACCCAGCCCCGCGTGCTGCCGCAGATCGAGGGCATCACGGGGCGCTGAGGCGGATCTAGCGGGCCTTCATCCGCGACAGGATGTTGGCCACCAGCGCGCCCGAGATGTTGTGCCACACGCTGAAGATCGCCGCCGGCACCGCCGTCAGCGGCGAGAAATAGGCGGTGGCCAGCGCCGCGGCCAGGCCCGAATTCTGCATGCCGGTCTCGATCGCGATGGCCTTGCGGGCGGCCAGGTCCAGCCCGGCCAGCCGCGCCGCGATGAACCCGATCAGATAGCCCAGCATGTTGTGCAGTACGACCACGGCAAAGATCATCAGCCCCGACTGGACGATCGCGCCCTTGGATGCGCCGACGACGGCGGCCACGATCAGCACGATGCCCGTCACGCTGACCAAGGGCAGGGCGGGCACCGCCGCGCGCACGAAGGCCGGCAGCAGCTTTTGCGCCGCAAAGCCCAGGGCCAGCGGGAACAGCACGACCTTGACGATGGACTGGAACATCGCCCAGGCATCCACGGGCAGGTATTCGCTGGCCAGCATCAGCATCAGGAAGGGTGTCACGATCGGCGCCATCAGCGTGGTCACGCTGGTGCAGGCGACCGACAGCGCCACGTCGCCCTTGGCCAGATAGGTCATCACGTTCGACGACGTGCCGCCGGGGCAGCAGCCGACCAGGATCACGCCCGCCGCGACCTCGGGGGACATCGGGATGATCATGGTCAGCGCCACCGCCAGCAGCGGCATGATCAGGAACTGCGACGCGACGCCCACGCCGACATTGACCGGGCGGCGCAGCACCTCGGCAAAGTCGCGCCCCGAGATGGTCAGCCCCATCCCGAACATGATGATCCCCAGCAGGGTGACGATCCAGGGTGTCAGCTGGCGGAACAGGTCGGGCAGCAGAAAGCCCAGGACCGCGAACAGGACGACCCAGGCCGCAAAGGTATTGCCGACGAACCGCGAAAGTGATGCCAATGATTTCACCGATGCCTCCTCTGGCACAGCTTTCCTGCGCCCTGACGTTTCGGCATGGGCCATAGTGCCGCCCGTGGCGGGCTTCAACCCGTGGTGGCGGAAAAACCGGCCCGGCGCCGTGAGTGGTCGGGTCCGCGCCGCTGCATCATCCCGGCCTGGCCGCACTCCGGTTGCGTCCCGGCCCGGCTGCGCGTGCGCGCCGACTGCGTCCTTGCCGCGCCCCCGGGCCGGCTGCCCCCCTGTGCGGCCCGGTCTGTGCCGGGCCGTCGGCGGGTCAGGACCCGGCGCGGACCACGACAGACATGCCGGGGCGCAGGGCGGCGCGGTCCTGGTCGGGATCGATGGTGATGCGCACCGGCAGGCGCTGGGCGATCTTGGTGAAGTTGCCGGCGCTTGCGGTGCCCGCCATCAGGCTGAATTCCGATGCGGTCGCGGGCGACAGCGATTCGACCTGACCGGTGAACCGGCGGTCCTGCAGCGCGTCCACGGTGAAGCTGACCGGGGAACCCGGCGCCAGGCCCCGCATCGCGGTTTCGCGAAAGTTGGCGATGACCCACAGGTCGGTGCCGACATGGGGGACCAGCGCGGTGCCGGGGGTCACGTACTGGCCGACATGGACGGCGATCTGGCCCAGGCTGCCGTCGGCGGGGGCATGGATGACGGTGTTGTCGACCTCGATCCGGGCCAGCTGGACGGCGGCCTCGGCGCTGGCGATGTCGGCGCGGCGGGCGTCCAGCGCGACATTGGCCGAACGGATCGCCTCGGTCTGGACGTCCAGGCGGGCGCCGGCCTGGATTCGGGCGGCCTGGGCCTGCTGCAGGGCCAGGCGGACCTGGTCGGACGACGACTGCGACGTCACGCCCCGGTCCAGCAGCTGCCCCGCGCGGTCGGCCTGCGACCGGGCATTCTCCAGCGCGCCGTCGGCGGCCTCGACGCCCGCCTGTTCGGCGCGGGCCACGGCCTCGGCCGACACGACGTCCTGTTCGGCGACCTTCAGCGCGGCCTGGGCGCCCTGCAGCAGGGCCTCGGCCTGGGCCAGCTTCTGGCGGGGGATGCGGTCGTCGATGCGGGCGATCACGTCGCCCTTCGCGACGGTCTGATAGTCCTCGACCTCGACCGCGGTGACATAGCCCGACAGCTGCGGGGCGATCATCGTGACCTCGGCGCGCAGATAGGCGTTCTCGGTCTGGGGGGCGGCGGTCGAGAAGGGCGGCAGGCCCCATGCGAACAGCAGCAGCAGCGTGCCCGCCAGGCCCAGGATCAGGGCAATGGCGGTCGGGACAAGGTTCTCTTTCTTCATGGCGTGGTTCCGGTGTTCTGGACGGCGGCCCGGCGGGCCATCACGTCGCGCAAAAGGTGAAGCAGCAGCACGGCCGCCGCCAGCAGGGCGGCCAGCGCGGTCAGCGCATAGGCATCGGCATAGGCGCTGACCCAGGCCTGGGCCGCGACCTGCTGGCCCAGATCGGTCGCCGCCTGCGCGCGGCGCGCGGCGGCATCGGGGATCTGGGCGGCCAGCATCGCGGCCCGGCCCGCCAGGGTCGCGACCGTGGCCGGATCGGTGGCGGTCAGCTGGACGGACAGGTCCTGCAGGTGCAGCGCCTCGCGCCGGGTGGTGAAGGTGTTGAACAGGCCCGACCCCAGCACGCCGCCCAGGCTTTGGGTCGAGATGAAGACGATGACGAAGGACAGGATGTATTGCGGCCCCTTGGCCAGGGCCGACAGCAGGCCCGCCATCATCGCGGGCGGCATGAACAGCATCGCGGCAAAGCCGATCAGCGCCTGGCTGACCACCATCTGCGCGGGCCGGGTCAGCACGCCGGCGCCGCTGTCCAGCCAAGCGCCAGCGGCGATCAGCAGCAGGGCGGCCAGGTGGAACTGGGGCACGCGGGTGGGCCGCATCCAGGCGATGCAGGCCAGCGCGCCCATCAGGCTGGCCAGGGCGATCACGGCGAACAGGACGGTCATCTGCTGGGGCGCGACACCCAGCACCTGGAACATGCGCGGCGCGCCCGCCGACTGTTCCGACAGGATCAGCCGGAACAGGAACAGCGTGCCGGTCAGGTGCAGGATGGCCGGGCTGGCCAGCCAGCGGATGTCCAGCAGGGGGGCGGTGCGGTTCAGCTCCACGACCACCGCCAGGGTCAGCGACAGCGCCGCGCCGGCCAGCAGCCAGCCGATCCACGCGACATCCGTCCAGTTGTAGATCGGCCCCATGACGAAGGCCACGATCAGCCCGCCGAAGCCTGCGCCGATCAGCACGAAGCTGGCAAAGTCCAGCGGCTCGATCACCTTCTGGCGGGGGATGGGGCGCAGGGGCAGGCAAAAGACCAGCATCAGCGACACCAGCGCCATGCCCAGGCCCGTCACGTGGACCGCCGTCATGCCGCCGTCGCCGATCAGGTACGGCCCCACGACGCGGGCCAGCGTCGGTCCGGTCATCAGCACCGTCATCGCCAAGGGCAGGCCCAAGGTCATCTTGGCCTGCGGGGACAGGGGTTCCAGCATGTAGAGGAAGGCCAGCGTCGACAGGGGCGCCGCGGCGGCACCCGCCAGGAACTGCAGCACCAGCGCCGAGCGGAAATCGACCGCCCACAGCGACGCCAGCGCCACCAGCGCATAGAGGATGATCCCCAGTTCCGCGAACCGCCGCAGCCCGTACTGGGTGCGGATCTTGATCAGCAGCACCGGCAGCGCCGCGCGCGGGATCATGTAGACCGCCAGCAGCCAGGCCGCGCTGGTCGTGGTGATGCCCAGATCGCCCGCAAGCTGGGGCAGGCTGGTGGACACGAAGCCCTGCTGCAGGCCCTGCGACAGGCCGATCACGGTGGCGGCCAGCATATAGGCCACGGCCTGCAATCCGGGCAGCGGCGGATGCGGCGGCGGGGGTGCGGCAGGGGCGCTCATGTCCGGTCCATCCGTTCGATGTTGCGGGCGATCCGGTCCAGCACCTGGGCCGCGCGGTCCAGGTCCTGCGGATCGATTCCCTCTAGCACTTCGCCGCGCAGGCGGTGCGTGAATTCGACGATGGCGCTGTCGCGACCGCGTTCGGTCACGACCAGACCGTTCTTGCGGCCGTCGCCATCCAGAGGACGCCGTTCGACGAAACCGCCGGCGACCAGGGCGTCGATCTGGCGTTTCAGGGTCGGCGCCTCGATCGCCAGTTCGGCGGCCAGTTCGGTCTGGGTGATGCCGTCGTGATGCGCCAGCGTCGTCAGCGCGCGCGCCCGCGACAGGGTCAGACCCACGTCCCGCGCCCTGCGGTCATAGCTGCGCCGCAGGGTCCGCATGACCCGCAGCAGGGTATCAAGGATCGGGCTTTCGCGGGGCATGACGCGTCCTTTCGGCTGGTTCGTTAGCTAGCTAAGGATATCGTCGGTCGGCATCAATGCCCCGACCGAAAGAAATTTGCAGGATGTGCAATTTCGAGGCGCAGACGCATCACGGTTGCCAGTCGCGGATTGTGAACCTTAGTATACACTAATGATCCGGTCCCATTTCGGGCTGGCCGCACAGGGCGTCGCCAAGCGCCGGAACCGATCGGGAGACATCGATGAAGCTGACCACCTTTCTGGCCACGGCCCTGGGCACCGCCGCCATCGGCGGCATGGCCGTCGCCGCCGACCTGCGCATCGGCCTGAACGAGGACCCGGATTCGCTGGATCCCGCACAGTCGCGGACCTTCGTGTCCTCGCTGGTCTATGAATCGCTGTGCGACCGGTTGCTGAACACCAATGCCGACATGGAGATCATCCCCGAACTGGCCACCGACTGGGCCTGGTCCGATGACGGCAGGACGCTGACCCTGACGCTGCGCGAGGGGGTGACGCATCACGACGGCACGCCTTTTGACGCGCAATCCGCCCGCCGCGTGCTGGAGCGGAACATGACGATGCAGGAAAGCCGCCGCAAGGCGGAGCTGGGATCGATCGACCGGGTCGAGGCGACGGGCGATCATGAACTGACCATCACGCTGACCGCGCCCGACGTGACGCTGCTGGCGCAGCTGGCCCATCACGCGGGGCGGATGTATTCGCCCGATGCCGCCGATGCGGCCGGCGCCGCCTTTGGCCGGGCCCCGGTCTGTTCGGGCCCCTATGCCTTTGTCGACCGGGTCGAGGGCGACCGGATCGTGCTGGAACGCTTTGCCGATCACTGGGACGCGGACCAGTTCCATTACGACCGGGTGATCTATCTGCCGATCCCGGACACGACGGTGCGGCTGGCCAACGTGCGGTCTGGCGATCTGGACATCATCGAACGCACCGCCCCCGCCGACGTGCCGGGCGTGCGGGCCGACGACCGCCTGCAGCTGTTCGAGGTGCCCAACATCGGGTATCAGGGCATCACCATCAACGTCGGCAACGGACCCCGCGCGGAGGCGCCGCTGGGCGCCGATGCCCGCGTCCGCCAGGCGCTGTCGCTGTCCATCGACCGCCAGGCGTTGAACCAGGTCGTGTTCGAGGGGGAATACGTGGTCGGCAACCAATGGGCCGCGCCGGGCACCCCTTATTACGACGACCGCGATCCGATCCCCGCGCGCGACCCCGATGCCGCCCGCGCCCTGCTGGCCGAGGCGGGTGTCCAGACCCCCATCCGCGTCGAGATGCAGATCGGAAACAACCCCATCGCCCAGCAGGTCGGCCAGGTGGTCCAGGCCATGGCGGCCGAGACGGGGTTCGACATCTCTCTGCGCGCGACGGAGTTCGCGACGCTGCTGTCCGAGAACGTCGCCGGCAATTTCGACATGTCGCTGCAGGGCTGGTCGGGCCGGATCGACCCGGATGCCAACATCCACCCCTTCGTCGGCTCGGACGGGGCCAACAACGACCAGCATTACCGCAACGCGGAGATCGATGCCCTGCTGGCACAGGCCCGGTCTGAACCCGACACCGCGGCCCGCAAGGCGCTGTACGACCAGACGCGCGACATCCTGAAACAGGATCTGCCGCTGATCTACCTGTACCACATCAAGTACTTCTACACGATGCGCCAGGGGATCGAGGGGTTCGAACCCTATGCCGACGGCATCATCCGGCTGCGCGGCGTGTCGGGCTGATCACGGCCGCGCGCCCCCCGGCGGGGCGCGCGGCTCAGGCGGCGGTCCGTGTCCACAGGCCCCGCACGGCCGCGGCGCCGCCGATCTGCGCCTGGACACGCTGCGTGCGCGCTGGGATGCGCTGGCCTGACGAACGGTCTTCAACTGGAGAACTGCCGACATGAAACGCTTCCTCGTCATCGCGATGCGCCGGCCGGACTTCGATGTGTCCGTCGTCGCGCCGCATCAGGCCTTCCTCGACGACCTGCGTGCGCGCGGTCTGCTGGACATGACCGGCGGCTTCGCAGACGGCACGGGCGGCGCGTATCTGCTGAGCGGAATCGCGACACTGGACGAAGCGCGGGCGATCGTCGCGGCCGATCCGCTGGCACTGCAGAATGCGAGCGAGCTCGTCGTCCACGAGTGGAACACCCGCTGAGCGCAGCCGACCGATGCACGTGCCCGACACCGACGCGTTCCCCGAACAACCGTTGCCACCCTGGCGGCGCGCGGTGCTCAAGGTCGGCAGCAGTCTGCTGGCGGCCGACGGCGGCGGTCTGTCGGACCAGTACGCGGCGGCGCTCGCCGGCTTCGTCCGCGCGAGCCA
>ENA-UOXB01000604-UOXB01000604.1-bioreactor-metagenome-genome-assembly--contig:-NODE-604-length-22048-cov-9.227436_pt1 | contig 22048 bp, 20 predicted proteins | sample MGYA00238158_ERZ761615 | MGnify/ENA primary metagenome ERZ761615 (study PRJEB28904, sample SAMN06267902) | bioreactor metagenome | isolation source: Joint BioEnergy Institute, California, USA | place...
AATGATGGTGCCGTTCTGTTCGGCCAGCGGGATGAACAGGTCCGGTGCGACGAAGCCATGTTGCGGGTGCTGCCAGCGCAGAAGCGCTTCGACGCCGACCACGCGGTGGTCGCGATAATCCACCTGCGGCTGGTAGACCAGATGTAGCTGGTTCTGCGCCAGGGCGTCACGCAGGTCTTTCTCCAGCTCACGGCGGCGGCGCATCTCGCTGTCGACGCTGGCGATGTAGAACTGGTAGCGGTTGCGCGAGCGACTCTTGGCCAGGGTCATGGTCTGTTCGGCTTTTTGCAGCAGCTTCTCGGTGCTGTCGCCGTCTTCCGGGAACAGGGTGATGCCGATGGTGGCGCGCAGGCGCACTTCATGCTGGTCGAGCAGGAAGGGCAGTTCCAGGTCGTCGAGCACGCTCTGCGCCAGCTCGGCGGCTTCGTAGGGCTGCTCGATGTCGGCCTGCACCAGGGCGAACTGGTCGCCGCCCAGGCGGGCCAGCGCGCCGAGACGCCCGCTGTGGCTGCGCAAGCGATCGGAGAGGGCGAGCAGCAACTGGTCGCCGCTCTGGTAGCTGAATTGCTCGTTGATGCCCTTGAAGTCGTCGAGGCCGACGCAGAGCACGGCGACGCGGCGCTGCAGGCGGCCGGCATCTTCGAGAATCTGGTCGAGCTGCTGCTGCAGTTGCTGGCGGTTGGGCAGGCCGGTGAGGAAGTCGTACTGAGCCATGCGTAGCAGGCTGTTCTCGGCTTCACGGCGCAGGTGGGTGTTGCGTTCGATGGAGGCCAGCAACTGATTGGCGGTGTTGATCCAAAGACCCAGCTCGTTCTTCTCGTTGCCCTTGAGCATGGGCAGCTTGTGTTCGCTGGGGCGGTCGGGATTGATGTTGGTGAGGTGTTCGATGATCTTCGATAGTGGTTTGGTCAGCAGCCAGTGGTAGACCAGATAGAGCACCAGGCCCATGGCCATGGCGCGCAGTACGCCAGATATGAAGATGATCACCGAGTTGGTGACGAAGCTCTCGCCATAGGGCGCCGTATCGAGGGTGATGTTGAGGTCGCCGTAGTATTCGCTGTAAGGGCCACGGCCGACCAGCTTGGTCGAGAATAGCTGCTCCTGACCGAGGATCGGGTCGGTCAGCCAGCGCGTGGGCATTTGCGCCAGATCGCGCGAACGCTCTGCGAGCATCGGCTCGTTGGGGTGACCAATGGACGCATAGCGCACCGACTCGTGCTGGAACAGCCCCTCGATCACCTGCATGCCCATTTCCCGATCCAGGCTGTACACCGCCTGAGTCGAAGGGTCGCGGAACATGCCGAGAATGCGATGGGCGTCATTGGCCACGGCCTGACGGGTCTTGTAGGCGTCGAAGACAATCTGCGCGCAACTCAATACCACCCCTACGACGAATGCTGACAGCAGCACCACGCGGAGCAACTTGAGTGACAAGCTGTTTTTCAATTCCAGCTTCAAAGGCAATTCCTTATGTCGATGCTTACAGCGTCAGTCAGACGAGAGTATTGGCAATCTAGCCCTGGCCGTCAAAGGGCCATCATGCCTGGTGGCACTATTTATCCCACAAGGAACGCTCCTGGTGCGAGTCGGCGCTGAAGCACCGCTCCACTGCTCTGTGTCGGTGCGGCTGCGCCGGACTTGAGCGCCTTTGGTCATATTGGTAATTCGCCGTGGTTACGCCTCATGGCGCGTCGCCAGCACTCTGCTTGGCTACTGGCACAAGAGTTGCGAAGGCAGGGCATCGACCAGGAGGGGATTCGTGATGAAAACGCTCATGCTGTTGCTCGTCGCTGTCAGCTTTGCCCCGCAGGCCCATGCAGCCAGTGAGGAGGCCGCCAATACGGCCTGGCTGGTACTAGCCAGCGTGCTGGTGTTCTTCATGCAGGCAGGCTTCGCGCTGCTGGAGAGCGGCATGGCGCGGGCCAAGAACGCCGTCAACGTGATGATGAAGAACTACATGGACTGTTGCGTCGGCGGCATCGTGTTCTGGCTGCTGGGCTTCGGTCTGATGTTCGGTGCCAACCTAACGGGTTGGTACGGCATGAGCCATTTTGCGCTCAATGATGGCGAGCCCTGGGACTACACCTTCCTGCTGTTTCAGATGATGTTCGCCGCCACGGCTGCGACCATCGCCAGCGGCGCCATGGCCGAACGCACGCGTTATGGCGCCTACCTGATCGGCGCGGTGCTGATCAGTGGCGTGATCTATCCGATATTCGGCAGCTGGGTGTGGGGCGGCCTGTATGGTGGCCAGGGCTGGCTGGCCAGACTTGGCTTCGTCGATTTCGCCGGCTCGACCGTGGTGCACAGCATCGGCGCCTGGTGCGCACTGGCGGGTATCCTGGTGCTCGGTCCGCGTCTTGGTCGCTTCGCGCCTGATGGTTCGGCGCGCTTGATTCCGGGGCACAACCTTGGCTTGGTGGCGTTGGGCGGTTTCATCCTCTGGGTCGGCTGGTTCGGTTTCAACGCCGGTAGCAACCTGGAGGTCAGCAGCAGCCTCGGACTTATCGCTCTGAACACCCATCTGGCTGCGGTCGCCGGAGCGCTCGGTGCGTTGCTGGCGCAGCGCAGCACGGCCAGCCCGGTGTTGCTGACCACCACGGTGAACGGCTCGATTGGCGGGCTGGTCGGCATCACGGCCGGTTGCGCCAGTATGGCGCCTGGGTTCGCCCTGCTCAGCGGCCTTATCGCCGGTTTCATCGTGGTGTATGGCATGCGCCTGCTCGATTACCTGCGTCTAGACGATGTCGTCGGTGCGATTCCCGTGCATGGCTTTGCCGGCGTCTGGGGCACGCTGGCGGCCGGGCTGTTTTATCAGGGTGACCTGTTCAACTGGGAGCGTGTCGCGGTGCAGGCATTGGGCGCTGTTGCGGCCTTCCTCTGGGCGTTCCCCCTTGCCCTGGTGTTCTACTTCCTGTTGGCCAGGACCATCGGGCTGAGGGTTCCGACGCAACATGAACAGCGCGGGCTGGATTTCGCCGAGCATGCTGAGGTGGGCTATCCGGAATTCAATCTGACGCAGACCTTCGACAGTGAACAATGGTCGAGGAGGGGCTGAGGATGAGATTGAGCCTTCGACGTCGCGCGATCTACACCGGTCTGGCCGGGCATTTCTCGGATGAAGAGGTGTGGCCGTTGCTGGCGCTGTGGGAGAGCAAATATGCGGAGCAACCACCTTTCGCCCTCAATGAGTTCCTCGCTGAGGTCGTGCTACGAACCGAGCGCAAGGTCGAGCGTGCGCGCCTGTATCGTGAGTTGGTCGGCGCCCTGACGGGGCCACCCTCTCAACTGTTGCCTGACCCGGAGGAGCAACTGGCCGCCTGGCGACTGGGGCGCAATGAGGCCGTAAGGCAAGTGGCGACTCCTGATAGCGCCGCGCAAACGACTTTCCTGGCCCTGAACCAGGCGTTGTTGGAGCAACTCGATGGAACGCAGCAGGCGGCACTAAGGCGTTTTGCTGCCGGCAACCTGTCCGGCATGGGGGTGAGTTCAGAGCTGTCGACACGCTTGCGCCTCTGGTTCGAGCAGGGCGGTGGCGATGGTGTCGCCAGCCTCGGGCTGGAGCAGCTGCGCAAGTTGCTGAACCTGCTCTATATCGGTCTTTGCGAGTTTCTCGGTCCGGTGCGTGCCGACCGTGTGCTGAGCCAGGCGGTCAGCCGTGTAGAGGCGCAAGGGGTAGCGTTCTCACCGCGCAGATTGCTCTAGCTGGGCGAGCCGGACCTGGAAATGAAAAACCCGGCCACAAGGGCCGGGTTTTCGCATTACGGGGCTGAGATTCAGGCCGCGTAGTTCTGAGCGACGAAGTCCCAGTTGACCAGGTTCCAGAACGCCTCGACATACTTCGGACGCAGGTTGCGGTAGTCGATGTAGTAGGCGTGTTCCCAGACGTCGCAGGTCAGCAGCGGGGTGTCGCCGCTGGTCAGCGGGCAGCCGGCGCCGATGGTGCTGGCCAGGGCCAGGGAACCGTCAGCCTTCTTCACCAGCCAGCCCCAGCCGGAACCGAAGGTGCCGATGGAGACCTTGCTGAACTCTTCCTTGAACTTGTCGAAGGAACCGAAGGCAGCGTTGATGGCGTCAGCCAGGGCGCCAGTGGGCTGGCCACCGCCGTTCGGCGACAGGCAGTTCCAGTAGAAGGTGTGGTTCCACACCTGAGCGGCGTTGTTGAAGATGCCGCCCGAGGAGGTCTTGACGATCTCTTCCAGGCTCTTGCCTTCGAACTCGGTGCCCGGCACCAGGTTGTTCAGGTTCACGACGTAAGTGTTGTGGTGCTTGTCGTGGTGGAATTCGAGGGTCTCGGCGGAAATGTGCGGCTCGAGAGCATTCTTTTCGTAAGGCAGCGGCGGCAATTCAAAAGCCATGGTCTATCTCCTACTCAGGTCGTGTGCGATATGCGCCAGGCCGATCACGGGCGGCCCGTGGAGGGTGTTCACAACGGCGGCCTCAGCTACCTTGCGAGCACCTCTCTAAGCGGCGTCGAGTTTGTACCCTTTGCGCCGCAGACTCGGGATCATAGCACCCGGCCACGGCCATAACCACGCAGCATCTGTGTGGAAAAGCCGGAGCCAGGGCCTCTGCGGCAATGACTTCGACCATCGTGCAGGCCAGCAGTTGCCTCAACGAATCTGTGCAACGCCTCGCGGGCTGGAGCCAGGCGAGGCGAAGTGGGGCGAAGAAGCGCAGTTTAGGTGGCGTAAATGAGCATTCCGAGCCCGACTTCAACGAAGCCTCAGCGACATGCTGCGGACCTTGAACAGGCCCTAGAGTGCGCCGGCTTTTTTCCAGGCCAGATAGCTGCTCACCAGCTCCGGGCCCAGTTCGCCCGGGCGGGCGTCGAGCACCGGTACTTCATGGGCGGCCAGACGTTCGTGCAATTCGGCGCGAGCGTTGAGGTAGTCGAGCGTGCCGCAGTAGGCGAGGGCCTGCTCGAATTGCTCTACCGGCGTCTGGCGCAGGCGGTCCAGCGCTTCCTCGCGCAGGCTGGCGATCAGCACGCGATGCTGGCGCGACAGGCGGCGTACGGCGGCGAGCAGATCCTGATCGTCCTCGTCGCGCAGGTTGGTCACCAGTACCACCAGCGAGCGGCGGCGCTGACGCGCCAGCAGCAAGTCGGCAGCGGCGCTGAAATCGGCCGGTTGCTGGCTGGTGTCGAGGTCATAGACGGCGTTGAGCAGCACGTTCAGTTGCGCGGGGCCCTTGACCGGTGCCAGGTAGCGCGACTGGTTGCCGGCGAAGGTCGCCAGGCCCACTGCATCGCCCTGGCGCAGCGCCACGTAGCTGAGCAGCAGGCAGGCATTGAGGGCATGGTCGAAGTGCGACAGCTCGTCGTCCTGGCTGCGCATGCGCCGGCCGCAGTCGAGCAAGAAGATGATCTGCTGATCGCGTTCGTCCTGGTATTCGCGAGCGATGGGGGTGCGCTTGCGCGCGGTGGCCTTCCAATCGATCTGGCGCAGGGTATCGCCGTCACGAAATTCGCGTAGCTGGTGAAACTCCAGGCCCAGGCCGCGGCGTGGGCGCTGGCGCACGCCCAACTGGCTCAGCCAGTCGTCCACGGCTTTGAGCTGTGCGCCGTAGAGACGCGCAAAATCCGGGTAGACGCGACTTTCGTCGGCGAGCGGCAGCAGGCGTTTGGCCTGCCACAGGCGCAGCGGGCTGGGTAGCTTCAGCTCGCACAGGGCGAAATGGAAATGTCCGCGGATCAGTGGCTTGAGGCGATAGCTGACGCGTGTCTGCTGGCCGGGGTGCAGGGTGATGCGTTGTGGCAGGACGTCGAAAGCCATGCCTTCAGGCACATGATCGAAGACCTCGATTTCCTGTGTCTGGGTGAAATCGTGATGGGCGATCAGTTGCACCTCGCTCCAGCGTCCCAGCGGCAGGTTGCCGGGCAGCACGCGCTCCAGGCGCGGCGAGCCCTGGCGGCGCAGCCACAAAGCATCGACAGCGGCGATCAGCAGCAAGGCCAGCAATAGCCCCCAGGCCAGCGGCATAAGGCTGTCCGCCAGGCGAATGCCGAGCAGGGGCAGGGCGCCGAGCAGCACGGCAGCGGCGAACAGGCCGCCGAGCAGCCCGAGGAGCAGGCGCGAAGGTTTCATAGGCGCGGTGCCGGTACCTGATCGAGCAGTTGCTGCAGCACCTGGTCTACCGACAAGCCTTCGATGTCCAGCTCCGGCGCCAGGCGCACGCGATGACGCAGCACGGCCAGCGCGCAGCTCTTGATGTCATCCGGCACAACGAAGTCGCCGCCACGCAGCAGCGCGCGGGCACGGGCACCGCGTACCAGGGCGATCGAGGCGCGTGGCCCTGCGCCCATGGCCAGGCCCGGCCAGCTGCGGGTGGCGCGGGCCAGGCGTACGGCGTAATCGAGCACCTGATCGTCCAGGGGCAGATCGCTGGCGATCTTCTGCAGCGCCAGCACATCCTTGGCTTGCAGCAGGGTGCGCAGTGGGCTGACTTCGAGCATGTCGGCCTTGGCCGAGCGGGTCACCTGACGCACCATGTTCAGCTCTTCGTCCTGCTGCGGATAGTCCATGCGCAGTTTGAGCATGAAACGGTCCAGCTCGGCCTCCGGCAGCGGGTAGGTGCCTTCCTGCTCGATCGGGTTCATGGTCGCCAGCACCATGAATGGCAGCTGCACCGCCAGGGCGCGGCCTTCCAGGGTCACCTGGCGTTCCTGCATCACTTCCAGCAGGGCAGCCTGGGTCTTGGCCGGTGCGCGGTTGATCTCGTCGGCCAGCAGCAAGTTGGTGAATACCGGGCCCTTGCGCAGCTTGAACTGCTCGCTCTGCATGTCGTACACGGCGTGGCCGGTGACATCGCTGGGCATCAGGTCCGGAGTGAACTGGATGCGTGCGAACTCGCCGCCGAAGCAACGCGCCAGGGCGCGTACCAACAGCGTCTTGCCCAGGCCGGGCACGCCTTCGACCAGCACGTGGCCACCGGCGATCAGTGCAGTGAGCACGTCATCGATCACCGCGCTCTGGCCAATTACGGCCTTGCGCAGTTCGGCGCGCAGGGCCTGCGCCAGTTGGCTGGCACGCTGGCGTTGCTGCACCTGCGGATTACTCGGCGCGGCGGCCGGGGTTTCCTGCTCCGGCAGGGTGTCGTTCTCGGGGATCTCGCTCATAGGGCATTCCTGAGGGTTTGCAGGTGGGCGACCTGGCGGGTGAAGTCACTGGCGGACAGGCGTTGCGGCGGCAATGGACGCATGGCCTGGCTGATGTCCTTGGCGGGCAGGCGGGTCAGGCGACCGAGCACTTGCCACTGATCGGCTACGGCGAGCTTCTCGAAGCCTGGATAGCGGCGCCGCGCACGGCGATTGATGTCCTGCTGCAGACCTTTGAGCAGGCTGTGCTGGCCACTGCGGCGCAGGAGGAAGTCGGCGCTGCCGCGCAGATGTTCTTCCAGCTGACGGCGTGCTCGGCTAGCCGGAGCCTGCAGCGGGCCGTGGCGCACGCCAACGTGCCACAGGGCGGCGATGATCAGCAGTGCCAGGACCAGCAAGGCCAGCGGGAAATGGCGCAGTAAAAGGCGCGCCAGGCCTTCGCTGTCGGCGTGGTAGAGCAGGGTCACGGCGCTGTCCTGGCTCAGGTACCAGAGCAGCCAGGCATGGTCGTACTCGTTGATGTTGCGGTTCTGCCAGATCCACGGGTCGCTGAGTACGGTGATCAGGCCGTCGCCGTGGTAAAGCTGCAGCAGGTGCGTGGTGGCCTCGCTGTTGGCCCAGGCATGCGCGCGGTTTTGCGCATCGTAGAGGTGGAAGTCGGTATCGAAGGCGATATAGGCCGGCGCCTGCTCGTTTTCCAGGTAGAGCTTGGTGAGTTGCGGGTAGGCCTCGTGCTCTTCGTCCTGCTCGTTTTCTGCTGGCGCCTCGCTGGCCTCTTCATCGTCCAGTTCGTCGCTCATGTACTGCTGGATGCCGAGCAGATCGAGCAACAGGTCGCCGCTCTTACCTTCCTCTTCGTCCCACAGGCGTTCGGCGATGAACAGCAGATGACCGCCATTGGCCGTCCATTGCAGTACGCGTTCGACCTGGCGCGGCGTCATGTTGCCACGGTCGGCCAGCAGCATCAGGGTCTGGCCCTCGCTGGGCAGGTCGTCGAGCACTTCCAAACCTTCTGCGCGGCGGGCGGCGATGCCCTGTTTACGCAGGAAATGTTCGGCGGCCAGGTAGGGGCTGCTGGCAACCTCCGGGGAGGGGCCGTGCTCGATCACATCTTCATAAGGTTCGAGTTTGCCCAGCACATAACTGGCGATCAGCCCAACAGCCAGCAACAGGGCCATGGCGAGGATGAATCCGCTGCGCCGACTCATGCCGCACGCTCCTGGCCGAACAGGCTACGCCAGCCCTGGCACAGGCTCTGACGCAGCGACTCGGCGGGTAGGCGATGACCGTAGGCCAGAGCCTGCCACTGCAGGGTGAGCTGGCGACTGTAATCTTCCAGATTCTGCTGTCCGAGGCCGGCGACCAGACCGAGCACTTCCCCTTCGGTATGCGATTGCTTCAGCGGCAGGCGGTGTTCATGCAGCAGGCGGCTGAGCAGGGCACGGTAGAGCAGGCCGAGCGCCGCGCGCGGTTGTTCGGCCCAGAGCCGTTCGGCTTCGCTGGCGACATCATCGGGCAGGGTCTCTGGCGCCAGCTCCAGGCCAAAGAGTTGTTGCGGTGTTACTGACCGGCGCCGCGTCGGCAGGCCGATGCGTTCGCCAAAGGTCTGCAGCCACTCGCGATAGCGCCACAGGACGAAAGCCAGCAGCGCGGCCAGCACCGCCCACAGCAGCACTTCGAAGATCTGGGCGACGACGTCCAGGCTCTTCCACCACTCGCCCAGCTTGAGCAGGTTCTTGAGCATGTCGAGGAAGGCTTCGACATCTTCCGGTTTGGGTTCTTCTGCAGGCTTCTCTTCGCCCAGACGCCAGCGTGTGACGGTTTCGCGGTGCTGGAAGGGCGGTTCGTCGAGCAGCGCTTCGATGCTTGCGCGGGCGGCCTGGCTGGTCAGCGGCTGCTTGAGCATGCGAGGCGCATCGGGGCCTTGCGGGTCGGTCTGCTCAATCTCTTCGCTGACGATTGGTTGCGTGTCGGCCCAGGCAGCGCTTGGCAGTTGCGTCAGCAGCACGGCGCAACCGAGCAACAGGGCGTAGGCGCTGCCGGTCAGGCGCTGGCGCAGACGGCGGAAGGTCAGCTCGATATCCCAGGCCTCCAGCGCAGTACGGCGATTGAGATAGAGGGTGAAGCCGCAGGCGACGTAGACCGGTTCCCAGAGGATCAGGAGCAGCACGTAGAGCAGGTTGGACAAGTGCTCCAGCCACAGCCACTGACCGCTTTCTGCGGCTATCAGGCTTTCCCAGCTCCAGTCCAGCTCCATCTGTTGCGGCAGCATCATGTAGAACAGGGCGATCAGACCCATCCACAGGGCGATTTCCAGGTGCACACCCACCAGCGTCAGCCAGGTAGCGGCGCCGCTGTCACGCTGGCCGAGCACCACCAGGCGTTGGCTGCGTGCCTGGCCGGACAGGCCTTCGAGCTGCAGCACGGGCAGATCGAAGCTGCGCGTCGGGCTGAGGCGGCGCCATGTCAGGCTGGCCAGCAGTTGTGGCCACAACAGTTTCGGCAGCGCACGCAGGGATTGCTTAAGCGAGGGCGTGTTGCCGAACAGTGCCTGCGAAAGGATGTACAGCGGCAGCCGTTCATAGGCGGGTTTGAGCCACCAGAACAGGAAGATGGCCCAGCCCGGATACTGCCAGAGCAAGGCGCAGAGCAGGGCGAACAGGGGCAGTGTGACCAGCGCCCAGCTGGCCATCAGCAGGCCGGAATGACGACGGGCCAGCAGCACGCCGAGGTCGATGGCCTCCCAGGCGCTGCGCGGGCGGATGGCCACGCTGGCTTCAGTCAGGCGCATGCTGCCTCCGCCCGGCCAGTAGCAGATAGCTCAGTACCAGCACCCAGAGACCTGCACCGACGATGTACTTGATGTTCGGGCTGGCGAAGGTGGTGGACGACCAGAACGCTTCGATGAAGGCGGCCAGCAGCAGGAACAGAATCACCCCGCAGACCAGTTGAATCGCCTTGCTGGCTGCCAGACGCAGGGCTTCGCCGCGGGGCAGGCGGCCGGGTGCAAGCAGCGCCCAACCGAGTTTGAACCCTGCCGCGCCAGCCAGGGCGATGGCAGTCAGCTCGAAGGCACCATGACCGATGACGAAGGACCAGAAGGGTTCGCCGTAGCCGATACGCGTCAGGTGGCCCGCCACACCGCCAATCATCAGGCCGTTGAACAGCAGGAAGAACAGGCTGCCAAGGCCCAGCAGCAGGCCGCTGGCGAAGGTCTGAAAGGCGATGCCGATGTTGTTCATGATGTAGAAGCCGAACATCACCCAGTCGTCGCCCGAACCGCGTTCGCTGAAACGCCCGAGACGGCGTGCATCAGGGTCGTACATGCGCTCCATTTCGCTGACCTGATCGGGACTGACCAGGCTGAAGATCAATTCGGGATAGAGATAGGTCAGCAGGCCCATCAGGGCCAGGCTGCCGAAGAACAGCAGACTGGCAATGCATACGCTGCGCCATTCGCTGCGTACCAGACGCGGGAAGCCGCCGAACAGGAAGCGGATTATCTGCGCACCAAGGTGGCTGCGATGACGATAGAACTGCTGGTGGCCACGCATCGCCAGCTGCTGCAACTGATCGATCAGATGGCTGCTGTAACCGCGGGCCTGGGCCAGGGCCAGGTGCTGGCAGAGTTGTCGATAGCGGGCGGCGAAGCTCTGGCAGGTTTGCGCTTCGGCCTTGCCGCGCTCGAGAGTTTCGAGCTGGCTATTGAACGCATCCCAGTCAGGCTGATGGCGACTTTCGAACAGGCTTTGCTTCACGGTGCACTCCCCAGCAGGCCGCGGGCGATGCCGTTGAGGCGCGGTTCGGCCTGCTCGGCAGGCACTTGCAGCGGTTCGGCCAGTAGCGCCGCCAACTCCGCTCTACGGGCGGCGGACAACTGGCCGCCGCGTTCGGCGAAACCGAGGATGGCGCGTTGCTCGCCCAGGCTGAGCGGGAAGGGGGCAGGTAGCGGTTCGGCGTCGGCGAGCTGCGGTTTGCTCAGCGGCGCGTCGCGATAGACTACCAGTGTGCCAGCGGCGATATCGCCGAGACGCTTGAACGCCGGATGGTTCAGGCAACTGATGATGCCCAGGGTGTAGCCGAACGGCAGGATGTCGACGAAGCGCAGCAGGTTGCGGGTGAGCGAGGCGGCCCAGCCGATGGGTGTGCCGTCATCGTGCACCACGCGTAGGCCGAGCATCTGCTTGCCGGGGGAACGGCCCTGGTTGAGTACCTCGAACAACACCATGTACCACCAGGTCACGAGAAACAGCAGGATGGTGCCCAGGCCCATGCCGAACTGACCGAGCAGGCCGAGGACGATGAACATCAGGGCGAGAATCAGGCCGCGAATGGCCAGGTCGATGGCGAATGCGAGGGCGCGCGGGACCAGCCCGGCCGGTCGCAGATGCAGATCGATACCTTCCGGCGTTTCGACCTGATAGCGAGTATCCAGGGGCGGCAGGGGGGATGAAAAGCTGGCGCTTGAGCGTGAGGGCATCGGCGGACTGCATCAAGGAAAGCCCGATGCTAGCGAGCAGCGGGCTACGAGCGCAACCGGGCCAGCGAACTGGCCCGAGTTACGTCGGCTTACTGGGCGGCCGGCAGCACGCCGAAGATGGTGCGATACAGCACGCCCATGGCCACGACCATCAGCGGGATGCTCCACACCAGGCCGATACCCAGCGGGATGGCGCTGACCATGACGATCAGACCGAGCACGATGAACAGGCCGAAGACCTTGAACCAGTGTTGGGTGATGGCCTTGCGCGAGGCTTCCAGCGCCTGCCAGGGCGATAGGCCGCGCTCGACTACCAGCGGCACGGCCAGCAGATAGGCGACGCCCAGGTAGATGCCGGGGATCAGCAGCAGGATCATGCCGAGGTAGATCAGCAGCATCATCACCACGGCGGTGATGATCAGTGGGACGGTGCGGCCGAAGTGGCTGAAAATTTCGTTGAAGCTCAGTGGCTGGTCGGCGGCACGGCGAATACCGACCATGTTGATGCCGGCCATGAAGGGATAGGCCAGCGCCGAGGCCAGCAGCGAAATCAGAATCTCGCCGATGAACATCAGGGCGATGCTATCGCTCAGCGCGCCGAAGATGCCCACTACGCCGCCGAGGATGAAAGTGGCTGCCAGAAGCACCACGTAGAACACCAGGAAGCCACCGATGATGATGCCTTTGGTGCCCTTGACCTTGCTCCAGGACTCGCTCAGCAGGTCGCCAATGCTGAAGTCGTAACCGCGCGCCAGGGCCTCTTCGACGCTCGGCGCATGGCCCTGAGGCGACTGTTGCAGGTCGCTGGTGGGGGCGGCGTAGGGATTGGGGGTGATCGCGTCACTCATGGCTGCGTCCTTGTACAGAGTGGTAGAGGAGCGCCAATGCTAATGGTTACAGCATTTTTCTCAAGTGCAGTGCATCCGCTCATGCGGCGCCTGTGCGCTGGTTCATGCTTTTGCCGGCAGCGGCTGGGCCGGAGGTGAATGATAGACTGGCAGCAATTTTGCCTCGGGGACGGAGCCGCCAATGACTTCCAGCATCTTCTGGTACGACTACGAGACCACCGGTATCAATCCGCGTTGCGATCGTCCGCTGCAGGTGGCGGGCATCCGTACCGACGAGGCGCTCAACGAGATCGGCGAGCCGCTGAACATCTACTGTCGGCCCAGCGACGATATCCTGCCGCATCCCGCTGCCTGCCTGGTGACCGGCATCGATCCGCAGCGCCTGCAGCAGCTGGGCCTGGACGAGGGCGAGTTCATGACCCGCGTGCATGCCGCACTGTCGACGCCCGGTACCTGCGGCGCCGGCTACAACAGCCTGCGTTTCGATGACGAGGTGACGCGCTACAGCCTCTATCGCAACTTCTTCGACCCTTACGCGCGCGAATGGCAGGGCGGCAACAGCCGTTGGGACCTGATCGATCTGGTCCGTACGGCCTACGCGTTGAGGCCCGAGGGCATCGAGTGGCCTGAGGAAGACGGGCGTGTATCACTCAAGCTGGAGCGGCTGACCCAGGCCAACGGCATCGATCACGGCCAGGCGCACGATGCGTTATCCGATGTGCGCGCGACCATCGGTCTGGCGCGCCTGCTGCGTGAGCGGCAGCCTCGGCTCTACGACTTCCTCTATCAGCTGCGTAGCAAGCAGCGGGTCATGGATCAGATTCGCCTGCTGCAGCCGGTGCTGCACATTTCCGGACGTTTCTCGGCGGCGCGTCACTACCTGGCGCCGGTACTGCCGTTGGCATGGCACCCACGCAATCGCAACGCGCTGATCGTCTGCGACCTGCAAGCTGATCCAACACCCTTGCTGGACCTGGATGCCGAGGTGCTGCGCAGTCGCCTCTACACGCGCCGCGAAGACCTCGCCGAGGGCGAGGTGCCGGTGCCTTTGAAGTTGCTGCATATCAATCGCTGTCCGGTGGTCGCGCCCTTGTCCGTGCTGCGCGACACGGATCGGCAGCGCCTGCAGCTGGACTGGTCGCACTGCGAGCGTAACGTCGAGATGTTGAGGGACGCGCAGCCGCTGTGGCAGGACAAGTTGACTGATATCTACCGCGAAGAATCCTTCGCCGCCAGCAGCGACCCCGAGCAGCAGCTATACGACGGCTTTATCGGGGATCGTGATCGCCGTTTGTGCGAGCAGGTGCGTAGTGCTCAGCCTCAGTCGCTGGCCAATGACAAATGGCCATTCGATGATGCGCGACTGCCGGAGTTGTTGTTTCGTTATCGCGCGCGCAACTTTCCCGACAGCTTGTCGCCCGACGAAGGGCAGCGCTGGGTGGATTTCTGTCGGCAGCGATTGAGTGATCCGCAGTTCGGTGCTCCCAATACCCTGGCACAGTTTCATGCAGCGCTGGAACAATTGCGTGCTGACTGCAACCCCCAGCAACTACAACTTTTGCAGCAGTGGCGAGCCTATGCAGAGCAACTGCAGGCGCGTTTGGCTGTGGAGGGGAGCTGTGTTTGACTCGCCGAAAGACGCTCGCACGAGCCGATCGAGCGACTAGGTTTGTCAGTTATTTGTAAGAAAAGTGCAGGCGTTGGGAACTTTCGCTGGCTGCGCATATTGCGTCAGTCAGCATGAGCATGCCGTTGCAAATCGAGTGCACGCATTGGCTGCGTACGGCATTGCACAAAACTGTTTTTCTGTCGAAGCAGAAAAAGATCGGCAATAAAAAACGCCAGCATGGCTGGCGTTTTGTGGCGTCGCTCTGGAGTTAGCCCAGCAGGGTGGCCCAACCCTCGACGACGTCGGCGCCCCACTTGGCTTTCCACTCTTTCAGCGTCTTGTGGTTGCCGCCTTTGGTTTCGATCACTTCACCGCTGTGCGGGTTCTTGTACTGCTTGACCTTGCGTGCGCGCTTGGTAGCGGCAGGCTTGGCAGCGCGAACGCCTTTGCCGGTTTTGGCTTCCGGGTCGAGCAGAGCAATGATGTCGCGCAGCGACTTCTGATATTCGCCCATCAGGGTGCGCAGCTTGCCTTCGAATTCCAGCTCTTTCTTCAGCTTGTCGTCTTGCGACAGGTTCTTCAGGCGTTCTTGCAGTTCTTTGATGGCTTCTTCTGTAGCGCGGTATTCATTGATCAGCGACATGGGCTTTACCTTGGCGTGAATAAGTCTGTGGTAGTGAACAGTGGGGTAATAATAGTCAGGCACTAATAGCAAGTAAACAGTGAAACATGAAATTACTGCAGTGCAATGCAACCCTTTGTGTCGATCAGGCCGAAATTAAATCGACTATTACAAATAGTCCGGGAAGTTTTCAGTGCTCTACAGTAGTGCATTATCCGGGCGGCCGACCCCAGGCGCCGCCGTCGCGCCTACTGCAGTTTTGCCAGCATATCGTTAGAATGGCAGGCTTTATGTGCCGCCATTGGAATCTTAGTTATGCGCACGTTCAGATTGGTCATTTCCTGCCCTGACCGCGTCGGCATCGTTGCCAAAGTCAGTAATTTTCTCGCCACCTATAACGGCTGGATCACCGAGGCCAGTCACCATTCCGATACGCAGAGTGGTTGGTTCTTCATGCGTCACGAAATTCGTGCCGATTCTCTGCCGTTCGATCTGGATGGTTTCAAGCAGGCGTTCTCCCCCATCGCGCGCGAGTTCTCGATGGAGTGGCGCATTACCGATTCGGCGCAGAAGAAGCGTGTGGTGCTGATGGCCAGCCGCGAATCGCACTGCCTGGCCGATCTGCTGCACCGTTGGCACAGCAACGAGCTCGATTGCGAGATTCCCTGCGTGATCGCCAACCATGACGACCTGCGCAGCATGGTCGAATGGCATGGCATTCCCTACTTCCACGTGCCGGTCGATCCTGCGGATAAGGCCCCGGCCTTTGCCGAGGTGGAGCGCCTGGTCAAGGAGCATCGCGCCGATGTCATCGTTCTGGCGCGCTACATGCAAATTCTGCCACCAGCGCTGTGCGCCGAGTTTGCCCAGCGAGTGATCAATATCCATCACAGCTTCCTGCCGTCCTTCGTGGGGGCCAAGCCCTACCACCAGGCCTCGCTGCGTGGGGTGAAGCTGATCGGTGCAACATCTCATTACGTTACCGAAGAACTGGATGCCGGCCCGATCATCGAACAAGATGTAGTCCGCGTTACGCATCGCGACGATATCGAGGAAATGGTGCGCCTGGGCAAGGACGTGGAGAAGATGGTTCTGGCGCGTGGGCTACGCTATCACTTGGAAGACCGAGTGCTGGTGCACGACAACAAGACGGTGGTGTTCGACTGATCTTGCTGCGTGGGCTGGCCCGATGCATAGAGGAGAAAGCCCATGCTCAAGTCCATCAAGGTGCGCGACTACATGACTCGCCATCTGGTGACGTTCCGATCGGATACGGATCTGTTCACTGCCATCAATCGGCTGCTGGAGCACCGGATTTCCGGTGCGCCGGTGGTCGACTCCCAAGGCCACCTGATTGGCCTGCTGTCGGAGGGTGACTGCTTGCGTGGCATTCTCTCCGGTGCCTACTACGAGGCCGTCGGCGGCACCGTCAGTACCTACATGACCACCGCCGTGGAGACGGTCAGCCCGGAGGCGGACATCATCGAGCTGTCGGAGCGTTTCCTGCGTGGCCGGCGTCGGCGCATGCCGGTGATCGAGAATGGTCGCCTGGTTGGGCAAATCAGTCGGCATGACGTGCTCCGCGCGGTCAAGGAATTCGCTCAGCACGAGCAGGGCGAACTGAGCGTGGGTTGAGGGTAGAGCGATGAGCGATCCACTGGACAAGGCGACATCCAAGGCGCCGCCGACATTGGGCGAAGGCTGCGTGCGGCGTTACGACCCCGATGCGCTCAGCGACGAGGACGGTACCGAGTTCGCCGAAGCAGCCGAGTTGTGGCGACAGTTGCAGGAGCGGCAGGGGCCGAAGACCGAGCAGGAGTGACGAACGAGAAGGGCGCTGTGGCGCCCTTCGTCATGTCCAGCTGCATATGAAGCGCTGGGCCTGCCGTGATCAGTGAGATTGCAGGTTTTTGCTCGGCTGGTCTTGCGTCCGCATGGCTCTGCAACCAGTCTTGTGTTCCACGGCCGCGCTTGAAGTCCTGTTCGCGGCCGATCACGGCAAACCCGCAGTTAAGCTTCCAGGGGATGGCAAGATGCCTTTGAGTTCGCAGTTCGTATTGGGTGCTGGCAGTGATGGGCAGGCGGTGGGTCAGCCGCTGCGTCTGGGCAATCGTCACGGCCTCATTGCTGGCGCTACCGGTACCGGCAAGACAGTGACCCTGCAACGTTTGATCGAGACCTTCAGCGATGCCGGGGTGGCGGTGTTCGCTGCCGACGTCAAAGGCGATCTGTGCGGCCTCGGTGCCGCCGGCGCACCGCAGGGCAAGATCGCCGAGCGTATCGCCAGCATGCCCTGGCTGAATCACCAGCCACAGGCCTACCCCGTGACCTTGTGGGACGTGCATGGCCAGAGCGGCCACCCTTTGCGTACCACGCTCAGCGAGATGGGGCCGTTGTTGCTCGGCGCACTGCTCGAACTGACCGACAGCCAGCAGGCCGCGCTCTATGCGGCATTCAAGGTGGCTGATCGGGAAGGTCTGCTGTTGCTCGATCTGAAGGACCTGAAGGCGCTGCTCGGCTACCTGAAGGACAATCCGCAGGTTCTCGGGGAAGATGCTGCGCTGTTCACCAATACTTCCGCTCAGGCGCTGCTGCGTCGTCTGGCAGGTCTTGAGCAGCAGGGCGCGGAGGCGCTGTTCGGCGAGCCGGCGTTGCAGCTCGAAGACCTGCTGCACCCGGATCGTGATGGTCGTGGACGCGTGCACCTGCTCGACGCCACGCGCCTGGTCCACGAAGCGCCCAAGGTGTATGCGACTTTCCTGCTATGGCTGCTTGCCGAGTTGTTCGAGCAATTGCCGGAGCGTGGTGATGCCGACAAACCGGTACTGGCGCTGTTCTTCGATGAGGCTCACCTGCTTTTTCAGGGCACGCCCAAAGCCCTGCAGGAGCGCCTGGAGCAAGTCGTGCGGCTGATTCGCTCCAAGGGCGTCGGGGTGTATTTCGTCACCCAGTCGCCGGGGGACCTGCCGGATGATGTGCTGGCCCAGCTCGGCTTGCGCATCCAGCACGGTTTGCGCGCCTTCACCGCCAAGGAGCAGAAGGCCTTGCGCGCCGTGGCCGACGGCTTTCGTCCGAATCCGGCGTTCAACACCCTTGGCGTGCTGACGGAGTTGGGGATCGGTGAAGCGCTGGTCGGAACCCTGGAAGAGAAGGGCACACCCGCGATGGTCCAGCGCGTGGCCATCGCCCCGCCGCAGTCACGTATCGGCCCTCTGAGCGATGCGGAGCGTTCGGCGCTGGTGCGCCAGTCATCGCTCGCGGGGCGCTACGACAAGCCAATCGACCGTGAATCGGCCTACGAGCTGCTCACTGCCCGAGCTGCTAAGGCCTCCGCCGAAGCGCCTGCATCCTCGAGTGCTAAGACCAAGGCCGCCGCACAGGAACAAGGGCTGGGGCAGATGGCGGGAGAGATCATCGGTGGTGCGATGAAAAGTGCCTTGCGTCAGGCTGCCAACCAACTTGGTCGGCAATTGGTGCGAGGACTCATGGGCTCGCTGATGGGGGGCAAGAAGCGCTGAGACGGCCGGCACTTGCGCACTGTCGGAAATCCACCGCTTCTTGACAGAGTGGATTTCCGCTGTAGCAGTCGTGGCGGTAGTGCATCTTTAGCAAGTATGTGAGTGGGTGATACTTGCCCGATAGGTTTCGGGAGTTTTACCCGTGCTGCACACTCTTGATGTTTGAACCCTGGGCTAGCGGTCGTTAGCCGGCGGCTTCGTTGGCAGCTTCCTGCTTTTCCCGGCGTTCTTTCTCGATCTTCTCGATTTCTTTGTCGAACGCCTGGTCGAGCAGGCTGGGTTTCTTGCGCCAGGGTTTGCGGTCAGGGTCCGGCTGAGCGGCGTAAGTGATGACTTCTCCGCCGTATACATCCTTGTAACGCTGCGCCTGGCGCTCAAGTTCGGCGCGCAGTTCGTCTTTCGTCACGTGTTCTACCTGTATGTTGTGATCGACCCTCAGGACACGTGAAACGCCAGGCTTCACTGCTGCGGTCAGGAATCGATCTAGGGGCTTCGCTTTGCTAGACAAGGAGCCGGTTATGCAAAGTTTGCGCTTTGCATCGCCTCCTTTTCTTCGCTACTTATCTATCTGTAACTTTTTTGCGAGAAAAGTTGCACTGTGCAACTGGCGATTATTATCGCTAACGCCCCCTGAATGTCCAGTAATCAGCCCGGTAGCGCCTGATAATGCAAGCTGAAACTGAGCCGGCAACTTTGCCCGGGCGCCAGCAACTGCAACCCCGGACGCTGCGGTAGATGATGCGCATTGACCGGGTGGGTGACGGGCTCGAAACAGAAGAAGTTCTGTTCTTGCGGGCAGAACAGCAGAAATACGTCGCTGCCCTGTGCTGTGCAGACGAGTTGATAACCGGCGTCCTGCTGAATGATGCGGGCCTCGCCGGGCCATTGGGTAAAGGCATTGTCGACGAGTTGCTGCGGCAGCAACGTTGGCTCGTTGAAGTTCCAGGCTAGCGGCAACTCGACCCACTGGCTGGAAAGTTTGTCTTCGCCGCATAGCCAAACACCCTCGGCTTTGGCCTGTATCCGCGTGTGTGCATTGCGCGGCAGATAAGGGTGCAGGCCGAGACCATACCAGGTGGGCTGCTCGCCAAGATGGGTGGCTTGCAACGTCAGGCGCAGACAGCCGTCTGTTAGTTGAACCTGCAGAGCGGCGCGGTAGGGGAACGGCGACTGGCTGTCGAGTTGCAGGCTTGCGCTGTCGGATGTCACGTCGACTACCTGCCAGGGCTGTTGCCAGGCGCTGCCATGAATCGGCAGGGGCTCATGATCGGTGTTGGCGCTTAGAGTCTGCCAGCCGGCAGGTGTATCGAAGCCGCCCCCCCCGATGCGATTGGACCAGGGAAGTAATGGGTAGCACGCCAGGCGCCTAGGATTGGCGGCGGCTAGCGCCTGCTCGTCACTGTGTCGCAGCAGCGCTCGGCCATCGCTCAGGCGAGTCCAGTTGACCAGGCTTGCGCCCAGTTCCGGGGCGAGGGTCAACTGTGTCAGGCTATCGCTCAGGGTCAGCAGAGTCGTTGCCATTTGGCGCTCCTGGGGCTGTAAATGTCGGGAATTCGTAGTGTCATCGTACAACTGCTGGGCTATCATTACCGCAAAGCCTCAAGTCGAGAATTCGTCCACCATGGAAACGCAAAACGCTCAACCTCGTGCTCGTCGCAAGCACCGCAGCCTGGCCCAGGAGTTGGTGGCCGAGTTGTCGCAACGCATTCGCGATGGGCATATCAAGCGCGGTGAGAAGCTGCCGACGGAATCGGCGATCATGGAAGAGCAAGGCGTCAGCCGTACCGTGGTACGTGAAGCGTTGTCGCGTTTGCAGGCCGCCGGACTGGTGGAGACCCGCCACGGCATCGGCACCTTCGTGCTGGATACCCCCAGCGCCAGTGGTTTTCGCATCGATCCGGCGACCATCGTCACCTTGCGCGACGTGCTGGCCATTCTTGAACTGCGCATCAGCCTCGAGGTGGAGTCTGCCGGGATGGCGGCTGCACGGCGCAGTGATGCGCAGCTGAAGGCCATTCGTGAAGCGCTGGATGCCATCAATGAGAGCGCCGCGCATGCCAGTGATGCAGTGTCCTCGGACTTTCATTTCCATCTGCGCATCGCCGAGGCCACCGGCAATCGCTATTTCACCGATATCCTCAGCCATCTCGGCACCAGCATAATCCCGCGGACCCGGGTCAATTCCGCCGGCCTGGCACGTGACGATCAGACCCATTACATGGCGCGCCTGGAGCGTGAGCACGAGCAGATCTTCGAAGCCATCGCGCGTCAAGACGCCGAGGCGGCGCGAGCGGCCATGCGCTTGCACCTGACCAACAGTCGCGAGCGCCTGCGCCAGGCGCATGAAGCGGCCGAGGCTGAAGCACTGCACGGCTGATACTGGATCAACGAGCGCGGCGGCCTTGGGCCGCCGCGCTCGTTTTAGCAGTGAGAAAATACGGGCGCGCATGGGCTTCTCGGCAGCCTCTGGAAACGTAGGTGTTTTCAAGGGCCGCTAGCGGCGATAGGCAAGGGCTACGATTCCGCCTACCACGATCAAGCCGCCGACCACCTGCAGAACCCCCAAAACCTGACCCAGGATCAGCCAACCCAGGACCATCCCTGCCACCGGCTCCATGTTCATCACGGGAGCGTTACGCGCGATGTTCAGGCGTGGCATGCAGATGAACAGAGTGGAGAAGGCTGCTCCATAGAGCAGCACCAGGCATGCCAGTGCGATCCAGCCGACGCTCGCACCGGGCAGGCTCAAGCCGCCCGGAATCAGGCCGCTGGCGCCGAGCAGGGTGGAGGCGCTGAACACTACCGCCAGGGTCAGCATGCTGCGTACCGAGCCGGCCAGGCTGGAGAGGCGGTGCTCGGTGATCCACAGGGCGACGGCAAACACCCCGGCAGCGGTCAGGCTGAACAGAATGCCGGCGATCCATTCGCCATCCGGCGCGGCGCTGCTGCTCAGGCGTCCGGGAACGTCGAGCACCAGTACCAGACCGAACAGGATAACGCCCATGATCCCCAGCGCCTGGCGCGTCGGTGCCGGGCCGCCGAGCGCCCAGGTGAGCAATGCCAGAAGAATCGGCGACAGGTTCACCACCAGCAACGCCAGTGCCACCGGGATGCGTGCCACGGCCGAATAGATGCAGAAACTCTGGATGGCGATCAGCAGGCCCAGCAGGATCTGCCAGCCCCAGGTGGCCCGCCCCAGTTGCAACGACTCGCGTCGCCACAGCACCAGCGCGACCAGCACCAGCAGGGTCACGCCGGCGCGCGCGAGCATCGCCAGGAGCAGTCCTGTGTCGTGGTCGAAGGCGATCCGCGCGGCGATATGGTTGCCGGCGAACGAGCAGGCCAGCGACGCGAGGATCAGAACGGCGATGTGACGGGGAAATGGGGTGGAACCTTGCATGACGTAAATCCTGTCTTGTCATGGCCTGCAATCAGGCCCTAAAGCAAAACGCCGCCCGGTTGGGCGGCGTTTCGTTCAATGCCCCGGGTTGGCTGTCAGAGCACCACGCTCGGCAGCCACAGCGAGATAGCGGGGATATAGGTAACGGCCATCAGCACGGCGAACAGCGCGAGGTAGAACGGCAGCAGGGCCTTCACGGTGCTCTCGATGCTGACCTTGCCGATGGCGGCACCGACGAAGAGTACCGCACCTACCGGTGGCGTGATCAGACCGATACCCAGATTGACCAGCATGATCATGCCGAAATGCACCGGGTCGACGCCAAACGAGGTCACCACCGGCAGCAGGATCGGGGTCAGGATCAGGATCAGCGGCGCCATGTCCATCAGCGTGCCGAGGGCCAGCAGCATGAAGTTCACGCACATCAGGATCACGTAGCGGTTGTCCGAGAAGGTCAGGAACGCGGTGGTGA
>ENA-UOXB01000606-UOXB01000606.1-bioreactor-metagenome-genome-assembly--contig:-NODE-606-length-22041-cov-10.135359_pt1 | contig 22041 bp, 22 predicted proteins | sample MGYA00238158_ERZ761615 | MGnify/ENA primary metagenome ERZ761615 (study PRJEB28904, sample SAMN06267902) | bioreactor metagenome | isolation source: Joint BioEnergy Institute, California, USA...
GGCTGCGCCAGTACGCCGAACAACGACCCGAGCGGAACCTGGATCAACCAGGCAGCCATCGATGCCGCGCGCGAAAGCGGTCGCCTGCGTGAAGCCCTGCTCGCCTATGGCCCCAACCTCGAATGGCATATCGCCCCCGAACAGCACCAGGCCAGCTACAGCAATGGCTTCGAACTGGCCGAGGGCAAGCTGCAGGGCGCGGGTGAAGGCCGCTGGCAGGTGACCTTTTATGGCGACTACAAGGAGCAGCTCTCCATCCAGAACGGCGAGTTGGTTCAGATCGCCAGCGGTTATTGGCCCGAGCAGCACTTCACCCGCACATCCGGCGAACCCAAACCGCTGGGCGGCAGCTTCGAACAGGCGTTGTACCGCGACTACCTGGGCGGTGATTGGCTGATCGAAGAAGGCCTCGGCCAGGGCGGCCTGGTGCGCTTCAACAGCGACGGTCAGGTTCAGGGGCTGCCTGGCGCCGAACGCTTCGCCTTGTGCCTGGCAGGTGATTGCGCCGCCATGAGCGGAGAACATGACAGCATCTGGTTGCAGGCTGGCGACCAGGGCAGCCCGTGGCTATTCGTGCATGAAGGCAATCAGTTGCGCATCTTCGAAGCGCAGAACCGCGCTCAGTTCGACGAGATGCCCGAGTACCAACCCGGCCCGCAGCGCTGGTTGCTCAAGCGCCGCTGATCACAATGTGCCGCCCCGCAGAGAAGCGGCGCCACGCTACACGGCACCCAGCAAAAGCCACGCACCCAGCGCCAGCAGCAAGCCGCCACAGCCGCGATCCAGCCAGCGCACATGCCGCTGCAACCAACCCCGCCAGTGCGCCTGATCGAGCAGGCGCACCAGCGCCAGATCCCAGAGCAGCACCACCAGGGTCATCCATAGCATCGCCAGGCCCAGCCCCCACGCAGGCATCGCGGACTCACGCAACACCCCAAACAGACCGGCATAGAACAGCGGTAATTTGGGATTGAGGCTGCTGGCCAGAAGCCCCTGGCGCATGCCTTTCCACACCCCGCCCAGCTTCGGCTGATCGCCCTGCGGCAACACCAACTCGCGCTGCGAAGCCAGTGCCTGCAGGCCTATCCAGGCGAAATACAGGCCGCCGACGACCTGTAAGCCGCGCCACAGCCAGCTGCCTTCGGCAGGCAACAACGCCATGACGCTCAGCACCAGCAACATGCTCAACAGGTTGGCCAGGGCGATACCGCAGGCACAACCGTCGGCCTGGCGCCGCCCCTTCGTCAGCGCAGTACGAATCAACAGAAAAAAGTCCGGCCCCGGCGACAGCAAGGCAGCGAAATGGGTACCGGCAACCAGCATAAACAGCGCGAACATGGGACCTCCGTTTGGCGGAGGCAGTGTCAGCAACTACCGGTATGGATGTATTGGAAAAAACTCAGAGGAGCCCAGCACATGCCCTGTCACCCAGCTTTGCACGTCCTCACCGGCGGCCCCGGTAGCGGCAAGAGCAGCTTGCTGGAGGCCCTGGCCCAGGCGGGCCACTGCGTCGCAGAGGAAGCCGGTCGGGCGATCATCCGCGACCAGCAGTCCATCGCCGGCCTGGGGCTTCCCTGGCGCGACCCGAGCCTGTTCGCCGAGCTGATGCTGGCCTGGGAGCTCAGGGCTCATCGCCAGGCGCTGGCGATGAAGGGGCCGGTGTTCTTCGACCGCAGTCTGGTCGATATCATCGGCTACCTGCGCCTAAACGACCTGCCAGTCGGCCAACATCTGCTGCAGGCGGTGCGCCAATTGCGTTATCACCGACAGGTGTTCCTGCTGCCGCACTGGCCGCAGATTTACTGCAACGACAGCGAGCGCCGCCAGGATGCGGCCGAGGCCGAACGAACCTGCAGGGTGATGCGTGAGGTTTATGTAGAAGCCGGTTATCAACTCATCGAGGTACCGCGGATGAGCCTGGCGCAGCGCCGCGACTTCGTGCTGCAGTGCAGTGGCCTTACCCCTTAGCCAGTGTGCGAAAGCGCCCCGGAGTGACCCCGGTGAAGCGGCGAAACACGCCGTTGAAATGCGCCTGGTCATAGAAGCCCAGCTCCAGCGCCACCTCGGCCAGCGCCTGCCCCTGCATCAACCTGCGCTTGGCCTCACGCACCCGGCGCTGCAGCAGGTAAGTGTGGGGCGGCACGCCATAGGCGCGGCGAAAAACCTCGATCAGGTGTCGCGGGTGCCGCTGTACCAGAGCGGCCAGATGCTCCAGGCTGACGGCCTCGGTGTAGTGGGCTTCGAGGTAATCGCGCAAATAAGCCGTCACTCCGCTGTCGCGTGATGCCGGCCGTGCCTGGCGCAAGCCGCCGTGACGCACGAACACCAGCTCCAGAAGAGCCAGAAGCTCACTTTCCAGCGCCAGCGCATCGCTGCACTCGAAAGCACCCGCCAAGCGCGCCAGGCTGAGCGCCACCAGCCCATCATCGGCCGGATTGAGTTCGCGAAAGCCGCCGGGCTGACGCTTGCGGCCGAGCAGCGCGGGCAAACGCGACTCTTCGATATAGAGCATGCGATAGACCACTCGCGCAGACTCGGCGTGCCCGGTATGCGGCTCCTCGGGATTCATCAGCGACAAGGTGCCGGCAGGCAGCGCATAGCGCTGGCCACGACATTGATAGCCCCCGACGCCCTGTACGATGGCACCGATCGCGAAGGCATCGTGGCTGTGACGGCCAAACGCCTGCCCGGAGAAATCGGCATGAAACAGCTCGACGCCCGGCAACCACGGCTTGGCCAGCAGGCTGTTGGCATCCATTTCAGCGCTCGGCGAGGATCGCCGCGTAGCCCTCGCGGTAGCTGGGATACTGCGGCGCCCAACCCAGCGCACGGGCGCGGGCATTGCTGCAACGCTTGCTGCCGGCTCGGCGCACGCGCTGTTCGTCACTCCAGTGGCTGACGCCTAACTGCTCACGCAGCCAAGCGACTACTTCGTGCAGTGGCGCCGGCTCGTCATCGACGCCCAGATAGCAATCGGCCAATGGCTTACCGGCAACGTCTGCCTGCAACAGCGTGGCGAACAGACCGGCGGCATCATCGACATGAATGCGATTGCCGTACAACGGCGGCGTCTCGCTGACCCGATAGCCACCGCGTACCTGGCTCAGCAGCCATTCGCGACCTGGACCGTAGAGGCCGGTCAGGCGCACCGTGGTCGCCGACAGGCCACTTTCCAGCGCGACGCACTCGGCCTCACGCATGATCACGGCGGAAAAACTCTGGGCTTCGGCCGGAGAGTCCTCGTCGATCCACTCGCCCTCCTGCTGCCCATACACGCCGCTACTGGAGGCGAACAGAATGCGCCGTGGTCGCTGGCCATGCTGCGCCAGCCAGCCCAGCACGCGGCGCAGACCATCGACATAAGCGGCGCGGTAACCCGCCTCGTCATGCTGGATGGCCGCCGCGCAGTACACCAGATAATCCAGCGGCCCTTGTGGCCAATCCGGCGGACAGACGTCGGCATGCAGATCACCTGCCAGCGGTTCGATGGCAGCAGGCAACGCAGCCACGTTGCGGCGCATGCCCATTACGCGCCAGCCCTGTTCGGCCATACGCAGGCCAAGACGGGTACCGACGTCCCCGCACCCGGCGATCAGCAGGCTGTTGCATCCCGACATGCTCTTCTCCATGACTCCTATGCGACGGCGCAGTGTAACAGGCCGCTTGCAGGCTTCGGCGAAGCGGTCGGCGGGCCGCATGGATGCTGAAGATGGGGCGACGCAAACGCAAAAGTAGAGATAGTTTTGCAACAGCCTATTAGCGCGGTTGGTTCATCTGTTTGCAAAGGCTATGCTTGGCGGCAACTTAATGGATAAACACTATGACCCTCACCGAACTGCGTTATATCGTCACCCTCGCTCAGGAACAGCATTTCGGCCGCGCCGCCGAGCGCTGCCACGTCAGTCAGCCAACCTTGTCGGTCGGCGTGAAGAAGCTGGAGGACGAGCTCGGTGTGCTGATCTTCGAGCGCAGCAAGAGCGCCGTACGTCTGACACCGGTCGGTGAGGGCATCGTCACCCAGGCACAGAAGGTGCTGGAGCAGGCCCAGGGCATTCGCGAACTGGCCCAGGCAGGCAAGAACCAGTTGGCTGCGCCGCTGAAGATCGGCGCCATCTACACCGTTGGCCCCTACTTGTTCCCGCACCTGATTCCGCAGTTGCACCGGGTCGCACCGGACATGCCGCTGTACATCGAGGAAAACTTCACCCACATCCTGCGCGACAAACTGCGTACCGGTGAGCTGGACGCCATCATCATCGCCCTGCCGTTCCAGGAGGCCGATGTCCTGACCAAGCCACTGTACGACGAGCCCTTCTACGCGCTGCTGCCAGCCGGCCACCCCTGGGCGGCGATGGATACCATCGACACCAAGCTGCTCAACGACAAGAGCCTGCTGCTGCTCGGCGAAGGCCACTGCTTCCGCGACCAGGTGCTGGAAGCCTGCCCAACTCTGCGCAAGGGCGGTGACGACCACGGCAAGCACACCACGGTGGAATCCAGCTCGCTGGAGACCATCCGCCATATGGTCGCCTCCGGCCTGGGCGTGTCGATCCTGCCGTTCTCGGCAGTGGACAGCCACCACTACGCGCCAGGCGTGATCGAAGTGCGTCCGCTCAGCGCGCCGGTGCCGTTCCGCACCGTGGCCATCGCCTGGCGCGCCAGCTTCCCGCGGCCCAACGCCATCGAAGTACTGGCCGACTCCATCCGCCTCTGCTCGGTCGCCCGCAGCCCGCAGACCAAGAGCGCCTGAGGCCGGAAGTGAGCGAGCTGTCAGCGGTTCCCGTCACCGCGCTGAAAGGCGTAGGCGCCGCGCTGGCGGAAAAACTGGCCAAGGTCGGCCTGGAAAACCTGCAGGATGTGCTGTTCCACCTGCCGCTGCGCTATCAGGATCGCACCCGCATCACCCCCATTGGCGCCCTGCGACCCGGGCAGGATGCGGTGGTCGAGGGCATCGTTGCCGGTGCCGACGTGGTCATGGGCCGGCGGCGCAGCCTGCTGGTGCGTCTGCAGGACGGCAGTGGCACGCTGAGCCTGCGCTTCTTCCATTTCAGCCAGGCGCAGAAGGAAGGGCTCAAACGCGGCACGGCGCTGCGCTGCTATGGCGAAGTGCGCCCCGGCGCCACCGGCCTGGAGATCTATCACCCGGAGTATCGCGCGCAGAGCGGCGACGAGCCGGCCCCGGTGGAGCAGAGCCTGACGCCCATCTATCCGACCACCGAAGGCCTGACCCAGCAACGCCTGCGCCAGCTAAGCCAGCAGGCATTGGCGAGGCTCGGCCCGCGCAGCCTGCCAGACTGGCTGCCTGACGAGCTGGCCCGCGACTATCGCCTGGCGCCTTTGGATGAGGCCATCCGTTACCTGCATCGCCCGCCGCCGGACGCCGATGTCGAAGAACTCGCCGAGGGCCGTCACTGGGCGCAACACCGCCTGGCCTTCGAGGAATTACTGACCCATCAGCTGTCCCTGCAGCGCCTGCGCGAACAGGTGCGCGCGCAACAGGCGCCGGCGCTGCCGCCAGCGAAGAAGCTGCCGCAGCAATACCTTGCCAACCTCGGCTTCGCCCCCACCGGCGCGCAGCAGCGCGTCGGTGCCGAGATCGCCTATGACCTGGCGCAAAGCGAGCCGATGCTGCGCCTGGTGCAGGGCGACGTCGGTGCCGGCAAGACGGTGGTCGCCGCCCTGGCTGCATTGCAGGCGCTGGAGGCCGGCTACCAGGTGGCATTGATGGCGCCCACCGAAATTCTCGCCGAGCAGCACTTCCTCAACTTCAGCAAATGGCTGGCACCGCTTGGCCTGGAAGTGGCCTGGCTGGCCGGCAAGCTCAAGGGCAAGGCCCGCGCCGCCGCACTGGATCAGATCGCCGCTGGTTGCCCGATGGTGGTCGGCACCCATGCCCTGTTCCAGGACGAGGTGAAGTTCAAACGCCTGGCCCTCGTGATCATCGACGAGCAGCACCGCTTCGGCGTGCAGCAACGCCTGGCCTTGCGCCAGAAAGGCATCGACGGGCGCTTGAGCCCGCATCAGCTGATCATGACCGCCACACCTATCCCACGCACCCTGGCGATGAGCGCCTACGCCGATCTGGATACCTCGATTCTCGACGAGCTGCCGCCGGGACGTACACCGGTCAACACCCTGGTGATCGCCGACAGCCGCCGCATCGAGGTGGTCGAGCGCGTGCGCAACGCCTGCCAGCAGGGTCGCCAGGCCTACTGGGTGTGCACGCTGATCGAAGAGTCCGAGGAACTGACCTGCCAGGCTGCGGAAACCAGCTACGAGGAGTTGTCCGCCGCACTTGGCGAGCTGCGCGTCGGGCTGATCCACGGGCGCATGAAACCGGCCGAAAAGGCCGCAGTGATGGAAGAATTCAAGCAGGGCAGCTTGCAGCTTCTGGTGGCGACCACGGTAATCGAGGTGGGCGTCGACGTCCCCAACGCCAGCCTGATGATCATCGAAAACCCCGAGCGCCTTGGCCTGGCCCAGCTGCACCAGTTGCGCGGCCGGGTTGGTCGGGGCAGTGCGGCCAGCCACTGCGTGCTGCTCTACCACGCACCGCTGTCGCAGCTCGGCCGCGAACGCCTGGCGATCATGCGTGAAACCACCGATGGCTTCGTTATCGCCGAGAAGGATCTGGAACTGCGCGGCCCCGGTGAAATGCTCGGTACCCGGCAGACCGGTCTGCTGCAGTTCAAGGTCGCCGACCTGATGCGCGACGCCGATCTGCTGCCTGCAGTTCGCGATGCCGCACAGGCACTTTTGGAACATTGGCCACAACATGTGGCTCCATTGTTGGAACGCTGGTTGCGTCATGGCCAGCAATACGGTCAAGTGTGAACCTGTTCACAGGACAACCGTCGCCACGAACCATTGCGCAAATCCTCGCTGGTTATACTCCGAGGCACATGCGCCAACGCTGGATATCGATATGACTGAAGCTGCCCTCGCCGCCAACGCCACTCCGCAACCGCCCGCCGTGATCGTGCAACTGCTGGAGAAACTCGCCGTACCCTACCAGGTGCGTGCGGAGCGACCGGGCCAGCCGAGCGAGGCGCGCCTGCAGGCCGTGCTGGTGGACGATGCCGTCGGTGCCCTGCTGGTGCTCTACCCGCGCAGCCACTTGCTGGATCTGTCACGCCTGGCGGAACTGACCGGGCGCCAGCTCACCGCAGTCAAACCCGAGCGCCTGGAGCGCATGCTCGGCAAGCACGATCTGGCCGCCCTGCCCGGTTTGCCGCCGCTGACCAGTTCGCCCTGCCTGTATGAAGAACGCCTGTTGCAGGTACCCAGCCTGCTGATCGATTCCGGCCAGCCCGGCGTATTGCTGGAAGTCCCCACCGAAGCCTTCAAGACGCTGCTCAGCAAGGCCAGTGCGGCGCGTTTCGGCGAGCCGGTGAGCGCGATCAAGCCGAACCTGGATCGCCCGCATGATGACCGCGCGGAGATCACCCAGGCCGTGCAGGCCTTCACCGCGCGGCGCATCCAGCAGCGCCTGGAAGAAACCATCGAGATTCCGCCACTGCCGGAAACCGCACAGAAGATCATCAAGCTACGGGTCGATCCCAACGCCACGGTGGACGACATCACCGGCGTGGTCGAAACCGACCCGGCATTGGCTGCCCAGGTGGTCAGCTGGGCAGCCTCGCCCTACTACGCCGCGCCCGGCAAGATCCGCTCGGTGGAAGATGCCATCGTCCGCGTGCTGGGCTTCGACCTGGTGATCAACCTGGCGCTAGGCCTGGCGCTGGGCAAGACCCTGAGCCTGCCCAAGGACCAGCCCCAGCACGCCACGCCCTACTGGCAACAGGCGATCTACACCGCTGCGGTGATCGAAGGCCTGACACGGGCCATGCCCCGCGCACAGCGACCGGAAGCAGGCCTGACCTACCTCGCCGGTCTGCTGCACAACTTCGGTTACCTGGTTCTGGCGCACGTCTTCCCGCCGCACTTCTCGTTGATCTGCCGCCATCTGGAAGTCAACCCGCATCTCTCGCACAGCCATATCGAGCAGCACCTGCTGGGTATCACCCGCGAGCAGATCGGCGCCTGGCTGATGCGTCACTGGGATATGCCTGAAGAGCTGTCCAGCGCCCTGCGCTTCCAGCACGACCCGTCCTATGCCGGCGACAGCGCGGCCTTCCCCAACCTGGTGTGCCTGGCCGTCAGCCTGCTGCGTAACCGCGGTATCGGTGCCGGACCTCAGAGCGAGATCCCGGACGAGCTATTCGAGGCCTTGGGCCTGAGCCGGGAAAAAGCCGAGGATGCCGTCAGCAAGGTACTCAGCGCCGAAGTCGCACTGCGCGAGCTCGCAGCGCAGTTTCAGCACCCGCACTGACAGGCGCCCACCTCGGTCATTACGGCTGGCTCGCCGTCTTGCGCAACTGCTCGCGTCGCTCGGCGAACAGCTGCGGCAACACCTCCAGGCTGACGGTGAGCAGCTGGCTGACGCTGGGGTGCTCGTATAGCGCCGCATACTCCGCCAACTGATCGCTGGGCATCTGCCGGTAGGCATAGAACATGAAGGTTTCCACCGCCTGCCCGCTGGACTGGCGTATGGCTTCGGCCTGCTTCTGTGTCTGCGCCTGCAACTCGGCCTCGCTGAGGCTCTCCCCCCGCGCTCTTAGCGCCAGCAGAGCCTGGGTCTTGCCGACTTCGTAACGCAGCAGGCTGGCCAGTTCGGTGGTGCGTGCAGCGGCATCGAGACGTTTGACCAGATCATGACGCGCACCTCGTGGCGGCTGTGCCTGCAACCGCTCGCGGTATTCAGCCAGCCCATCGGGTTGCTCACCGACTGCACGCTCGGCAGCGGTGAAGCGCTGCGCCAGCGGACTGTCGAGACGTTCATGAGCCTGCTCGGCTTGCGTAGCATCGAAACGGGAGCCGACCCGTTCAGCCAGATCGAGACAGAACGCCTCGCCCGCAAACAGTTGCGCAAGGCGTTTCTGTTCGGCATCACCCTGACCACGCTGCAGCAACGGCGCACTCTGCTCGCAGAGTAGATGGATACCCGCCAGCTCGAATAACGGCAGCAGGGTTTTGGCGGAGGCCGGCTCGGCTCGCGCCGTGGCGGTGGCCAGCAACAGCAGGGGCAGGAGGAAAAGGCGCATGCTCAGGCTTTCCACAGGAACATGCCTGGCAGCCTAACCAAAGCGCAGCGTCGCGGCCAGCCGCGACGCGAATCGGTGCTTATCAGGCAGCCTTTTTCGGGGCCTCGGTCTTCTTCTTCGGCATCAGGTACTTGGTCAGCCCCTGGAACCACATGACCAGTGCCGGATTGCCCTGGATCTGGATGTCCTTGTTCTGGATACCCTGCATGAAAGCCAGCTGCTTGTTCTTCGCAGTCATGGTCTCGAAGCCATAGGCCGCGTCCTTGAAACCAAGGGCGAAAGCAGGCTCCTTGGCAGTACCTCGCTTGCTGGTGACACGTTGACCGGCCACGATGAAATGGCGGGCAACCTTGCCGTCCAGGGTGTGCAGTTGAAAGACCATGTCGCGACCTTCGAGCTGCTGGCGGAAGGCTGGATTTTCACGGCTGGCCTTGGCCATCAGGCGACCCAGCATCCACAGAAGAAAACGAAATTTCATGCACAGGCCCTCGTGATCGAAGATGATGGCCGCGCATTGTAGTGGTTTTCTTGCAAGACTACAGCCTGCCAAAAGCACGGCGGGCACAACGCGTTTGACAGCCTAGCGGCGGTGGGGAACCCGGAGCCGAGCGGCTCCGGGTAGCGGGCTCAGTTGACCGCGTCTTTCAGGGACTTGCCCGGTTTGAAGGCCACGGTGTTGCTGGCCTTGATCTTCACCGGTTGGCCGGTTTGCGGGTTCTTGCCCGTACGGGCGCCACGATGGCGCTGGACGAAAGTACCGAAGCCAACCAGGGTGACACTGTCCTTGCGGTTCAGTGCACCGGTGATTTCTTCCAGTACGGCGTTGAGTACACGATTGGCCTGATCCTTGGTCAGATCAGCCTTTTCGGCGATGGCGGCGGCGAGTTCCGGTTTACGCATAGATGCCTCTTTGACGGTTTTTTGTTGTTGTGTCCGTGCTGTTCTTCCAGAACAGCGCCCAAGGCGCCGCAACAGCTCTGCGCTGCGGCAGACCCTTGGGAGAATGGCATGCCGCATCGCGCTGCGCCAGTCTCGCCCGCCACTTTAACCAGGCAAATTCGTGGCGTATCCGACAGAACGGCAGGCAATCATGCCAGCAGCGCGGGCAATTCCTTGTTCAGGGCCAGTTTCTCCTGCACCGCTGCGCCGGTCAGTGCATAACCGAGCAACGCGCCGGAAGCCTCACGGCAGAGCGCCTTGATGTCGCTGCCACTGCCCTCGACCGTCCACTCTCCCTGACTGCCGCGCGGTGGCGGCGAAACCACCAGCGGACATACCGGCGTCTTGACCGTTACCGGCATCGGCCCGTAGCTGACCGCCGTCGGCTCGCCGGCCAGGGTCTTGGCCAGCGCTCGGGCGCAAGCCATCAGCGGCATGACGTAGAGCAGGTTGAGCCCATCGACCTCGGCGCAATCACCCAGAGCGTAGATATTGGCGTGCGAGGTCCGCAGATGGCGGTCGACCATCACGCCACGGTTGATGTCGAGACCCGCTGCCGCAGCGAGTGCAGTGCGCGGGCGCAGGCCCACCGCGGAAACCACCGCATCGCACGGAACCAGGCTGCCATCGGACAACGTCGCCTGCAGCGCATCACCCTGGCGATCGAGGCTGGCCAGCACCGGGCCGAGATGGAAACGCACGCCCAGACCTTCCAGGCCAGCCTGGACGGCCGCTGCCGCGGCCGGATGCAGCAGCCCCGGCATCACCTGCTCGCAGGGCGCCAGCAACTCGACCTGATAGCCGCCGGCAGTCAGGTCGTTGGCGAATTCGCAGCCGATCAGCCCGGCGCCGAGGATCAGCACGCGACGCTTACCGGCCACGGCGCTACGAAAGCGCGCGTAATCTTCCAGATCATTGATCGGGAATACCGCATCCTGGGCATCACCTTCCACCGGGATGCGAATCGGCTCGGCGCCCCAGGCCAGCACCAGATCGCGATACGCCACGGCCTCCTCGCCGATCCACAGCCGCTTGTGGCCGGGGTCGATGCCGGTGATGCGAGTATGGGTGCGAATCTCTGCATTGAGCTGCTCGGCCATAGCCCCGGCTTCGGCCATGGCCAGGCCATCGGCATCCTTGTTCTTGCCGAAGCCGGTGGACAGCATCGGCTTGGAGTAGGAGCGGCCGTCATCGGCGGTAATCAGCAGCAACGGCGTCTGCGTGTCGAGCTTGCGCCATTCCTTGGCCAGGTTGTAGCCGGCCAAGCCGGTCCCGACGATGACGACAGGTGCACTCATGCTGTGATTCCTCGCTACACAAAGGACGCAACGGCCTACTGGCCGTTACCATTGATTCATGGATTCAGGGGCGCTCGACAAGCTCGAAGTCGGCCGCAGCCACAGCCGCTCAAGGCCGAGTCAGTCAACTGACAGGTCTTCGCGGCGAAGTGGCGGAATCACACCCTACTGGATCAGGCAGCAGCTGGCCAGAAGCGACTCGGCATGCCAGCCAGAGGTTGGGTAGGTAATGCGCTGCGGGGAACAGCAGTGAGGGGAGAACCGCCCGACAGTGCGGGCGGTTTCAAAGGCGACTTGGCTTAGAACGCCAGGCCGACACGCAGACCGACCTGCTCCTGCTTGAGCTTGCTGCGCTCGGCAATCGCGCTGTTGCTGTCGAGCTCATAGCGGGTCTGGGTGTAGTACAGGCTGGTGCTGATCGGCAGGTTGTTGATGCCCTTGTTCCACAGCACGGTCAGCTCGCCGTACGGATTGACCTTGTCCTTGAGGTCTACGGAATCACTGTCGCCATCGACCTTCAGACGCGCTTCGGAATTGATCGAGTAGCGAGCGCCCACCTCCAGACGCAGGGTGTAGTCCGGCGTCAGGTAGTTATAACCGAGCCCGGCCTTGGCGAACGGCGATTTGCTGGTCAGCTTGACGTTGCTGTCGAACGGGCCGACGTTGTCCTGCTCGATACGGCCCCAGTCGTAGCCGCCACCGACGATCACGTCGACATAGTTGTTGGTGCTCAGCGCCGCACGCAGACCAAGGTCGATATCGGCACGCGCAGACTTGTATTCCACATCGTCCTTGTCACGGTACTGGCCTTCGATGCCCGCCTGGTAGATGAAGCCTTCCTGCCCGGTCAGCTTGTTACCGAAGTGGTAGAACAGGCCGCCCTGGTTGAGGCGCTCCTTGTCGCTTTCATCGTCCACGGTGAGCTTGTACTGATTGTGCGAAGCGATGACACCGAAGGTGGAGATCGGGTCGGTGACCGAGTCTGCATAGGCCTGCGAGGCGCCCGCCAGGCACAGGGCGAGTGTTGCTTTGGGGGTTATGCTGGACAGCTGCATGACGATTTCCTTGGCAATGAGTGGATAACGTCGCCCACCGGAGATGGGACGCAAGTACCTAGACTGTCGATGCAGGGAGTGATTCGCCAAACCTGACGAGCGGTCGCGAAACTGAACAGGCCCTGAACGGGCCTGGTTTTGCGGGGAAAATACTGACCAAGCGGACAGTGCTTTTTGGCCTCTTCGCCGAGTGAGGCACCATCTGTTGGCGCCTTGCAGACTCAGTCCAGCTTGACCACCTTGGCGAGGACCACCTTCGGCCCTTTCATCTTCTTGATGATGATGCGCAGGCCATCGGTTTCCAGCACTTCCTCCTCCTCGGGCATGCGCTTGAGGGTCTCGTAGATCAAACCGGCCAGCGTCTCGGCCTCGATATGGTCGAGGTCGACGCCCAGCAGGCGCTCGACCTTGGCCAGCGGCGTGTCGCCACGCACCAGCAACTTGCCCGGCTGGTAGGCAAGAATGCCGCGCTCGGCCTTGCGATGCTCGTCCTGAATATCGCCGACCAGCGCTTCGAGCACATCTTCCATGGTCAGGTAACCGATCACCTTGCCGTCAGCCTCTTCGACCAGGGCGAAGTGCGCACCACCCTGACGGAACTGCTCGAGCAACTGCGACAGCGGCATGTGCCGGCTGACTCGCTCCAGCGGGTGCATCAGGTCGCCCAGTTTCAGTGCCGACGGCAGCATCTCCAGCAGGGACAGGTGCAGCAGCAGGTCCTTGATGTGCAGCACGCCGACGAACTCACCCTTGTTCTCGTCAAAGATCGGGTAGCGGCTGTACTTGTGCCGGCGGAAGGTGGTGAACACCTGATCCAGGCTGGCGTTGAGTTCCAGGAAAATCAGGTCTTCACGCGAGTTGGCCCAGTCCACCACCTCCAGTTCGCCCAGTTCGACCGCCGAAGCCAGCACGCGCAGGTCCTGATCGTTGTCGGTACTGGCGCGGCTGGAATGCAGGATCAGCTTGAGCTCCTCACGGCTGTAGTGATGCTCGTGGTGCGGCCCAGGCTCGCCCTGCCCGGCGATGCGCAGAATGGTATTGGCGCTGGCATTGAGCACGAAGATCGCCGGGTACATCAGCCAGTAGAAGGCGTACAGCGGCGCAGCCGTCCATAGCGACAGCAGCTCGGGTTTGCGGATAGCCCAGGACTTGGGAGCCAGCTCGCCGATGACGATGTGCAGGTAGGAAATGATCGAGAACGCGGTGAAGAAGGCGATACCGTGAATCAGCTTCGGCGACTCCACGCCAACCGCCACCAGCAGCGGCGTCAGCAACTCGGCGAAAGCAGGCTCGCCGACCCAGCCAAGGCCCAACGAGGCCAGGGTGATACCCAGCTGGCAGGCCGATAGGTAGGCGTCCATCTGGTTGTGTACGGTACGCAGGATATGCCCGCGCCAGCCGTGGGCCTCGGCCAGGGCATCGACCTTGGTCGCGCGCAGACGCACGATGGCGAACTCCGCGGCGACGAAGAAACCGTTGAGCAGAACCAGGAACAGGGCGAACAGCATGAGGCCGAAATCGGCAAGGTAGGCAGAAGCGGGAATACTCGTGGAGGGGTCCATGAAGGTTCGGATTAGCCAATGATCGCTAGAGGTTGGAGCTTCGCCGCGGCGAATGCAAGCATTCAGCGTGCGCGCTGCACCACCTGCGCCGCAGCGAAATGGCAGGTAAAGGTGCTGCCCTTGCCGAGAACGCTGCTGATCTCCAGATTGCCCCGATGACGCAACAGCACGTGCTTGACGATGGCCAGGCCTAAACCAGTGCCACCGGTGTTGCTGGCACGGCTGGAGTCGACCCGATAGAAACGCTCGGTCAGGCGAGGCAAATGCTTGGCCTCGATGCCCATGCCGGTGTCGCTGACCGCCAGGTGCGCACCCTGCTCGTCACCCCACCAGCGAATGCGGATATCGCCACCGGCCGGAGTGTACTTCACGGCGTTGAACACCAGGTTGGAGAAGGCGCTGCGCAGCTCCGCCTCGCTACCCTTGAGCTTGAGATGTGCGTCGGCCTCCAGGCTGATGCGATGCAACTGGTCGCCGGACAGTGCCTGGGCATCGTTCTTGATCGACAGCAGCATCAGGTCGACCGCCACCGGCTGGTTGTCCGAGGGGTAGTCGGTGGCTTCCAGCTTGGCCAACAGCAGCAGGTCGTTGAGCAGGGTCTGCATCCGCGCGCCCTGTTGCTGCATCTGCTGCAACGCTCGCAGCCAGCGCGGATTGACCGCCTCGACGTTGTCCAACAGGGTTTCCAGATAGCCGGCGATCACCGTCAGCGGCGTGCGCAGTTCGTGGGAGACGTTGGCGACGAAATCCTTGCGCATCTGTTCCAGCTGATACAGGCGGGTGACGTCACGCACCAGCAGCAAGTGCTCACGGTTGCCGTAGCGAGTGATGTGGAACTGTAGGCGACGGCGGTCGTTGACCGGCGAAGGAATCTCCAGCGCATCGGCGTAATTGCCGCGCTCGAAGTACTCCTTGAAACGCGGGTCGCGCACCAGGTTGGCCAGTTGCTGGCCGCTGTCCTGCGGCGTCTTGAGACCCAGCAGGGTCTCGGCGGCGCGGTTCCACCACTCCAGGTTGCCCTGGCTGTCGAGCATCACCACGGCGTCCTTGAGCGCCGCAGTGGACTCCTGCACACGATCGATCACTGCCTGCAGGCGGCCGCGAGCCTTCTGGTTGCGGCGCTGCAGGTGATAGATGCTGTCGAACACCTCGCCCCACAGGCCATAGCCATCCGGCGGTGGCTCGTCGGGTTTGTGCTCACGCAGCCATTTATGCAGGCGCAGCAATTGACTGAGGGTCCAGGCCAGGTGAATGCCCAGACCACAGGCCAGCACCCAGGCGTATTCCCCGGTAATGAAGCCAAGCAGCAGGCAGGCGCCGATCAACAGCAACAGCCGGCGCACAACGGCACCACGCCAGTCTTGATTCACGATGGAGCGCATCCTTGTCGAGCGGCTGTCGCACATTCGCGCCAGCGATTAACCCTTGGTGGAGAAACGATACCCAGTCCCGCGCACGGTTTGTACCAGGTTTTCGTAGGCCTCACCGAGCGCCTTGCGCAGGCGGCGGATATGCACATCGACGGTACGCTCCTCGACGTAGACGTTGCCGCCCCAGACCTGGTCGAGCAGCTGGCCACGGGTGTAGGCGCGCTCCTGATGGGTCATGAAGAACTGCAGCAGACGATATTCGGTCGGGCCCATCTCGGCCGGTTTACCGTCGATGGTTACACGATGACTGATAGGGTCGAGCAACAGGCCGCCAACTTCGATCGGCGCCTCGCCATCACTGGGGCCGGCACGGCGCAGCACGGCCTTGAGGCGGGCCACCAGTTCACGCGGCGAGAAAGGCTTGGTGATGTAGTCGTCGGCACCGACTTCCAGCCCCTGGATCTTGTTGTCCTCTTCGCCCTTGGCGGTGAGCATGATGATCGGGATATCACTGGTCAGCTCGTCACGCTTGAGGCGCCGGGCCAACTCGATGCCGCTGGTGCCGGGCAGCATCCAGTCGAGCAGGATCAGGTCAGGTTTGCGGTCGACGATAACGGCATGAGCCTGCTGGGTATTCTCTGCTTCCAGGCACTCGTAACCGGCCATCTCCAGGGCCACCGCGATCATCTCGCGGATCGGTGCTTCGTCATCGACGATCAGGATGTTCTTGCCAACCATGGGGCCTTAGCCTCTATTCGTTCTCTGTCTGCGCCGCATTAGATAACGGAATTATTGCAGCGATATGACAGATGCGCGGCAGCCCTTACCGTAAGGCGTAGTCCAGCACGATGCCGACGAAGATCGCCAGCCCCGCCCAGTGGTTGTGCAGGAAGGCGTTGAAGCACACCAATGGCTCGCGGCGGCGAGTCACGTGGAACTCCCAGGCGAAGCAGGCGGCGGCCACCAGCAGGCCGAGGTGGAAGTAAAGGCCCAGCTCGAAACGTGCGCCAGCCAGCAGCAGGCAGAGCAACGCCAGGCCCTGCAGGCTGGCGATGATCAGGCGGTCGGCGTCGCCGAACAGGATGGCGGTGGATTTCACCCCGATCTTCAGGTCGTCCTCGCGGTCGGCCATGGCGTAGTAGGTGTCGTAGGCCACGGTCCAGAGCAGGTTGGCGATGTACAGCAGCCAGGCTTCTGGCGGCAGGCTGCCGGTCTCGGCAGTGAAGGCCATCGGCATGCCCCAGGAAAAGGCCGCACCGAGCACCACCTGCGGGTAGAAGGTGTAGCGCTTCATGAAGGGATAGCAGGCGGCCAGGGCCAGGCCGCCGAATGACAGCCAGATGGTGGTGGCGTTGGTGAACAACACCAGCACGAAGCTCATCGCCACCAGCACGGCGAACAGCACCAGCGCCTCGCGCGGCTTTACCTTGCCACTGGCCAGCGGGCGCAACTGGGTACGGCTGACATGGCCGTCGAAGTTGCGATCGGCGTAGTCGTTGATCACGCAACCGGCGGCACGCATGAGGATCACGCCGACAACGAAGATGAACAGGTTCTTCAGGCTCGGCACGCCTTCGGCCGCCACCCACAGTGCCCACAAGGTCGGCCACAGCAGCAGGTAGATGCCGATGGGCTTCTCCAGGCGCATCAGCTGGATGAAGTCCCAGGCTCGCGGGTGCAGGCGAGTGGTCGATTGCAGCAGGCGGGTGTACATCGAAACGTCTCCGTGCGGGTTGCGCGGATTATACGGAGTCGGCGCAGGAAGGGGGCGATGCGCCGGCGACGCGGTCGATGGGTTACGTCTGCCCGCCCAGGCTAGGCTTCGATCGCGGCGGCAACCCAGAACCGGGGCAGGAACACTTCGGCTACCAGCACGCCAAGGGCGCCACGACTGAAGCAGGAGCGGCGCGCCCACAGGCGTTCTTCACGCACTTCCAGGGGCAACCAGGCCGCCGGATAACGGCAGGCCTGCAACTCGCCGCGGTCAAAGGCTCGGTCACTGAACAGCAGTTCGCCCAGCGAGCGACTGCCCAACTCGGCCAGATTCAGCCCGGAACCTTCCAGCGCGCTACGCGCTGCGACGCTACGGGCGAACACCCAAGGCTGTCCATGACCACGCAGGTAGACCTCGCGCACCCAGCCCTGGCTACCGTCAACTACGCCGAGCAGCGCGCACTCATCGCTGCGCAGGCGCTGCCAGCCTTCCTGCAGCGGCGTCACCGAGAAGCCGTCGTTGGATAGCGCGGTCAGGCGGCGGGTCAGCGAGTCCTCGTTGAACAACCAGTCGCGCACACCGGCAGCCGGCTGCGGATGCAGCTGGGCATTGGTCAGCCAGCGCGGCGGATGAGCGAGAGCAGCGTGAGGCACGGCAAGAATCACCATGAATAGAAAGCGCGCGAGTCTAGCACGGCGCGGCAGGCGCTTTGAGGCCGGGACATGAGCTGCAGGGCGTTGGGTGGGCTGGGCGGCGATCCGCTTCAACCTACCAACGATGGTCCGCGTGGGCTGAAGCCCACCAATGATGTTCGGCCCACCAACGGCGTTCAGCGTGGACCAATACGGATCGCCGCCCCTAAAAGGCCAAACCTCTCAATACGGCTGCGGTGCGTACAGCTGCGCCGAGCCCGGCTCGCCGAGCAACTGTTCGAGAATCTCGTGGTGCATGGCCAACAGCTTGCCGTTGCGCTCGTTGAGACGCTTGCACTGGCCGGCCAGTTGGCCGAGCTGCTCCCAGGTGTGGACAAGGTGATTGCGCTGGGCCTGTGGATAACGCGCCAGCAGCTTCTGCATGGCGCTGTTGCCACTGCCCAGCTGGAAAGCGGCGAGCACTTTGCTGCGGCGCTCCGCGCGTGCCTTGGCCTGGTCGACCAGCGGCAGGATCTGTTCATTGAGCAGGTCGATCTGCCTGCTGTCGCGCTTGAGCAACTGCTGATACAGCTCCTGCATCAGACCACGCAGGGTCAGATAGTCGGCGCAGTCCTGATGCAGGTCCTGCTCGACGATCTGCAGCAGCTGTTGCTCACGCGCGGTGGTCACGCATCGCTACCGCTGTGGTAGGTCAGCATGCTGCCGGCCAGGGCGGCCGGATCGCTGCTCAGTTCACCGCGCGCCAGGGCGGCCTTGAGCTGAGCGACCTTGTCCAGGTCGACGTCCGGCAAGCTGCGCAGGGCGTCCTGCAACTGCTCCAGACGCGGTTCCTGGCTGGCGCTGGCGCGGGCATTGCCGCCTGGCTGCGGACGCGCGCTCTGCACCTGCGCCGGTGCGTCGCTGGGCAGGTTGAGGCTGGGCTTGAGATGCCTGCTGATTTCCATGATTCGAATCCAACTCGCGTGGTGTTATGGCCTAAGAGCGACCGGGCACGGCAACAACTTAAACACGTCGAATAAAAATTAGCTGACCTGGGCGCGCCACCAGGCCTGCGCAGCCAGACCATCCTGAATCTTCTGCTCCTGGCGGGCAAGCAGGTCCTGCCATTCGCCCATCTTGCCCTCGAGAAACTGGGTGATGACCTTCTCGCTGCGCATCGCCGCCAGCAACTCACGCTGAATGCGCGCCAGGTTCTCCTCGGCCAGCGCCAGCTCGCGCCGCTGCAGCTCGACCATCTTGTACAGGGTCGCCTTGTAGCGCTGCTGGTTGTCGCGCTGCAGTGGCGTGGTCATCGGCACGGTGAAGCCGCACAGGCGGCTGAGGCCGGTGATGTTGTTGCGGTAGCGCTGGCAGAGGTTCTGTTGATAACTGACACGGCCGAGCATTTGCTGCACCTTGCTGCCGCGCAGGCTGGCCAGGCGTCCGAGCATTTCCAGCTGTTCTTTCATTTGATGATGCTCTGCAAGGTGGCGATGCTGGCGCCGAGTTCGGCGCTGGCACCAACCTCCTGGCGCAGGAAGCGTTCGAGACTGGGCGCCAGTTGCACGGCGCGGTCGGTCTTGGCGTCCATACCCGGGGTGTAGCCACCCAACGGAATCAGCTCCTTGATCTTTTCATAGGTGCTGTAGAACTCCTTGAACTGGCGCCCGGCAGCCAGGTGCGCAGGCTCGCCGACCTGGCTCATGCAGCGGCTGACCGAGGCGGAAATGTCGATGGCCGGGTAGTGGCCGACGTCCGCCAGACGCCGCGACAGAACGATATGCCCGTCGAGAATGGCTCGCGCGCAGTCGACGATCGGGTCCTGATGGTCATCGCCCTCCGCCAGCACGGTATAGATGGCACTGAGGCTGCCACTACCGCTCTCGCCATTGCCGGCACTTTCCACCAGCTCCGGCAGCATGCCGAACACCGACGGTGGATAGCCCTTGGTCGCTGGCGGCTCGCCGAGGGCCAGGGCGATCTCGCGCTGGGCCATGGCGTAGCGGGTCAGCGAATCGACCAGCAGCAACACGTCCTGGCCCTGGTCGCGAAAGTAGGCGGCAATGCTGTGGCACAGCTCGGTGGCCTTCAGGCGCATCAGCGGTGACTCGTTGGCCGGCGCCACCACTACCACGGCCTTGCGCAAGCCTTCCTCGCCGAGCGAATGAAGGATGAATTCCTGCACCTCGCGGCCGCGCTCACCGATCAGCCCGACCACCACCACGTCGGCCTTGGTCTGCCGGGTGATCATTCCCAGCAGCACGCTCTTGCCTACCCCGGAGCCGGCGAACAGGCCGACACGCTGGCCTTTGCCGAGAGTCAGCAAGCCGTTGATGGCGCGTACGCCGACATCCAGCGCGGCCTCCACCGGGCGCCGCTTGAGCGGATTGACCGAAGGCAGCTCGACCGGCAGCGGGTCGCGCCCGGAGAGCTTGCCGCGTTCATCCAGCGGCTCGCCGAGGCCATTGACCACGCGGCCAAGCCAGGATTCGTCGATCTGTAGCAGCGCCTCGTCCTTGGCCGGGAATACCCGCGATCCTGCCGCAAGGCCGACCGGCTTCTTGAATGGCATCAGGTAGGTGATGTCGCGGTTGAAGCCGACCACCTGAGCGTCCAGCAAACTGCCGTCAGCCTGCTCGACCCGGCAACGCTGGCCGGTGCTGCGCTGGCAGCCGAGGCTTTCCAGGAGCATGCCGGAAACCCGCACCAGGCGCCCAGCCACCTTGGCCAGTTGCACACCGTCGAGAGAGCGCAGCGCTTCGTCGAGTTTGTAGTCGAGCATCGGCGTCCGCTCCCGCTCAGGCTTCGGTCAGGTGCAGGTGTTCGGCCAGGGTGTCGATGCAGGCGTCCAGACGCTGCTGGCAGCCCACGTCGGCTTCGGCCTGCGGCGTAACCACGCGGCATTCGCCCAGCGCCAGGCGCTCGTCGGCCACCAGTTTCCAGCCGGCAGCACGCTCCGGTGCCACGGCCTTGATCCGTGCGTATTCCTCGGGGCTGAGCAGCACCTGTACGTCTTCGGGCTCGCCCGGCATGCTCGCCAGGGCCTCCTCGACCAGCGCCAGCAACTGCGTCGGGTGCAGCGTCAGCTCGCAGCGAATCACCTGCTGCGAGACCTTCTTCACCAGCTCCAGCAACTCCTGGCGACGCTTGTGCTCCAGCTCGCCGAGGTATTGCTCGACCTTCTCGCTGATCTGCTGCAACGGTTGCGCAGCCAGTTCGAAGTCGCGACGGCCTTCGTTACGACCTTCCTCGCGCCCGAGTTTCAGGCCCTCATCGCGCCCCTGCTCGAAGCCGGCCTGGCGCCCGGCCTCCTCGCCTTGCTGCAGACCGTCCTGGTAGCCCTTCTCGATACCCTGCTGGAAGCCATCGGCCATGGCTCGCTGCAGACCGGCAGCATCGCCGCTCCAGTCCACTGCCGGCTGGCTGTTGCGCGGCGGGAAGCGGTAGGCGCGCCACTGGCGGGTGTCGCCCTTGATCACCTTGACCGTCATCTCATTCCACCGTCTGTTCGCGGAACAGCTGCACCTGCAGCTCGCCGTTGGCCGACATTTCGCGGACCACGGCCATGATGTCCTTGCGCACCTGCTCGACGCGGCTCAACGGCACCGGGCCCTGGCGGCGGTTGATCGACTCCATCTGCTGCGCCTGGCGTTTGGGCATGGCGCCCTGGATGGCACGCACCAGCTCGGGCTCGGCGCCCTTGAGGGCGACCACCCACTCCTCCAGCGGCACGGCTTCGAGCAGCGCCTGCAGCACGTCCTGGTTCTGCCGCGAGAGGATGAAGAAGTCGTACATTTCATCTTCGATGCGCTCGACCAGTTGGTCGTCATGGGCACGCAGCAGCTCGAACATCTGCCCGCGATCACCCTTGAAGCGGTTCATGATGTCCGCCGCCTGCTTGATGCCACGCACCTGCGAACCCTGGGTGCTGAGCACCGCCAGGCTGCGCTCGATCAGTTGCTCCAACTCGGCGATGACGTCGCTGTTCACTTCGCTGAGGTTGGCGATGCGGTACAGCAGTTCATCCTGGCGCTCCTTGGGCATGCACTCGAGCACCTCGCTGGCCATGCCCGGCGGCAGGAAGGCGAGGAACACCGCCTGCATCTGCGCGTGCTCCTTGGCGATCAGGGCAGCGAACTGCTTCGGATCGAGCCACTCCATCTTGGCCATCTTGGCGCGAATTTCCTCGCCGTAGATGCTGTCGAGCAGCGAACGGGTGATTTCGCTGCCCAACGCCTTGCTGAGCATGCCGTCGAGATAGCCACGCGAGGCGCCCTTGATGCTGCTCTGCTCCTTGTAGTCCTCGAAGAAACGGCCGATGACGTCGGAGACCATCGGCTGCTTGACGTTGGACAGGCGCGCCATGG
>ENA-UOXB01000609-UOXB01000609.1-bioreactor-metagenome-genome-assembly--contig:-NODE-609-length-22010-cov-9.804008_pt1 | contig 22010 bp, 16 predicted proteins | sample MGYA00238158_ERZ761615 | MGnify/ENA primary metagenome ERZ761615 (study PRJEB28904, sample SAMN06267902) | bioreactor metagenome | isolation source: Joint BioEnergy Institute, California, USA | place...
GCTTATTGCCGTCCTCATCTTTTTCAAACAAAGCCTTCCATAGACTCAAATAGAACAAGAAATCAGAATCATCTTGACGGAAAACCGCATGCTTCTGATCAGCCTGCGTGCGTTTATTCGCAGGACGTTCGCGCGGATCTTGTACAGCGAGCGCGGCAACCACGATCAGCATCTCACGAATACAGTCAAAATCAGAACCAGCGACTAACATACGTGCTAGCCTTGGATCAATTGGCATACGTGCCATCTGCTGACCGATACGAGTCAGATTGAGATGGTCCATGCCTTTTTTGGCTTTTGGCTTACTGGTTTGATTGGTAGCAGATTCACTTTTGGCAGTGATTGCACCCAATTCATCAAGTAGCTTATGACCATCAGTGACTAGACGACTATCAGGTGGTTCGATAAAAGCAAAATCATCCACGCTACCCAGACGCAGGTTTGCCATCTGTAAAATAACAGATGCTAAGTTGGTTCGCAGAATCTCCGGCTCTGTAAACTCCGGACGACCACTAAAATCTTCTTCACTATACAGTCGGATACAGACACCAGGTGCAACACGACCACAGCGACCTTTACGCTGATTGGCAGCGGCTTGCGAAATCGCTTCAATCGGCAGACGCTGCACGCGCGAGCGATACGAGTAACGCGAAATTCGTGCGAAACCCAAATCAATCACATAACGAATACCGGGAACCGTCAATGCCGTTTCGGCAACGTTGGTGGCGATGACGATACGGCGACCACGGCCTGATGGCTGAAAAATACGCTGCTGCTCTTCATAAGTCTGCCGCGCAAATAGTGGCAGTACTTCTGTATGCTTGGGCCCATGACGTACAAGAACTTCTTGTAACTCACGAATCTCAGCTTCAGTGGCTGCAAAGATCAAGATATCAGCTTGATCGGCATGGCCTTTGTTTTGAGCATCACTAAAGCACTCATCGACCGCTGCTACTACAGCACGTGGCAGGTTGTCTTCAAAGTCATCATAGCTGTCATCGTCAGAGCTAGTAACAGGCTCATCTGTGAGCGGACGATAACGAACCTCTACTGGAAAACTACGTCCTTCAACATTAAAAATTGGTGCAGGGACTTGGCGCTTCAGCTTGGCATCGTAGTGACTAAAATATTCACTAAAACGTTTGGTATCGAGCGTTGCTGACGTGATAATGACTTTTAAATCAGGGCGCTTGGGCAGCATCTTTTTGAGATAACCCATAATGAAGTCAATATTTAAACTGCGTTCATGTGCTTCATCAATAATAATAGTATCGTATTTACTTAAGAAGCGATCATGCCCTAATTCCGCAAGCAAAATACCATCGGTCATCAACTTAATGACTGATTGGGCTGATCCTTGCTCATTAAACCGAATCTTAAAACTGACCGTATTACCTAACTGCTCACCCAACTCTTCAGCGATACGATTTGCCACACTGCGGGCTGCCAATCTTCGTGGCTGCGTGTGCCCTATCTGTCCTGTAATGCCGCGACCTGCCAGCATCGCAAGTTTTGGTAACTGCGTTGTTTTACCAGAACCTGTCTCACCTGCTACGATAATGACTTGATTATCAATAATGGCTTGTACCAAATCTTCAGCCCGTTGACTAACGGGTAAATCGAGGTTTAACTTGTTAGGTAAATCATCAGGAATACTGTCTATACGAGCCTGCACCATTTGCTGTGAGCGGCTCTTTATTTTGTCATATTGGGTACGTTTTTTAGAGAGAGCATCGTTAGTTTTATCGTTATTTGTACTCTTGGACTTTTTACTGTTTACTACCGTGCGCGCCAGCTCTCGCTCTAGACGGCTTAAATAATAGCTGTCTTTTGCAAGTACTGGTAAATCAGTACTATCAACGATTGGAGATGGTTTCTTACTATCTGGTACGATAGTTGAATCTTCATTGTTTGGCATTACCAATTCTTTTTCTTCTTGATCATTATTTATAGTAGAGGCGTCTAAAGTTGTATTTTTTGGAGTATTGGGCATATTTACTTAGGCTATTTATTATGTAGAAGTGATTAGATTATGGGGGTATTCTAGGTGTGATTCAAGTTGAACATAGTGTTTGGTTAAAGCTAGAAATACCTTTGCAATATTAACCCAGGCTTCTTATGTGTTTTTGCTGCCCTAACGTTATATAGACACTAAAACGATGAAAAGTACTATCCCAATACAAATACCGACAATAACCCACTTAATAAATTCTTTGATCAAGTTTTTCAAACCTATGAGCCTTATCTTTATGAGTGAGTGACTTATTGAGTATGGATACTAAAATTAATCACTAACAGTATAAATTGTCTGCTGATTAGTAGCAGCGCCCATAAAAAAGGTATGTATTTGCTGTAAGGGCAACCTAGGAAAAGGCAGGTGTAGGGAAAGTATTAATTTTTCTAGCGCCTCCATCTCATTCGCTAAAGCTTTAGCAGTTTCAGGTTGAATCTGCGGATTGTCATAAAGAGTGTCAATTAACCACGTCAATTGTGGAAAGTTAGCATTATCATGGATCTGGTACAACGTGGGCAGCATATCATCAGAGATTTCGCAGCGCGTTTTGCGGATCATACCGCTTTTGTAGTACATATCTAGAGACATATTATGATACCTTCCTTAAATTCTTAATACTTAAATAACCTACGTATTCTTTATCTTCTTTAATTTCAATATTGCTCGTCTCCATCTCAACGATAGGCTCAATCAAAAGCTGAATGTTTGAAACAAGATCACCAACGTTATATATATCGTCTATATCTACCTCAAATTTATCATCAATATGCGAAGCAGCATCAAAGAATGAGTTTTTATCTTTAAAGGTAAACGTTTTATAAAACTCACTCTGTTTCGCTTGTTTAATTGCGTCCGCTTGACTGGCAGCTACAACAAGTAGTTTATAATGAAACTCTTCAAAACTCCCCTGCTGATAGCCGCCCAAGTTTATAAAAAATAGCTTTAAATCAGAGTTGTTCTCTACTTGCTCGTTTGTCTCAATCAATTTAATTGTATAGTTATCAACTTTAGTAATGGCACGATACGAGTCAATATGCCATTTATTTTTTACTTCCGGCCAATGATTATTAATATCGGTTATCAATTCAGGTAGCTGACCTGCCACGCCAAAGAAAATATCGTGCTGTTCAATCAAGCGCCCTTTGGGACGACCGCCTAGTTGAACCATATATAGAGTCAGCATGTTGTGTAGTCCTTGTTAAACAATAATTTTTGAATGATGTTTTATTAATAGTTTTATGGTTTGACACCAACCGATATACCAATCTAATTATATTGATAATACTCGCCCTGTCTTTAAGGCAAAAGCCCAGTCTTTACGACCATTTTTTAGAGCCAATCTTGCTGCTGCTTCGTGGTCATAAGCCACCTTTATATGCTCGGTCTGCCAATGTTTTCTCTGCTCGGTCTCAACACATTTGATCAGTACATAATTCGCGTGAGGCGAATAAGTTTGCATCTTATGAACGATTGGTAAATTATCTTCATAGGCTGGATAACCTACACTACCTGTATTAATAACAAGCTGCCCTGATGACAATGTGACAGTACGTGGGATATGGGTATGACCACAGACAATAATTTTGCTTTCAATGTCACTTAGCAATGACAAAATAATTGCATCATCACGTACCATTGGCGTCCCTGTGGTGATATCTTCAAGTAAATATATCATGTCGTCGGTTGGTGACCCATGGCACAAATAGATATCCTCACTTAAATGACAATCAAATGGTAAAGACTGCATCCACTCTATCGCATCTTTCGGCAAATCTTTGACAATAAAATCCAGTGTCAAATTATCAGCAATGTCTGCTTCAGTCGCCTCATAAATTTGTCTGTCTTGATTGCCACGAATGGTAACGATCTTATTTTGATGCGTCATTAGTAAATCATATGTCGCCTTAGGAGCAATAGGCCCGTATAAGATATCACCCAGATTGACGATTTGATCGACATTACGGTGTTGAATATCAGCAAGTACTGCTTCAAGCGCAAACACATTGCTATGAATGTCTGAAATAGCAGCAATTGTGCTCAAATTTTTATTAAAATAAGTCACTTTTTTCAACTTTTTTCCAAAGCATTATTTTACACGGCCTTTAAGAACAAAAGTGAATAAAAAACCCAATGTTCCATGAGCATGGAGACATTGGGTTTCTATTCATTACTATTGCAGCGTTGAAAATCGCTAGGCTATATTAAGAAGAAGTATGCCCATAAACCGACAACAAGGGTCGCGATAATATTGAGAATAACACCTGTACGCACCATTTCTGTCTGTTTTATCAGGCCAGTACCAAATACGATAGCATTTGGAGGCGTGGCAACTGGTAGCATAAAGGCACAAGAGGCGCCAATACCGATGACCAATACTAAGACTTCATGCGGTAAGCCCATCTGCTCAGCAATAGCCGCAAAGACTGGTACTAGTAGTGCTGCCGATGCAGTGTTAGAGGCAAATTCTGTCAAGAAGATAATAAAGGCCGACACGGCAATCATGACCACGATAAGTGGTGCAGAAGACAGTGCGTTTGCCACCGTTTCACCCAGCACCAGCGAAGCGCCTGAAACCTTCAAAATCGTCGATAGTGCGATACCACCACCGAACAACATGAGAACGCCCCAATCAGTATTGTCAGATACTTGCTTCCATGACACCAGACCGAGACTGACCACTGCTACGGCTGCTGATAAAGCAACGACCGCATCAGTATCCGTAATATCTAAGGCTGCTCCGATTTGTTTGGAAAGTATCCAACTCAACGCAGTAACAATAAAGACGATGATAGTCACGATGCGAGGTTTGTTCCAAGCGATTGGTTCGTCTTCATTCAATGTGATGGTACGATTCAGGTTCGGTTTTAGATATAAATACATTGCACCTAATAATAGTGGCAATAGCACCAACATCATTGGAATACCAAATTTCATCCAATCAACAAAGGCAATATCGAGTGCTTTTGCAGCAATCGCGTTTGGCGGTGAACCAACGATAGTACCCAAACCACCTAGACTCGCTGAATAAGCAATACCCAGTAGTACGAAAACGAAGGTACCACGATCTTTTTCACGGTCAACTTGCGTCAAAATACCGAGTGCCAATGGCAGCATCATCGCTGCTGTGGCGGTATTCGATATCCACATTGACAGAAACGCCGTTACACCAAATATCAAAAATACGGCGGTGCTCAGTTTGCCACCAGACAGTGATAAAATCTTTAGCGCAATTTTTCTATCCAGTTGTTGCACATGTAGCGCGGCTGCTAAAGCAAACCCTCCGAAGAACAAATAAATAGTCGGATTGGCAAAGCTCTGTAAGCCAATCTCAGCATCAAAGTCCGGTATGCCAATCAAAGCACCCAACACCACGACCAACAAGGCAGTAATCGTAACGTGTAGTGCTTCCGTTAGCCAAAGCGCACCAATAAAGAATAACAGCGCCAAGCCTTTGTTGGCATTAATATCAAATGGCAGTACATTATAAATAATCATAGCAACAATCGCTGCAATAGCAACGACTATCAATCCTTTGCCTGTACCCTTTGGAAAGGTATCAGTAAATAAATACTCATTACCATCTTTTGGAAGATGGCTATCTAGTTTTTGCTCTGACATGAATTGTCCTTATTGTATTCAGAGTGGTCGTGAAATTGAGACTTACGACAATACGCGCCAGTCATAAACTGTCGTTGCATTAGCTCGGTAACTATTTGGGCGTTGCCATAATATCAGAATTATTTGTAGTCGAATATGCTCTGATTACATTTCGTACGATTGTCCACACTATCTGGCTTTATAAAGATCTCTTTTATATTTCACTAGTGTTAATTTTTGTTTCTGACTACTTTTTATCTTCACACTTTTATTTGTGATGATTAACGTATCAAAATTACATAAAGCCTTCAAACATTCATCATTGAGCGCTATACAAGCCAAAATCAATGTCACATAATCATAAGGTTAAGCAGAAACACTAATAAAAATGACTAGGAGTATTTTATGCCAAACGCTAACAAAACAGATTCGACAACCAAAATGGCGCCAAAAGATATTAATCAAGATGGCCTTGCCAAAAAAGATCAACAACGCACAGATGATTCAGCGCTGGATATGATGCAAGGCATGCACGAACATGAAGATCATGAGCAAGAAGATAAAGAATAGTTTAGATAAGTAGAGAATGATCAAGTAAGCAGTTAGAGCATTAAACATTGTTTTAATGCTCTATAATTGACAGTACACTTTTAAAAAGCATTATTAAGAGTACCTTTAAAGAAAAAATACGCTTCTTATATTTTAACTGGCTGTCTTCTTTCTGGTAACTTTTGCACCATAGCACTATATAAGACAGCTGTTGTTGATACAATTGTAATGGGCAAAAATAATGCTCTATATTGAAATTGGCTGTACAGAAGTGCGCCTAAGACACTACCACCGCAAAAACATTGCCAAATAATTAATTGAAAGGTAAGTTTTGGCTTATCTATAGATCGACCAGCGATCCAGTTACCAATGGCATGACCCACATCTGAGGTCAAACCTGTTAGATGTGTGGTTCTAATAGCAGATGCACTATAGGTCGCCACCATAACATTTTGTAACCCGCAAGCCATGGCTGCCGTTAGCTGCCCTATATTATTCTCCTGCTGATATAGCCAATAACTGAGCACCAGTAATACCGCTTCAATACAAAGCGCAAGACTGTAGCGCTTTCCCAGCTTTAATGACTTTTGACCAATGATCACACCGCTCAATACCGCCCCTATTAAAAAAGTCAGCAATGTTGCACCAATAAACAAAACACTGCGCATATCTAAAGAAGCAATAGCGGTTGCAAATAAACTTACATTCCCAGTCACGTGAGAGACTGACAAAGTAGTGAATCCCATTAATGCAATTGTATTTACGCAACCTGCACTCAATGCCAGTAGCGCCCCACCCCACATTATCCATTTTGGTAATTTAGTTATCATATTTGTTGTCCAAAAATCAGTGCCAAACCATCTATCATTTGGCCAAAAAGGCAACACAGTTGCCTTTTATATTAAATTAAGTTAAACATTTACAATAACCAAATGGGGTTTAAATGGTTATTGTTTTGGCTCGTCGAGCAACATCAATTGTTCACTGATGGCAACAGTATTAAAACCTGCATCAACAAACATAATTTCACCAGTAACCCCAGATGCCCAAGGTGATAATAAAAATAGCGCAGCGTTACCTACCTCATTCTGAGTGACATTACGTTGTAATGGTGCAATCTTTTCGCTGATATCGAGCATCTTACGAAATGACTTTATACCGCTGGCAGCAAGCGTACGGATAGGACCTGCTGAAATAGCATTTACACGAATACCTTCGCCGCCCATCGAAGTAGCAAGATAACGAACGCTGGCCTCAAGACTGGCTTTTGCCATACCCATGACATTGTAGTTTGGTAATACCGAGATACTACCTTCATAAGTCAACGTCAACATAGAGCCATGACGCATTGCCAATAACTCACGTGCTGCTTTGGCTAATGCAACAAAGCTATAGCTTGAGATATCATGAGCAATATGACTGCCCTCACGAGTGGTCGCATTCACAAAATCACCGTCTAGCTGATCCATGGGTGCAAAACCAATCGCATGAACGACACCGTCAATGCCATCGCCCCAATGCGCATTCACTTGTTCAAAGCAAGCAGCGATAGAATCATCTGATGCCACATCACACTCTAATACCAAGTCTGCTTCAAATTGTTCTGCTGCCATATCGACGCGCTTTTTAATCTTGTCGTTTGGATACGTTAAGATAAGAGACGCGCCTTCACGATGTAGTGCTTCTGCGATAGCCCAAGCGATAGACAGTTTACTTGCAATGCCGGTCACAACAAATCTTTGGCCTTGTAGCAACATAGTATTCCCTTTTTAGTCGATAAAAGTTGTTTAATTAATGTATTTTAATATAACTGTAAGTTCGCTACAGTGTAATAAAGCAAAATCTTTTACATTATACATAAAATATTTTAAGTGTACATTCGTAAACTATTATAACTTACGATGTTGATAAATATTCATTAAAAATTTAACTGCCACCACAGCAGTATGAAGTTAGTCAGATTTCAAGTATAATCACAACCCTCCCCAGCTTGCACAATTTTTATAAAAATCCTTTACATAATAGGATTTAGCGTTAAGCTACACCCACATTTTGGATGGCTGCCAAACTTATGAGTAACACCCCAACTATAACATCAGATTACCAAGAAAGCGTTGAATCATATCGTCAACTGATTGGCTCAACTGGCGAGGACTTAGAACGTCCGGGTCTTGAAGAGACGCCAATGCGTGCCGCAAAAGCCTTTGCTCACTTAACACAAGGCTATCATCAAAGCTTGGATGAAGTTGTCAATGACGCCCTATTTCCATCGAGCAATCGCGAGTTAGTATTGGTACAAAATATTGAATTCTATTCCTTATGCGAACATCACATGTTGCCTTTTCATGGCATCGCGCATATAGGCTATTTGCCCAATGGTCAGGTATTGGGTTTGTCAAAATTTGCTCGTATTGTTGATATGTTCGCCCGCCGTCTTCAGGTTCAAGAAAACCTAAGCGATCAAATAGCGCAAACCATTATGGACGTAACAGGTTGTCGCGGTGTGGCTGTTGTGATGGATGCCTCGCATATGTGTATGATGATGCGTGGTGTGAACAAACAACAATCTACTACCCGTACCACCTCGATGCTGGGTGAGTTTGTTCATGACAATCAAGCACGAATGGAGTTTTTGACGGCGATACCTAGACGTCAACCAGCGTTTTAAATGACTGGGTTTGATTTCGCCCAAAATAATCGAATCAAACAAATCATTATTCTGCTGAAAAGGACATAGTATCTAAGCGATACTATGTCCTTTAATCCCTACCTACTCTTAAGCAACTTTGTCGCTTGTCTTTTCATCATCCACCAGCCCATCGCTCGCCTGCTTAATTTTCATTAAAATATCTTTTATCTCAGATGCCGACATATAAGTCGGAACCGCATAGGTATCACTGACCTCTTTAGCAGCCGCTTTAGCAATCTTATCAAAGTCGCTGACCTGCATCCCTTTGACAGTTGGATTGATCCCTACGGTTTGAATCAAATCACGTACTTGAGTGATAAGATAGTCAGCTAGGTTACTATCATTCGTATGACTATCTTTAACGATACCGGTTCTTTTGGCCAGTGCCGCCAATCTCTTTTTGCTGGCATCACGGTTTACATCAAGTATATAAGGCAACACGATAGCGTTAGCACGACCATGAGGAATACTATAGTGCGCGCCCAACTGGTGAGCAATGGCATGTACATAACCAAGACCAGCCTTGTTAAATGCGATGCCACCGTAGTGTGCTGCTATTCCCATCTCTTCTCTGGCTTTTAAATCGCTACCGTCTTTATAAACCAATGGTAGATAGTGCATCACAGATTTGACAGCAGAGGCGGCATAATAATCTGTTTCCACACTCGCATTCACGCTCATCCACGCTTCTAATGCATGTGTCAGCACATCAATCCCAGTGTCCGCTGTAATATGTGCTGGCATGCCCTTCATAATGATAGGATCAATAGCAGCTGCTAATGGCACCATTCTTGGGTCAATAGATAGGGCTTTTTGATGGGTCTCATCATCTGATACTACCGCACCTAATGTCGCCTCTGAGCCTGTGCCCGCCGTTGTAGGGATACAATATAAAGGGGTTGCAGGTTTTCTTGCTTTGAGAATACCGATAAGCTTCTGAGGAGCGCAATCATTGCCTTGTGCCATCGCAATCATCTTAGCGGCGTCAATCACTGACCCACCGCCAATAGCTATTATCGAATCACACTTGGCTTCTAATGATTGACGTAGTCCTTCTTCAACCACCTTAAATGTAGGGTCTGGCGTCACACCATCATAGACTGTATAACTGATATTGTGTTTATCTAAATAATTAGTGACTCTCGCCGGCACATCCAGTTTATTGAGCACTGCATCAGTGACGATAAAGACATGGGTATTGCCTTCATTGATAAGCATATCGCACAGCTCATCACAAGAAGTTTCGCCAACAAATAACATTGGTCTTCTGATAGGTATGACGTAAGAAAACGCTTTTAATACTTTGGCACGAGTCTTAGCAACTGCCAAATAACCAGCGTGCTGTAACCCATTCATACTTACCAACTTAGCCATACTGTTTTGTTTTTTCATGGGTACAAAATCCTTTTTAATAATATTAACCATAGCAATGGCGATTGTTTAATCAACCATTTATGCTTTCGATTGAACCAACAATAACGTTAGCGCAATCATCTATATAATCGAGTAACGGCTTCAACTCATTGTACCACCGCCATTTTGAGTGTGCCGCTATTATTATGAACGGCTATGTGCTGATATCTTGTAAGATTCTAATTCACTATGAATCCTTGGCTTAGGCAAATTATTTGTAAAGATGTTTCAATCCTATTTTACCAACCATTGCTGATCATCTTGACTAAGACATTTTTCATCAAGATAAAAACTCTGCTTAGGCTAAATAATACCTGCCTGTAATAACTTTTTTGCATAGGGGTGTTGTGGTTTATTAAAAATATCTTCGGTATCGCCAGACTCAACGCATGTACCATCTTTTAATACCATCACCTGCTGACATAACGCACGTACGACCTTTAAATCATGACTGATAAACACATAGCTGATATGCAGTTTTTCCTGAATTTCTCGCAATAATTTGACCACGGTCACCTGCGTTGTACTATCAAGCGCAGACGTGGGTTCATCCAATATCAATAAGCTTGGCTTCATGATGAGTGCTCGCGCCAAAGCCACACGCTGACGCTGCCCCCCTGATAGCTCATGAGGATACCGCTGCGCAAATTCTACAGGTAGATGTACAGTGGCAAGACTGTCCATCACCGCCTGCTGACGAGCCGCTTTATCAACCCCTTGGACCAGTAGTCCTTCTTCGACTATTTGCAATACGGTCATACGAGGATTGATACTGGCAAATGGATCTTGAAACACCATTTGAATCTGGGAGCGAAAGGTGCGCAGCGCTTTTTTAGACAAGGTTGAAATCTCTTGTCCATTAATCTGTATTTGACCGCTCACACGTGCTTGATTACTGAGTAACTGACTGAGTGCAAGGGCGATGGTTGTTTTCCCAGAGCCCGATTCACCAACAATACCTAGCGCCTGTCCTTTTTTTAGACTCATATTTACGTCTTTGACTGCATCAAACCAGCGTTTCGTACCGCCAAACAAGCCTTTTTCGATTGGGAACTGTACTTGTAAATGATTGACTTGCAATACTGTCGCATGCTGGCTCTGCTCATCAGTACGTAACATCAATGCCTGCCCAAAATCTTGCTGGATAAGCGTACGCGTATATTCTGCCTGAGGCTGATTAAACACAGCGGCCGTTAGCCCCTGCTCAATCGTCTGTCCTTGACGCATGACAATAACCTCATCACTATAACGTCTGACCAGATTTAGATCGTGACTGATGAGCACCATTGCCATATTATGCTGATGCTTAAGATCATCTAATAGCTCAAGTATTTCATGTTGCAACGTAACATCAAGCGCAGTGGTTGGTTCATCAGCAATTAATATATCAGGCTGCTGGGCCAATGCCATGGCAATCATCACGCGTTGCCGCTGGCCGCCTGATAGCTCATGTGGATAGCGTTTGAGTTTATCAGCAGGATCAGTGATATTGACATCATCTAACAAAGCAATGCTTTGGTCTCGCCATGACTTTCTGGGTACACCGCTTAATCGCAGTGATTCAGCGATTTGCTTGGCAACGGTATGTAATGGATTTAATGCCGTCATCGGCTCTTGAAAGACCATGCCGATGCGTTGTCCGCGAACAGCACGCAGTGAGGCATTACGCTCGCTGCTATTTGCTATCGGCAATGCAGCCATGCCTGAATAACTTGCCAGCTGCACTTCACCACGAATCGTCAAATTTTCTGGCAATAAACCCAATAACGCAAGACTGGCAATCGATTTACCAGAGCCAGATTCACCAACGATTGCCAAGGTTTGTCCTTGTCTGAGCTCATAAGACAGTTGATCGACTAGCGTTGCGTTGGTAGGCGTTACAATACTGAGTTTGTCTACGATGAGCACAAGCCGGTTTTGTTCATTGCTGTGGTTTTTTTTAGCGCTGTTATTTTTTGCGGTAGTCGTTGTCATATTAAGAACGCCTTGGATCAAACGCATCACGCAGCGCTTCGCCAACGAAGATAAGCAATGATAAGATAAAAGTTAAGCTAAAAAAGCCTGACAATGCCAACCAAGGCGCATCAAGGTTGTTTTTTCCTTGTACCATCAGCTCACCGAGTGATGGTGAGCCAGGTGGCAATCCATATCCCAAAAAATCCAGCGCGGTCAATGCAATAATATTGGCCGTTAGGATAAATGGCAATTGCGACAAGCTCGACGCCAGCGCATTTGGCAAAATATGTCTTAGCATAATTTGGCTATCTGACACGCCAAGATTTCGGGCAGCACGCACATAATCGAAATTACGCGCTCGCAAAAACTCTGCCCTGACCAAGCCAACCAAGCCCATCCAACCGAACAACAGCATCATGGCAAATAGCATTGTGATACTGGGGCTAAACAAACTGACCAAGATAATAATCATAAAAAGCTGAGGCATACCGCCCCATACTTCCATAAATCGCTGACCCGCCAAATCTACCCAGCCTCCGTAATACCCTTGTATGGCTCCCACGATAATACCAATCAGTGCGCCCGCAAGCGTCAATGCCAAACCAAACAGTAGTGACACCCGCAGCCCATAAAGTATCCGCGCCAGTACATCACGCCCCAAGTCATCCGTACCTAACCAGTTCTGACTATTGGGCGCTGCTGGATACGGTAGCCCAAGCTCGACATTTGGCGTCTGATCCGCAAAGGGAATCGGCGGCATGACATAGTAACCCTGATCATTAATCAGGGCTTGTACGGCCGGATCTTTATAGTTGGTTTCAGTCTCAAAAACGCCCCCAAAAGTGGTTTCAGGGTAGGCTTTCAATATTGGGAAATAGTAATCACCTTGATATTGCACCAATACTGGTTTGTCATTGGCAATCACATTGGCTGCCATACAAATCACAAATATCAGTGAAAAAACGAATAACGATATCATTCCTAGACGATTGCGGCGAAAGCGATTCAGACGCGCTTGCCAGATAGGATTCAGACGGCGTTTCTTTTGTGTAATGACAGAAGATGCTATTGAAGTTGGCGGATGACTTGACATTAGCGCCCCTCAAAATCGATACGAGGATCAATCAAATGGTAGCTTAAATCACTGATCAATTGTAATAGCAGCCCCACCAACGTAAAAATAAACAGCGTACCAAATATCACAGGATAATCACGCTGCTGAATGGCTTCAAAACCAAGCAAACCTAAACCATCAAGTTTAAAAATAATCTCTATCAGAAAATTACCTGCAAAGAAAATACCAACGATAGCGGCTGGAATACCGGCAATAATAATCAACATTGCATTACGAAATACATGTCCATAGAGAACTTGGCGCTCATTTAAGCCTTTGGCACGAGCGGTAAGCACATATTGCTTACCCAATTCTTCTAAAAAGCTAAACTTGGTTAAATAAGTCAAGCCTGCAAAACCTCCGACCGTACTTGCTAGAAGCGGTAACGCCAGATGCCAAAAATAATCTTTTATCTTACCCAATGTACTCAATTGATCAAAATTCTCAGACGTTAGCCCTTGGAGAGGAAAAATATTCCAGTAACTACCGCCCGCAAAGAACACCAAGAGTATAACGGCAAATACAAACACAGGAACCGCATGACCAATGGCGAGGAGCATAGCAGTGATTTTGTCAATACCTGAACCATGATGCATGGCTTTATACACACCAAGTGGGATGGCGATCATATAAATGAGCAGCGTACTCCAAAGCCCAAGCGAGATTGAGACTGGTAGCTTCTCTATAATAAGATCTGTTACAGATTGTCCCTTAAAAAATGACTCCCCAAAATCAAGCTGAGCATAGTTTTTTAGCATGAGCCAAAACCGTTCAGGAGCGGACTTGTCAAAACCATACTGTACATTGATCGCCGCAACCATGTCTTCAGATAAGCCGCGAGTGCCCTGATATGTGCTGTTGCTGCCTGAACTACCCGCACCGATATTTCCACTTAAAGCGCTATCTTTTCCGCTTTGCTCAATGAGTGCCAGTTGTTGCTCTACAGGGCCACCAGGCGCTGCTTGCACAATCACAAAATTTGCCAGCAATATCAAAAAAAGCGTCGGCAATATTAGCAGTAACCTTTTTAAGATATAACGACCCATAATGCGGCTTCCTAAAGTAAACATACAATAACAGAGAAAATGGGTGGCTCGCTTTTACCAAGTCTGCATGACGACTAAAAGTTATTTTTAAGCTCACGCAGGGCGGCAAATACAGTCAAAGATTTTTCATCAGCAATATCTATTTTAGACTTCACACCTGCTATTACATTCGGCTCTTGTGCTCGCAAAAACACATTTACCGCTCGCTCATGCTCTAATGTGACGGGTAAACTCGGTAGCCCTTGAGCGGTCTTATTTTCTGTTTGTACCAGTGCCTGCGCCATTGCCTCATTAGTAGGCTCGATAGACAAACCAAAGCGTAAGTTGCTGGCAGTATACTCATGGGCTGGATATAGTAGCGTCTCATCTGACAGGCTGTCTAAACGCTTAAAGCTGTCATGCAATTGCTCAATCGTACCAGTAAAAACACGTCCACAGCCAGCGCTAAATAACGTATCACCGCAGAAGCAATAATGACGTCCTTCGATATCTAAAATATAGGCCACGTGGCTTGCGGTATGACCAGGCACCTCCCATACTTGAGCAGCACAGCCCCAGGCGCTCACCGTGCTACCATCTTTTATTGTCTGGTCTTCATCGACATTGTGCTCCGTATGGGCAACCAAGTGAGTCATAGGATAAGACTCTTGTAGCTCTGCGACGCCGCCGATATGATCATGGTGGTGGTGCGTGGTCCAAATTGACGTCAGCTCCAGCTCATTTTCTTCTAAATAAGCAATGACAGGTGCCGCTTGACCCGGATCAATAACGATCGCTTGTTTATTGTTTTCATTGATTAAGGTCCAAATGTAGTTATCATTAAAAGCCTTAATAGGGTGAATACGGATACTCATATTAAATCCTTACCAGTCGTTATTATTATTGCTCATATTTTTTTATACAAACACTTATGTATAGTCGTTGAATGTCAAACGCGATATGCTTTTCAAGCTCAGCCCTGATTTACTGCTTCAAGTAATTGTTGACGCGTGCTTCTGCCGCTTTGTCCGTCCACCAGTAATCAATACCAACCGCATTGGTCGGCAGCTTTTTAGTATGACGGTACTGATCCCAGTAAGCGACATTGGTGCCAGACTTGCCGTATAAGGGCACTATATAATGACCTGCTCTTAATAGGCGATCAAGCACATGCGTATAAAGAACAATCTCATCACGGTTATGAGCATTACCAAGTTTTTTAATAACCGTATCAATCACTGCATTTTTGATACCTGCTGTATTACTATTACCTACTTGGTCAGCCGCCTCGCTACCCCAAAAGCCAGCTTGTTCTGCGCCAGGGGACAAGCTTTGCGCGAAAACGTCAACTATCATGTCATAATCAAAACGACGCGTACGCTCATAATACTGCGGGCCATCGACTTGGCGTAGCGTCGCATCAAAGCCCAAACGCTTCAAATTACGAATGTAAGGCAGCAATACACGCCCCATCGTTTCGCCTGTCATCAAGATCTCAATTTTGGCAGGTTGACCACTTGGTTGATACAGCTTCATATCCTCATAGTAAAACCCAGCATCCAATAACAATTGCCGCGCAGCCAGCAGCCCTTCACGATTAAAACCACTACCGTCACTGATTGGCATCTGCCATTTTGCTAATACAGCCTGACGTTGTATTGGTTCAAGCTTAGATAATAATGGGCTGAGCACTTTCATCTCTTCGCTCGATGGTGTGCCTGTGGCAGCAAGCTCTGAACCATGAAAGAAGCTTTGCAAACGCTCATATTGACCATGAAATAACGTCTTATTCATCCACTCAAAATCATACGCAGCACTCAATGCTTGCCGCACACGAATGTCTTGAAAAATTGGCTGACGCATATTCATGACCAGCGCTTGCATGGGGACTGGATTTTCACTGCTGATGGTTTCTTTTTTAATCATGCCAGCCTCGACTGCTGGAAAATTATAGCCTGTCGCCCAGTTGGAAGCTTTGTTTTCAGGACGAAAGCGATATTGACCAGACTTAAACCCTTCAAAAGCGATCTCATCACTCTGATAATAGACAAACTTAATCATGTCAAAGTTATAGCGACCGCGATTGACCATCAAATCTCGTCCCCAGTAGTTAGGATCACGCACATAACTGACTGCTCGACCTGCATCGATGCGCCCAATTTTGTATGGTCCACTCCCCATTAATGGCGTCAACGTTATTTTTTCAAAATCTTTATCGATAGAAGACTTGGCAAATATAGGAAACTGTCCTACTGTGAGTAGAATTTCTTTATTATCGCTTGAGGCAAAAACAAACTTCACTTGTTGTTTATTAATAATTTGCACATCGCGAATATCGCCCAAGTAACTTCGAATATACATCGGCCCTTTGGTTAGTAAGGCATCAAAAGTCGCTTTGACATCGCTACTGGTGACAGGCGAGCCATCCCAAAACCGCGCTTTAGGATTGACATGATAAATAATCCAACTGGTGTCTTCTGGGTCATAGGTTACCTTGTTTGCCAGCTGCGGATACATGGTAAACGCTTCGTTTAATGATCCAGTCATCAAGGTATCATAGAGATAATCCGTACCGATCATGGCCACACCAGTGGTCATCCATTTATTCGCACTGTTGAAAGTACCACGTGCATCCAATGAAAGCGTACCGCCTGTTGGCGCATCCGGATTGGCATAAGGCATATAAGGCGCATTGATATACTCAGTCGGACTATTGTGCCCAAGTGCGGTGGTGGTAATTGGCGCAGCCAAACTGACGGGTATCCAGCTCATCGCAATGGTGAGTATGGCGGTTTTTAGCAGGGCATTTTTAGTCATCATAGCGTTACCACCAGCCTCCAAACGATACCAATGAATGTATTGAAAAATTAAAAGCTTATTAAAAGTGAGTAAAAAAGAGCAGCACCATAAAAATTCATCATAACAAACTTAGGTTTTTTCACCTAATGGTTTGCCATGCTAAGTGTAGACTCCAAGACACCAATTCTCTAAAAGATGTGCGCAAACTCAATAAAAAAGACGCAATCCATAAGAGATGCGTCTTTTTTGTTTTACGGCTTATACATTCTTAAGCATACTTTTTTTCAAACGCTATCATGAAATCAACCAATTGCTGTACCCACTCTAGAGGCACTGCATTGTAAATGCTGGCACGCATACCGCCAACATCACGATGACCTTTTAAATTAAGTAGCCCTGCTGCCTTTGACTCCTCCAAAAATACTTTATCGAGACTGCTATCAGCCAACGTAAATGGCACATTCATAATAGAGCGATATTGAGGGGCAACTGGATTGTTGTAAAAGCTGCTGTCGTCGATGGTTTTATACAATAAATCTGCTTTTTGTTGATTGACTTTGCCAATAGCAGCGACACCGCCCTGCTCTTCTAGCCAATCGAAAACCAATCCTGCCAAATACCAAGAATAAGTGGCTGGCGTGTTCGACATGGATTCTTTTTCGGCCTGATGCTCATAGTTTAGCAGCATAGGGCACCACTCGCTTGCCTGCCCCAATAAATCTTCGCGGATAATAACAAGGATCAATCCTGCAGGGCCAATATTCTTTTGCGCACCCGCATAAATCATCCCAAACTTAGACACATCAATCGGCTGTGACAAGATACAAGACGACATATCAGCAATGATTGGCGCATCCACTGTCGGTGGCTCAAATATCTGTAACCCGTGAATGGTTTCGTTGGCACAGTAATGGAAATAAGCGGCATCTTCACTAAGATTCCAATCACTCTGAGCTGGCACATCAGTGAAATTGCTGTCTGTACCCGTTGCCACAAGATTTACCTCACCAAGACCAAGATTGGCATAACGTGTGGCTTCTTTGATGGCTTTACCTGACCATGCTCCTGTCGTTAGATAGTCGGCACGCTTACCATTTAGTAAATTCAAGGGAATCGCTGAAAACTGTAAGCTGGCACCACCTTGTAAAAACAAGACCTTATAATTGTCTGGAATGTCCATCAATGAGCGCAGTTTGGCTTCAGCCTTATCCGTAATCTCAATGTACTCTTTGCTACGATGACTGACTTCCATCACTGACACGCCACTACCTTGCCAATCAAGCAGCTCTTTTTGGGCACGTGATAATACTGCAGTCGGCATTGTGGCTGGACCTGCAGAAAAATTAGGTACACGGTGAGGAGCAGCATCCGCTTCTGGTGTCGCTGTTGTATTCGTAGGCATTGAGTTTGTAGACATGGCTATCATCCTAGATATAAAAAGGTTAATCGTTGTGGGTTGGCACTCAAACGTAATGATCAAACTACCTTAAAAAAGCGCTTATGTTTTTATTAGGAATCAGAGAGCTGCTCCCAAAATTGACGTTTTAAACCGCTATCAGCGAGCATCTCATCCAATGTAGGCACGGCAGTCAGGTTCGAATGCTCAAGTCCGTCAGGTAGCACAGTCAATGCAGCCACTTGTACGTCCTCACTTCTTCCTATTTTAAAGACATAGCCTGCCAGACTGGCATTGGCAAGCTCAGCTGTGTCCATACCTTCACAGATTGGAAATGAGGTGGTCTCGCAGGTTATCGAGAGCGCTTGTGTGATGTTGCCCCATAGCTTTTGGGTGTCTTTATTCAGTGCTTGAATATCAACCAAAACCACCCAATTGCCATAGCGACCACCTTGTAGATTAAATGGCGCGACTTTGAGGCTATTATCAGAGTAACGGTCAGTTGACTGGACTTGTTTATCAAAAGCGGCTGCTGGCCGTTCTGTCCTATCGACAAGAGGTTTGACAGCTGTATTAGGATTAACTATATCGGGAGTGACGGTATCAGTGTTCGTCGTGTCAAAACGATACGTGACTGAATTTGGTTCAGATGATGGGCTTAACGTTGTGTCATTATCATCAAAGTAATAACTGTTAATAGGCGCATCGCTTATCGACACACTGTTCAAAGCGCTATTCTCTAAAGCGGCGCTCTCAGCAGCATCCATAGCTGATACATTGTCATTTGCGTCATCATCGATATTTGATTGTTCAACATTGAGTGACTCAATGGCTGTATGAGAAGATACTGACTGATCTACTGTATCAACGATGACAGGTGCAGAAATATTGGCAACATTGATAGTATCTGAGCCTGATTGCACCCATTGATTGATACCCATCATTGCCAAAATCTGACGCTGCTGCATACGATGTTGCAATACAATTAGCGGGTCTTGGGTATCACTCATGCGTCTTTACTATCCTGCTAATATTAAATGGGTTTTTATTTTGAAGAAGATCTAACACTTGCAGCGTTTTGGCAGCTCAACATTTATTGTATCAATCATGCGCTATATCACTCAAAAAAGCTGTCGAACGCCTAGCCAATGCTCTGACAACAAGACCAAGCAGTCGTACTCATCTTGGCTGACTATCGTATCGTGTAACATCATCGTATGCAATGTACTTAGCCACTGTCTATAATCATTATAGACATAGGGATGAGCAGTACTATCTGTGTGCCCATTATAATCTATTTGATAACCATTCTGTGATTTCTCTCGATCATTATCATACTGCCGACGCGCATTAGCAGGCGCTATAAAAATAGGCACAGCCTCTATTAACGCCAATAATTGTACACCATTTAAGCTTTGGGCTGTCAACAACAGCCACTGCAAATTGGCATCACTGACCGTTGCTAGCTCAATATCAATCAAGCGTGCATGACGTCTTAAATCTACAGTATAGTGCGCCACGCTGGCATGGTTAAAGTGAAGGGTCGAGCTATCCCATGCCGATATCATCTGACCTTTGATATCTTTTGATAAGCGGTAAGCCAATAATATCAAGATCGACTGCCTAGCAATACATAGATTCTCGAATATCTGACCAGAAGGATCAAGCTGGGTCAAAATACTGCCTCTACCCGCATGCAACTCTTGTTGCCATGCCGCTTGTCTGACTGGCTGCTTATCGTTTAAAACACTAAACAAGGCAGGCAATAACAATTGCATATGTAGCGCTTGCCACAAAGATAGCATTGAGGGCACATTGTCCTCTAAGAGAGCGTACGTTGGCTGAGGCGTGTCACTAATCGCTTTGTCTGTCATCACCTGATGGGCAAATTTTTCACTCAAATCAGTGGTGAGTTGTCCTTTGATTAAGGCTAACATGCCCTCCTGATAGCGCTCAAGCATGGTACGATATTTTTTTTGCTGCATATAATACTGATAGCTACGGTCATCATGCTGGTTTTCATATTTTAATCGCAGCGCGTCAATGGCGGCTTTAGATAAATCGTAGTTGCTTAATTGTTTTATACACGATGTGATCAGCGCACTGTCCAAGCGGCGATCAAGGCTGGCAATTTTTTCTAGTAGCTCATTATCTATCTTATGCGGTAATATTTTTGAAGCGTTCACCGTCGCCTCTATAGCATTATTATCCGTAGCAATAGGTATCGTAGGTGATCCATGCCAAATCACTGTCAAGTCATAGCTTACCGCTGTCGATAACGTCTGACCCTGATGACACAACATAGCCGCCTCAATCAGTGCCTGCGCTCCCAGCGGATGATGACGATGATCGATTATATATTGCGGTAACGCGGCTCTTTTTACGTCTTCACTAATAACCAGCTTTGTACTAGGCAATTCGCTATGCGATTTTGCTTGCCAAGGCTTTAGCAACTTTTGGCTATCCGTATCTAATGTACTTACTTGCAAGCGTCCATCGACGATGATATCGGTTTCTGTGATGAACTCAAGTTCTGACTCATTGTCCATGAGAGTACCAAAAGACATGACTGAGCCACTATCATTAGTATTGTTTGGGGTTTGGAGCAATTGTTCGTCAGCTGGAGTTTTGATTTTTTGATTACTAGACAATATTTGCGATCGAAAGGTTGTTTTTTCTTGATAGCTACTGCTTAGGCTATTTTTTTCTGTTGTTTCCCAATTGCCCAATCGACGCTGTTCATATATTTGCTTTATTTTCTGCTGATTGAGCTGTTTTTCTTTAGCAATTTTTATGGCAAAACTGTGGTAAGCACTGGTATTGATCGCCGTCATACGTTCGACTAGACTAGGATGAGTCGCAAACCATGATACATCGCCCAAGTCTGCACCGCTACTGGCAAAGAAGAAATGACTGAGTCCATTGAGATTGCCGATGCCAGTCAAACGCGAGCCAACTGCATCTTGGTGAATGGCTTTTAAGGTTTCTATAATGTCAGGTGAACGCGTCAGCTGCACACTGGTTGCATCCGCCAGTAGCTCACGCTCACGGTTAAAACTGTGTTTAATCAGCTGAGCACTGGCCATACTTGAGAAGCTAAACGTGTGTAATAACAATGTCCACACACTGCGCGATGTTGACCAATCACTAGCCGCTCGATTGGGTAACCACCTCGACTGCTTTTTAGCTTGTGATTGCTGTCTTTGTGACTGTGTTTGCCAGTAGGCAATCCAATCACTATGGTTCTTAAAGTTGCCAGTCTGCGCCTCAGTACGCCTTGCATGACTGTCCACAGTACTTTGCGACATTTTTGATAAAGGCATGTGGCGACTGCCTGCATTCTCAAAGTAGTCACTTGGGTTGTTGCGAGAACCATAATCAGTATTATCAAAAGGATCGCTCCAATCATATAATATCTGCAAGCCTGCAAGCACGACCATCAGCTTCAGATTGAACCC